>Ga0153980_1000017_pt1 | contig 330852 bp, 302 predicted proteins | sample TSGA064MetaG_FD_104722 | JGI IMG/M metagenome (GOLD analysis project Ga0153980, IMG submission 104722) | Attine ant fungus gardens microbial communities from Georgia, USA - TSGA064 MetaG | ecosystem: Host-associated > Fungi > Mycelium > Unclassified | place: USA: Georgia, Magnolia Springs... | reverse complement strand
TAATTAAAACATATAAAAACGAATTTAATCCAAATGAAAGATAAAGGAATGCTTGCAAGTATAAAATACTAATTAACCCTACAACTTCAAAAGGATTGATTTTTAATTTGATATATTTTTTTGTATCAAAGTATCTCATTAAATTAATAATTATATAACTTAAATTCGTAGATATAATCGCTCCAATAATCCCTATAAAAGGGATTAAAACGAAAGACGAAACAACACTGATACAAGCACCTACCATAGTTGAAATCATAATCATCTTATTATTCATTGAGGCTGTATATATTGATCCAAAATAAACTGAGAAACAATTAAGCACAGCCGATACAAGTAACAGAGGAATTAAGTTCCATGCCTCAAAAAATTCGCCTTGTAAAAGAAATTTTGAAATAAATGGAATGAAAGTAATAATTAAACTGCAAGAAGCAATAATTAATGAATAGTAAGTCAGGAAAACTTTAGTAAAAAAATTAGAAGCTTGCTTATTTGAAATTTCTTTGGAGGCAGAAAATTGCCAAGCTTGTTGAAATATGGAAGAAAGAACATTTATTATTGAAGGTAGCTTACTAATTGCAGTGAATATTCCAGCTACCGCTATCCCTTGAAACATAACTAAAATGTATCTTGTTGAAATATTAGCAAACCACCAAGATATTGAGTTAGGTATCATTGGTATACTAAATGTCAATAATTCTTTTATTAGAGTTTTATCTAATATTTTTAAATCAATAAATTGTTTTATATTTGCACGAAAATAAAGATAAAATGCTGATGAAACATTACCTAATGCAATCGAGAAAAGATAGCCATTAACCCCATAAGATAGTAGCCCTACTAATACCACATTACTTATCCCTAGAATAATAGCATTAAGAATACCACTCATTGCAAAAAATCTTGCCTTTCCGATTCCTCTTGAAAACTGTGCAAATAATTGTCTAATACTATATGCAAATAGCATGAAACTAAACAAGATAGGATATAAAGAATCTAGGAGGAATAACACCAATATACTAATGGATAACACTAATGTATTGATAATTAAAATTATTTTTAGAGAACTTGAAAGTATTTCCTTTTTTTTAATCAAAGAAACATCAATACTAAACCTAAAAACTGCTTCGTATAAACACAAGGTTGCTAATGGCATAAGCAAATCTATACCATTATTCATCAATTCAGCAAATCCATACTCAGTTGGACTCATCGCACTAGTGTAAAGTGGCATTAAAAAAAATAAAATAAGTTTTGAAAAAACATTTCCAATAGCAAAAATAATTGTATTTGAGCCCAGCGTTCTAAACTTTGAATCTATCTTTATTTTATTTCGTAAATTGTTGCTTCCATCTTTCAATTTTATCATCCTCAATCAGAATTCTAGTATCCCATTTAGCTTTGATCATCTTTTCTAAAGAAGATGAAGTATCATCTCTTTCTATACATGGAATGTTATTATTGTTCTTAATTTCTCTAGCTCTGTTGTCTATGGCAAGAATAATTGACCTACGTCCATGTTGTAAAGCGTATATTCCACCATGCAATCTTGTTCCAACATAGTCTGTATCATTATTTGTCAAGAAATTATCAAAAGATTTTAAATTAGGAGAAATTATGTTAACATCTGTTGATTCATCAAGTTCTTCTAAATAATTTAAGTCCTCTAAACTCTGGGGCCAAAAATATACTTTTCTATACAATTTCTTTAGAATTTGAATCATTTTTTTATCCTCATCATAGTTTCTAAATGTTGTATAATGAGTCAAAGTAAACAAAACATTCTCGCTTTTTTCTTGTGGTATTTTAGAGCATTTATATTCATCCAGGTTCCATAAAGTAGGACACCCTGTAACAACTGATTGAACTCCTATACTATCCAACATATTTTTAGTAGCTTGATCTCTAACACTATGAACATAATCTCTGGACAAAACTCGTTTATATAACATTTGGGTATACTTAGTTATCTCCTTGGAGTTGTTCCCACTACCTACTCCAAACAAAATGGATTGCTCACTAACTTTGGTATTAAACAAATTAATATTCCAATTAGGCATTGGCCTTAACATATTTTTATATAAAAGATTTGTACCACAAACAAATTTTAAATCAGCTTCACAAAAATTTTGCCGAAAACTTTTATTATAAAATAATTGGAATTTATTTAATATTCCGGTACGCGATGGTAACCTCATTATATAGTCATCACTAAACATCTCTTCAGATATTTTTTGTATAGAGTCATTAATAATCTCATCACCTATATTTAAAGTACCAATTGATGTATCAAAAAACAATATTTTTTTCATTTTTCAACCTCTTAATTTATAATATTAGAATAATATTCTTTTAGTTTTTTTGCTTCTTCACAAATATTATACCCTAATCCATTAGTTACTACTTCAGTTCTATCTATAGGGAGTTTTGAAATTGAATACAGATTAGAACCCCATTCTTCTATATCATTTTTGAAAGAAATGTAAAAACTTTTTGAACTAGCAAATTCTTTAGATATAGCCTCACTAAAAACACATGGTAATCCCGATGATAAAGCTTCTACTCCTATAACAGGAAGACCTTCATAATTAGAAGGCATAAAAAACAAATCTATCCCGCTGAGTATGTTTTGGACATCATTCCTAAAACCTAAAAAAATAACTTTATCATTAATTTCATATTTGTTTGTCAAATCTTCCAATTTTTTGAGCTCGGGACCTTCTCCAACTATTAAAAGTTTATAATTTTTCACATCATCTTTTTTTACTAATTCACGAAAAACTTCTAATGCAAAACTTAAATTTTTCTGGGGGGAGAGTCTTCCAATACAACCTATTAAATAATCATCTGCATCGAAATTATGTTCACTCCTAAATTTTTTCCTTTTATAATTCGAAAATTTATATTTTTCGATTTCTATAGCATTCTTAATGATTTTTACTTCATCATTTATCATAGAATTTCTTCCAAATAGGAACTCTCCTGCTTCGTAAGAACACGCCGCATAATAATTAGTCATCTGTTTTAAATTTTTACATAGTATTTTATTCCTTAAAGATTTTAATTTAGAGTCTGAGAACTTTGTCGCATGACTATGTGCTATTATGTTGTTCAAACCAATCTTTTTGGCTTTATTCACCACTAAAAAAGCAACATTTACAGTGTGTATGTGCATAATATCATACTCATTTTTTATATTGTGAAAAAGTTTATCCAATTGAGAGTTTATAGCAATATAATTTTTTAGTTTCAACGAAGGAACTATATATACTTTTGAGCCAAGTTTTTTAACCTCAGAGTCAAAAGGCCCTTCAGGATAATCTGAAAACAAAAGGTAGTCATAGATTACATCTTTGTCTAAATGTTTTTGATAATTTTTTACGACTGAACCTATACCACCTGTAGGCCTTCTGCCTATTACGTTTAAAATTCTCATTAAAAATGTTCCTCCATTAATCTATTGAAAAAAAAATTGATATGGGTAAACCCTATTCCAATCTGGTCGTAACAACAGGATAGTTAAGCAATAACCCATAAAAATCAATATAAACATGTACAACAAAAATTTAAAAGATTTATTGTAGCGTAAATTATTAAATGAATTCGGGAGTAATAAGATTACAAATACTGAGAAATAGTCACCAACCCTATCCAATAGACTAAACCTTATTGAAATTATGGAAATTGCAAGTCCTACTAAAATCATTTTAAAAAATAAAATATTGGGTCTACTTCTTGGAAAACCAACATACCAAACAAACAATATAATAACCATATTAACTGCAATATTTAAAATTGTTGCTGTTCTAGTACTTCCATCCATGTAACTCGATGTTAAATAGTAACTATATGTCGGAAAAAATCTTAGAAGAAAATTAAAAATCATAGGAAATAATATAAAACCTATACTCGTAAGAATAGCTAAAAAAGCAACAAATTTTTTATTATCCTTTATTTTGTCAACAAACAAAATACATAGGGAAATTATAGCTGTATTGTGAAAGCTGGTAGCTAGCAAAACAAAGATAAAAAATAAAATGTATTTCTTGTTTAAAATAGCTGTTACGGCCATTAAAATTGCTGCCATTGCTAGAGTTTGGCGAGCAATATTCATGCTTAAATCAAAATATCTCAAAGTAAAAAAAAGATACACACTCATCCAAGGAATTAAAGAGTATTTTTTTATTACGATATAATAAGCTAAACATGTGATAAACGCTATTGTAACTAATAAAACTTGTGGATTAGGTGAAATAAATGATAATAATCTGTTAAAGTAAAGGAATCCGTGTTCATATCTCCAAGTAAAACTTTCCATGGTTGAGTTTTGCAATGAAGTATATAGGTTGGTATATTCTATAGTATCATTACCAATATTGGACGATCTAAATGCAGAAATTATAAAAAATACAAAAAACAAAATTTTTAAATAGCTCTTTGGATACTTATTAAGTATCAATCCTAAAGAGATTATAAAAAAAACTATAAAGAAAAATAACCACATTTTTTATATCCTCACTAATCTGATAGTTCAGAAATAATCTGTATAAAAGAATCTTTTAGATATTTGTCTGATGATTTCTCAACTTTTATTTTTAGTATATTTTTAAACTCCGTGGAGAATTCGGTCATATTAGATGCAAACTTAATGAAATTACTATCCTTAATCCATTCATATTGTCCAGTTACTTTATGATTATATGTTTTAAGAACAATGCAAGGAGTGCCTGTTATATAACAAAATATCATTCCATGTAGTCTATCTGTAACTACTAGTCTTGACTCACTAAATTGTTTTAATTTTCCGTTCAATTCATTATACCGATTTTTTTTATCAATATCATATTTTACAACCGTATCAGTTTCAGAAACCTTATAAGACAGATTCAATAGAAATTCTTCCATTTCTTTCTGAGCAATTCTCTCATCTGATTTTTCTCGATCATTCCTCAAGCACAATAAAATATTTTTATTATTTCTATCATATTTATTCTGGTAATTTGTACTATATGAGAAAACAATATCGGGTACTAGACTCACATTTCTAATGGAGTGAGTTTTAAGAATATTATATGACTTTTCATCTCTTACAAAAATTCGTAAATTTTTATGTTTTTTAAAAACCTCCATTGTTTCATTTTCTTCTCTGATACCTAATTGAGTTTCCGGGAAAAATACAGTTTGCGGGAAAAGTACAATCTTATTTTCAGGAAAATTGTTAATTATGTATCTTCTCAACAACTCTTCTCTGAAATATTCAATACCTATATTCCCTCCGCCTTTAAGTGTAATTATATCTTCGGTTTTAATCATTTCTTTCATGGAATTCACCGCTTCTATCGTCTCATTTACAAAGAATTCTACAACTTCATAATCACCGAAATTTTCAAGTAAAAACTCTTTATGAGAAATGGTTAGTGCATGATCTCCTAAATTAGGATAATCAGTTGCAAGCATTAAAAATATTCGAGGCTTATGACTGGGCTTAAAAAAAAGCTTTTCTTTACTTTTAAATTTTTTAGTCATCATTAGATTAATTATCTTTAATTTCACATTCAAAGGCATTTTCTTTTTAATTAATTCAATTACTTGATTACGTTTCTTCATTTAGACTTTACTCCTTAAAAATTTATCAGACACTAATTTCATTATATGTTTAGGTGCTATCAAAAAGAAAATTTGGCTGAATAAAACAAATATAAAATCGGTATAACTACAGTATCCCTTTTTTGTATATCTATAAATTGTTTTGATATAATTTATACAATTCACTTTATCTTTTCGTCTAAGATAATTATCTCGATTTGATCTGAAGTAAAGTCCTACTTCTCTTAAATTTTCCGCATACATTCCCTCAGAAAGAACTCGGAGAAATAAGTCTAAATCTTCTTTTCTTTTTATATCACTGTATGCGCCTAGATGTAATATTTCCGTTTTTTTATACATAACAGTGGGATGATTAAATGGACTTCTACGCTTTGAAAATTTAAGTATCTCACTGTAAGCTGTAGGGACAATACGCATACTTTCAGTTTTTGTAGGTACTTCATAAAATTCAGCAATTTGAGTTCCCAACACACTTAAATTCTTTTCTGCGTTAAACCTATCCAATTGTTTTTCACATCTATTTGGCAAAGATATATCATCACTGTCCATTCTTGCCACCAATTCATTTTTACATAGTTTCAAACCTTTATTTAACGCCAAACCTAATCCAATATTTTCCTCAAGTTGAACAAGATTTATACAGTCATAATTGTCTTTATAGTAACAAAGAATTTCATTCAACTCTCGTGTTAGTAAACCATCTAACACAATAACAAAATCGTTAGTTTTTATCGTTTGGTTAAGAATACTCTCTATACTTTGCTTTAAAAAAAGAGGTGATTCCTTCGAATAAACAGACATTAAAACTGAATAATTAGTATACATTACTACTCCTTTTAATCAATAAATAATTATTTTATTTAGAAACTGCTTTTAGTATCTTTATCATATACTAAATTGCCAAAAGCTTTATTGACTATTTTGCCTACTTTCCCTGGAAAATACCCCATTAAATAGATTAGCCAATTTAACCACGAAAACAAATAAATTTTCTTTCCATGTTCTAGCGCTAAATCCCTTACCATATAACTTGTTCTAACATATTGGTCATCTTGTGGGAAAAATATTCCTTCATCAGAATTGTCCACTCTATTCTTGATAAACTCACATAATCTAAAAATGTTTAACATAGACCTTTCGTTTTTAACATTTGGAAAAACAGGAATCCTTTTTGCAATCTTAACCAATTGCTGATAATTTCCTCTACTGTTTGGTCCATATATCATTGGTGGTCGAACAAAAACTATTTTTAAATTTTCATCCCTCAGCATTTTTAATTTTTTTTCAGCCTGCCACTTGCTGTCACCATAAAAATTAGAAGGGTTAGGTTCAGTATCAGCTGTTATAATTCTTTTTCTATTTATATTTGTTTCCTCACCATAAATAATAATCGAACTCATATAAATGAATTGTCCCTTTTTTCCATTCAAATCATTTTTGTACTTTTCTACTGTCTCAACTGCAAGATCGCAATTCACTTTATAATAAAGTTGTTTCGTTTCTTCACTGACTTTTGATACATCTGCATGAGCAATTCCTGCGACATGAAAAACAGAATCATACTGAGAGAAATCTTTTTCTTTCCATTGATCTCCATGCATATCAACTGTATCAATTTGATAATTATCGCCAAATTGCTGCATCCACTTATCGAAGGATGTACCGATATAACTATTCGCTCCTGTAATTAGGATTCGTTTCATTCGATTTCCTCCTTCTTAATCGTTCCCGTGCCGCCTTCAACGACACCGTCACTTTTGAAAACAGAAGTAATCGTACCAAAGAAGCATTTTATATCCATCATTAAACTAATATTATCCGTATATTTGCCATCTAACTTGGCTTTAATTGGAATCTCAAGCTCATCTCGACCACTAATCTGAGCCAATCCAGTCAATCCTGGACGAATATCATTTGCTCCATACTTATCGCGCTCTTCGATCAAATCATATTGATTCCATAACGCTGGACGAGGCCCAATGACAGCCATATCACCTTTGATAATATTGAATAATTGAGGCAGCTCATCCAAGCTGGTTTTTCTTAAAATTTTTCCGACCTTGGTGATATAAAAATCTGGGTCTGATAATAGATGTGTTGGCATTTCTTTAGGCGTATCAATTTTCATTGTTCTGAATTTATAAATATTAAAATGGGTTTTATTCTTTCCAACCCGTTTTTGTTTAAAAATAATAGGACCCTTTGAATCGATTTTTATCGCTAGACATAATAGTAATAGTACTGGTGATAAAACAATTATCCCTATTAGCGATAATATAAAATCAATAATTCTTTTCATTCCATCCTTGTACAACAAAACCCACTCCTATTTGTTTGAAGCATTTGCAAATCTAACAATTTCTTTAGCCAATGTTTTATTCTCATTGGGAAGTGTTTCTATAAAACTAAGCACCTCTTCCATTGAATATCCCTTGATATTGCCAACAAAAATTTTCTCGAAGACTGCTTCATCATTCCGTTCTTTATCCAACAATAGTTCTTCATATAACTTTTCACCTGGTCGAATCCCTGTTTCTACAATCTCAATTTCTTCTTCACTATAGCCACTTAAACGAATCATATTCTTCGCAAGATCAACGATTTTTACCGGTTCGCCCATATCTAAAATGAAGATTTCGCCACCTTTAGCAAGTGCTCCTGACTGAATAACTAATCGGCTAGCTTCTGGGATCGTCATGAAATAGCGGGTCATACGTAAATCAGTTACTGTGATTGGTCCACCTTTTGCTATTTGCTCACGGAATACTGGAATCACACTGCCTCTTGAACCTAATACATTACCAAAGCGTACAGCAGAAAATTTCGTGCAATCTTTTTCATTTAAGCCAGTAACAATCATCTCAGAGATGCGTTTTGTCGCTCCCATGACGTTTGGTGGATTATTGGCTTTATCCGTAGATACCATTACAAAGTTCTTCACTTTCGCTGCTTTGGCAGCTTCAGCGGTATTCTTCGTACCGTAGATATTGTTTTTAACTGCTTCTCTAGGATTGTATTCCATCAACGGTACGTGCTTATGGGCTGCCGCATGATAAACGATATCCGGTTTGACTTCGTTCATGATTTCAAACATCTTTTCACGATCTTGTATATCGGCTATAACTGGAACGATTTCGGTAATATTGTCTTTAAAATTGATTTTCAACTCACGGTCAATTAAGTAAATTGAGTTTTCACCATGTCCTAACAAAACTAGTTTTTTAGGATTGAATTGAATCACTTGGCGACAGATTTCAGAACCAATCGATCCACCAGCACCAGTCACTAATATCGTCTTTCCAGTAATTTGATCTTTGATGGATTCGATATCCAATTTGACTTCATCTCTGCCTAGCAAATCAACGACATCGATTTTCTTCAAACGTGATGTGCTGATTTTTCCAGAGGCGATTTCTTCCATTGATGGCATCGTGTTGACTTTGACATGCAAAGGTTCAATTAAGCTAAAAATACTCCGCAATTTTTTCCGTGACAAGGATGGAATAGCGATCGTAACCATATTGATCTCATACTTTTGAATCAATTCAGGCAAATCGCTGATACAACCCAAGACTTTTTTCCCAGAAAGATAAGTGTTTCGTTTATTCGGATCATCATCGACAAAGCCAATAATATTAATGTCACTTGCCGTTTTCGAACCTACGAAGCTATTGTAAAGAATACGGCCGCCTTCTCCCGCGCCAACGATCAGAGTATTCTTGACAACCACATTGGACGTCCCCCTCATGTTTTTTCTTTCAATATAGATCCGCCAAATCAATCGACTAGCAATGATCAAAAAGAGCGAAAGAAAGTACGTAAAGATCACTAACCGCACGCTATAGGTTTCCTCACCGAAAAATAAGATCACATTGCAAGTAAAAGCGCTACATGACACCGCTAAGAAGATAGCAATCATTTCTTTCAGATTCGTATAGCGATTGATTCGAGAAAAAACACGGAACACAGAACCATAAAAAAGGTAGAAGCCGACAGACAGACTCACAGAGATCAATGTAAATTCCCTTGGAATCGCCACAAAGGGTCTCATAAAATAAACTGCTGCTATATTCGCTGCTATGATCAATAAACTATCTACAACTATCAAAGTTACAATTTTTCTTCTTCTCGTTAATTCAAACAACCCAGTTGCCCCCTAAAATAACCCAAATTTCTTTTTTTTCACTTCTGTAAAAGCTGGAAAACTGATTTGATCCCCGTTTATCAAATCTTTTGCTACTTGTTTCATCAACGTTACTTTGAGCATGCCAAAATCTTGCTCAATTTGCTCATAAGCTTCTTTTAAATTAAAGGTGCGTTTTGTAACGCCATGGGCATCCGAAGCGACCATCTGAACAAGATTATGTTCAACCATTGTTTTTGCTGTTTTTTGGATTTCTTTTCCAAATACGCCGACATAACTTGGCGCAGTTAACTGAGCTAAACAGCCCATATCTAAAAATGGGATTAGATTGTTAGGGTCTTTCCTAAAATGAGCATTCCGCTCGGGATGGACAATGACTGGAATTTTTCCCAGCTGTAGTAAATCGAAGAAAATTTGTTCTGTATACGTAGGTACTTCAATCGTAGGAAATTCTATCAAGATATACGTATCATCAAGATCTGTAAAAAGGATGTTATTTTTCTGTATATCCTCAATTAAATCTCCTGTTATTCTCACCTCTTGTCCCTCAAGTACTGTCAAGGACAAGCTCCGTGCGTCCAATTCTTCTTGTAAAGAAGTAACGAGAGAAATGACCTCTGACTTCGGATTGCGGTATTTTCCATTGTTATGATGTGGGGTACAAAGAATATGCGTAATCCCTTGGCTAATCGCTTTTTCAGCCATAGCGATGCTCGCATTGATGTCTTCTGCACCATCATCAATTCCTGGTAAAATGTGGCAATGTAAATCAATCATTTCTCTCTTCTCCTTCAAATTAATTAATTTCCATAATAATAGTAGTAACCTGAATCTTTCGAGTGTTCGGCACCGTTATAGACCACACCAATGATTCTTGCTTGAACCATATTCAATAGATCTCTCGCTTTTATTAAGGATTCTTTCCGAGCAACATTCTCTCGAACCACTAAAATCGTTCCGTCTGCTTTAGATGCCATGATTTGTGCATCAGTGACTGCTACAACTGGTGGCATATCAAAAATAACCACATCATAAAGTTTTTTCGCTTCTTCCATCACTTGGTTCATTCGTGCCGATCCAAGTAGCTCAGATGGATTTGGTGGTTTTGGTCCGCTGGTTAAGACAGATAAATTATCAATCACCGTTTTTTGAGCTGCTTCAAGGACGCTCGTTGAGGTACTTAATACGGTACTTAATCCACTCGCATTGTTTAAGCTGAATGTTTTGTATACAGTAGGCTTTCGCATATCGGCATCAACTAACAATACTCGTTGTCCTGATTTTGCAAAAACAACCGCTAAATTAGCTGAAGTTGTCGATTTCCCTTCACCTGGACCAGAAGAAGTAACAACAATGGTCTTGATTTGTTTATCTGCTGAAGACGCAAATTGAATATTTGTACGGATCGTACGATATTGCTCTGAGATTGGTGAAGAAGGATCAACCATTGTAATCAAGCTCACTGCATGTGTCTGTGTCCCAGTACGTTCTTGTTTTTTTGCCATCATTGTTCCCTCCTAGACCCGGCTACGACTACGGCGTGATTCTGCCGTTTTGTCGCCTTGCGGTTTCTTAATAAATGGTACGCTTGGCTTTTTCTGAATGGTCGCAGCCAATTCTTTTGGTGACATTTGGGGTACAGTACCCAATACGGTAAAGCCTAATGTTTCGGTTACAAATTTATCATCTTTGACAGTTCGATCTAGTAGCTCCAATAAGAAGGCTAAACCGACACCGACCATGATCCCTAATACCAGACCAATGGCTAAATTTAGTTTGTTGTTAGGTGAAACTGGTGTAGTACTAGCTACCGCACTTGAAATGATTGAAATTTTATCAACATTCATAACATCTTGAGCATTTTCTTGAAAGACCAATGCTGTCGTATTGGCAATATTTTGCGCTGACACTGCATTTGTACTAGTTGCCTGAATGGAAAACATCTGTGAGTTCTGTGACTGGTTGATCGAAATGGATTCTTTCAATTGTCCGACAGTCAAGTCAAGGTTGTATTCAGACTCCAAACGATCCTTTACTTGTGTCATAACCAAGTCACTGACAATCATATCTTTATACGTATTGATCATTTGCAAGTTTGTATTCACATCGTTGGCATTGGTAGTTTCGGATTGCGGCAATGTCACAATCAACTGAGCTTGTGAACTGTATTTCGGTGTAATGACAAAGAAGGTGAATATTCCTGCTAAAGCTAAACCAGCAAACATTGAAATAAAAATAGCAGCTAAGTGTTTCCGTAGAATTGCGAATATTTCTTTTAAGCTAATTGTTTCTTCCATCTTTTCTCCACTTTCCTATTCATTCTCTAGATTTAGTTGAGCTTTCAACTCTTTTTGAACTCTTGCTAGTTCTTCGTCACTCACACGCTGATATGAGATGCCGTCTTGCATGAATCCTTCCCCTTGCAACTGATCTTGTTTGATCGTTTGAAAGGCACTGCGATAGTTAAATGCTAAGGTTCGCATGTCATCGAAACTCATATCTGTCTTCATGTTTTGCTCAACGGCATTTAAGATTGTTTGATATTGGGTAATTCCATCAAGACTCAAGACTTTCTTAACGATCCCTTCAACGATTTTACGTTGGCGTTCTTGACGTCCATAATCGCCGTTTGGATCTTCATAACGCATTCTTGAATAGGCAAGGGCTTGTTCGCCATTTAGTGATGTACGTCCAATAGCAAAATCAAAGCCATCTTGCGAAAAGGTGATTTCATTATCAACTTCAATGCCGCCAACCGCATCGACTAATTCTTTCAAACCAGCCATATTGATTGATACATAATGATCGATCGGAATATCCAAGAATTTTTCTACGGTATTCATTGCCATCGCTGGTCCACCAAAAGCATAGGCATGATTAATTTTATCTGTCGTCCCATGTCCAACGATATCAACATAGGAATCTCTTCCAATACTCACCACCGTCGTCTGATTGTCTTGTGGGCTGATAGTCGCAACCATCATGGTATCAGAACGTCCTTGTTCGACTCTTCCTAAATCACCGGTATCGATCCCCATCAGTAAAACCGAGAAGGAATCTTTTTGGGATAGGTCGACATCCTTTTCACGTAGTCGATCTTCGCGATCACGTTCGACTGATTGATAGGTTTCTTGAATTGAGTTTGATACATCAAAATATAATTTTGCAGCGACACCAATCATTCCGATGACTAAAACTGCAACGATTGAAAAGATAATTAAAAAGATTTTTTTTCCTTTTGACATTTGCTTTCCTCCAGTTATCTCTATTTTCTTCGATACATCTTTAAATTAGTAAACAGTGTCTGAACTTTGATCTGTCCAGGTGCTATCACCTGCTGATGTATCCTCTGAATAACTTTCTGTTGAAGCGGGGGGTGTATACGTGCTGTATCCTGTGTACCCCATTTGAGTAGCGACTTTATCTGCTAATTCGGTGTATTTCTCTTTCAATTCTTCATTGCGAACTTTGCTGATACTGTCGACTGCACTCAGGTATTTTTCTAAGGTGACTTCACTTGTCACCTCATCCCCATCAAGCATTTCATCAAAAGTTTCTTGTAACTTTGCAATGCGGTCCAATTGGGTATCCGCATACTCTAAATAGGAAACAACTAAGTCTTTCCATTTACTATCCTCAAAAAAGCTCAGATTTTCACGGACATTCCCAACATCCGTTTCTTTTAGATCGGCTCTAATGATGACATCATTTTCAGCACTTTGCCAATTTGAAACGCCTTCAGTAAATAAGGCTTCCGTATCCGCTTGTACTTTTAATTTTGCCTCGATGTCTTTTAACTGATCATCAAGGGCGGTTTTTTCTTGTTGGATCTCGACAGACTCACTTGGTAATGCATCATCATCGATCCCATAATCGTCTGCAGATACTTTGACCGCAGAAAGTTTTGCGACTGTTTTAAGAACGTCTTCTTCTTTAAGATCTTTTCTCAAAAACGTTTGATCTTCGTTGCTGTAAAATTCAGCAATTTCATTTGACAACTCATTGATGCGATCTTTTTCGCTGGCAATCGCTGTTTGTGCATATTCGACTCGCTGCTGATATTGCCTTTGGTTATTTTGTCGGTAACCAATAAAACAAATCGCAACTGCGCCAATACCAACGGCTAAAACAGTCAAAGTCTTTATTAACGGCTTTCCCATGAACACACTCCCTACTTCAATTGTGCTTGTTTAAGCATTCTGCCTTCCTCTCACATAATAAAGGCAATTCTAGTTTATTATAAGAGAAATGTAGCATTAAATAAAGGAAATTCCCGTTTTTTATTTATTACGGTATATTTTTCGTCAATAAAAGACTTGTATAATGCCAAACATCAGTTATTTTAAAAAATCATAAATAACGTCTACTCTACTTGACAGTTTTTTTAAACCCTCATTTTAAATAATGAATAATTCAGTTATAATCGTTGTTCTCATCGCCTTTGAAGGTTGTCACATTACAGAAAAATAACCTTGAGTGATTAAATCCCTTCACTGTCTCAACATCTTTTCATTATAAATAGAAAAGAAAAGAAATTCAGAAAGTATTTTCATACACTTTTCTTGTTATTATAAATTAACTTGTCAAAGCTGAATTCTTTTCTTGGCGCACTTAGGGTTTCCTTTGAGACTGCTCTTTATTTACGTCAATCATTCCTGTTAAAATTATAAGTTGTCTTTCGAAAAGTGACTTTTCTCTTCAATTCCGTTTTCTTTCATCTTCTATCAGTTTCCTCGAAACATAATTAATCGTTCAATTTTTATTCCTACGCTAAAAAGTTATTACCTTGACGTCTCTTTTGCTAATTAATTTCCATTTATCTTCTTTGAGAGGCTGAAAAAAACGTGTTTCTACCTATATATATGCTGATCGTCAGATGATTTATAGAAAACGCAAAAAATCTTACACAGGCTCAGGTATATATTTCACCAATCGATGAAATATGTGATTTGTTTTTCCATCCCTAGTTTCTTTAAGATGTATAAGAAAGAGTTTTGCTTTTTCTTCATGAAAGGAGCTGCATCTTGAGAAATTTTCAAAATAACTTCATTACTAATACGGCTACGATTCGATGGCTGAAAATTTTAATGGCATTCGAGAAAAATCACCATTGCTCAACTGTCGGCTTAGCAAAGACATCAGGAAGTACGACTCGTACGATCATGACAGATATTACGAATTTAAAAGAACACTTTGGTGACTGCCTTATGATCGACTCTTCACACAAAGGGTATTTTTTTTCTATAAAAAATTCTTCTGATTACCTTACAAAAAAACGTGCTTTGATTGCCGATGAGATTTTATTCCATATCATTGAAAGTATTTTTCATCACGATTTGCTTACTTCTTCTGAATGGGCAGAAAAATATCATATATCTGAGAGTACTGTTTTGCGGTATTTGCGAAAGGTCCAACCCATTTTTTCCTCCTATCGTTTGGAAATTCAAACCAACCCAGTCAGCTTTGTAGGGGAAGAAATCAACATTCGCAAATTTTTTCATGATTTCTACTATGAATCCGAGATTACTGGCCATACGATTTTTCCGCCCATCGCGATTCAAAACATCACTGCCAGTGCATTTTCAAAGTGCTATCAGTTGAATCAACATACTTGCTCTTTCGGTGAGTTTAATTACTATTTGTATATCACCTTCGAACGGCATTGCATTGGTCAGCCTATCTCCTTACCAAAGCCAGTCAAAGCTATGTTCGAAAACTACAATGATTTCAAGTTATTTTCCGAAATCAACGAGGCCATCGAGGAGCAATACCAAAGAGAACTTCCTTATGAGGAAATGCTCTATTTATTTTTATTAGTGAAAACACGGCGATCGATCAGCAACCTGACCATTGAACATACGTTTTGCAAAGAATACAACCATTGGCCTGAGCTCAAAAAACTTGCGGCATTATTTGTAAACGACTGCTTACCCGATTCACCAGATCCTGCTCGCGATCAACTTTTGATCGAATCATTCTTTACCGTAGCAAAAATCAAACAATTATTATCGCCTTTGTTAAACCACATGATTTCTGATGCCATCCAATTTGTAGAAGATAGTTACCCGGATGATTTTCTATTGTTCAAAACTTATTTGTTCACGCAACCTATAGCTCGTGATACTTGGGATAGTGAGACATTGAATCACTTGAGTACAAGTTTAACAATGTACATCTCCTCCATCAGATCGTTGTATTGGCAAGAAAAAAAGAATATTGCCTTTTTATTTGAAGGTCCTTATTATCTATGCCAATTACTAAAGTGCAAGTCTGTCCGTTATTTGCGCAGTTTTCGTACCTTTTATTTCCCGGATTCCAACGAATTGTCGCAAGCCTACTTAGAAAAGAATCAGATTGATTTGATCGTAACGAACTATACGGAATACATCACTGAGTACGCCCAGAACATTGATTATCTGCTCCTTAAAACCTTTCCGGATGACTATGACTGGGAAGCTTTAGAAGCGAAACTAAACACGAATTTCAATAGTTAATTTTGCTACTGGTGTCTTTCTTCTTTTTTCTTTGTTATTATTTGGCAGTCTGAGGCGAATCTATAATGATCGTTCTTGCCGGAAACGATCATCTATGGGAATTGAAGGAATTGTGATTTATTTAACATAAACATTTTGACTGACTAAAGATAATCAAACAGAGTGCTAGAAATACCTCACAAATCAGGTATTTACGGCACTCTGTTTTATTGAAAAAAAGCCAAAAAAAAGAAGCAGGCCTCTGCTTCTTTTTTTGATCAATCTAAGATTGTGACTTTTACTTGACGACGTCCCCATTGGATACACTGTGCTACATTATCAAAGTGAACATCGATAATGTGCCCTTTGATCGCGCCACCAGTATCAAGTGCTAGTGCTACGCCATAGCCTTCAACATTGACTAAAGTGCCTAGCGGAATCACGCTTGGATCAACGGCAACTGCCATTGGATTTTTACGTAAATCTGTACCACTTGCGGTAAAGAAGCTCGCACCAGCTTCTTTATAAGAGTAAGCAGTTGATTCCATCATCAATGTCCGACCACTACTTGTATCGCTATTGCTAGTATTGTTGTTGCTTGTATTGCTTGAACTGCTATTCGAGCTACTATTACTGTTACTGCTTGAAGAGCTATTCGATGATGACGTGCTGCTTTCAGTCGTGTTGCTGCTAGATGATGCAGACGATTGTGATTCCGAAGAACTTGAACGTTCAGCCGCTTGTGCTGCTTCTTTTTCCTCTTTTTCTTTCGCTGCTTGTTCTGCTGCTTCTTTGGCTGCACGTTCTTCTGCTGCTTTTTCAGCGGCTAAACGAGCAGTTTCAGCTTCTTTGCTTGAAGCGATTTGAGCCAAGGTTGATTCATTTTCTTTCAACTGCGCTTGAAGATTGGCGATTTTTGAATCTAGCGCTTTGGCTTCTGATTCTAGTGCTGTTTGATTTTCTTTCAACGATTGCTGGGTAGATTGCGCTTTTTCTTCTAATGTTTCAAGCTTTTCTTTCTCAGCCGTCAATGAATCGATCTTTTCTTTTTCCAAGTTTTGCAGCATCGTCATGGCATAGGCACGATTGATGAAATCTTGGATGTTCGATGATTCTAATAGGACGGTCCAATCTCTGGTTGCCCCACCATTGACTTGGATGTCTTTCATACGTTCCGCAACGACTGCTTCACGCTTTTCAATTGTTTCTTGTGCAGTTTTGATTTCTGCTTTGGTTGTTGCTAAAGATTCTTCATTTTCAGCGATTTGAGCTTTTAACTCTTCTACTTCGCTGTATTTCGCATTCACATCAGTCAATGCAATCTGCACTTCCGTACTGATTTCCTGACTTTGCTGCATGACGGCACTTTCTTGCTCTAGCAATGATTCAAGTGACTCAGCCTGCGCAAAGATGGGAGAAACGATTCCTGCCGCAAAGACAGCGACAACGATTGTTCGTAGTTTCTTTGCCTTCAAAAAATTCCCTCACTTCTCACTATGGTTTCCAACATATCCTATTATACAAATTTCTAAGAAGAATTTTATTGCAAGACCTTTACAATTTGTTACAAATTATCGTAAAAGTGGGAGTTTTAACAGTCTTTTCCATTGGATTTCAGACAGAAGTGGGAAGAATCAGCTTTGATAAGGGTTTATTTTCTGTAACACTATCGTAACAATGCTATTTTTTTCTACGAATAGCCTCGATGAAGCGCGACAATTCTTGGCTGCTTTTTATCTGATTGATTTCTAACTTTTGAAAGTTTTTTAAGAGTCTTCTTTGATGGAAATTCAACTTCGGTAGATTCTGTTTTAAGATGCGCCATTCTTCTGGAAATGCTGCAAATCGCCCTTGCCAATCATTTTTATATTGCTCAATGTTTTCAGCCAACTCTTTTTTGTGTTGTTCAAAGGCTTGATTGACTTGTTGCACAGCTTTCTGAAAGGCAACCAAATTTGCCAAAGTATACCCCATATCAAATGAAAGGATCATCAACAAGAAAACCGGCAATAAAAATCCTGTACGTTCTACTAATGTTTGAACAAAAACTAGCATCTGGGGATGAATAAATCGAACGATGATCACACAGCACGCTCCCCAAAATACGGAGATTGGCAGTGCTACTCTCCCATTGATATTCAAAGGGACATTATTATAGTCCCACCATGAAGCGTGAAACAGTTTTTCCAATAGAAAACTCGTGGCATACTCCAAAATAGTTACTAGTATTGCGGCTGCAAAAAAAAGCAAGACAATATGTTGATGAATTGGTCGTAATAGGTAGACAACGCCTAAAATACCAAAGCCATAAATGGGTGTGATGGGACCGACCAGAAAACCTCGATAAACAAAATGACCTGCTTTTATCGAGCAATAAATCGTTTCCCACAACCAGCCGATAAATGAATAGCAAAAAAACAATAAAATAATTCGTTCAAATTCGAACATACATATTTACTCCTTTCAAAAAATGATGACGTATTATTGCGGTACTTTTCCTATTCATCATACCACAAAGTAAGCTATCTCATTTTCAGTTCAAAGTGACGTTCTCTCAGTGAACAGCTCATTTTATTGTTCCCTATGCTTTTATTGATTCCCAAAAATAATGGATGGATGGACTTGTTCCTTTAAACTATACCCACATAATTCTTTGTTGAAAGTAAAGTGATCTTGTTCTACGTTGGCAATGATTTCCTCCTCTGAAAATCCATGGAAATCGTAATCATTGATATAACTACGCAACAAGACCAATTTTGCATCAATCAAAAGTACTCTTTGGATATCTGTCCAAAAAGTTGTTTCTCGATTCTTTAAAATTTTTTTCAGTTCTGCTTCTTGTTCTAACCAATAAGAATAAACAACTGGCATATCCTCTCGAATAGCAGCTGGCGATAGACCTTCACGCATTTTTTTTAAGTATTCATTAACTGATGGATATAGCAATTTCATTCCCCCTAAGTATATTATTGAACCAATTTTCCCCAATAGAGATGACTGTCGTTCTAAGATGTTCGTTGATTTCTCGGGGAAATCTTATTTTGCTTTCACGTGAAATTCCCCATATAAAGTAGTTTTTATGATAAGAACATAAAGCATATATTTTGCATCAATAAAGAAAAAGAATACGATCAATTTTTAGCTGCACTCCATGCAATTTTCAACTTCACCATTTTTTTTATGCTTCCTTTCTTATACTAAGCATATCAAAACTACTCTCATATTTATAATCAACTTTTGCATCCATCTAGGAAAAAAGTGAAAACAAGCCTTTATAATCTTTTATTTTTGACTTTGTTTTATTATTTTCATCATCAAGAAAAATAAATTTCACCTTATTCATGCAATAACTGAGAATATTTTATTGCGTTATTTTCTTTCCTATTATACGATTAACTAAATAATGTTGGTTATTTGAAAGCACATACGAAGGGAAAAGTGAGAATAATGAAAAAAAGTGTTGTTTTAAGTTTGTTGGGGTTTACACTTCTTTTTGCTGGATGTACACAAAAAAAAGAAAATTCGGCGGGAGAAAGTTCGCAAAGTGCAAGCACTTCAAGTATGGCCATGACATCTTCCACAGAAATGAATCAAGAATCAACGGCCTCATCTAGCGAAGCTGCTTTACCAAGTTCAGAACAAACCATCACAGGGGTCAGTGGTACAAACTACAAGATTGCGTTACCTAGCAATTGGCAAGAAGTACCAGATTTCACTTCTTTGAATCCTGACAATGATTTTATGTTGTCAGATGCATTAGAAACGAAGTACTTAGCTGCTGTCGTTGAATCAAAGCAAGATTTCGCCGATTTAGAAACTTATCTCGGGTTGGTTCAAGAAAATTTGGCAACGAGCTTTGATACGACTGCCACCTTTTTACCAATTCCTGACACCAAAGCCTATTTCGTTGATTTCCCAGCAACCGTTGAAGGGCTAAATATCCACTATATTTATTATGTCCTTGAAACAGAAAATAATTATGTGCAGTTATACGGTTGGACATTGGAAAGTTTGTATGACTCCTCAAAAGATGAACTGACAGCAATCATGAATAGCTTCAAAGAAGAATAAGTAAAAAACATCTGTAAACCACTTTTGCGTCCAATCGCAAAAAATGATTACAGATGTTTTTCTTTTTTATCTACTTACTACTAGTCGCTGCCCTACCACAATCAATGAACCAGAAAGATTGTTCCACTGCATCAACTGATTCACTGTTACACCGTACCGTTGCGAGATTCCCCACAAGGTATCTCCCGAACGCACCGTATGAGTGGTGCTACTTGAAGAGGTGTTGTTTTCTCGAACATAGGCGGCACTTACCCACCCACGACCTTCAATTCGATACCAGATATTGTTGCCGTTGACACTCGTCCCAGTCTTTTGGGCAACGGCTCGAAAAGAAGCGTTTTTTGATAGGGAGCCGACAATGTTGGCACTAGTAGAAGCATCTGAACGGATGTTTAAGGTCGCCGTTGTTCGAAACTCTTTATTGATGCTTTGCTCGGTATTGTTACTTCCTGAGCTTACTTCGCTGACATAGGCGGCACTTACCCACCCACGGCCTTGGATCCGATACCAGACATTGTTGCCATTCACATTGGTTCCGGTCTTTTGATCGACAGCTCGAAAGGTCGTATTATTCGCCAACGAGCCGACGACTGAGGCGCTAGTTGATGCATCTGAACGGATATTTAAAGCCGCCGTTGTTCGAAATTCTTTATTGATACTTTGTTCGGTATTGTTGTTATTCCCATTATTGTTATTACCATTCCCACCCGTATTTGATGAGATCTCTGTCACATGAGCGGCACTTACCCATCCACGACCTTGAATCCGATACCAGGTCGTATTACCGTTGACACTGGTTCCGCTTTTTTGGGCAACTGCTTGGAACGTCGCATTGGCAGCCAGTGAACCAACGATCGAGGCACTGGTGGAAGCGTCTGAACGGATATTTAGCGCTGCATTTGTCCTGAATTGCTTATTGATGGCTTGTTCAGAATTGTTATTATTGTTGTTATTATTCGAACCGCCACCGCTTGAGGTATCGTATTGGGTCAAATTGTAGGTTTCGATCAAGTTATTCAGCTTGCTTGCATAAGACGTGTCGGTTGCATAACGTCCTTGCAGCCATTGCGTCGCGTCACGATAAGAATTTGTATTAGACTTCCATGCCCCATGGTAGAAGAAAACACCTGGCGAAAATGAGGTGGTTTTCAAAACGTGGGCATTGTCTTGAAAGGATTCTTTTAGCGAGGGATATTTACGAAACTTAGCAATAATCGGATAAAGATTGCCATTCCCGTCATCTTCCATCGTTTGCATCTCTACAAATTGTCCATTGTAAGATCCCTTGATGCCAAACATATTATTCGCAAGAGTGGTCAGTGTGGACTGGCCCCAACCGGACTCTAAGATTGCTTGGGCAATCATGACCGAAGCATACAGATCATTTGCTCCCGCCACTTCTTGTGCCATCGGCCCTACTTGCTGAATAAAGGCTTGTTGATTGGTAGAACGTGCCATTGGATTGTTGTAGTTCGGCATCACTTTCGTTTCAATGGCAATCCGCTCTTCTTCTGAAAGAACCGGGATGTCGCTCCCTATTTCTGTCTCTTCTTGTTCGGAAGCCGTGTCATCTGCCGGTGCCCTTTCAGGTACGTCTTCGCTTTCTGGCACTCCCACAACGTCAACGTTTGAGGAATCGGAATTGTCTTGTGTTCCTGATTCATCATTCGTTGCGTTGTCTTCTACAACGATCACTGAATCTTGTGTTGAGTGATCTTGTGTTGAGTGATCTTGCGATGAGTCAGCTGTTTCAACGACCCGAACGCCATTTTGCGCTTCTGTTGACTCAAGCGTATCAGCTAAGACACTCACTGGCAAAATATTCACCGTGCTAACAAGTGCAGCCGTTGTGGCTGCACTTTTGCGGTAAAACACTCCTCTTTTTTGTTTCATCGCTCGTCTGCGAATCAATTTTCTTTCTTCCATTTGTCTCTCCTTAAAACCACATCCAGTTAAACCTTACATTCTCACTGCAAAACTAGGTGTAAAGTAAGCAGTGCTACCAACAGAAACGTTTTGTCCTGGTCGTGGTGCGTGAATATATTGACCACCGCCTAATGCAATGGCTACGTGATACGTACTTCCTGATGAACCCCAGAATAAAAGATCTCCTGGTTGCGCTTGGCTGACTGGAATCACTGTACCGGCTGTTTCTTGTGGTACCGTCCAACCGCCAATATCTCTACCTGTTACTTGTAAAAAGACATAGCGAGTAAATCCAGAACAGTCAAAGCTGTCAGGTCCTTTGGCACCCCAAACATATGGTTTTCCGATATGTTTATAGGCTTCGGCAACGATCGCGGCACCATTTGTTGAAGCTGGTGCGGAAGGCGCTGTCGGTGGCGTCACGATTGGTGTCGGCGCTGGTGTCGGCGCAGGCGCTGGTGTCACTGGCGTCGGTGCAGGAGTTACAGGTGCACTATCCGCTGGCGTCTCCGGTGCTGCAGGTGTTGTTGGTGTTTCTGGTTCTTGAATTTCTGGTGCATCTACTGGTGTTTCCTCTGGAGCCTCTGGTGTTTCAACCGACTCAGATCCTTGCGTTTCCTCTGGTTGTGTTTCTACTGGCGCTTCTGGCTCTTCCACTGGTTCCTGACTTTCTGCTCCTATTTCAGGTTCCGTTGAATCCGCCTGAGCAGCTGCTTCATTCAAGACTGCTTCTTCCGCAGCCGCTTGTTCTGCTTGCTGTTGCGCCGCTTGTTCCGCTTGGGCTTGTAAAGCAGCAACGCGAGCTGCTTCTTCACGAATTCTTGCTTGCTCCGCTTCATAAGCTTCTTTTTCCGCACGCAGCTGTTCTTTTTCTTCTTCTTTTGTTGCTTCTTCGTAGGCTAGGTTACTGACTAGCACATTCAATTCTGCTTGAGTGGCTTCCAAGACACCTTTTTGCGCTTCTAGATGACTCTGTGCTGCTTGCAATTCTGCAACTTTTTCTTGTGATTCTGCGCGCTTTTCTTCAACGGCTTTTTGGTCGGCTTTTTGCTGTTCAATCACTTCATTGTTTGCTCGGATGATCGTCGTCATGGCATGCACCCGACCGACTAGGTCACTGACAGACTCCGCTTCTAACACCGCTGTTAAAAAATGATCGCCTTTGCCATTGATTTGTGTTTCTCTGGCTTGTTTTTCAATATTTTCTGAGCGTTTGGCGATTCGCTCTTCTAATTGACTGATTTCTTGGTCTAATCCTTCTATCTCTTGCAGCAAATCACTTTGCTGCGCTAAAATGGTCGCTGCTTCTTGATTCAGTGAATCAATTTCCTCAGACAATCCGTCAATTTCCCCTTGTACGCTTTGGCGCTGCTGTCTCAACTGATCAATCTCGTTATTTTTTTGTTCAATCAATTGGTCATGATTCGTTGCAAAAACGGTCATAGGGCCGCCGAACGATGACAAGACAATGCCACACATACATACTGTTGCAAAGATTTTCTTCTTCATCTGATCCTCCAAATTCAATTTAAAAACTTTTTTTTCATTTATTTGACCATTTTCATTTTAACATAGTTCATCTACAAACCCAATCCGTAAGCGATTTACATTTTAGTTACACAAATATCAGATGTTTTTTTATTGATTGTTCCCTAGTAAAAAAAGTCGTTAAAGTTGAATCAATCCCTATCTATCAACTCTTCAAGAAAACTTCATAGAAAATCTTCTTTTTCTTAAGAAAAAATAAATCATGTTTTAGATTTCACTTTTATTACATTAATTTTTTGCAAAATATGCTTGATTTACGAAATCTTATTCATAAGAAAAAGCCCTTTCCTAGTGTTTTCTAGAAAAGAGCGCGTTTTTTGTCTGTGCTAGTTGCGATATGGCAGTAATTGCCGCATCACGGCGATTTGGTCGTCAATAGTCTGTTCAGTGATATGACCAGTCAGAGCCAAAATCCCCAATCCTTCAATCACGAACATATAGTTTTCGGCAATCACTGCCAAGTTTTCATCTTTTAACACACCTTGCTGAACGCCGACTTGAAAGATCTCATGGATCGTCCGTTTCGTCTCAGAAAGTTGAGCTTGCTGCAGTGAACTGGAGGCTTCAGTTTTATGCGTATAGTAATACTCGTAGACGGCTCGCAGCATACCGTCAGAAATGCTGTGGAGTAGACGCTTGCGATGGTCGGAAAAATATTTGTTTAAAATCGTTTCAAAGGGCACTTGCTCCATAATCATCTCTCGTACATCATCAAATTTTCGTTTAGAACGCTGCTCTAACACTGCCAAAAAAATCTCATCCACCGAACGAAAGTACAAATAAATACCACCGCGACTAATGCCGCACTCTTCGATAATGTCCTTCATGGTCGCATCGATCAAGCCTTTCTTACTAAAGACGACTTTGGCACTTTCAAGAATCAAATCACGCTTTTGTTGTTTTTTCTTTTCAGCTGTAGTCAATTCGCTCTGCTGCTTCTTCGCCATTTTTTTGGCTCCTTTCATCACATTATGAATGACACAAGTGTCATTTTGTTGTATAATCAACCTAACTTAAAAATGACACGAGTGTCATTATAAAAAAAGGAGTTTTTACAATGAATACAAAAAGCAAAACCTATCGCCTTGTCATTCGTGCCATATTGACTGCTATTATTATTTTACAGACGATGGTACCTTTCCTTGGATTTATTCCGATCGGTATCACTAGTTTAACGATCATCCATATCACGGTGATCGTCGCTGCCATCGTTTTAGGGACAAAAGACGGGATGTTCATTGGCTTAGTCTGGGGTATTTTTACCATGATTCGCGCCTTTACCTCTCCAACAACGCCCTTAGACATTGCCGTTTTCACCAATCCAATCATCTCGGTGATTCCCCGTGTGTTGGTTGGCTTAGTGGCTGGTCTCTTATTTACGATCATTTACAAGAAGACCAAAAAAGTCGTCGCTGCGTCGATTGTTGCAGCAATCTTTGGGACCATCACCAATACGGTTCTGGTCTTAACCTTAATGGGAACCTTGTATACTAGCTTAGTTGCTAATACCTATGGTGTCGATGCTTCGGCTTTGTTCGTGACCCTCGGCGGAATCGCTGTAACAAATGGAATCTCTGAGGTGATCACAGCTGCGGTCTTAATCCCAATTCTAGTAAAAGCCTTATTTGCGGCAACCAGTTTACGTCCAGAAAATCGTTAGTCCCTTCTCTTATCCTATCATTTTTTTCACGTTCTGAGTACTCTTTGCCCCAACATTAAAAGAACCCCGAACATAGAAAGCTTCTATTCTATAGAATAGCTTTCTATATTCGGGGTTTCTTGTATTATTGGTTAAAAAAAGTGGACAGCAAGGCAAGGATCGCTAGACCGCCTTGGGTCAAAATAATTTTCTTGTCGCTAGTCAGACTGCCATATGCAGCCACTAAGATAATGTAGATCAACAGCAAACGACTGATTTCCAAAGGCGCTGAAGCAAAGGTGATGCTATATAGTAACCCCAAACCAATCAGCCCATTGTAAACCCCCTGATTTTTGAACAAGGTCACCACGATCGGTCGCTCAAGTTCTTTCTTCGTCACGTTGAAGACGCGCGCTGTTGCTTTGGAAGTAGTGGCAAATGTTTCTAAATAGAGAATATAGAAAAACTCTAAGGCAACCAGTACAATCAAAACCGTCGATAAAATCGTCATCTTTATTCTCCTTGATGAGCGACAACGATCTCGCTCGGTTTGGCTGCAAAGTCAGGCATTTGTTGGAATAATTGTTGCAGCAGCGGGTTTTGATTGTGGGCGGTGATTGCTTCTTGATTCGCCCATTTTTCGACCATGACAAACCGATTGTTCTCTTCCAATGATTCATAGAGATGATAGCCGTGGCAGCCATCCTCAATTCTCGCCGATGCTAATAATGGGGTAACAGCGGCTAAAAAATCTGCTCGCTTTTCTTCTTTGATGTAAAACGTTGCATTGATGATTTCCATCGTTTTTCCTCCTCTTATAGGAATGTCGTAATTTGTTCTGCGTCCAACCGAACGGATTCATAGCCTAATTCTTTGGCTTTTCCGACTGAAAGGATCATGACAGGAACATAACGCTCTTTGTCTAAGCCAAAAGCTTCTGCTAATTGATCCGCTTCAAAGCCACCGATTGGGTTGGTTTCATAGCCATGTGCCCGCGCAACTAACATAAATTGCATCGCTGCTAAACTAGCGTCGATCTTCACCACATCATTCATTTGTTCTTTTGTGAGATTTTCGTAATGCGGAATGATCGCTGCTAATTGTTGGTCACGAACCTCCGCTGGCATTTTGCCTTCTGCTACTGCTTTGTTATAAATTTCTTCTCCTAGTTCATGACAAAGCATATCGCCAAAAATCAAGACCATTGCAGAAGAGGTATCATTTTGACGGACGTTGAAACGAATCAATGGTTTCAATTTTGCTTTTTGCTCATCGCTTTCCACAACGACAAAGCGCCAAGGCTGCATATTGACTGAGGAAGGTGCTGTCGTTGACTCTTGAATCATAGTCAACATTTCTTCATGGGGGATTTTGTAGGTTTCATCATAGACACGAACCGATTTTCGGCCAAAGGTAATCTCTGAAAAATTGTTATTGCTGTATTCTGTCATGGGTTTGCCTTCTTTCATGGAACTAATTTCATAAGTAATGTTAGAAGCTGTGCTTCTTCTTCTTCGGTCAAATTGATGCCTAACGACTCCTCAGAGCTGGCATGCTTTGAAGCACAACTAGCCAAATCGGCTTGTGCTTTCGATGTCAAAGAAACAAAAATCTCGCGGTTATTGTCTTTGTTTCGTTCCCGCGTCACAAATTGTTTTTCTTCGAGAATCTTCAAATGCCGCGTGACCGCTGCACTATCGATCTTCAATTCATTCTGCACTTGATTTTGGGTACAGCGTCCTTGCTCATTCAAAAACTGCAGCAACTGATAACGGGTCAAACTAAAGCCGGTCTCTGTTTCAAAGATCGCCGTTAATTCTTGGTTCACGATTTTCATCCGATACAGCAATCCGCTTAGCTCACGTAAATTCATTGCATCAACCGCTCCTTTCATCATTGACTAGTCAACTGTTGACTAGTCAAGTATAAGTCATTTTCTTTTGCTTGTAAAGAGCAAGCAAAAAAAGACCCGCAGTTAGGCGAACTTCATCAAGGATCGAATCAGAAATCCTTTGATGAAGGTGCACCATGAGGCTGCGGGTCTTCGTTACTCCAGTATTGAGTCAATACTGGAGAATTTATTTTATTTTAATTGGAAGAGTTTCTTCAAGCCCATGACGATCAATGTGGAGATTGCTGCAGCAGCGAAAATGATCCCCCATGTGCCGGCTTGAATTGGCATCGTGTCTAATAGCTCATTCATAAACGGTACATAGACCGCTGAAAGCTGCAAGCCGACGGAAAGGAGCAATGCTCCCATCAGTGGTTTGTTTTTCAAGAGGGTTTTGTCTAAACCAAAGCCGCTGCTCTTACGAACGTTGAAAATATGCATCAATTGCGCCACTGCCATAAAGGTAAAGGTCGCTGTTTGCGCATAAAGCAACTCGTGATCCGTCAACATCAAGAAGTTGAAGAAGCCAAACGCCACCAAACCAATTACAACACCACTTAAAATGATACGTCCTAAGAAACGCTTGTTGACGAGGCCATCAGCTTTTGACCGTGGCTGACGCTTCATAATATCGTCTTCAGCTGGTTCAAAGGCTAACGCCATGGCTGGAGCAATATCGATAACTAGATTTAAGAAAAGGATATGCAGCGGTTGGATCGGCATTGGCATAAAGAAGATGACACTTAAAAAGATCGTCACGATCTCAACCATATTACATGAGAACAAGAAGGAGACGTATTTTTTGATGTTGTCAAAAATGATGCGTCCTTCTTTGATGGCATCGACGATCGTTCCAAAACGGTCATCCGTCAAAATCATATCGGAAGATTCTTTGGCTACTTCTGTGCCGCGGATCCCCATGGCGATCCCGATGTCAGCGCCGTTGAGTGCCGGCGCATCGTTAACGCCATCGCCAGTCATTGAAACGATATCGCCTTCTTCACGCAAGGCTTCCACAAGCTGTAATTTATTTTTCGGTGAGACTCGCGCAAAGACGGCCACTTCTTCGATTTTTTCGTTAAAGCCTTCCTGTCCTGCCAATTCATCGATTTCACGACCCGTCATAGTTTTTTCATGGTCTTTTAAGCCAATTTCTTTGGCAATCATGGAGGCTGTCTTCGGATGGTCCCCAGTGATCATTTTCACTCGGATCCCCGCTTCTTGGGCGACCTTCACTGCTTCTTTGACATCTGTTCGTGGCGGATCGACGATGCCCGCAAAGCCTTGGATCTTGATTTGCTGCAGTGCTGCTTTCAGCTCTACTTCGTCCGTACCACCTTGATAATCCTTGATACAACCGACAGCGATCACCCGCTGCCCATGACTGGCTAACGTGTCATTGTATTCATGGAGCTTTTCCTTTTCTTTGGCATCAGCATCGGCTAAATCAATCAAGACATCTGGTGCCCCTTTGATAATCAATGTCCGTTGCTCTCCTTCATACACGGTCACCATGTACTTGTTGTCGGAATCAAAAGGCATTTCTGCGATTTTCTTCAGCCCGCTGTCCTGCTCTTTTTGGCGATCAATGCCGATTTTTTGACCTAAAACGACGAACGCCCCATCTGTTGGATCACCGAGGATCTCGTATTGCCCTTCGTTTTCACGTAAAGTGGCGGTGGTACATAAAGCACCATTTTCGATCATCCCTTGCAGCGCATCATGATTGGTTGCATCGATCTCGGTTTCATCCTCCGAGTCTGCCTTGTAGAATTTTCCGTTGGGTTCATACCCATTTCCTGTCACTTTGAACATTTCCCCAGAACCTAAAATGATCTCGGCGACCGTCATTTGGTTTTCTGTCAGCGTCCCCGTTTTGTCACTGGCAATGATACTGGTGGCGCCAAGAGTCTCGACGGCTGATAACGATTTGACAAGGGCTTTGTGCTCGGCCATCGTTCGCATCCCACGAGACAATGTGATCGTCGAAACGGCTGGCATGGCTTCAGGAATGGCTGCGACCGCTAAAATAATCGAAATATGGATCATTTCGACAAATGGCTGATTCGTCAGTACCCCAGCGATCAGAACTGCCACTGCCGCAAAGAGCGCTGCAATAATGATTGCTTTTCCAAGCTTATCCAATTCGATATCTAATGGTGTTTGACGTTTTTTGTCACCGGTCAGCATGTCACTGATTTTTCCGACCTCGGTCTTCATGCCGGTTTCTGTCACTACGGCATAGGCATTTCCCCGAGTTGCCGCAGTTCCTGCGAAAACGACATTGCGACGATCGCCTAATGGAACATCTTCTTCGTAGGTTTCTCGAGCATCTTTTTCCACAGCTTCTGACTCACCGGTCAACGCTGATTCAATGCAGGCAAAGTTGCTCGTTTCAAGTAAGCGGGCATCTGCGGCAATAGCATCCCCTTCTTCCAAAACGAGAATATCGCCTGGTACGATTTTTGCCGACTCAATCTCCATTACTTCTCCATCACGAATCACTTTTGCGGTAGTGTAAATCATGCTTTGAAGTGAATCAATTGATTTTTGTGCTCGTAATTCTGTAATGAAGCCTGTCATTACAGCAATCACCACGGCAATCAATACTGCAATTCCTTCAACCGTTTCCCCCATCGCAAAAGAGAGTAACGCAGCTGCTAGCAAGAGATAAACAATCAAGTTGTTTACATTATGCCACAGCAATTCCCATACAGAAAGGGATTCTTGTTGCTGGATCGTGTTTTCTCCGTATTTTTCTAAGCGTTTGTCGGCTTCTTTCCCGCTTAGGCCTTGCTTGCGGTCACTTTCAAAATGTTTCAAGGTCTCTTCAGTCTTTTGCTGGTAAAATTTTTCCATCAAATTCCTCCTTTTAATTATAAAGTTCTTGCCGAAGGTTTCCACGTTTCTGAAGGGATAAATCGGTACAGATACCTTGCACAGTCATTTTCTTGATTTGAATCGGTCCAGGCAATTGCTGAATGAAGGGAAGATAACCAATAAGAAAAGCAAGCGCAGGTTGACTGGCTGAGGGAAAAGGTATGTGTGATGAGCATCGATCGTTTTGCGAGCAATGAAATCGCATCTTTTAATCGTCGCAAGTGATCTTTCTATGTACGTACTTTGTGAAAAAACCATCCGGCCTACTTCTAACCTATCATGGATGAAGATGTTCGCAAAGGATTTTGCTTCACAAGTGGTGAAAAAAAACAGACGTGACCAAATGGGTAATACAACTATTGCTGTAGAATTTTGGTCATTTCAGCAATGCAAAAAGGCACTTGTTACGGCATTTTCTTGAGAAACTGAGCGTTAGCTATGTTGTGATTTACATTGTTACAACTATGCCAAAAAAATAACTCAAAAAATGAGCGCTCACTATTCTTACTTAATTTTAACAAAAAACAACAAATTTTTAAATAAAATTCTTTCTTTTTGCTATAAAAAACGAAAAAACAAGACTCCCTTTTGTTTGACGATCTAGATTCTGGTTATCCTCAAAGCTTGAAGCAAAAATATATCATCGAACTTCGGCAGCCATCCACGAGGTCGGCAATACTAAAAAACATTCATCAAAATGGTGAGAAATCAGCAACCGGCGAAATGCTTTTCAGTCTACTAGTTTAAGAAGCAACTTCTTCGCTTTCGATATAACAATAGACCCTTAGTTCAGGCAAAGCCTGTTTGATCTGCTGTTCAATAGTATCGATAAACGAACTCGGTTCTTCATCAGGTGCTAGTTTCAAAGTAAGGTCGGCGACGATCAAAAGTTCTTCTGGACTTAGATGAAGGGTTCGCAAATCTTTGATTTGAATGATTGCAGGATCGGCTAAAATTTGTTTGATCGCCATTAAATCCGAAGTGGATGCCCCTTCGCCAATCAAGAGGCTATAAAATTCTTTGGCTAAAAAGACAGCGGCAGCAATCAACAACAGTCCACCTAAAATGCCTCCGAGGGAATCAAATATCGGATTGTTCGTCAAAGCGGTCAATAAGATTCCTGCGATGGCGATCGTTACACTCCCTAAGGCAAATAGATTTTCCGTAAAGCCTAAAAGTAAATCAGAATCCCGGCTTTCTTTCAAAAAACGGACGAGGGGTTGTTTTTGTTTGTTTTGTTCTTTGACTTCTTGCCAGCCTTCTTGAACCGCAGTCACTTCAATAAACAAACTGACGAATAAGATTGCTGCTACTAGCTGAATCTGCTCCACCTCATGGGTTGGATCCAGCAAATCACGGCTAGCTTCGACAACGGCTAAGAGGCCTCCGCCTAAAAAAACCGTCATGGCAACCACGGTACTAAAAAAATATGTCGCTCGTCCTTCACCAAACTGATGCAGCTCACTGCGCCCTCGCTGTGCTCGGTTTTCACCGATGGCAAGAAGCCCTTGATTGATGCAATCGATCATACTGTGGATACTTTCGTTCATCAAGACTGCACTGCCGCTAAGGAAATACCCAATGGCTTTCATGATCAAGCCTAAGACATGGGTCAACAAGACGATTCTTCGGGCTTTTTGTTCTTGTTGTTTTTCCATCATGGTTCCTCCTCCGATATCGAACTCGCTGCAACAAGCTGTCTCTTTTCTCAAGCATAGCACTGCGCTTCTTAGATGAAAACGAAAGTGACTTGAGAGGCTGCCCCTGTTTCCAATCGATTGTTAGACGGACTGAGGGTATTAAAAAAAGTCAGGATTGCTCCTGACTTTTTGTTCTTGTTTAGTAGCCGGTTCCGTCATCAACGACTTCCGAGCCGTATCCGTTACCAGTTCCTGCACCTGTTTCGGTTCCAGTTTCGTTTCCAACACCGGTTTGTGTTTCTGTATTGGCATCTACTTGTGAATCTGCTGGTGCTTGACCTAAGGCTTTCAGCATATCGTTACGAATTTCGTTGTAAGAATAATCTTGAATATATACGATCGATTGTCCATCATAAGATTCCCCATCGTACCATTCAAAGGTATGTTTTTGAATATCGAACCCAGACAACATATTACCAGCTAAAGATACTAAGTCTTCAAACTTGAAGTTTGTATTGACGTCTTCACTGACTGAGTCTAGAATTTCTTGGTACTTGGTAACATTATTGATTTTCAAAGCTTGATGGATCGCTGCTTCAATGACTTCTTGCTGACGGTTCCCTCGGTCCACATCGGTATCCATTTTCCGGATGCGGGCAAAAATCAAGGCTTGCTCACCGTTCAACAATTGACGACCTTCTGGAATCAATGTTTCCCCGGTGTTATCTGAAGTATATTTCTTGTTGATGTCATAAGGCACATCAACAGTGATTCCGCCAATCGCATCAATGATTTTCTCAAAACTCGTAAAGTTGATGTTTACGTAATAATCGATTGGCAGTTGCAGGTAGTTTTGGACTGTTTCAATCGTTGCGTCTTCTTCGCCAATTGTGAATGCACTATTGATCTTGGCTGTAGTAGCAATTGTCCCAGTTCCTGTTCCATCATAAATGTTGGTCCAAATGTCTCTTGGGAGACTGACCATATCGATTTTCTTATTTTCGCCATCGTACACCATGTAAATCAAACTGTCGGTACGGGCACTGTCCAAATGTTCTGTCTTTTCACGTTCCGCGTCATTATCAACACCCATTAACAAGATCCCAAACTTTGAATTCACGTCAGAAGCTTTCAATGAGTTGTCCTCTTTGCTCTTATTGGAACTGATTACAGCGGATTCTTTAAACATTTTATCCACTGAATTCTTTGCTGCATAATACGTATAGCCGGCAAATAAAACGATGCCTGCAATGGCGAAAAGAAAGATTCCTCCAATAATCACGCGCTTATTGCGTGCTTTGTGGGCTCTTTGCTGTTTATATCTCGTCTTTCTATCCATAGTGCCTCCTTCATTTCTCCTGAATTGCTCTCCCCGATTGTACCAGAATTTTTACGATCCGCCTATTTTTTTAAGAAGTTTTATTCTTTTTCTGTGAAGTCCTTTAAACATTCCTAAAAAATAATTCTGACAATGAAAGAAAGTTGGATAAATAGTCAACTTCTATGGATATTTTATTAAAAAACGAGTTTTTCTCATTCGCCTTTTTTGGACGGATCAACTTCTTTCTCGACAGTAAGCTGAATAATTACACCAAAAGGATCCCGAACACTAGCATAAAAAAACGCAAATGGATTGTCACTAGGTGCTTGGATCATCTGACTGCCATTTTCCATTAGTCGTTGATAAAGCTTCTGAGCTATTTTGGTGTCGTCTATCGTCAAACTCAAGGATAAGTGATTCCCTAGCTGAATGGCCTCTCCTTCAACTAATGGATTATCTGCCAGCTGCAACTGGAAATCTCCGATCTGTAGGATGGAGTGAGAAAGATACTGTTCTTGTCCCGCAAAAATCTCCAGCGATGGATCAAGTCTCTCACGATACTCCTGGTTGGTGATGGCAAATAAGAGGGTTGCGTCTAGTGTTTCTTGATAAAATTGAATGGCTTCTTGGGCTTTGCCGTCTAATGTTAAAAACAAAGCGATTTTTGGTTCGATCATTTGTTGGTTCCTCCTTTTCTTGTTACCATAAGTGTAACTGTGAATCTTGCCAAAACTTGGCACCATTGGAGAAAGAAATGAAAAAATCAGAACGTTTAACCCAAGAACTATTGTATTTACAAGGAAAAGCCACTTTTCATCTAGCCGATTTAATGGAAACCTTCGCGATCTCAAAACGTACAGCCGTCCGTGATGTCCAGTCGTTGGAAGAGCTGGGTTTGCCTCTCGTAGTAGAAGTCGGTCGTTATGGTGGCTATCAGATTTTGAAAAATCAACTGACCCCGTTGTACTTTGACAAAAATGAACGGTATACCCTTTTCTTTGCTTTACAGCTCTTACAAAAACTGTCCGATTCTCCTTTTGATCGGAGCTACCAAGGGCTGCGGGGAAAACTGTTGCAGTCTTTTTACCAAGGAGACACCGAGTGGTTAGAAAAAATGGAGACAGCGGTTTCGTTTCAAGGAGTTCCTCAATTGACAAGTGCACCGATCCTTTCAGCGCTTTTTTCAGCGATCGTACAAGAACAAGTCATCCACTTTAGCTATCAGCGGTATCAAAAAACGTGCAAGACTGTTCAGCCCTATCAGCTGGATTTTCGTGCTGGTTACTGGTATTGTTTGGCCTATGATTGTCAAAAGCAGGCTTTTCGCCGCTATCGCTGTGATGCAATGCAAGGACTTGCTCCGACTGAAAAAACAGGCTATACCTTGCAGCAGTTAGCGGAAAAACAGCTGCAGCAACAAGTGTTGACACAAACACTGGGCTATTACATCCGCTTTGATCTATCGGCAAAGGAACGCTTGTGGCAAGAAAAATATCCGGATATGGCAGTGGTGGAACGTCCTAGTGAGCTTTGCTTAGAAGGACACATTGCCGACAATGAGCTTGATTTTCTAGCTGACTTTCTCTTGCAATTTGGGCCAACCATCAAAGAAATCGAACCATTAGCCCTCAAACAGGCGTATACTGAAAAAGTTCGGCGGATGCTGCAGCCATTTGCAACTGACTGACCTCTTTCCTAGATTGGTTGTTGATTACTTTCCTGCGCCGAAACTGATTCTAACTGATAAGGAGTTTTCTACCCATGTTTCTTTTAAATAAAAAAACCTTCCAAGCGTTGGCAGCCCCCTATTTGACGGAAGGAGCTGTGATCGGCTATGCAAAATGGCAGTCCTTCAATGCCATCACCAGCCGTAGCCTGCTCGTCTTAGATGATCAGCAATTGACGATTTTGGCATTGAATCTTTTCTCGACAAAAGTCCTGCAGCACAAAATCGTGCCGCTTGCTGAGCTAAAAAAACAGCACAAAGATCCTGTTGTAGGGATGCTCGTCCCGATTCGCTTTACTTATAGAGGGGAAACCTACCGTTTTCAAATGCAGCGAGTGATCTTGCCTTTAGGCGATTGGCAAAAAACCTTTCTTGCCCGCTGGCAGGCGCGGTAAATGGGTAGCAACTGGCAAGTTCTATTTTTAAAAGAAAGAATTTTCATGAAATTTACATGCTTTTACAAGAATATTGTTGTATTTTTCTGATAATGTTTTCGGCTATTTCGTTCTATGGTAAGATGTCCCTAAAGAAATGGAGGCTGTCTATGGTATGTATGGAAAGTGAACGGTTAACGATCCGTCCGTTTCAAGAAAGTGATTTTGCCGATACCTTTGCTATTTATCAGCAAGCGGAAGTTTGCCGTTTCTTACTTCATGAGCCTTGGCAGACAGAAACGGCAGCGGCGGCTTTTGCCAAAAAATGCCAACAGCACACCTTTACGGACCAAGCAGGTCTTTCTTTGGCGGTACTACACGATCAAACGGTCATCGGCGATTTGTCGGTATGGTCTACTGGTCAGCCGTCTTCCGTTGAAATTGGCTATGCCTTCCATCCGTCATTTGGCGGACGAGGGTTTGCTCAAGAAGCATTGAAAGAGTTGTTGGACTGGTTGTTTGCCAGTCAGAAGATCCATCGGGTCCAAGCAACGCTAGATGCCCGCAATCAGGCCTCAGCCAAGCTTTGCCAACGTATAGGATTGCGCCAAGAAGCACATTTTATCCAAGACTGGTGGAACAAGGGGGAATGGACCGATAGTTTGGTTTTTGCCTGTTTAGCCAGTGAATATCCTGCTCATCCGAAATAATTTAGGAGGTTTTTTATGATTAGCTTGTTACGCTATGCCAAGGATTATCGCAAACAGATTATTCTTGGTCCGTTTTTCAAATTTTTAGAAGCGGTGTTTGAATTGGTTCTGCCTTTACAGATGGCCGCTTTAGTCGATGAGGGTCTACGGCAAAACAATTGGTCGAAGGTCGTTGAAATGACGATCTGGATGATCGTGATGTCCGTGGTAGGCATGATCTGTGCCGTCATCTGTCAGTATTATGCTTCCGTCGCTTCTCAAGGATTCGGGACAGAATTACGCAATCGCTTGATGAAAAAAATCAACACCTTTTCCCATAGCGAACTGAACTTATTCGGTACTGATACGTTGATTACTCGAATGACCAACGACATCAATCAGATGCAGATTGCTTTGGCGATGCTGATTCGGCTGGTGGTCCGGGCGCCCTTCTTAAGTATCGGTTCCGTGATTATGGCCTTTGTCATTGATTGGCAAGCTGGCTTGATTTTCCTACTCGTCTTACCGCTCTTTTGTATCGTCTTATTCTGGATCATCGCCAAAACCGTGCCATTATATAAGAAAGTTCAAGTCCATTTAGATGAGTTGAATGAGTTAGTGAGTCAAAATTTAAGCGGGATTCGGGTGATTCGAGCCTTTGCCCGCACAAAAACGGAAACAAAACGCTTTGATAAAGCAACTGATGATTTAAGTGATGTCTATTTACGGGTCACAAATCTGTCCGCTTTATTGACGCCTGCCACCACCTTGATCATGAATGTCGGCATTATCGCGTTGTTTTATATCGGTGGATTCAAAGTCAATATTGGCAATTTGCAGCAAGGACAAGTGCTGGCACTGGTCAATTACATGAATCAAATGCTCTTAGCGTTGATCGTAGTTTCCAACTTAGTAATCATCTTTACCCGTGCCGCAGCATCAGGTTCACGGATCAACGAAGTGTTAGCCACTGAGCCGTCGATCGGCGATGAACTTTCAGAAGTCTTTATGGATCAGCCAAAAAACAACGTCGGAGCGATTCGCTTTGAACATGTGGATTTCCGCTTTTCAAAAGAATACGGGTTAGCTTTGAAAAACATTGATTTCCAAGTCGCACCGGGGTCTATTTTAGGTATCACTGGACCAACCGGTAGTGGGAAATCTGCCTTGACCCAATTGATCCCCCGCTTCTACGATGTGGCAGATGGCAAAGTGATCGTTGACGGGCACGATGTGCGAAAATGGCCTTTACAGCAATTACGCCAAAAAATCGCCATGGTGCCTCAAACCGCCGTGCTGTTTACGGGAACGATTCGAGAAAACTTGCAATGGGGCAAAAAAGATGCCACCGATGAAGAGTGCTGGCGCGCTTTAGAGATCGCTCAAAGCCGTGACTTCGTTGAAGCCTTGCCGCAGCAACTGGATACCCCGATTTTTGAAGGTGGCAAGAACTTTTCTGGGGGACAAAAACAACGCTTAACGATCGCCAGAGCGTTGATCGCTAAACCAGATATCTTGATTTTGGATGACTCTCTAAGCGCCCTTGACTATCAAACCGATCTTGATTTGCGGATGGCTTTAAAAGAAAGCATTCGTGGTACGGTCATCATTATCTCTCAACGGGTTCGCTCCATTCAAGATGCGCAGCAGATCTTAGTCTTAGACCAAGGGAATTTGGTAGGCAAAGGGACCCATGAAGAGCTGTTGGCATCTTCAAAAGAATACCAAGAAATCGTCGCATCACAGGCAGAGGAGGAAGAAGCATGAAAAAGAAATCATTCGATTGGTCGGCCTTTCGTCGCTACCTCCCTTATTTGACTGCCTATGCGAAGGAAACTTGGGCAGCAGTTGTCCTCGGGATCGCTGCTGGCGTCTCCTCGGTTTATATGACGTATCAGATCGGTCAAGCCGTCGATCAGCTGATAGGTGCCGATCAAGTGCAGTTCAGCGCCCTCTATCGCATTCTGCTTTTGTTTGCCGGAGTGGTTTTAGTGACAGTGGTCAGTCAATGGTTGATCCAGCGACTAGGCAACCGCGTGGCGTATTTATCCGTCGCCGACTTACGTAAAAAAGGCTTTGCCCATCTCAATACATTGCCGTTGCGCTATTATGACCAAAACTCCCACGGCAACATCGTCAGTCGCTTTACCAACGACATGGACAATATTTCCATTGCCGTCGCTGCAGTCTTTAACCAGTTGTTCTCTGGTATTTCGGTCGTCTTGATCGCCTTAGTCGTCATGCTGCAAATGAGTGTGCCCTTAACGTTGGTCGTATTGGTTTCGACCCCGATCATCTTTTTGGTCAACTGGATCGTGGCACGAACGTCTCAATCGCATTTTGCTCGCCAACAAGAAATCGTCGGCGAAATTTCTGGCTTTGTTACGGAAATGATCGGCAATCAAAAAATCGTCAAAGCCTTTGATCGAGAAACCATCAACCAAAACCGTTTTGAAACGATCAACCAAGAATTGAATGTCCGGGGGCAAAAGGCACAGTTTTCTTCTTCTTTGACCAATCCCCTTTCGCGATTCGTCGATCACTTGGCGTATCTGTCAGTCGGTTTTGTCGGCGGTCTGCTTTACTTTTCTGGTTCAGGTGCCGTCACGGTTGGGGTAATCTCCAGCTTTACGATCTACTCCAGTCAGTTTTCGAAACCATTCATTGAATTGTCGGGAATTACCACCCAGATCCAAACGGCATTAGCTGGACTTTCCAGAACCTTTGAGCTATTGGATCAAGAGCCAGAAACAGCCGATGACCAAGAATCTCAATCACTGGGTGAGATCAAAGGCGAGATTGCCTTTGAGGAGGTTTCTTTTGCTTATGATCCTGGTCAAAAATTGATTGAAGATTTCACTTTTACCGCAAAACCTGGAGAAACCGTCGCGATCGTCGGAAAAACTGGTGCTGGTAAATCGACGTTGGTCAATTTACTGATGCGTTTCTATGATGTCGATAAAGGGGCAATCAAGATCGATGGCACCGATATTCGTCAGTTGAAACGAGAAGAATTACGGCAAAGCTTCGGAATGGTCTTGCAGGATACGTGGCTCTTTGATGCCTCTTTACGAGAAAACCTGCAATACGGCAATGACACTGCCACAGATGAAGAAATTTACGATGCCTTAAAGCATGCCTATATGTATGAGTATGTGATGCGCTTACCAGAAACACTAGATACACCGATCGGTCATCAAGGGATCAAGATCTCTGACGGGCAACGGCAGCTATTGACGATCGCCCGCACGATGATCAGCAACCCACCAATGCTGATTTTGGATGAAGCAACCAGTTCGGTTGATACTCTGACTGAGAAAAAAATCCAAGATGCTTTCTTGAAAATGATGGAAGGCAAAACCAGCTTTGTGATCGCCCATCGATTATCAACGATTCGAGCAGCAGACAAGATCCTTGTAATGGATGCCGGTCAAATCGTGGAGCAAGGAACCCATGAAGAATTACTGGCAGAACAAGGCTATTACTATCGCCTGTACCATGCTCAATTCCAACATTGATCATCCATACAACAACCCCCACCAGCTCAAAGAAAGACTCTTGAGTTGGCGGGGGTTGTTTTGGTTGATTTATTGGTTCCAAACATCGGCATATTCTGGTTTGCGTTCAAATTCTTTTTTGGCAAAGGGACACAAAGGAATGATTTTCTTTTGTTCTTTGCGGGCTTTTTCCACCCCTTTTGCCACTAATTTTTCTGCCAATCCTTGCCCCCGATAGGCAGGATCGACAAAGGTATGATCAATGATCAAGCGCGTTTCACCCGCTTCCGACCAGGTCATTTCACCGATTTCTTTGTCACCGTCTTTTAACACAAATCGAGCATTTTCTTCTAAGATTTCCATGATTGTTCCTCCTTTAACACATACTTTAATGCACCGCTGGGGCAAGTTTGGATCACTTGTGCCGCTTGGGCTGCTTCCCCATTATCAGGAATCACCCAGGGACGCCGTCCAACTTCAAAAATGGCGGGATTGCCCCGCACACAATTACCGCTGTGGGTGCAGATCTCTTTGTTGTAATAAATATCGATCGCTTCGCCACGATACTTCCGATATCCTGCAGCGATCAACCCTTCTTCTGTTTCATTTGCTAGTGGCTGTTCGTCCATGTTGAACACCCTCCTCTTACTGATTGTCAGAAGCAAACTGCCTGCCTCCTCCTTCATCATACGACTTCTCGAGAAAAAAATAAATCATTTGTTCTAAAATAGCCTCTCAGTTGCCGATCATTAATTAAAAGCTTGCGTTAACACAATAAAGCGCCCCGTCAAAACTTGCTACTTTGACAGGACGCTTTTTTTATTCATGAGGCGCTTTTGCAACAAAATGAAACCGCTGCGTGGCATAATCCCCGGCTAAATGAGGATCGATATACAACCCGAGTTGCATCAATTCATCGCCACCGAAGCTCTCTCCCCCACTTTGATAGGTGAGGTCAGGATCAAGACCAGCCAGCTTTAAAGTAACCAATGGTGCAGAGGCTTCGGCTAAGACTCGGAAGTAAAAGACGATCGCTTCTTTTTTATCTGGAGAAACATACAGCCAGGCGGCGTCATTGCCTTCATAAGGGCAGAGTAGTCGAACAAAGCGGCCCAACTGCAGCAGGCGCCGATGTTTTTTATAAAAAGTGATTTGTTCTTTGATCTGTGCTTTTTCTTCTGCTGTCAGTTGTGTCAAATCAAGCTCATAGCCCAGCAAGCCGGACATCGCAGCATTGCCGCGAATCGCTAAATCCGTTGCCCGTTGGGTCTGATGGTTCGGGATCGCCGAGACATGCGCACCCATGGTGGATGGCGGATAGACCAGACTGGTTCCGTATTGGATCTTCAGGCGGGCGATGGCGTCGGTGTTGTCGCTGGTCCAAATCTGCGGCATATAATACAAGAAGCCAGCATCAAAGCGCCCGCCGCCACCAGAACAGCCTTCAAACAGGATCGTTGGATAGGCAGTGGTCAGTTTCTCGAGGAACTCGTACAAGCCCAGCAGATAGCGATGCGCGACCTCCCCTTGCTGGGCAGGATCGAGGAGCAAGGAATAGATATCCGACAGACTGCGGTTCATGTCCCATTTGATATAGTCGATGGCAACCGTATCAAACAGTTGGGATAATTGCTGATAGAGATGGTCTCTGACATCTTGTCGAGAAAAGTCCAACACATACTGACTGCGGCTTAGCGCCGGCTTGCGATTTGGTACTTGTAACAGCCAATCAGGGTGTTGTCGGTTCAGTTCACTGTCGCCCGAAACCATTTCTGGTTCCAGCCAAAGCCCGAATTGCAGCCCTTTGTCATGGACTTTTTGGGCAAATCCTGCCAAGCCAGAAGCTAGCTTGCCTTCGTTTTCAAACCAATCGCCTAATGAGGTTTGGTCATCTTCTCGCTGACCAAACCAGCCGTCATCCAAAACAAACAATTCGATTCCCAGCTCCTTGGCTTCATCAACGAGGGCATCCAGCTTTTCTTCATTGAAATCAAAGTACGTTGCTTCCCAGTTATTGATTAGGATCGGCCGTTCTTGCTTTTTGTATTTGCCCCGAATCAAATGCTCATCATAAAAGTCATGATAGGTGGCTGACAGCTGGTTCAAGCCAGCCTCACTATAAGCAATCACGGCTTCTGGGGCTTGAAAGCTTTCAGTTGGCGGCAATTGCCAGGCAAATTGATGGCTGTTGATCCCCATGATTACACGAGTCTGGTGGTAAGGATCTTTTTCGATGATGGTTTCATGGTTGCCACTATACAGCAAGCTAAAACCAAAACACTCCCCAGCAAACTCCGTAGCATTAGGTTCAAGCAAGACGGCAAAAGGATTTTGCTGATGGCTGCTGGACCCCCGCTTGCTGTCCAAACGCTTGATGCCGCGATTGATTGGTTCTCGGGTGACTTGGCGTTCCTTCGCCCACGCCCCCGGCAAGTGGATCAAATCAAAGGGACGGTTAGGAAAATCCAGCGCTTGACTCGCTAGCTGTTCGATGGTAACAGGCTGGTTTCCGTGGTTGATCACTTTACTAGAGCGGACGATCACTGCCGCATCCTCAAAAATCGTGTAAAACAGCTGCAGCTCAAGTCCCGCCACATCATCTTTTAAGGACAGAATCAGTGTTTCGATCCCGTCGTCGGCCCCATGGGTCTGAGGCAATCCTGCTAAGGCTGGTTTGCCTTGTTGAATCTGGTAATCACTAAAGACAAAATGGCTGACTCGGCTGCCGTCAGACTGGCGAATCGTATAGGCAGCTTCTCGAAAGTCCCCGAAACCATTACCAGGAAACTCCAGCATCAAGATATCTAATGAAAAAAGCCGATCGCTGCTGTCTGGGGGATTAGGTGAAAAGGACCGATCAAGGCGTGGGTAGCGATAGCCACCAGAATAATGGGCGATTTTTTTCCCAAAATAAAGGTGTGCCACATTGCCCCCTTCCTCTATCTGTAAGAGATAGCTGATTTGATCGTTGCTTAAATGAAAGACGTTTAATTGTTTGTCAAAAAGAATCATATCGTACCCTCTACTTTGTATTTGTTTGCTGATATCCCGCTTATTTCACGGATCCCAGCATCCCTTGGACGAATTGTTTTTGTAAAACGAAGAAAATGATGGCCGTTGGCAGTGTGGCGATAACGATACCGCACATCATCATGCCATAATCAGGTGTATAAGAGGCACCCATTGCCGAAAGAACCAGTGGAACGGTCCGTTTGTCTGGTGATTGCAAGGCAACTAATGGCCACAAATAATTGTTCCAGCTGCCCATAAACGTAATGATCGCGGCAGCTGCGTAGGTATTTTTAGCCGTCGGCATGTAGACTCTAAAGAAAATGCTCAGTTCATTCAAGCCATCGATCCGAGCAGCTTCGACTAATTCTCTAGGAAATGCCTTGATGTTTTGGCGGAAAAAGAAAATCAAAAAGGCGGTACAGACTGAGGGCAAAATCACGACAGCGAAGGTATTGATCCCGATCGGCGTGCCGCTAAGCTTGCTGAACATCCGATAGAGCGGGATCATTAGCGCGGCAAAAGGTACCATCATCGACAGCAGTAGAATATTAAAGATGCGGTCTTTGGTTTTCGTCCGATAGATCTCAAAGCCATACCCTGCCATGGAGGAGAACAACAGCGCAAAGACGGTCGTAATCACGGCAATCACTGCGGAATTGCCTAATGCCCGAGTAAAATTCAAATCGGAAGAAAAGAGATTTTGGAAGTTGATGACCAACTGATCGCCAATCATGATTTTTCCGGCAACGATATCAAAGGTTTGATTGGTCATCCCTAGGATCATCCAAACAAATGGAAAAATAGAGATGAAAGCCAAAATCGCCAGAAAGACGTATTTTAAAGTGAGTGAGATTGTTTTCAATTTTCTTTTCCTCCTATTTTCGTTTGGATGATCGATAGGATCACGATCGCGATCACAATGACAAAGGAAACCGCGGCAGCATACCCAAAGTTTGGCGTGAATTTGTAACTTAAATTGTAGATGTATTGTGACAAGGTCGTCGTAGCATTGGCTGGTCCACCGCCAGTGATATTTTGGACTTCATCGAATAATTGCAGCGTACCGATCGTTGAGGTGATCGTGGTAAATAGGATAATAGGACGCAAGTTGGGAATTGTGATTTTGAAGAATTGATCCCATTTCGTGGCACCATCGATCTCTGCCGCTTCGTAAATACTTGGATCGATATTTTGCATGCCTGAGATGAAAAAGATCATATTGTAGCCAGTCCAACGCCACGTGATGGCAAAAATGATCAATACTTTTGCCCAAAAAGGATCCGTCAACCACTGGATCGGTGCATCGATCAGGTGTAGCTGCGTCAAAAAGTTATTGACTAACCCGTTTGCCGAAAAGAGACTTTTCATGATCAAGGAATAAGAAACCAAGGATGTGATACAGGGTAAAAACAAGGCGGTGCGGAATAGCCCTTTAAATTTCAATTTTTTATCATTCAATATGTTCGATACGATCAGCGCCAAAAAGAGCATGATCGGAACTTGGACTAATAAGTATAAAAACGTATTGCCAAACGCTTTTTTAAAGGTTGAGTCGCTCAACATCCGCTGATAGTTGCCAAGACCGTTAAAGGTCATCGCTGTCGGTGGTCCTGATTGGAATGACGTGAACAATGCCGAGACCATCGGAATAAAGACCAGCATCGTGATCAAAATGACGGGTAAGGTAATAAAGGCATTGCCGTTTGCAAACCAATTTTTTGTTTTGTTTTTCATTGTAATTCCCCCTTAACACAGAAACTCGCGATCGCTCACGAGTTTCTGCAAAGTTGTTCGATTAGTTTGCAATTTGTGCTTCCACTTGTGATTGTGCTTCTTCTAATACTTTATCGATGTCTTCGCCGTTGATCACTCGTTGCAAGCTTTCAGTCAAGACGGATTCAATGGCATAGGTGTGATTGCCGTAGTTCACGGCTGGAATTTCTTGTGACCATTGAGAGAAATCTTGGAAGACTTTTTGACCGCCATAGAAATCAAGACCCGACGTATATTCTTCCGTTTCTTCTGCAGCATTCATGGTTGAAACCAAACCGATCTCGGTAGCTAATGTACCCATCAATTCTTTATTTGAAGCAAAGGTATTGGCTAAAAAGTCTTTGGCATTTTCTTCGCCGTCAACCCCTTTGATCACGTACCAGCCTGCTCCACCGATGCTGGAGGCATTGACTGAATTGCTGTTGCCAGCGATAGATGGGATTGGAGCGATCGCCCATTTGCCACTTTGATCTTCAGCGCCTTGAATCGTGCTGGAATACCACGCACCGGTTGGCGCAGAAGCAACATTCCCCGATTGAACGGCATTGACCCCGCCATCCCAATCAGAAACTTGTTCAACTAAGCCTTCATTCAACAATGTTGCTAAAACAGTAAGACCGGCTTTGAAGGATTCATTGTCTTTGATGGTCACAGTGGAGCCATCTTCACCGGTATACCATTCGCCTGCCGATTGCATAATGATTCTTGCCAAGCCAAGATCGCTTGGGTCTAACGACATCATAGCGTGACCCGTTTTTTCTTTGACATCTTTAGCAATGCTGATAAAATCATCCCAAGTAATATCTTGAAGATCCGCTTGCTCATAGCCTGCATCGGTCAAATAATCTGTGCGGTAAAATAGTCCTGCGACGCCACTGTCAAAGGGCACCCCATAAATGACATCGTCGACTTTATTGACCGCAAATTTATAGCTGGAGAAATCCTCCTCATTCACGATATCCGTTAGATCACTAAACGCATCGGGATAAGAAGAAAGGTATCCTTGAATGCGGTAGTCTTCGATCAAAACGATATTTGGTAGTCCGTCCGTATTTCCAGATGCCAGACTCGTATTTAATTTTTGGACGATATCATCTTGCGACATCGTCACGACTTCCACATCGACATCTTGATTTTCATACACTTTTTTGGCTTCATTGACTGCCTTGATGTTGAAGGTCTCATCCCATGCCCAGACCGTGACTTTGTTTGAGGACTCGCCGGAATCACCAGAGCTTGTGTTGCTGTTTCCGCAAGCCGCCAAAGTCAGCACTGCAGCCGCCGTTACCATCGATGCAAGTAGTTTTTTCATTTTTATCCCTCTTTCCTTTTATTTACATGGCTAACTATACACTGATTTTGTAACCGTATTCAATGAATATGAAAGAGCTTACTAAATTTGTCCAAAAATAGAAAAAAGTTACAATACCTTTCTTTTTTGAAAGCGTTTATAATAAAGAAGAGATATAGGGGGGATACCATGACGATTTTACGCACGGTCTTAGTCGTTGATGATGAGGCAACGATCCGAGATGGATTAAAACATATGATACGTTGGGAGCAAGAAGGGTTCCGTCTCTTAGGCGATGCAGCGAACGGGCAAGAAGCATTGGCGCTGATCCATGAGCTGAATCCCGACATCGTGATCACGGATTTGAAAATGCCACAAATGGACGGCCTTCAACTCACAACGATCATTCAACAACAATATCCAGAAGTCCATTTTTTGGTCTTGAGCAGCTACGATGATTTCCAATACGTCAGTCAGTCTTTTAGAAATGGTGCCGTAGATTATCTTTTAAAACCGACACTGACACCGACACTCTTGTTGAAAACGCTACACAACATCTCACAAAAGCTGTCACATACAAAAGGCTCCGTGACTGAGGAGACGCAACTGCAAGAATCGTTGAATCGCTATTTAGCAGGGTATGAAGAACCGTTGGCTCCTTTGGCGGACTACCTTGCATTGGATCAGCCGCAACAGCAAGCCCAAATTTTGATCACCAATTTTAGCGGCTTTCGTGCCAATGATCAGCTGCTGCATGCGTTGACAGAATTTACTCAATCACAACCGCAGGTAAAGACGCTCTTTTTTCAAACCAGTAACAAAGATGCCGGCTTAGTGATCAGTTATCCAGAAGGAACGGATGTTTATTCCTCCTTGAAAGAAACATTGGAGCAATTGCGTTTTACCGAGCCAGATGCCTTCTTTACTCTCAGTGTGCCCTTTCGAAAGATTGAACAGTTACGGGATCATTTTGTGACGCTTAAAGCCAAAAGCCAAGGCCAATCGTTTTTTTATAAACGACAACGGCTGGTGCTAGAACAAGAACTCTTTTTGTACATTGAAAGTGATCGTTTTGATACCAAGAAGTTCTTACGGGCTTTGTTAGACAACAACTTTTTGCTAGGAATCACCAGAATCGAGGAATATTTCAATGACATGATCTTATCCAATGTCGATCCGACATTCTTAAAACAGCAGGCCAGCAGTATTTTTTACACGTTACTTTCCCGCTTGGAAGAAGAATTCCCCACTGCTCCACGCTTTAGCCGCTTAAAAGCTGAATTTTTGCATGCCATCGGTCACGTGCAGTATTTGGAAGATTTTTCTGATTTGTTGTTGGCGACCATTGATGATATTCGTCAACAGCTGACGACCTTATCACCATTGGATGAAGATGATCTACTCGTTGCGATTCAGCGCTTTATTCAAGACAACTACACCAAAAGCCTGTCTTTGTCTGAACTAGCTGAAACCTTTCACTTTAGTTACACCTATCTTTCGGCTTTTCTTTCTGCGAAACTGAAAATGAGCTTTTCTGAGTACGTAAAGAAAACCCGCTTGGATAAAGCCAAAGAACTACTGACACAATCTGATCTGAACCTATCTGAAATCAGTGAAGCGGTCGGGTATTCAGATATCAGCTATTTTTCTCGCATCTTTAAGAAAGAATGTCAGGTCACCCCATCGAAGTATCGGCGGTTGAATCAATTATGAAAATCAACCAATGGATTCAGAAAAATGAATTATTCAGTCGGATCTTCCTCTTTGTTGTCGTCGGGGTCATCAGTGTTTGTCTGCTAACCGTCATCGTGATCTATGGTCGTTCGAAAGATGCCTATGTTGCCTCGTACCAAAGCTCCAATCAGCTACTGCTGGAAAAAATCCAAGAAGATTATGAGCGTCTGAACGAGAATATCCATCGGATTTTTGATATCGTCGATGAAAGCAAAGCCGTTGAAACTTACTTAGAAGGCGACATGAATCAAGGCCGTACGATTTTAGAATTAAACGAGCAATTAAAAGACACTCGCTCTTTGTTTCAAGACATCCCCTCGAATTTAGTGTTGATTGGGGTCAACGGGGGCACTTTCTTTCAAAACGATGCGGTTCGCAATCAATCGGTGGATGAGTTTCTCGCCAGCGCCTTTGTTCAGCAGATCAATGACAATGACGCCATCAGTCAGTATTATTTCTTGGACCAAGGCTTAAGTACCTCCACCAGCGACTCCCCGGGCTTGATGTACGTGCGCAAATTAATGAAAGAAGAAACGATTTTCGGCTATGCCCTGATTTTCTTAAAGGAATCTGATTTTTCTTCGATCTATCGTCAACTGTTAGATACCAGTCTTCACTCGATCTATATCGTCAATGAGCAAAATCAAATTCTCTCCACTTCTGATCCGAGCCTTTTAGGCAAGCCGTTTGAGGATCGTCTCGTCACGGTCAAAAGAGATACTAGCATCAATCAGCTGCCCCTTTATTCGTATCACTTTACTTTTTATGATGTTTTGGATGAATCGCATCTGGTACGAAATATGAATCTGATCAAGCCAGCTCTTTTGATTTCTGTCGTCAGTATTTTACTCTTTAGTCTGCTGGCATTTTGGATCATCCGCAACATCACTCAACCGATTTATCAGCTGATCGCCAAGCTGCCGGCGGTCACGCAAGGCGATTTCAGCGACAAGGTCACCATCAACGGGACGTATGAAACGCGAGAATTGGGGCGTGCCTATAACTTGATGCTGGAGGACTTGGAATCTTATGTCGATCATTTAATGGTTACAGAAGCCGAAAAACGCAAGTTCGAGATTCGTTCACTGCAAATGCAGATCCAACCGCATTTTGTCTACAACACATTGACTGCTATCAAGTTTTTGATCTGGCAAAACGAACAAGAAGCCGCCACCCAAGCGATTGAAAGTTTTGTGCAATTGTTGCGGCATACCTTTAACCGCAAAGAGATCGTCCCTTTAAAGGATGAGCTAGCGATCGTGGAAGAATACCTCGTTTTAATGAACGTACGTTATGGCAATCGCATCCAATCGACGATTTTTTCAGAAGATGGCTGTGAAGATGTTCTCGTACCGAAGATGATATTACAACCGATTATCGAAAATGCCTACTTGCATGCCTTTCCCGAAGAGGATTCAGGATTGATCCAGATTTTTTCTCGCGTCAGTAAGGAAGGCCTGAAAATTGAGATCATCGATACGGGCATCGGGTTCAATGAAGAGCACCCAACTAGCACCGCCAACCACTTTGAACACTATTCGGGTATTGGCTTAGACAATATTGATCAGCGTATCAAGCTGCTCTATGGGGAAAAATATGGATTGACTGTAGAATCACGCATCAACGAAGGAACCACCGTTCGCTTGCTGCTGCCGATCCAACGGGAGGAAAAAAACTGAAGCAAAGAACTGCGTCTGCACTTTGCCTTTAGCTTTTCAATGCTTCCTTCACTACAAAAAACCTACCGTCCTTGATAGATATCCATCAAGAACTGTAGGTTTTGTTTCCTTATTCAAAGACGGTCATTTCTTGTCCGTCCATGGTGATCAAGCTGCCAAAAGGATGTCGTTGGGCATTTGCAAAGCTTCGATTGCGAAACAGTACCTGAACCTTTTCCACCCCCTCCATACAAACTCGATAACCGCGGTCCTCTGGTTCAATAGAAATTTTTCCAGCTGGCACGCCCTGCTGATCACAGACTTCAGCAAAAACTGCTTCCGTTATTTCAAAGGCATGAACGGTCAGGTTTTTGGTGTAGTCATAGGCGGCGGTCTGTTCAACGCTTCCTTCAATGATCAGTGAATTCGGTCGTACCATCAACGGAAGATGGAAATAGTCATAGCTTTCTTCCCACCATTTTTGACCTTCATAGCGTTTGTTGTCTAAATAATTTGTCCAAGTACCCGCTGGCAAATAGAACGGAACCTTTCCTTGCTCATTAAAAATCGGTGCAACCAATAGGCGATCCCCCAGCATATACTGCTTATCAATGGCATAAACCGTCGGATCCTCTGGAAACTCTAGCATCAATGGACGCATCAGGGGAATGCCCGTTTTTGCAGTGGCTGCTGCTTGACGATAAATATAAGGCATCAGGCGGTTTTTCAATTTTGAAAAAGCTTGACTGACTTTTGCTGCTTCTTCGCCAAAATTCCATGGTACCCGATATTCAACATTGCCATGGTAACGACTGTGGGTCGACAATAATCCAAATTGCGTCCAACGTTTATACAGGTCGGGGGTCGCTTGTTCTTCAAACCCGCCGATATCATGGCTCCAAAATCCGAAACCAGATAAGACAAAGGATAAGCCACCACGCAGAGACTCTGCCATCGAAGAATATTCAGATAAATTGTCGCCTCCCCAATGGACTGGAAATTTTTGGGAACCGACAGAAGCAGAACGGGCAAAAAGAACGGCTTGATTTTCCCGCATTTCCGCCAGCAGTTCAAAAACGGTTTCATTGTATAGATAGGCATAATAATTGTGCATTTTTTTCGGATCTGATCCGTCATAATAGACAGCATCTTCAGGAATCCGCTCACCGAAATCCGTCTTAAAGGAATCAACACCTAATTCAATCAATTCCGTTAAGCGATCTTTATACCATTGACGAGCCTCTGGGTTGGTAAAATCAATGATCCCTTGTCCAGCTTGCCAAAGATCCCACTGCCAGACTTCACCTGCTTGGTTCTTAATAAAGTACCCTTTCTCTTTGCATTCTTGATATACAGAGGCTTTTTGCCCAATGTAAGGATTGATCCATAGACTGACTTTTAATCCTTTATCATGGATTTTCTTTAGTAATCCTTTTGGATCAGGAAACAATTCGTCATTCCATTCAAACCCACACCATTCAAATTCCTTCATCCAGAAACAATCAAAATGAAAGACATCAAAAGGAATATCACGCGCTTGCATTTCATCGATAAAGTGCATCACTGTTTCTTCACTATAATCAGTCGTAAACGAAGTGGATAGCCATAAGCCAAAAGACCATGCTGGCGGTAAGGCGGGTTTTCCTGTCAAGTCGGTGTATTTTTTTAGAATGGCTTTCATATCTGGTCCATAGATGATGTAATAGTCCAGACGCTGCCCCTCGACACTGAATTGCGTGCGGGAAACGTTCTCAGAAGCCACTTCAAAGGAAACCGCTTCGGGATGATCAACAAAAATACCGTAGCCTTTATTCGTCAGATAAAACGGAATATTTTTGTATGCCTGCTCGCTACCCGTACCACCGTCTTGATTCCAAATATCAACGGTTTGACCGTTCTTGATAAAAGGGGTGAACCGTTCCCCTAATCCGTAAACAAGTTCATAAGGATCTAGCGAAAGTTGTTCTCGCATATACTGCTTGCCGTCATTTCCCGAAATTTTAGCCTGTGCTTTAGGCATGGAAGAAGTCAACAAGCTACCTTCTCCGAAAAAGTCGATTTTAAAAGCCGCTTGTTTAGGGACTTTCGCTTCCAATGATCCAGATTTGAAGATATACATGTCTTCGTTATCGGTATCGATCTTCACGTCTGCTGGTTGAGTATCTAGTGCAAACGACGGGGCGTGCATCGTCTTGTCATGATGCACCAAGCTGACTTTGATCACATCGTTTTGCGGAGTTGAAAACGTGAGTGTGGTTAAACCAAGGTTTAAGGTATCGCCACGCCGCTGAATCTCTTGATAGGGCAGATAAAGGGTCAATTGCTCCTTTTCTACCTTATGATCATAAGCAATTCGGGGATGCTCAAGTTGAACGCCTTCTTTTGCCAGCCAATAGCCATTTGTAAATTTCATCTTCTTTTCCTCCTACTTTACTGCACCATCTGAGATGCCTTTCACTACATGTTTTTGCAAGGCAATAAACAAGAGAATGATTGGCAGAACAACGATCACCAGAGCTGCTAGCGCTAAATGCCATTGCTTGTTAAATTCGCCGAAGAAATAAAACATCCGCAAGGGAATCGTATACATTCCGGCTTTATTAATACTTAATGAAGGCAATAAATAGTCATTCCAAAACCACAATGTATTCAAAACAATCACCGTTACCGTCGTTGGTTTCAACAAAGGCAATATTACTTTCCAATAAATCTGAAAGGTATTCGCCCCATCAATGATCGCTGCTTCATCCAGCGAACGTGGAATGCCTCTTAACGCACCATAATACAAAAAAGTCGACATACTGACAGCCAATCCCAAGTACATTATCATTAGACCCGGCTGATTTAACAAATTCATTCGTCCAAAAAGAGAAATCAGTGGAATCATGATCCCTTGAAAAGGGATCAGCAAGCCGATGGCAACAACAAAATAGAGGACTGAACTTAAGCGGCTGGTATTTCTCGATAAAGCGTATGCTGCCATTGAAGAAACAAAGACCACCAAGATCAAAGAACCGACAGTAATCAACAATGAATTCATTAAACTTCTGATGAAATCCAGTTTTTCTAACGCCTCTTGATAATTCTCAAAAGACAATCCGCCAGGCAGCGACAACGTACTCTGAAAGATCTCTGCTTTTGTTTTAAATGAATTGATCACGATCAAGAAAAACGGATAAAACCATAAGCACGCAAGTAAAAGACCACTTACGATCAGCAGACTGTGCTGCAGCTTTTTTTTCTTCTGCCGTCTACTTTTTGTATTCCCCTTTTTAGTAGAGGAGTGACGAGTCTCTATCATGCGTTGATCTCCTTTCTGCGGGTAATTGAGATTTGAATAATAGAAATAATGACAATGATCACCAAAAATATCATTGCTTTCGACTGAGCAAAGCCCATTTTTCTCATTGAAAAAGCTTCATTGTAAATATTCATGGCTGCCATCTGAGTCGAATTGAACGGTCCGCCCTGTGTCAACGCTAAGTTTTGATCATAGATTTTAAAGGCATTTGACAGCGTCAAAAACAATGTCACGGTAAACGCGGGCATCAGCATGGGTAGTTTGATTCGGAAAAAGACTTGTAGCGGATTGGCGCCGTCCATATCTGCTGCTTCTAAAATTTCTTCTGGAATATTATTTAGAAACGAAATATAGATCAACATCATATACCCGCTCATCTGCCAGACGAACAAGATAACCAAACCCCAAAATCCTGTTTCTGGTGTATTCAACCAGCCATTAAAAAAATTGATCCCAGTCAAATCGGCGATACTCTCGAATGCTTTGTTAAAAATAAATTGCCATATAAATCCTAGTATGATCCCACCAATTAAGTTCGGCATGAAAAAGACAGTCCGAAATAGAGTGGTCCAGCGTCCCAGTTTTTGCGTGACTAAAGTTGCTAACAATAGCGCGATGACATTGATCAAAATCACACTGTAAACAGAAAATTTCGCCGTGAACAACAAGCTGTTGATGAACGCCTGATCTTTAAAAGCGCGCAAGTAGTTCTCCAATCCGATAAAGTCGCTGATCGTATTGCCGTTCCAGTTGGTCAGTGAGTAATATCCCCCTGTAAATAAAGGAATAAACAGAACGACCAATAATGCGATGAATGCCGGTGCAAGCAGCAGCCAAAATGATTTTGAACGATTTGTTAACATACAGCTCCTCCTATGATTTCCTTGATTTTGCCTATCCTGCGCATCACTGCAGGATAGGCATCTCTTTGGTTACTGACGTTCTTGCGCCCAGCTGCTTTTCAGCTGATCAGTGAACTCAGCCCATGAGATTTGATCAGCTGCATAAGCCTGAAATTGAACCCCAAAAATATTTTGTCCGTATCCATCTGGATAAGAATTATGGACCCAAGGAACCGTTTGACCATTCGTTAAATAAGTATAAATGTCATTGGACAACGGATCAGAAATATCATCACTGGAAAAGTTCGTATAAGCTGGAATAAACTCAAAATCATCGATGATCGCTGTCATCGCCTCTTCATCGGTATACATCCATGTCAAAAATTGTATGGAGGCATCGATCACTTCTTGTTCCTTATCTTTGTTGACACCCCAATACCAAGCTGGTCCGGCCACGATTTTGCTCCCGTCTCCCACTTCCATTGGGACGATTGCCAATTTTTCTTTGGCAAACGTATCATCCAAGCTGTTTAATGTAGGAACGATCCAATTGCCTTGATGAATGATGGCAACCTTCTCACTGGCGAATAATTCTTCGACTGACGTGCTGTAATCCATTGATTCCAACGGTTGAGCATTGTATTGGATCGCCAGATCAGCGTAGTCTTTCAGTTGTGCCTCATAAGTTAAGTGAAGCTCTTTGGCTTCCAGTGTTTCTTTCAAGCTATCATTAAATTCAGGTGCAAAAAAATTCGAACTGAATTGACTGGAAACCCATGTTTCACCACCGCTGAAGCCGAAAACACCGTCTAATCCTAACTCTTCTTTTTTACTATCTAACGTTTCCACTGCCTCCTTAAAATCGGCAAATGTTTCAATCGCTTCACTATCGATTCCCGCTTGCTGAAACAGCTCTTTATTGATCAGCCAACCGTAGCCTTCAATATTCATCGGCAAGCCGTAGACTGTTTCATTTAGTGTTGCCCCTTCCAATGTTCCCTCAATGGCTTTTTGGGCTAATTCAGTTTCCCCAAGATCATATAGCTTGTGTTCCCATGTTTGCGTATCTGCCAGTCCTCCCAGCATAAAAATGTCCGGTTCATCGCCAGATGAAAATTTTGATTGTAGAGCCGCTGTGGCGTCCGTTCCTCCACCTACAGTAGTCATATTGATTTTTATGTCCTCATGGCTTTCTTCAAAAGCCGCAACCAATCGATCCATCTGTTCTGCAGTTTCTGTCTTGATGTTAAAAACTTCTAGTGTTACACTACCATCATCTGAGGTACCGCTTCCAGAATTTCCGCAACCAGCAATTCCGATCACACTTAACATAGTAGCAGCCGTCAACAAAATTCTCTTTTTCATCATTGTTCCCTCCTCAATCAATTCGATCACAAATTGATTATATTGATATTTTGGCCCTTCTGTAATCGTTATCTTAGCCGAAATACCTTGTAATATTGATGAAAACGGAGGAGACAGATGGTAACCCAACCCTATATTTTTACGCCAAACCCTAGTGAATATGATATTGATACTTCTTTAAAAGAGATCACAGAACATGGTGACAGCTTGTTTCCAGTCAGTGTTTATTTGACCAATCATCCTGCTGATCAAGCAAATATGATCCATACCCATTGGCATCGCGAGCTCGAAATTCTGTATATTTTTCGAGGAAAGATGGAAATAAAGGTCGAAGGTGTTTCTTATATCGCTAAAGAAGGCGAGCTTGTATTTATCCCTGCCAATCAGCTACATGAGGCATTAAATTATCAGCAAACAGCTTGTACTTTCTTTGCTATCGTCTTTGACGCGACCTTTATTGAGAGCCGCGTCTCTGATTTGATCCAGCAGTCCTATCTAGACCCGTTGCTTCATTCCGCGGATCAGCAAGCGATTCACATCACAAGTGATTTCGTTTCTCATATGAGAATTCAACAGGCATTGACTCATATTATAGATTTATTTGCATTAAAGGAACCATTGTATGAGCTGGCAATCAAAGCGGAACTCTTTTTATTTATAAAATATCTTTGTCAAAACACCCAATACATTAACCGCAATAAGAAGCCAATCGACAGTAAAAGCAAACTCAATACGTACAAATGCAAAAAAATCTTACTTTTTATTGAAGAAAATTATCAACGTCCAGTGACACTTGAGGAAGTCAGTCAGTATATTGGCTATAGCAAAGAGCATTTCTGCCGTTTTTTCAAAAGAAATTTCCAGATGAGTTTTTTTACTTATCTAAATAAGTTTCGCATCAAAAAAGCGGAGTATCTCTTACTCCACACGGATTTAAAAATCATCGAAATCGCATTGGAAACTGGGTTTGATGATCCGAATTACTTTACGACACTTTTCAAAAGGGAGACTGCTTTGACCCCTTCCAACTATCGCAAACGACCGAGCAATACCACGAGTTTATAACTCTAAAAATCAATAAAACAAGGGTATTCCGCTAGTTGAAAAAGCGGAACACCCTTGTTTTATTTTTTATAAATTAACTGGCTTAAGCCAAATCTTCTCCATTTGAGGCAATCACTTTTTTGTACCAATAAAAAGATTGCTTCTTGCTGCGGGCTAATGTGCCATTGCCTTCATTGTCGCGATCGACATAGATATAGCCATAGCGTTTCTTCATTTCTCCGGTTCCTGCTGAAACCAAATCGATACAGCCCCATGAAGTATAGCCCAGCAGTTCCACACCGTCTTGGTCAATGGCTTCTTTCATCGCAGCGATATGCGCACGTAAATACTCGATGCGATACACATCATTGATTTTTCCATCTTCGTTTGGTGTATCCACCGCTCCTAGACCATTTTCGACGATGAAAAGCGGTTTTTGGTAACGATCATAAAGATCATTCATCGTGATCCGCAAGCCAAGCGGATCAATCTGCCAGCCCCATTCCGACGCTTCTAAATACGGATTTTTAATGGTCGGGAACAAGTTGCCTTCCGTTTTCTCAACACCGGAATCTTCTGAAGCAGCGACCCGAGAGGCATAGTAAGAAAAGGAAATAAAATCGACGGTATGGGCTTTTAATAAAGCCGCATCTTCGGCGGTTCGTTCCAAAGTGATTCCTTTTTCAGCTAGCATCTTCAAACCATAATTCGGATATTCTCCTCGTGATTGCACATCGATAAAGAAATAGTTGCCGCGATCGTTTTTTTTGCTTTCCCAGACATCTTTCGGATTGCAGCTATAAGGATAATAACTAGCCGCTGCCAGCATACAGCCTACTTTGTTTTCTGGATCGATCTCGTGGGCGATTTTCGTTGCCAACGCACTAGCGACTAATTCATGATGAGCAGCTTGGTATTTAATTTGTTCTTCATTTTCGCCTTCAGCAAAGGTCAGCCCGGCACCGAGAAATGGGGCATGCAAAATCATATTGATTTCGTTAAAGGTCAGCCAGTACTTCACCAATCCTTTGTATCGAGTGAAGATCGCTCGACAAAGGTTTTCATAAAAGGTGATCATCTTGCGGTTGCGCCAGCCGCCATATTCTTTGATCAAATGGATCGGACAGTCAAAATGCGTGATCGTCACCAAGGGTTCGATTTGGTATTTGCGGCACTCTAAAAATAGTTCTTCATAAAAGCGCAAGCCTTCTTCATTAGGGGTTTCTTCGTCCCCCTTCGGAAAGATTCTTGACCAAGCAATCGATAATCGATAGGTTTTAAAGCCCATCTCCGCAAACAGTGCAATATCTTCTTTGAAATGATGGTACATATCGATCGCTTCTTTGGCTGGATAGAAATACCCTTCTTCAAAGGCAAGCATCTCACGCTTGCCGGTAATAACTGCTCGGCGGTCCTTGCCAGTCGGAATCACATCGACATTGGCAAGTCCACGTCCCCCTTGATCAAACCCGCCTTCACATTGATTGGCGGCTGTTGCGCCGCCCCATAAAAAGTTTTCTGGAAATCCCATGTCTTCTTCTCCTTTTTTAGCCGATCACTTTGATGATTTGATCGCCAAATGTGATCGGACCACTGTTTGCCGTCAAAATGTCCCCCACTTCTGCACTGTTGGTGATAACGATCGGCGTGATTACTGGATAGCCTTTTTCTTTGATAAACTCGATATCAAACGTAATCAATGGGTCACCAACTGATACTTTTTGTCCTTTTTCTACTTGATAGGCATAGCCTTCACCATTTAATTGCACTGTATCGATCCCCACGTGGATCAATAGTTCAATGCCTTCCTCACTAGTCAAGCCAATAGCATGTTTTGAATCAAAGACTGCTGTGACAGTCCCGTTTACTGGAGCTAGCACTTCTCCGACGGTTGGCTCAATCGCTACCCCTTGGCCAAGAATCTCTTCCGAAAACATGCCGTCATTGACTGCTTGCAAGCTTTTTAGTTCCCCTTTTAAAGGTGCTTTGATCTCTGCGCCGCTGATTTGATGTGCGGGTTCTTGCGCTTTGTCTGCCGGTGTTGCTTCAGGTGCTTCTTCTGTGACAGGGTCTTTGTATAAGAATAATGTCGCAATAAATGTGATCACGATACTGATTGCGGCACCGATACAAGCATTGGTCAAATGGCGTAAGGTGTCATCGCCGATATAGCTTGGCAAAGTCAACAGGCCTGGTGATCCGCCTGAGAAATTGCGGACACGCATGATCCCCATAAATAGACCACCAAATCCGCCACCGATCATTGCTGCATACAAAGGTGTTTTAAACCGCAAATTGACCCCATACAACGCCGGTTCAGTAATACCGAATAGCCCAGTCAGACCAGCAGAAAATGCCAATTGTTTGATCGTAGAATCTTTTGATTTGAAACCAACGCCGATAGCTGCAGCTCCCTGACTGACGTTTGAAGCCAGCATGCCAGGATAGATCACTGTGTCGTAGCCGGCAGTCATTCGATTATTGATTCCGATAGGCACTAACCCATAATGGGTACCAGTTGCCACGAACAATGGCGTGAAGGCACCAATCAGTAATGGAACGATCCATGGGCTGACCGTTTCTAGGGCTTGGATCCCTGCAGAGATCGCTTCACTGATCATGTAGCCTAGAGGGCCTAAAGCAACTAATGCGACTGTTCCTACGACGAAGATCGTTAGCAACGGTTTGCTAAAGAATTTGATTGCTTTTGGTGAGACTTTATCGGCAATCGGTTCAACGTAAGACATAAACCAAACACTTAAGATGATTGGAATCACCGATGATGAATAACTCACTGGTGAAATCGGTAAGCCGAACAAATGGATGCCGCCGCCTGACTCATTGACTGCTGTCACCATCGCAATAAAGTTCGGATGGAGTAAAATCCCCCCCACCATCATAGCTAAATACATATTGGCTTTGAATTTTTGTGCAGAAGAAGCAGCCAGCAAAATAGGCAAGAAGTAGAACGCCGCATCTGCCATAAAGTTTAGGATTTGGTAGCTTTGACTTTCTGCCGTCAAAACATTAAAGACCACCAGCAATGAAAGAACTGCTTTTAGCATCCCAGCTGCTGTGATGGCTGGCAAGATTGGGGTGAAGATCCCGGTGATCGTATCGATGACTTTTGCCACACGTCCGCGATCGTCTTCTGCTGTTTCTTGGTCACTGTTTAAATTGGTTTGGGCAGTGATTTCGTTGTAGACATTGCCAACATCACTGCCGATGATTACTTGGTATTGCCCACCTTTATTGACCACCCCCATGATCCCTGGTGTATGTTTTAAAGTACTTTCTTGGGGTTTGCTGTCATCTTTCAAGTTGAACCGCAAGCGGGTCGCGCAATGGGTCAAGCTTTGGATATTTTCTTCCCCGCCAACATTGGTGATGATCGTTTTTGCTAACTCTTTGTAATTCATGTCGTTCCTCCTATTTTGGTTTTTCGTCTGCTTTTTGTGTGTCAAACCATAAAAAAATACCTAAACAAACCCCTTGGGAGTTCATTTAGGTATAGCCTGCCAATCCAGTAACAATCCTAAGCACTTGTTATTCGTTTGATGTGTATAGTTAAATAGATCAATTCGTCTTCTTCTAACGGTCTACCGAATTCTTTGTTGATGTAGTCGCTGATTTTCAGTGCACACGCATATTCCTTCATGTAGCGGTCTTTCAACATAAAAATAAAACTGCCGGTTCCTGCATCATCGAGCTTTGTTCCGCTGAATAAGCGCTGGACAAAAAATTTCAAATGGGTCACAAAGCGTTCGTAGTTCAATGAATACTCATCAAGCTCCATTGAAAAATGATATTTGACGATGTTCAGGATATGCTGAATGATCTTCGCCATTTCCGATACTTGACTGACCTGCGCCATATCCAACTCCGCATTGACGATGTGTAGCGCAATGAAGCCGGCTTCATCTTCCGGCAGCTCGATCGCCAAGCGATTTTTGATGATCGATAACGCTTCTTTGCCAATGAGGTATTCATGGTTATAAAACCGCTTAATTTCCCATAGCAAGGCATTTTTGATTTCCATGCCGTTTTGATAGCGCTCGATAGCATAATTGATATGATCGGTCAGCGTCAGAAACAATTTTTCGCTCAATTTTTTCCCAAGGGAAACTTTTGCAAAACTGATGATCTCATTCGCTGCTTGAATATGTTCGATAGGGATAGAAGAAAGTAATTGGGTTAGTTTTGTGACATTCCATTCTTGTGTACTGAGATAGACTTTTTCAATCTTGGTATCGTCGATCGCATCGCCCGGCTTTTTCTTAAAGCCTAAGCCTTTGCCCATGACGACCAATTCTTGTTTTTCCTCATTCTCAGAAATCACAATGTTGTTATTGATCACTTTTGTTACGTTCATTTTAACGACCCTATTCTTCTTTAGATTTCTTCACACAAAAAAATAGGTATAGCCCGCCTAAAGCGGTAACAATCCTCAGAGCCAGTGTAGCATGAGAAAAATCACTCGTCAATGGGGATTTTTAACCGCTTGTTTAAAAGCAGAAAACAGCGCTGCTGCCATTTGAGTCTTTGGCAGAACGCTGTTCACTGGTTTATGGATCACTAACTCTCTTTGTGAGAGATGAATTAGATACGATTTTCGTGGTCAGCAGTTTTGACTAAGTTTGCTCCCACCATACCACCGATTGACGTAAGAACGAGTCCTAAGACCATTGCCACAAAGCCCCAAATGGACGCTTTGGCTGTTGCATCACTTGCTTCTTCCGCTTTTTGACGAGCGTCTTCCACAGCTTGGTCAATGTCTTGTTTGGCTTGTTCAAGATTTTGTTGTGCATTTTCGATTTGTTTTTGTGCTTCATCAGAAGCATCTTGTAAGCCGTTCACGATATTGTTCGTTGCTTCTTCTGCTTCTTGTTGGCTTAGCTCTGTGTTTTGAGCCACTGCATTTGAGATTGCTTCTTTATCGACTGAATCACCGATCGTTGTAGCACGATCTTGCAATTTGCTTGCTAAATCATTAATGATTTTATCGGCATCATTTGGATTGGTTGCAATGTCTTTGCCAGCATCTTTGATATCATTTGTCGCGTCAGACAATTGGTTTTGCAAGTAGTCTGGTTGCAATTCCGGAACATCGGTATCTTGTAAAACATCATTGACATTCGCTTGTAATTCATCTGTGTTGACGTCTTCCATGTTTCCTGTTATTTCATCGAAGGCTTTTGAAGCGACATCGCCAGCACCTGAGGCAACTGTTTCAACGCCACTGCCAACAGCAGAGGCAACGTTTCCTAAAAGTGAACCGACTACAGAAAATGCTCCGATCGTTAAGTAAGAGAGCATAACCATCATCACGATCATACTGGTTGCCCATGTTAAGAAACCATGAACCAATCCAACACGTCGAGCCGCCACACCTGAAACAAAACCAGCACCGAATAATGCCAAGACAAAGGTAATGACTGTCCAAATCAATAATCCTGTACCAACACCATCTAATGGATTATTTGATGTTGGTTCCACCAAACCAAAACCGATTGCTGAGCCAATCATTGACAGTGTCATGAACAATGCGATAAATGTTACGACCCCTGCAAAGATAGACCCCCAAGACAAATTGTAGCCTGCCTCCCGCTCATCTGAACCTAAATAATTTCTGAATCCTCTTTTCATCATTACATCCCCTTTTTGTTTTTTTAACCTGTATTCAGTCTAACAACTGATTGTTTTTTTATCAATCAACTCGACTTGCGCTATCTTTTTGTAAGAAAAATGAATGATTCTGAATTATTTGACTATTTATTAAAATAAAGCGAAAATTCATTCGTGTATTTTAACTAAAAAAATCTTTTCACGCTCTTTCTTTCGATCACAGGCTTGTTTCTCACAGTCTTCTGCTGATTCGTCATTTTTAAGCTAGCAGGGTTTCACTAGAGAAAAAAAGCTCTTCTCAATGTGTCACAAATGAGTAGCGATCACAAAAAACCACCTTCGCCCGAGGCAAAGGTGGTTGTCTGCTTATTATTCTTCATTTAGTCGATCTGGCATCATGTTTTCCATAAAACCCCAAACGCCGTTTTGTAATACGAGTTCCTCACGTTCGTAAGTTGAAACCGTGGTGCGGATCAACTCATCTCGACCGTCTAAGACTTTTTGTCCCCAATGAGGATCGATCAACAATGCCCGCCCCACTGCAACAAAATCTGCATGTTCTAGCAAGCCTGCGGCATCCTTCGATGTTCGAACATCCCCTACACCAATCAAAGGAACTCGCTGAGCGATTTTTTCATAGACATACGCCAACATCGATTTTTCTTGGTACGCTTTTGAAATCGATTTGCGGGTATAATCCGCAAGAGAAATGTGCAGATAGTCTAATCCTTTTTCTGCCAGTTGGTCTACTAAGAACAACGTATCTTCAAAGCGAATCCCTGGTTCTTCGAATTCTTCCGGAGAAAACCGATAACCGACGATAAACTCCTTCACACCTGATTGGTCTACTGTTTCCAACACTTCATCGACGAGCTTCTCAATAAAACGATAACGGTTCTCTAGTGAGCCACCCCATTCATCGGACCGACGATTTGAGTGAGGAGAAAAGAATTGTTGGATCAAATACGTATTGGCTCCGTGGAGTTCTACGCCATCAAACCCCGCCTTGATCGCCCGTTCGGTAGCTTTTTTAAAGTTTTCAATAATCGCTAATATCTCAGCCACCGTAACTTCCCGGGGAACTTGGGCATTTGGTCGTTCGGCAGCAACTGCGCTGGCAGAAATCGGTTGTGTCCCTCGTAGGACCGAGTCATCCGTCATCCGACCGGCATGAAAAATCTGTAAAAAGGCTTTGGTCCCATTGGTTTTGATGGTGCTGGCCAATTTGCTTAATCCAGGTAAAAAGGCATCGTCGTAAGCGCCTAGTTCCCCTTCCCATCCCTTGCCATCTTCTTGGACATTGGCTGCCGCTGTGATGACTGCTCCGACTTCTCCGGAGCGTAAGCCATAGTATGCCAACTCATCTTTCGTAATCACCCCATCAAAAAAGGACATCTTGGTCGTCATTGGTGCCATGATGATTCGATTTTTCAACTGCAATCCGCGCTTAAATGTTGCTTTATCTGTTACATTTCGCATGGGTTTCCCACCTTTTCCATTGGATTCATATCGCTTTGTGGATCTGATTGGCTTGGTTTTCTAAGGAGATCCTTAAAGCAAATCGGTGCATCTTTTTTCCCTTTATCAAAACATACATGCACATGCATCTATGTTACAAAAGAATCGAGGAGAAAACAAGTGAAACCTTCGTTAGTCCATCATTTCCTCCAAGACTTTTTCAAAAACGACTTTTGATCGCTGCAGTTTCTTTTCCCCTAATTGGGTCAAATCAATATAGATCCCTCGCTTATCATTTTGACAAGAATGCCGTTCAATCACACCGCACAGCTTGTCTTCCATGCGCATGATCATGCGTGACATCGCACTTTGACTCAAATCAAAATGAGCGATCAAATCATTGAGGCGCATGCTATGATTGGGGGTCTTTTCTAAGTAATATAGTACGTAATACTCATTCAAAGACAGATTGCTTTCTGCTTTGAGAGCTTGCTCCAAGCGAGCTTCAATCGCTTGATGCTGATTCGTAAAGGCTAGCCATTGCCCCATCCGTTCTTTTTCCATCCTCTTCACCACCCATTCTTCTATACCAAGGTATTTTAATCTAGATCCCTGCGTTACGCAAGCCGCCAGAAAGCTTCGCCAGTATGGCTGACACTTTATTATACAAAACTAGCCAGCTGCTGCGGACGTTAATGAGTTTTTTATGATAGCAAGGATGAACTATTCAGCAAAAACTTCCTGTTCTTTCTCAATATTCTATACTACAATAACTTTAACACCAAAGAATATTTCAACACTATATCAGCAAAATTGTGCATTCCGACACAATGATTTGCTTGTTTTAGATGTTCTAGTATTCTAAGGAAAGGATGAAGCAAACGATGAAAAAAACAATTTCTTTGATTGGCGCACTGACGCTCGTCAGTTTGGGGCTTTTGGCAGGCTGTAACAACGAAAAAGATACTGCTCAGTCAACAAGCGAGCTAAGCCAGAGTCAGATGTCTTCTGAAAGCAAGCAAAGCACGACGACGCAAACGACTGAAAGTAGCTCTTTAGCGTCAACAACTACTTCAAAACCTTCGACCACAAGCCAGCAATCGACGGACCACTCTGATTCGAGTCAAACGACGGCAAGCTCACCATCCATCAACGAGTTTCCATATGCCGTTGATCTTTCCCAATATGGCCCTTCACTGACTTTTTATTTCCATGGCGTCAATGTACCAGATGCTGTCACGATTCAAAACACGAGTCATTTGATCATTTCGATCGGCGACAGCACAAGTTATGAAGCACAAGTTGATACGATCGCAACAAAAGAGATTCGCGTATTTTCTGCGAAAAACAATGAGATTCGCACCGTAAAAGTGAACACTCAGTTGACCTTTTCGAAAGGGATCACTTCCAATGGAAATCCTGATTTTAGCCACAACTTGTACCTATTTACAAATAAGGAGGGTGGTCTGTCTTTGATCACGCCGAATTACGCGGGGAATGTCAGCGATGACCAACGCGATGTGATGTTAGAAGTACTTCAATAAACGAAAAACAGGGAAACGAAGCGTGCTTCGTTTCCCTGTTTCGTTACCCAATCATTACGGTTTCATCAGGATATTTGTAGCCAGCTTCTTGTTTGTTGGCTTTTTTCATCAATGAAAAAGCAACGGTCATGATGCCGACTCGACCAATGAACATCAAAAAAACAATCAGTAGTTTGCCAAAAACCGACAAGTAAGGCGTCAACCCCATGGTCAACCCCACGGTTCCAAAAGCGGAAAAAACTTCAAAGGCAATGGTTGGTAATCCAAAGTTTGGGGTTTGCGGCATGCGTTCAGTAATCGACAATAAGAAAATCGCTAAGAAGCATAACGTCAAAGTAAGGAAGAACAACGTAAAGGCACGCGAAACGGCAGATTCTTTGATCGTGCGACCGAACACCTCCGCTCGACTGCGCCCTTTCAATAAGCTGCGGATCTTGATGATCAAGACCGCAAGCGTCGTTGTCTTCAATCCCCCAGCAGTTGATCCAGAGGTCCCACCGATATACATGAAAATCATCGTCAACATCAAGCCTGCTTGACTCATTTGTCCGTAATCAATACTGAAAAATCCAGCAGTTCTTGGGGTGACCGCTAAGAAGAGGTATTGGAAAAAACGTTCGATGACCGAATCACCCGTGATCAACTGTGAATTGGCTTCGGTCAAAAAGAACCCTGCCGTTCCAAAAACCACCAAAACGATCATAGCGATCCATGCCAAGCGGCTATGCAAGGACCGTTTTTTGGACGCCGTATGCAGGAGATCGAACCAAACGAGAAACCCTAGACCACCGGCGATGATCAAGAAACTGATGACCCCAAGCACAAATGGATCGTTTTGAAATCCTACCATGCTGTTGCCGAACAAATCAAACCCAGCATTACAAAAGGCCGAGATCGCATGAAAAACACTGTACCAAAGGCCTTGCTCCCAACCAAAACGGGGCACGAATGCAAAAGCCAGCAAGATGATCCCGCTGACTTGGATCAAAAAGGCGATCCGAATCAGGTACCATGCCAAATGGATCTCTCCAGACATCCGATCTAGATTCAATGATTCCCGCAAAATCATCCGGGTACTAAGATGGACTCTTTTTCTCGCCAAGATGTAAAAGAAGACGGGAATCGACATGAAGCCGATCCCACCGATCTCAATCAGCATCAGCAAGATCCCTTGGCCCCAGAGATTGTAATGGTCGGCTACTGTCAAGGTCGAAAGACCCGTCACGCAAACAGCCGATGTGGCAGTAAACAGCGCATCTAAAAAGTTGGTGCCTTCACCACTTTGGGTGACAGCCGGCAGCATCAGCAAGCCAGTTCCTGCCAATATCAGCAAAACGAAGACCATTGTGACGATCTGCGGAATCAAAAAGCGTTGCGATGCCAGCTTTTTTTTCAAACGATTTCTTTTTTTCATTTTCATTTCCTTTGACCTTTTGCAAAAACGAATGGCTTGATAATCCTAGTTTATTGCAGTTGTTTTTCATTTATCATACCATTTTATTTTGATTTATTCTTCACTTTGATCATTCTTGTTACGTTTGCTCGTTCGTTTTCTTCCAGCCGCATTTTGATTCCATAAATGGCTTCTTCCAGCTCGGGAATCGTCAAATATTCTAGGGCATTGACGCGTCGGCGCGTACGTTCGATTTCCCCTGCCATCAGTTGACAGGTCTTTTCGATTTCCGTTAGCTCCAACAGCTTCGGCATGACGTCGGTAAAACGGGCGACCGCATGATCTAACGGAACATTCGAATTCAAAAAGCCATACTCGATCGGCGCTTGCATCACCGTATCGTCATAATCAAAATGCATCACTGGCACTTCCACACTCATGATATTTTTCGTGGATAACTCAAGGGAGACCTCAGTTGCTGGTAAAATAAACATTTCTTCAATGTATTTTTCATTGATCGTGGCATTGGCTAAGCGAAATGCCTTCATGGCACGCTGCAATTGTTCTTCCACTTCTTTACGCAAGTGGTCATTCTTTTTTATCAATTCAATAAATTGACGCATGAGTTCGTCTTGTTTGTCTTTTAATAATTTGTGTCCGCGTTTGGCTGTCGCCAATTGTTTGCTGAGGCGCGACAGCTCCATGCGGGTTGGATTAACGGTTTTTTGCGCCATTGTTCTCCTCTCCCGGTAAGTATTCCGCCAGTAAAGCATCGCTGATCCGCTTCAGTTCGACTTTTGGCAGCATCGCCAACAATTCCCAGCCTAATTCCAAGGTTTCGATAATCGAACGGTTGGTGCGGTACCCTTGGTTCAAGTATTCATTTTCGAAGCGTTCTGCAAATTTGGCATAGGTTTTATCTACTTCCGACAATGCCGATTCTCCTAAAACGACTGCCAATTCCTTGGCTTGCTTTCCTTGAGCATACGCAGAAAACAACTGGTTCATCGTTGCGGCATGGTCTTTACGTGTCTTGCCTTCGCCGGTCCCTTTATCTTTTAACCGTGACAATGACGGCAAGACATCGATGGGCGGCTGGATTCCGTTTTTATACAAATCACGAGACAAGATGATTTGTCCTTCGGTGATATAGCCGGTCAAATCGGGAATCGGATGGGTTTTGTCATCTTCTGGCATGGTCAAAATCGGCAGTTGGGTCACTGAACCTTTCAAGCCGCGAATCCGTCCCGCACGTTCATATAACGTTGATAGATTGGTATAAAGATATCCTGGATAGCCGCGACGTCCTGGCACTTCACGACGAGCAGAGGAAATCTCCCGCAAAGCTTCACAGTAGTTGGTCATATCCGTCATGATCACCAAGACATGCATGCCCTTTTCATAAGCCAAGTATTCGGCTGCCGTCAGTGCCATTCGGGGCGTAGCGATCCGCTCGATCGCTGGGTCATTGGCTAGATTCATAAAGACGACAGAATGGTCGATGGCGCCAGTTTGACGAAAATCTTCCATGAAATATTCTGCTTCTTCAAAGGTGATCCCGATGCCAGCAAACACAACAGCGAAATCATCTTCTGAATTCAACACTTGTGCTTGACGCGCAATTTGCGAAGCCAATTCTTTATGAGGCAGACCAGATCCAGAAAAAATCGGCAACTTTTGTCCCCGAACAAGCGTATTCAAGTGGTCGATCGATGAGATCCCCGTTTGAATAAACTCATCAGGATAATCCCGCGCTGCTGGATTGATCACTTCGCCGTTGATGTCCATAAATTTTTCTGGGACGATCTCTACTCCGCCATCTTTGACCCGACCTAAACCGTCAAAGACTCGCCCGATCATTTGCTCGGAAACGCCTAATTCCAAAGGATGTCCTAAGAAACGCACTGCAGATTCCCGCAAATTGATCCCGCCGGTTCCTTCAAAAATTTGGACCAACGCTTTGTCTTCTTGGATCTCCAGTACTTGTCCTTGCCGCGTTTCGCCGTTTTTCATGCGGACTTCGATCAACTCTTCGTATTTGACACCAGAGACGCGATCGACGGCCATCAATGGTCCGACGACTTCTCCAATCGTTTTATATTCCTTGATCATCGGTGCGGTCTCCTTTCTGTAAAATTTCTTTCATCGTTGCTTTGATCTCTTGATGCAAAGCAGGAATTTTTGCTAATTCTGCTTCAGGCAGGTACTTCATACGTGCCACTTTGTCTCGCAATTCTTCGGTCCCTGCATAGATTTCTGAAAGATACGCACCTAGTGTCAACGCATCTTCCGCTTCTTTGTGGAGCAGCAAGATCGTTTCCAGCATTTTGAACTGCTTTTCACGAGAGGTAAACGTATCGACGTCGTCAAAAGCGTTTTGCTGCAAGAAATCTTCTCGCAATGATTTGGTGGTTTCCAGCAATAACTGATCTTTTTCTGATAAAGCATCGATGCCGACAAGTCGAACGATCTCTGACAACTCAGATTCTTTTTGCAGCATCCGCATGGCTTCTGTTACTTGTGTGGACCAATCCACTTGCATTTGTTGGTCCAAAAAGGCACCCAATTCGTTTTCGTATAAAGAATAGCTCTTCAACCAATCGATCGATGGAAAATGACGCTTTTGCGCTAAAGTGGCATCTAAGCCCCAAAAGACTTTTACGACCCGCAACGTATTTTGGGTAACTGGTTCTGAAATATCACCGCCTGATGGTGAAACGGCGCTGATGGCAGTGATACTGCCTTCTTGATCAGAACCTAAGCAAATCGCTTTTCCAGAACGCTCATAATACTCTGCCAAGCGGCTGCCTAAGTAAGCTGGATACCCTTCATCCCCAGGCATTTCTTCCAGACGACCAGACATTTCTCGCAGTGCTTCTGCCCAACGTGAGGTGGAATCCGCCATGATCGCCACGGAATACCCCATGTCTCGGAAATATTCCGCAATCGTGATCCCAGTATAAATCGACGCTTCCCGAGCGGCTACCGGCATATTGGAGGTGTTAGCGATCAACACGGTTCTCGCCATTAAAGATTCACCACTACGAGGGTCGATCAACTCTGGAAACTCGTTCATTACATCGGTCATTTCATTGCCGCGTTCGCCGCAGCCGACATAGACGACCAGATCGACATCCGCCCATTTGGCGATTTGGTGCTGAACGACAGTTTTCCCTGCACCAAAAGGTCCTGGAACGGCTGACGCCCCGCCTTTAGCGATTGGAAAGAAGGTGTCGATCACTCGCTGGCCAGTGATCATCGGTTCAACTGGATTCAGTTTTTGCTTTACTGGACGGCTATGACGAACGGGCCATTTTTGCAGCATTGTGAAAGACCGTTCTCCTTTGGGTGTATCTAAAACATAAATCGTTTCATCGATCGTAAATTCCCCAGCATAAACAGCCTTGACTGTTCCTGAAACGCCATGAGGAACCATGATCTTGTGATTGATCAACGGTGTTTCTTGCACGGTGCCGATGACCATCCCAGTACTGACTACTGCGCCGACTTCCACGGTCGGTATAAAGGGCCACTTTTTCTCATGATCCAACGCAGGCAATTGCACCCCACGCGTCAAGAAGTTGCTTTGGGTGACAGACATGAAGGTTTCTAAGGGACGTTGGATGCCATCAAACATTTGTGACATGATCCCAGGCGCCAATTCGACGGATAGCGGTTCACCGGTGTTTTCGACTGGTTCACCAGGTCCGATCCCAGACGTTTCTTCATAGACTTGGATCGAAGCGACGTCGCCGCGCATTTCGATGATCTCACCGACCACGCCTAAATCTCCTACATAACAGATATCTTCTAAACTTGCATAGCCCATATTTTTGGCTAACACCAATGGACCAGATACTTTAATAATTGTTCCTTTTTCCACAACATCGGCTCCTCTCTATAGTATGTTTTGTCCAACTGCTTTTTCGACATTTTCTTGAATCATTCGCTTGCCGATTCCTCGGGAACCATCATAGTCAGGAATCAAGATGACTGCAGGTGTCATTTTTTGTTGGACTTTTGCTAATTCATCGGGAATCAGCTCGGCACATTTTTCAGTCAGGTAGATGATCGTACTGTTCTTCATTAATTTTGCCAACGCCTGCTTCACTTCTTTTTCTTCCGAGGCATAGCAGACCTGAAAGCCAAATAGTTGAAAAGGAATGACGGATTCTTTCTCGCCGATTACGCCGATTTTATGAGTCATAGTGCCGCATCCTTTCTCTGAGTTGTTCTTCCGTAAAGCCACTGCGTTTGCCTACCAGCAAGATACGCAGATTTTGCAGTTCCAAAACCTTAGCATTCAAAAATGCGAGTAAAGGCAGTGGTCCTAAAGCATCCGTTTGGGCTTGGCCATAGCTTTCTGTGATCAAATTGTCTTGTAAAAGTGCTAAGCCAGCAAAATCGATCACCTGTTCATGAATCAAAGGCCGCAACACTTCCTGATAATCACTTTCTAATAAGAAGGCTAAAAAGTCACTATAGGACGCATCCGCAAACGCTAAAAATTCTTCTTTCGGGATACTGCCGACACTCACTAAGACTGCCTCCATAAAACTGCGCGATCGTTTTTGCAGTACACAACGAGCGGCAATCGTTATATTGGTCAGATCGATCATCTTGATGACAGCTTCTTGTAGCTCAGGGATCTTGATTTCATCTGCCAGTCGCCGTTGTTCATGTAAATACCGGCGATCGTAAATGATATCGATGCCTTGCAGCACGGCGCCGCCTTCTAAGTACTCCCGCACTTCTTGGGTAGTAGTCACGATTTTCTCAGGCAATACCTCTGAGGTTCCCGTTTTGATGGCGGTCCGACACTCATCGATCGTGTAAAAACCATCTTCGATCAGTAGATGATCATAATCTTTTCCAGTGACTGACTCTTTGGTCAAGACTTTTAGATTATGGAAAGTAAAAGGCATCATATACAGTCGGAGGATCTCTTGATCAGGAACCAGCTCGGCCAATTCTTTGATCGTCTTTAACAATTCTTCATCGAGATAGGTTTCGAATCGTTCATGAAAATCTGGCTTCAAATAGCGTTGATAATGGGTCTGCTGCAAGACAGCTTCGACTTCAGCAAACCCTTTTGCCGCAATCATTTGTTCGACTTCTTGCGGCTTTAGCAACGTCATCTCTTTCAGCCGAATGATTGGATTCAATTGATGATAGTTCCTCATGGATCAACCTCCTTGTTGTATGATCTGCAACCACCGTTCCCGGGTTTCTTTCTTGTATTCATCAAGCAAAACCTGATAGGTAAAATTGTATTGAATGCCGTTGTCATCCACCAAAAAGCCTGCTTCTGACAATGGTGCGCCTGCTTTGATTTGATACGATAGTTTTGATTGACAAGACGTAAGCCAAGCGGCATCTAGATGGGCTGCTTGCTCAGGACCAGCGTGGAAGGTCACCGTCCCGCTGATCGGCAGCTGTTGCAGCACATTTTCAGCAAATGACTGCAGCTCTTCTGGCGTCCAGGCAACCATTTGTTGATACGCTTGCTCAAAAAGTTGTGTCAGGTATTCGTTTTGTTTCACCATTTGCTGCTGCTTAGTGGCACTTGCTTGGCGATTCAGCGCTTGCTGATAATTTTTTTCGGCTTGCTTTTTTGCTTGCTGGGCACGAAGCTGCAAGTCCGACTCTTTTTTCGCCCAGTCACGTGCCATCGTTTCACTGATCCTAGCACGTTCAGCGGCAGCCAAACGTTCCCGTTTTGTCTGCGCTTCTTGGTCTAGTTCAGCAATCATTTTGTCGATTGCATCCATACCTTCGCCCCCTTTAAATCGTTCCTAAAAGTAAGAAAGAAATAACAAAGCCTAAGATGGCATACATCTCAACCATTACTGAGAACATGACCCCTTTAAAGAAATGCTCTGGTTTCTTCGCTAAAATTTGAATCCCAGCTGCAGCGACCTTCCCTTGGGCCATTCCTGAGAACAAGCCAGTAAAGGCAACTGGCAGTGAGGCCATCAAGTACGCCATACCAGTCACTGTCGACATTTCACCACTTAAGCTACCATAGATCATAAACGCAATAACGAATCCGTATAGTCCTTGCGTTCCGGGAAGCAATTGTAAAATCAAGGCTTGTCCAAACTTCTCCGGCTGATTCGTCGTTAAGGCTGCCGCTGCTTCACCAGTTTGGCCCACCCCTTTGGCTGAACCGATCCCAGAAAAGATCGTAGCGATCCCCATTCCGATAATTGCAAACACCATACCACCATTATTATTAATTAAGTAATCAATCATTTATTGTCTCCTCCATTTTCTTTATCAAAATCAACGTATTTCTCACTTGGCTTAAAGGTTTCAAATTGGCGCCCCCCACCAGTGAAAAATTTTCCGAAAAACTCGACATATTGTAAACGAGCGGCATGCACATACGCACTCAGTAACGATAAAAAGATGTTTAAAGCTTGTAGGACAACCAATAAGAGAATGCCGACAGAAAAACGAGCGGCTGGCGGCAAATAGCCCACCAATAAGTTGAAGGCTGCTGCGATACTCCCACCAGAGATCCCTAATGCCATCAAGCGGCTATAGCTGACAAAGTCGCCGATGTAACTGGTCACGCCGTACAAGTCATACAAGCCTAAAAAGAAGCCGCCCACTTTGGTTTTCCCTTTCAGAATCGGTACCACGATGATCAATAAGGCACTAAAGCCTGCTAAAATCAAGCCGACGGTTGTTAGTGCTGGGACATCGATCAAAAGATTGCCTGCGGCTGCCACTAAAAGACCACTCAAAAGTCCTAGCCACGCAAAGCCTTCGTTGACTGCACCTAAAAGATCCTTTTTGCGGATATTTTCTTTGGCTGCTAAATAAAGGCCTGTAAACAGTTGGATGCCACCAAAAATCATGGATAGACCAAAGATCGCCATAAAATCTTCGGAGGGCGATAAAAGTTGGAAGGGCAATGTAGCACCAAAGAAGGAGCCGTAGATTGCGCCCCAAATCATAGTTGGCACAGACAAAATCTGGAACAATTTCAGAAACCGTTTGGTCCCTTTGGGCAAACGCAAGGCGTGTAGCCCAATCGTGGTCGCGACAGCCATTAATGCACCATAACCTAAGTCAGCCACCATCATACCAAAGAAAACATAGTAAAAAGGCGTCATCCATGGGGTTGGATCGATCTCATCGTATTTTGGCAAGCTGTACATTTCCGTCAACATTTCAAAGGGTTGAATAAACGAGGCGTTTTTTAGCTTCGTTGGCACTTGATTGGCAGCGATCTCCTCTGCAGTGGGTTCTTCAAATGAATAGTAAATCTCGTTGGCAAAGGATTCTTGGACCATTTCCGCCACTAACGGCTGATCCTTTTCTGCGATCCAGCCGCGCAAGAGGGCAAAGGTCTGACCAGCTGCTAAGCGCTGTTGCATCATTGCCCGATTCTCACGAGTCAAAAACAGTTCTTCCGCTTGCTGCAGCAGGATCAGCCGTTGTTTGTGCTGACTGATTTCTGTAATCAGTTCTTTGCGCTGCTGCGTCAAGGAGGTCAAGGCTTGTTTCGCATTTTGCAAAACCACTTTTGGTGATTCGGATGTCAAGCCAGTTTCTTTCTTCACCCCATATCGGTGAAACAATTGGAACACTTGCTCTTCGATCGCTGTTAAAAACAGGCAGCTGAAATTGACTTTTTTGGGTTCAGAATAGATCACTTCGATATGAACCTCTTCCAATTGACGCAAGGCTTCAGCTAGATCTTCCCAGCGTGGGCCTTCGACACTCCCAGCAAAAAAAGTTGTATGTGCAGGCGCTTCGATCTCCAAGGGTACGTCAAGATTTTGCCATTGTTTCGCCCATTCTTCCGACTGCGTCGCTGCTTCGATCGCTTCGATCGTCTCTACCCAGCGCTCCTGCAAATTCTCGACTTCAACCAGCTCCGTTAATGCTGCGGCTTCATCGAAGCTTGTTTCAAAGTCCGACAGCCGCAAGGCATCTCGTTGCCATTCCGTGCCTTTTTTCGCATCACCATTTTGACGAATAAAGCGGATCGCTTCTTGCAGTCGACGAATCATTGGTTGATGAGAAGCACCTTCTGGGGTGGCTCCTGCAAAAAATTCCCGCAGCCAAGTTTCGTTGGCTTCCTGCTCAAATACGTTCTCGATTTCAACAAACTGCATCGTTTGCAGCTTCGTCAATAGCCTTTCTTGATAGTGCTTCGGGGTGATCAACGTTAGTTTATTTAGTTTGGTTACTGCCATAAGTCCCGATCACTCCTTCAACGATCTGTTGAACCGCTTGGTCTTGGAAGCTTTGCATATTTTTTTGGTAACGATCTAACACCTGCTGGTTCTCTTTTGCCAGCTGCTGCTTTTGTGCTGCTAGTGACTGGTGCATTTGCTCTTGAACTGCTGCTTGTTCTTGCGCAAGGGCTTCTTCCAAAGCGGTAGCCCGTTCTTCTAATACTTGTTGCTGCTGGGCTTCTTCCAACTGTAGCTCTTTTTTTAAAGCGAGCAATTGCTGTTCATTCGCTTCTTCTGCTTCTCGTAAACGAGTCAACGCTTCTCTCATCGATTCCCCTCCTATACTATTTGGATACTTAACTGAAAAATAAACAAAAAAAGCATACCTCACGAAGAAGTATGCTGATAACAAAAAAAGGTCAGCATTCCTCCAAGAATGTTTGCCTCACCCCTTGGCAAACCTGATCCTTGAAGCATAAAAAATGCTCAACCTTTGGCTATTTTATTTTTCAATTCCTGAACTATTATAGCAAAAAAACGTGTTCTATTCAAGTAGAATCGTCTTTTATGAGAAAAACCTGGTTTCTACTATTGTATGTTCGCTCGAATATCCACTGCTATTGGTTATCGGAATGACTATTATTACTCGCTCAGTCTTTTAAAAACTTTTCACCTAACATTTGCCAGGGATCGCGTTGTTCTTACCAAATTGAAATCGGTAAACATCAATAGAAGACTTAGAATGGATTGAATGAAGAACGTTGAGATTTTTTGAAAATGCTAAACATCATTTGATTGGTACCAAAAAGGAGATAACAGTTCCAACAACCTTTTCGATCCCTGACAAATCTTAAGTGAGAAGTTCGCTTCTCTTTTTATCGCTGCAGCGGTTGGCCCTTTTCTTCACAAATGAAATAAGCGCCTCGATAAAGGCATGTATAAATCTTACCGGGTTCCATGGTTAGAGGAAGCCCATTTTTTACATACATCGGTTTTCTTTCCATTGTCAACCCTTGCCTTTCTGGGAAAAATAAGTCAAAATATACAATAACGTCTTTTATATCTTGCTTCCTATCAAATATTACCAAAATATTCAGATAATTTCTAGTAATTTTTCGCAAAATATCGTAGGATTTCCACTTTTTCTTTTATAAAATGATCGATAAAAACCAAATTGGGAGGAAACAACTGATGTCAGATGAGCGTTGGTTTCAAAGGAGAAGAAAGCGAAACATCGAATTGGGCCTCTGTTTGCTTGTCGTCCTGCCGATGGTCTATGGCTTATGGTTTCAACTAGCTTTTTTGATTCACTACATGTCTTTTTTGTTTATTGTGGCTGTTCTCACTGCAATTTACGAAGGAATTCGCATCATTTGGGAAGTTATGAGAAACAAGCAACACTGACAAAGTGACCTTCTGCTAAATTAAGCCAAAACAACGAGAGAGGAGTCCTCTAATGAAACGAATCATTATGTCATGTGACTTACAGCATGCCTCCAGTCGTCAGGCTGAAGCCAGCTTTTCTTTTGAGGCCTTTCCCACAGATTCACCAAGAGTTGCAGAACTTTTCTATTCCGCTTACCATGAAACCATCGATGATGAAGGAGAATCGATCGCTGATTGGCAAAAGGAACTTAGAGAAACTGCTGAAGGCAAATACGGCCCCTTGATTCCAGAACTCTCTTTTCAATTACTGAAGGAAGACTATCCGATTGGCGCCATAGTGACAAGCACTTTTAAAGAAATTCCACTGCTATTATTTGTCGTTATTGATGCAGCATTTAAAGGAAACGGCTTATCCAAGCTGTTAATGAGTGAAGTGATCCGACGAGCTAAAGCCATGGGACTCACACATCTTTACCTGGTAGTGACGGTTGAAAATCAACCAGCCTTCAAACTATATGAAGCATGCGGCTTTTCTTTTGCGGGTGAAAGCTGGACTGATCTTTCCTCTTAGCTCTACTTACTATCTAACTGAAAATTTTTACCCATTGAAAGCGAGGGATGAACCGATGAATGAACGTCTAGCTACGGCGATTCAACTGCGAGCTGAAAAAAGCTGCAACAATCAAATGAACAATTGATTCAATTAGCTACCGAAAATCCCCAAGATGCCTTTGTCCAATACCAAACGGCTTGGAGTTATGATCTTTTAGGGGAAGAACAACAGGCAATTCCTTACTATGAACAAGCAATCGCGTTAGGTTTATCAGAAAACGACTTACCAGATGCCTACCTAGGTCTAGGCAGCACCTATCGTGCCCTCGGCAATTATCAAAAAGCCGAAGAAGTGTTTTTACACGCGATGAAGCAGTTTCCAAAAAATCATGCTTTGCAAACCTTCTATGCCATGACACTGTTTAATCTAGCCGAGTATGAGCAAGCCACTAAACGACTACTGACCCTGCTTGCCGAAACCTCTAGCGATCCAGACATCCAGTCTTACCGACAGGCCCTTTTGTTTTATGCCGATAAGCTCAACGAAACATGGAATTAGATGTTTCCGTTGGATCAATCCTTCTGCTCCCTTCTTGATTAAAGAAAGGGAGTATTTCTTTTTTCCTGACCCCTAAATATTCCTTCCATATCAGCGCTTTGTTGAATCAATGGTCGCCGACTTTTCATGCCCCACTTTCCTTCAATCAATGCCAAACATCCATTATCGAAATATTCGATAATGAAATCAATTGACGTGCACGGTCAAATTTGCTAATTTATCTCTGCTTTTTCTATCAATATTTTGGAGGAATGACTATGCCCTTTATTGTCTATTTTTTTCTATCCTTATTGATCATTTATATTCCCACGCCAACACTTTTGCTATTTTTTCAAAAACTTGCCTCCCAGCATGACAATCTGACGGCTTTTAGCAAACTTTTTCTATTATTGATGGTCTTGCTGGATTATTACTTAAGCTATTATTGGTTGAAAAACTGCAAAGTAAAAAAAGCTCACTACCTTTATTTAGTCTTTGTCAATGTCTTCGAATGGCTGATTCACTTCTATCTTTATTCACGATTTGAAACGATCAATCTACTAGTCATTTTGTTGTTCCAGACCGTGCTACTATGTTGCATGATCTTTTTCCCTCTATCGGAGAAATTTCGCTCATTCCTTTTTACCTAAAAAAATCATCTCTGGTTTCCACATAAAAAAACCAGCTTCTCAATCGTTTCTTTCTAAGATGCGATTTACACGTTCGCTCTCCTTTGTTACGATTGTTAAAAAGGATGTGTTGTGATGTCATTGATCGTCTTGATTGGCGCGCAAGCAGTAGGGAAAATGACTGTGGGAAAAGAACTGGAAAAACGATTGGATGCAAAGCTTTTATTCAATCACCAGACCATTGATCTTTTTGCGAATTTTCTTGGCTATAGCCCCGCGGCATTCGCTTTGTCTAATCAAACGCGGATCGAACTTTTCAAAGCCTTTGTTCATAATGAAGCTAATAATACGACAAAATCAATCATCTTTACGGTCTTGATTGATTTCGATCAATCGTCAGATTTAGCTTTTTTACAAGAGATCGCCCAACTATTTACCGATGCCCGACAAGAGGTCTATTTTATTGAATTAGTGGCTGATATTGAGGAACGCTTACAGCGTAATTGCCATGAGGACCGTTTAGTCGCAAAGCCGTCAAAAAGAGCGCTGGCTTTTTCTAGAAACGAGCTTTTGTCTTCATTTGAAAACTATCGCTTAGAAAGCCTGCCCCAGGAATTAACTACCCTTTTTCCAACGATTCCTTCGCTGAAAATCAACAATACCCACTTGTCACCTGATGAAGTTAGTCAAACAATTATTGCCCATTTTTCCTTGACTTAAATCTAAAAGAAACGTCATTTTCAAGCTTTGCTTCAATACGAAATTGTCTATTGACTTTGACACTGCGTCAAGCGGTATCCTCTAATCAAGAGGAGGTGTCAAAATGAAGGTTTATGTTATGCCAATGTTTTACCAATTGAAGACCAAAGATATTGCACAATCATCGAAATGGTTTGCAGAAATCTTGGGTTTCCAGTCATTGTATCAGTTTCGCAATCAAGAAAATCAAGTGACGATGGACCATCTGCGTCTTGCTGACTACCAGGATTTGATGCTGATTGCCGCAGACTCGTTCACTGTTGGCGATGGGGCAATTTTGAATGTAGCGATGATTGATCTTCAGAATATCGCTCAGAAAATTCCCGAAAAGTGGATCGTGGAACCTTTGATGGAAAAGCCTTGGAATGCCCTTGAATTGACCATCAAAGACCCTAACGGTTATTTGTTTACCCTAACAGAGGCGATAAGAAAAAACGAATCAGACTTTCAAACCTTGATGGACCAAACCAAGGATTATTTTCAATAAAAGGAACCGAGTAAGAAGGATGCTTTCTTACTCGGTTCCTTTTTTATAAAAACTTGATTCTGGCAACAATGACAAAAACGAACGCTCCCTAAATTTTACTAGGAAGCCTTTTCCCCATCAGATATACCAATATACCGTTTTAGTATATTTTTAAATATTGAAGGTAATTATTAACACACTCAACTCAGAACATGCTACACTATTTAAAAAGGAGGATTTCCTATGGAAAAGAAATCGCAGCTTCCGTGGTACAAGCGCAAAAAATTCTACCTTCCAGTTGCCGTCGCCCTCGGCGTGATTGGGTTTCTTCCCAGTCTCGTTTCTCTTTTCGGGGTCTCGATCGATGATGAGTTCAATCCTGATTACTATTCTGATCCGAATGAACCAATGTTCAAGAAAAAACAAAACTGACTGTTACGATGCCGTATGTAGGTTTTTTGACCAACAAAAAAAGAGCAATCACTCGCTGTTGTGTTTGCTCCTTTTTTAAAAGGGATTCGGCAGACCTACGCACCTTGACAGGGTAAGCTGTTTGGGGAGAGGGCGTTTGAATGCGCGAATGAACAGTAACTTGTTACGTGAAACCACTTATACTTTTTTCCTGTTAAAAAATCAATTGCTAACCAATCACAAAGGATCGATTATTTGAAGAAAGAAAAAACGTTAGCCATTAGTTCTACAACTTCCCAGGGAAAACTAAAAAAATCAAACATCCATTTCTCCTCCTTTAATTGACTTTCTTCAAGTTTACCCGCAAAATAAAGCTGTAACATATTTGGACTATTTTTCCGTCCACTTTTTTTAGGAGGGATTTTTTGAAGGCCAATGACTTGTTAAAAGAGTTACGAACGGAACGAAATATTTCACAGCGAAAATTGGTTGAGAACATTTCAGAACGCAGTACACTGGCAACCTTTGAACAAAAAGGGCACCGCATCGCCTTTGATATTTTGCACCAATATTTGGACCGCTTAAATGTCACTTTGGAGGAATTTGAGTATCGCTTGGATGACAATCAAGTCAGCGAGAAAAAGCAGCTATCCAAACAGTTGACCACCGCTTACTATGAAAGCAAGTATTCTGAAGTCCTCTCTTTGATCAACAAAGCCCAAGCGCTGTATAAAACCACGAAGGATTTCTTCTATTATGTATTGTATAGTCAATTCTTTTTGATTTTAGAGAAAAAAGGCGTGGTTACCGACGAGGAAGAACGGCGCATCATCGAAGCGACCATCAAGAAATACTTGGAACGCATCGACACGTGGGGAAAATTTGAAATTTCCTTATTTACCAATCTGCTCTTCCTCTTTTCTGACGAGTACATCTTGTATCAAATGAAACACCTGAATAAAAAAATTTTTTACAGCAATACGTTAAGTATCAATTATCAAATCTACACAAAATTGCTAACGAATGCGGCTTTCTTGTTTATCGATCGCAAAAAACCTGCCGAGTTGGCGCATGTGCTGACGTATCTAGCCGATCACCTGCCGCCGGACAATGATCGTATTCGCTTGATGATTCGTTATTTCGAAGGCATCTACGCCTTGTTTCAAGGAGATCGTACGCTGGGAATGGCCACGATTGAAAAAGCACTGGATTATCTGCGTTTTATTGGGCAAGAAGCATTTGCCAAAGAGTTAGAGGCACTGGCTCAGAGTATCTAAAAAAAACCTGCTGCTTCCTCTCAGTAAGAGAACGACTCTCTTACACGGAGGAAACAGCAGGTTTATTTTTTTCTTAAAGTAAATGCAATGCTTTTTTCCAGAGCAAGACCCGTTTGACGGAAGCATTCAAATCAGCTTCCAAATAGCGGCCATCTTCAACTGCTTGCACGACAAAAGGAATCTGCTCTTGATAGGTAGAGGAGATCACTAGATCATTTCCCGCCTGCAACGCCTGTAATGCGGCTTCTTTTTGCGGAATGAACTCAGAAAGTCCTGCCATATCCAAGTCATCCGTCATGATGACCCCTTTAAAATGCAATTCATTTCGCAGCAGCTCATGTACGGGTTTTGAAATAGAGGCGGGTACAGTGCTATCGATACTATTGACGATCGTATGGGCCACCAAAATACTATCAGCACCAGCTTTGATCCCTGCGGCAAAAGGCAGAAAATCCGTTTCCCGCAGTGCAGATAGCGGGCGGTCATCGGTGACGATTTCGACATGCGAGTCACGATTGTTGCCATAACCAGGAAAATGCTTCAAGGTAGACCCAACGTGGTGTTTCTGCAATACATGAACCACACGTTCTACAAACGCACTCGTGCCCTGCGCATCCATGCCAATGGTTCGGTCGTAGATAAAGGACTGCGGATCAGTGGAAACATCGGCAACGGGAAACAGCCCGGCATTGATGCCGTACGCTTTTAAAATTTCCGCTTTCTTTGCTGTATCTTCTTCGATCGCCGACCATCCACCTTGGGCATACAGCTGTTGTGGTGAGAGAAAACGCTGATCCGTAAGGTTCGGATTGCGGCTGATGCGAGTCACTGTGCCCCCTTCTTCATCCATACCGATCAACAGCGGAATGGCGCTGGCTGCTTGGTAATCTGAAATTTTCTGTTTCAAGCTCTCCGCCGTCTCATTTTCGGTATCACGGCCGAATAACAGATAGCCGCCAAAGTGATAGTTTTGAAGTTCTTCGATTTGATTGCTTTCTGGTACACGGACAAAAAACAATTGCCCCACCTTTTCCTCCAAACTCATCGTGGCGATTTTTTCTGCTATTGCCTCTTCTGACTGTTCTTGCGTGGAAGTTGACGTGGTTTTTTGGCCTTCACTGACTTCTTCCTTTGTTTCGTCTCTCGAGCTGCTTTGCTGGATCACGGCTGACTCCTCCGTTTGCTGTTTTTGCTGTTCTATCACCCACTTCATCCCTCCCATTGCTACTAAGACCAAGAAAAGAAACAGTCCCATAGCGAGTCCTTTTTTATTCATAGGTTCACCTTCCCCTCTAAACAAGTTATCGAGAATGACTAAGCCAATTCTTAGAAAGAAAAAAGTGAACCACTGACGAAATATTCGCAGATGATTCACTTCAATGGATGTTATCGTTCTTTTTTACTCGTTAAACGAACCGTCGGATCAGCCGTTTGTATGGTACCGCACGCCCTACGATGTAAATCAACGCAGTTTGTATCGGGAACATGATGACTGCTTTTAGCAAGCGGACCGACCAGATGGCCCAGCTTGTCAAAGGAATATTCAGCATCATAGCTAACCAGATCGGAGTTAAGATCAAGGTTATTAAAAGTGTATTTAACAAGACGACCATCGCCGCTCGTTTTAGTGTGACTTCTTTCCGATAAAAGAAGTAGCCATAAATCAGTCCACCAACGAAGGCATTGATGGTAAAGCCGAAAAAGTAGGCTGATTTTGGAAAAATCACCATTCCTGCGATATCAGCTAATGAGGAGCCAACTGCTGTCCAAAACGGACCAAACAGCATACCCATGATCAGCTGAGGTACAAAAGAAAATGTGATTTTGATATAGGAGGTTTCAAACCCCAAGATTTGCGACAAGACCACCATTAAGGCAATCAAAAGTCCCATGACCGCAATCATGTGTGCATCGACTTTTCTTTTCATAGCGAGCATCTCCTTTTAGAGTTGCTACAAATTCATGCAGCGAATGCGAAAATAAAACCGCGAACGAATGATCGTTCTTCGTCCGAAAGGCAACATCCCATCCTTTCAGCACTTAACGCTTTATTTCCTACTCTGATTTTTATTAGGTATTACTACCCAGACACACTATAGCATACAAGCGGGGACTGCTACAATTTTTCTTGCTTATTTTTTTGTACAAACTCTGCCAATGTTCGCTTTTCGATTTTGCATATCAAAAAAACGCTTTTCTCATGAGAATCTTTCTGCCACTAGTAAGTGAGCAGCAAACATTCTCAAAAAAAGCGTTCATTCCTGTTTCTTGTTTCATTTCGTGCCTTACTACCCAATCAGATTGTCATTGATCAATACCGATTTGATGTCGCGTAATTGATGATCGATAGCAAGCTGTTCATGGGTCATCGTTGCGGTGACCTCTTTCATGGCATGCATTTCTTCATTCAATTCGTTGATATTCGTTACTAATTTGTTCAATGCTTCAATAATCAATTGATTGTTATCCATGGTGAAACACTCCTTTTTGTAATGTTGAGGTTAATCTTCTTCGTTGATTGGCTGCTTCATCGTACCAACGGCGGCAACTGCGCGTTTCGTTTTATAAAACAATTTGTATAAAACAAGAACGACGACTGGGATCAGTCCGCATAAGATGTAGATTTGCGAATAATCAAACAGACCGTGCAAGCTTCCTAATGCATAGGGACCTACGCCTAAGCCGAGATCCAGCCCGATGAAATAAGTGGAGAGCGCTACGCCGACACGGTGAGGATCGACCTCTTTCAGACAGACAGCTTGGCCATTCGACATGAAGGTGCCATAGCCTAAGCCGACAAAGCAACCCGCAAGCAACAACATCCAGCTGTTGCCGGTAATACTTAATAAGAAAAGACCAAGAGTCAAGAAAAGAAAGCTAGGATACATGACTGCATCGGCGCCATGACGGTCAAATAGTTTGCCAGTCATTGGTCGAGTGAAGGTCACGGAAAGTGCATAGACGATGAAGAAAAAGGCACCGGCCGTTTCTAACCCAAGGTCACTGGCGTAGATCGACAAGAAGCCGAGAACACTGGAATAAGCCAACCCGATCAAAAAGGCAATCCCGGAAATGAAAAAGACTTTTGGTTCGACAAAACTTTTGATGGACCATTTTTTTAGTTGTGCTCTGTGTTCTTCTGTTAATGGGATGTTTTTGACTGGGAACCAGAAACAAGCGATGGCTGTTGCGATCGATAAGATGGTTGCTAACCAAATAATGAAATCAAAGCCGACGGTGGGTAGTAAAAGCATGCCAATAAAAGGTCCGACTGCCGCTGCTAAACTGGTACTTAATCCATAGTAATTGATCCCTTCCCCATGTTTGGAAGCTGGGATATATGCGGTGACGATCGCATTAGCCGCAGTTGAGACAGCACCATAAGCAAACCCATTGAAAAAGCGCACGGTATCTAAAATATAAATATTGACTGAGACTAAATAGGCAGCGGTAGTAATGACATAAAACAAAATCCCCCAGCGCAAAACGGCTTTGCGACCGACTAATTCTAAAATTTTTCCGACATACAAGCGAGCGATCAAGGTCCCTATGATGTAGATCCCCGCTGCCAAGCCAGCTTGTGCGGTGGATGCCCCTAACTCCTGAGTAGCAAATTTCGCGGTGATGACGACAAAACAATAATACACGAGAAAGACGATAAAATTGATCAAGGTAATCGTGATAAACCCTTTGTTCCATAGTTTTTCATTTTTGGTTGATGGCAACGAGCTGACGACTCCTTCTTGATTGGTTTCCCTATCTGACATGTTTCTTCCATTCCTCCTGTTTGTGCTGTGATGCGTTCTACTATACCGAAACTTCCTCTGCTTGAAATGCGCTTTTGCTGTTAAAAAAGAGCATTAACAAGAAACATTAACATTTGTTATTGCTTTTTCACCAGAAATGTCTTTTAATGAAGCATGAATAGAGGAAATTTCAGATTTTTTTCAGAAAATGTTGGGTTGGCATCAAGTGAAGGAGTAACGTGGGTGGAGAAACAGATATTACGTGATTATTTAGAAAAACAAGCAATACCGGTCGTTATCCGTAAGAAAAAGAGTTACTTGACGTATGAAGGGATCCCGGATCGGTACGTCTACATTTTAAAAAAAGGCATCATCAAAACTAGCGTAGTGACCCATGAAGGGCGCGAATTCAACTTGCGCTATTTGACGGATTTCGAAATCGTCTCTTTGTTTAAAGACGAATCCTCTCAAGAAGTCGAAGCCCCTTTTAATGTGCGGGTTGAATCAGAAGAAGCCGAATTATACAAAATCGTGCGGGATCAATTTTGGGCAGATGTCAATCGTGACCGTCTGCTGCAGGACTATGTCAAAGAGTATTATCGACGAAATTTGATGGATACGATGAAAAAGATGCAGCAAATGCTGATGAACGGCAAATTCGGTGCTGTCTGTACCCAAATCAATGAGTTGTATGAAACTTTTGGGGTTCAAACAACTGACGGTGTCTTGATCGATTTTGAAGTCACCAATGAAGAGATTGCTCGCTTTTGCGGCATTACCTCTGCCAGCAGTGTCAATCGAATGATGCAAAAATTACGAGAATCTGGCGCCTTAAAAAGTGTCGATCGCAAACTATTAGTGACAGATATCGACTTTATTCGGGAGAATATTATTTATTGATTTTAGTGTGAATGAGCTATAGATGGAAACTAAATAGTAAAAGCATATAAAATGACAGGCACAACACTGCAATGAGTAAACTCATCATCGCTATGTTGTGCCTTGTATGGTATTTGTGTATCGCTGTATTTACTAATCAGTTTCTCAGTAGATACAAGATTCGCTCTTTTTCGATAAATGTTCCCCGATACTTCCAGCAGGATGCCATTTTAAATAAGTCTGAGCATCTAATTGCTTTTCTTCCTGCAGTAATATGGATAACTCTTGGATAACCATCATCTGAGCAAGAATCGAAGCTCTTGGCGGTTTGTTTAAATCATCCCCTTCTCTCACTACTTTTACAGTGATCGCATGTGTCGATAACTTAGCCATTGAAGAAGATGCATTACTAGAGATTGTTATAATCTTGGCATGATTATTTTTTAGCACTTGCAAAGTAGCAATCATTTCTTTCGTTTCTCCACTGTTTGAAATAGCGATCACTACATCATTTTCAGCAACCTGCCCACTTGAACCATGTACCGCCTCCGTACCATCCAAATAGTATGCAGGTGTACCAGTGGATGACAATAGTGATGCGCCATAGGCAGCAACATATGAAGGTTTCCCGATTCCTGTTAAATGAATCCTTCCATTCTGCAACTCACATCCCAATATTTCGTGGACAGTTTTTTTCAAATCAGAATCGTTCACGTTGCTAATCACACTGTTTATCGCCAGCTGGGCACTTTCTTTGTATTCCTTCAGCATCGTTGTTCACCTCCCTAAATTCTTATTTGTTCAAAAATACTATACTCCTTTGCGTCCATTGGAGTTGTTTGGTAGTAAAAACGAATACCATTTTTCTGTAATTCGCGTATTTTCTGCAAATCTTTATGATCATAATAATAATCTAGCTTCCTAATCAAAAACCTACTTGCTGGATATGGTAATTGTACTTCTCTAAGCGGATAGCCGTTTTGATAAGCGGAATAAACATCCGAAATTTTTTTGAACAGCAATATGATGTTTATTTTTCTCGCATCGGTATCCTTCTCTAATTCTTGATGAAAAGATAATAACTGATCTGCAGAAAGTATCTTTACATTGATTGTTGAAGGTAAAGATAACTGAAGTACTTGTTCGATAAATAGATCTCCTTTACTTTTTTCATCAACGATAATAATTTGACTCGCATTGACAAACCTGCTCCAATTTAACGCTACTGTCGCATGAAGCAATCGATTATCGACACGTACTAACTTTACTTTCCCGCTCATAGCTGCCCACCTGCCTGCTCTTGCTTTTGATCATTCTTAAACAGCTTAGAAAGCATGTAAAAAAGAACTTTCCCTTGAAACGTTCCCCTTATATCAAGTCCAAATTGTTCCTCGTATTTCTTTAGCTTATAAACGAGTGTGTTCTTATGAACAAAAAGTTTTTCTGCAGCCTGTGTGACATTATAGTCTGCTTGAAACAAACCTTCGGCAATCATCACCATTTCATCAATCTCACTTGTTGAAATAGTTTCATAGTAATAGTTAAAGTTTTGATTTACTTTACTTTCAATTAAATGTGAAACAAAAAAATCAACTTGATAGTCTTCAAAAAAGACAGTTTGATTGACTGCTATTCTTTTTTGATGGGTTAGCCACAAGCAAGCCTCATAACTCTGTTTATAATAGGTGAGTTTATTTTGAACAGATCCTACATAATATCTGCACTCTGCGAGTCCCCAATCTTTTAATTCCTCAATAAAGGAAGTAATTCCTTCTTTTACCATTCCCATCTTGATTGATTGAGGTAAGGTTTTGAAAAGTAGGAGCCTTTTTGAATCTAATAAAGCTAGAATCGTTCCTTTATGCTCTGTTCGATATTTCAGACGTTTCACTTCTTCTGCTTCAAACCCTCGGTTACTGTATATCAGTACTGCCACTCGTGGAAGCGTCCAGTCAATTTTCATTTCCTGCATCAATTCTTTTGTCGCTTGCAAATCCATCTTCTCTTCATCAAGCAATAATTTGATAAGCTGTTCGTCTAAACTAGCATTCATCTGTAAAAATTCGTCAGCTAGTTCATATTCTATTCGAGTAGCTAAGGACTGTGCGAGTAATCTACCGACAATTTCAATTTCGGAGTCTTCACTATAGACCCAGAGATAACCAAAGTTCTGCTTTTTAACATGAACTTTGAATAAGAGATTTCTCTTATCAGCGCTATGCAAAGGAATAATATTTCCAATCAAATTTTTTTCACTGCTGAATTTGATCCTTCCAGAATCATCTAGCAAGCCGATTACGTAATTGCGGTAGTCTTTGACGACTAAAATAAACTCATAAAAGATTTGTTCTAATTTCACTCTCGTCACCCTGTTTCATGAAATAATAGGTTTTAAACATTCTACCATTTTTGCAACAGTGTCTTGCTAATACTATAAAATATTTTGATTGCGAAATTCCTCAATCAACGTCTGGACTTTCTTCTGATCATCTGCGCTTAGTTCATTTACAGGTTTTCTTGCTGGGCCTACTTGTGCAATGCCTGCTTGTTCTACGGCATACTTCAATACCGAAGGAACACTTCCAAGAGGCAAAATACCTCTTAGTGACTCTATATGATTTTGATAGTTTCGGGCTTTTGTCTCATTGCCTTCTCTTAAAGATTTATCTAACTGAACAAGGCTTTTTGTTAGAAGATTGCTCGTTCCTGCAATAGCTCCTGATGCGCCTATTTGATACCCATCACTAATTTTCGAATCCGATCCCACTAGAACATCGATACCAGTTTCTTTGCCTACTGACAGAAATGACTTTAATGTTTCTAAGTCCCCGCTACTGTCTTTGATTGCTTGAATATTGCCGACAGCTTTCAACTCTTCGAGCAAGGAGGGAGAAATATTGCAGCCTGTATTTTTGGGAATGTTATAAAGAACGATAGGGATTCGAACCGATTGTGCAATCTCTTTAAAATAACCCAGTAACTCTTGTTGACTCGGTGTAATGAAATAAGGAGTGATAATAGATAATGCATCGACTCCTAAAGCTTCGGCTTCTTGGGACAGCCAGACTGCTTCTTTTGTTGCGCATGATCCAGTTCCAGCAAATACAGGAACGCGATGATCGGTTACTTCTACAACAAATTTTAGAAATGCTTTTTTTTCTTCCCTAGATAGTAGATGAAATTCACCATTGCTTCCTAATGGAAAAATCCCTTGAACACCACAACTTATAAGATGCTCTATTAGTTCTTCTGCTGCTGAAAAGTTAATCGCTTGTTCAGAATTTCTGTAAAAAGGGGTTAAAATTGGAGTGATAATGCCCTCGAACATAGTGCTAGTCCTCCTCAACTACTTGATTAGTATAGACAATGGCTTGCTGTGCCGATGCAATAAATTGCTGCATGATTTCAGTGTCTGACTGCTGATCCTTACTCATATACACTTCAATAAGTAACGGCATACTAAGTCCTGCGATTACATGATGTCCATATTTTCTGGTTAAAACAGTCAACACATTTGATGGGGTGCCGCCAAACAAATCCACTAGAGCAATTGTGGTTCCAGACATTTTTCTTAACAAAGAATCAGCTTGATTCATAAAGTCTTCAAATGATTGCTCTGGAAGAAGTGAAATTGAATAAACATTTTCAAGAGTACCTAAAATCATTTCTGCCGAATTTTTTAATTCTTCACCAAATTTTCCATGTGTTGCAATAATTATGTTCACTTCTATCTCCTCTTTCATATATTACTGGAAATGATTAATAATCTTTTCTGCCGATAAATTACAGGTTCGTTTTTCTGCCTCTTCTGTTCGTGCACCTATATGAGAAGTAAGATAAAAATTACCAAGTGTTACTAATTTATCTCCACATTGCGGGGGCTCTTTTGAAAAAACATCAAAGCAAGCGCTGCGAATCTTCCCCTGTGTCAAGGCTTCATACAAGGCTTCTTCATCAACAATTCCTCCCCGAGCCGTATTTATTAAACAAGCACTTTTCTTCATTTTTTCAAATGCCGTCTGTGAGAACATGTTTTTAGTTTCGTCTACTAGAGGAAGATGTAAAGACAGATAGTCCGCATGTAAAAGTATTTCTTCAAATGAAGCCTCATTAACCGCTGATTTTTCCAATTCATTTTCTTTGATTGGAAGAATATCTTGAACGAGAACCTTCATTCCTAAACTCGAGGCAATTTCAGCTAATCTTTTCCCGATCGCTCCATAACCGACAATTCCTAAAACTTTGCCTGAAATTTCATATCCTGTCGGCTTGTTCCAAAAACCGTCCTTGACTTCTGCGATATTTCTATAGAGATTTTTCGCATCCAAAAACATCAATGCAGCAACATGTTCAGCGACTGCATTCGTATTTGTTCCCAAAGTTCTTTCTACGACGATTCCTTTCTCCTTGCAAAAATCAGTATCGATATTATCAATACCTACACCAAATTTGCAGATAATTTGTAGTCTGGGACAAGCTTCTAAAAATGAACGATCAATGTCATCCACTCCCACAATTAACGCATCAGCGTCTTGGGATTTTTTTAGAAGTTCTTCTTTGGAGTACGCTCTTCCAGTATCATTGTAATCCACGGTAAAACCAGCTTTTTCTAAAACTACTATTTCTTCTAAACCATAGGACGAAAAGCCTCTAGGCGTTATGACTAGCTTCATCTTGATTCTCCTTTATATAATTCCCAAAAATGTCAGTAAAATAGCAAATACCATTGTTACCAGAATGATCTGCAAATATTTTGGGCCGCGTTTAATAATATAAAAGTACATAGCCATTACTAAGAAAAACGGCAACATATTTGGCAAAATATCATTTAAAAGCTCTTGTACTTTTACCGTCTCTGTGTCGCTGACAAATTCCAACGCTGTGGAGAAATTGACATAGGCTGCCGAAAGACAACCAATCATAAAGAGCCCAACAATACTTGCTATATCGATCACCTTTTTGATCATTCCAGAGTTTAAAATATTCAACACGGAATTCTTTCCAAATGTATATCCTTTGTTAAATAAAAGCCAAGACCAGCCAAACGACCAGGCAAGATAAATCAATCCTGGAATAAAAGCAGCAATAACTGAACCATTAAGAGCCATCGGAACAAAAATAGCTAATGGGATGGTTGCTACAATCCCTTGATCCACACTATCTCCAATACCAGCCAAAGGTCCCATCAATCCAATTTTTAAAGACTCGATGATTTCCGGTGTTATTTCTTCATTTCCATTTGCCCTTTGCTCTTCAAGAGAGATAACAATTCCATGAATTATACTTCCCCAGTCACAATTCGTATTAAACATTTGAACATGGCGTTGCATAGCAGCTTGCAATTCATCTGGATCATTTGCATATAGCTTTCTTAGAATCTTATTTAGAGAATAACTGAATGCTAATGCTTGCATCCTATCAAAACTAACAGGTACTTCTACTGCTAAGCACCATTTCCACCATGCCTTAAGCAGATCCATGCGGGTAATTTTCTTTTCAATGACTACATCTAGATTCATGCGTATTCCTCCTCATCAGAACTTTGTTTATATAACGAAGAAATCATTGCGATACATACAGCAAAAACGGCACCGGTCAGCATAGAGAAGCCCAAAACGGAATAAGCAAAGAAACCAATGACAAAAAATGGTAAATATTGCTTTTTCCCCATAACAACTAGCGTTAGCGCAAATCCTAATGCAGGTAGCATACCACCAGCATTTGAAAGTCCATTCATCAACCATTCGGGAATAATATTAATAAATGCTTGAACCACATTTGCTCCAAACATAGTCGCTACAAATACGGGAGTGAAATACAGTAAACCATTAGTCAACCAAGGAATGACGAATGAAAACAATGATAACCGTTCATATTGATGCTCAGAAACAAATTTATCCGCTTGGGTATTATAAAAAGAATTAATAGTTCTACGTACGTTATTTATCAATACACCCAGTACGCCAAAAGGAACCGCTAATGCAACCGCTGTGTTTGGATCCAACCCATTTTGTAGAGCTGCAGGAATAGCAATACAAGCAGCTAAGGCACGATCACTGGGAATGTTTCCACCAGCCTCGATCCCTCCCATGTAAAGAAGCTGGATCGTCGCTCCGTAAAGTAATCCAGCTGAAACATCGCCAAAAATCCAGCCAATCACTACTCCGAGTACAACTGGGTTTCTAAAAGCAAACGAAAAATAATACTGTGCTCTTCCCATTGCCAACCAATAAGTAAGACCTACTAAAATCGATGGTATCAACATTTTTATTTCCCCCTAAGTCATAATTTTGCGACTGCTTTTTTTAGTGGTTCTGATGGATAATCTGGTGTGGTTTGCAAATAAATCGAAATCCCTTTCTTTTCTAATGCCAAAAGTAGGTCTGCATCGGTCTGATCTAAAGTGATGGCATTATTCACTGCTTTTCTGCCCGGACCTCCGCCTAAACCACCAATTTGAATTTCTTTTAAATCTAAGCCATTTATCACTGTTTTATAAAGTTCTTGTACATTTTTAAATAAGAGCATAATCCGATTACGATCAAACTCCTTATTTTGAAAAGCAAGAACTGCCTGTTCGCTAGACAAAATTCGAATTTTAACACCTTTTGGCGCAGCCATTTTAAATACATCTTGCATAAAAGTATCTTGACTAAGCTGTGTATCAATCGTCACAATTTCATTAATGTCACATTGTTTAAGCCAACGGGTAATTACTTGTCCATGAATCAATCGAAAATCTACTCTTGTTAGTGCGATCATTTAAATCCCTCTTTTCGTATCTTTCTATTTTCTTCAATAATTGTGCAAATCTCTTTAGCATTTGTTTCGATTTCCTCAGAGGAACCTTTCGTCAAAAGAGAACCAAAGCCGCAAACATCGACACCGTTTGCAAGCCAATCTCGCAAATTACTCAAATCAATTCCCCCACTCGCTAGAATAGGCATATCAGGTAAAGGCGTCTTAAATACTTTGGGTAAACGTTCACCGTAAAAATCGGATATCGGAAACGCTTTAATAAATGAAGCACCCAAAGTCAATGCTTCAACCGCTTCAGTAAAGCTTGTACATCCAGGAGCATAGGGAATCTGGTAACGATTACATATTTTTGCGACTTCTTCACTATAATTTGGTGCTATGATAAACTGTGCCTCGTTTAAAATAGCATGACGAGCTGTTTCGCTATCCAGGACAGTCCCAGCGCCAACGATTAGCTTATCTTTGTATTTTTCACGTAACTGTCTTATCATGTTTCCAGCGCTATTTAACGTATAGCTCATCTCCATTACAGGAATTCCGCCTCGAATACAGGATTCGGCAATTTCGCAAGCCCTTTCAAAACTCTCAGTGCGAACAATTGCTAGTGCACCAACTTCAAACATACTTTTTGCGATCATTGTTTTCTTCATCTTTCTCACCTCTGATTAGTATTTTTCCATAATTTCATCAGAAAGAATATATTCATTGCACACAAAAAAAATTTGATTTTTTGTGTGTCCAATGATATTTAAGAACACAAATCTTTAAATAATAAAAAAAAACTCTGCTTCAACAGTTGAAGCAGAGTTTCACAAATGAATATTATTTTTTAAATAAACGTCACCGTTTCCGTCACTTCGATCGTTGGATCTAATGATTGGATCACGGGGCAATTTGGTGAAACGAGTTTTAGGCAACGGGTCGCTTTGTCATGATCAGCTTCGGCGATTTTCGCATAAAACTGAATGTGGATAGCACTGACTGGTTGGGCTTTTTTGTTGTCGTCTCGGTCATAGCTGACTTCGATCTTTTCGATTTCTGCTGCAACCTTTGAATTTTCTAAGACGGATGCGTATACATAGCCGCCGCAAGCAGCGACCGCACTCACCAGCATTTGGACTGGCGAATAGCCTTTTTCCCGTGCTAACACCCAATTGCCCGTTGGGGTCGTCATTTCAAATTTGTCGCTTCCTTGATGGATCGTCAATGTTTCTACTGTCATCGTTTTTCTCTCCTCACAAAATGATCTGGTTCAACTTCGACCCATTCATACAATGGTGTCAAAGTAATCGTGCTTTGAATTTCCGTTTGTTCCATCGCACCTCTTGCTAACACAGGATCAGCGATCGGCGCTGCTGCTAATAATTTCTTCGTGTAAGGATGCAGCGGATTTTCAAACAAACGGTCGGTAGGTGCCAATTCAACTAATTTCCCTTGATACATGACGGCTGTTCGGTCACTGATATGACGAATCACGGACAAGTCATGGGAAATGAATAAATAAGACAATGAAAACTCTTTTTGTAGACGCAGTAGCAATTGGATGATCTGAGCCTGAATGGAGACATCTAATGCCGAAGTCGGTTCATCACACAAGACGAACGCCGGGCGATTGACCACCGCACGAGCGATGCCGATCCGTTGCCGTTGTCCGCCGCTGAAACTGCGAGGCAGTTTATGGACATCATCACCGGTGATCCCCACGATCGCTAAAATTTCTTTGGCTTTCGCTCGAGCAGCATCTTTCGTTTCATGATACAACGGCTCCATCACCAGTTCAAGTGCCGTCATCCGGGGATTCAATGATGAATACGGATCTTGGAAAATGATCTGCATTTGCTGATACGCTGCTTTGCGATCTTCTGCCGTCAATGCTGTTAGCTCTTTGCCTTCAAAGAAAATCTCCCCGCTTGTTAAGGTCTCTAAATTTAAAATACTGCGTCCTAAAGTGGTTTTCCCACTCCCGGATTCCCCCACTAGCCCCAATGTCTCGCCTCGATGAATCGTTAGGCTGACATCTTCGACCGCTCGGACTTCACTGACAGTGCCCCGCCAGTTTTTACTGCGAAAGGTTTTCGTCGCATGTTCTACGCGAATCAGTTCTTCCATTATTCTGTCACCTCCTGATTACGCCAGACGCGATGGGTCTTAGATAGCTGCGTTTCTTGCAACTCATCTGCCAATGTCTCGTGATAATCAAAGACTTTTAATTCAGCATGCTTGTCGCCTAAATGGGCCGCTTGCAATAACTGTTTCGTATAAGGATGTGCCGGTTGATAAAAGATTTCTTCCGTGGTGCCTTCTTCCACGACTTGGCCTTGATACATCACTTTAATAAAGTCGCACATTCCTGCAACGACCCCAAAGTCATGGGTCACAAGGACGACGGAAAGCTGGTTCTCTCTTTGCAGGTTTTTGATCAATGCCAAAATCTGTGCTTGGATCGTCACATCTAAAGCCGTCGTCGGTTCATCGGCGATCAGCAATTTCGGTTGCGCCAACAAAGCCATGGCGATCATCACCCGCTGACGCATCCCCCCAGATAGCTCATGAGGATATTGTTTCATGCGTTGTGCTGGAAAAGGTATGCCGACTTTTTCTAATTCTTTGACGGCGATTTCTTGTGCTGCTTTCTTCGATACTTTTTGTGAACGGCGAATCACTTCGATCAAATGATAGCCGATCGTACGCAAAGGATTTAATGAAGTCATCGGGTCTTGAAAAATCATAGCAATTGGTAATGTTCGACGATTGCTAACTGCTGCTCCTTCAAATGTATAACTGGCATAGTGATCGGTCACTTTATCGGGCAAAAGATCCATGACACTTTTCATGGTCATGCTTTTGCCGCTGCCTGATTCGCCCACGATCCCAACCACTTTGCCCTTAGGAATCACCAGATCAAGATTTTTGACTAACGGTCTCGGCCCAGTTTTGCTTTGAAATGTCACATTCAACGCTTCGATCGCTAATAACTCTGTCATCATCGGTCACACCTCTCTTTGCAAGACATGTTTGATCATGTCGCCGATATTGTTAAAGGAATAGATGGTGAAAATAACAAAAAGCCCGGGAAGGATCGCCATGTATGGTGCCCGCTGCAAGCTGTTTTGCGCGTTTTGCAACAGACTGCCCCACGAAGCCATCGGTTGCTGAATCCCTAAGCCTAGAAAACTCAAAGCCGATTCGGTCATGATCGCTCCTGAAATACTTGCAGATGCCGCAACGATCAAGGTTGGCAGTACTGCTGGGAAAACATGCTTAATGATAATACTAAATGAAGAACGTCCGATAAATTTCCCGTAAGCGACATATTCCCGTTCTTTCGCCGCTAACGTTTCACCACGAATCAAACGAGCGATGTTCATCCAGGAGAAGCCGCCGATCACAATAATAATCGTGGTTAGTCCGGGACGTAAAAAGACGCTCAAAACGATCACTAACACCAACCAAGGAATCGATGACAATACATCGACGAGCCGCATCAGCACGTTGTCGATCCAACCACCAAAGTAGCCAGAAACAAGACCGACAAGAGTCCCAATAAACGTCGCAGTGATCATTGCCAACACACCTACAAACAAGGACACCCGACCGCCGTAGACGACCCGAATAAAGTAATCCCGCCCCACTTCATCGGTTCCAAATAAATGAGCCCAACTCGGCGGCTGTGACATGTTGCTGACATCCGTTGCATTGGGATCGATTGGGATCAAAGGTGCAACAAGCGACAAAATAATCAATAACGTCAGGAAAACGACAGAAAAGGTATAGATGGGCGAAGCAAGCATGACTTCACTGATTTTTTTGAAACGTTTCATTACTTGCTCCCTCCTTTACGGATACGTGGATCAACCACGGAGTATAATACGTCCGCTAACAAATTCCCTAAGATGACCAGTGTTGCTGACAGCAGCATGATGGCCATGATCACAGGATAATCGAGGCTTTTCGTCGCACTCATCAAGTAAGGTCCGACGCCCGGCCAGCCGTAGATCGTTTCTGTAATGATCGCACCGGTAACTAACATCGGCAACGCCAAGCCGATTTGGGTGACAACGGGAATCAAAATATTGCGACTGATGTGCCGGCTGAAAATCTGCCATTTGCTGGCATGAAATGCCCGTTGCACCATCACGTAGTCTTCTGAAACTTGTTGTGTCGCTGATGCCCGGATATACCGCGTCAAATCTGGAAAGAAGGCGACTGTCAATGTGGTATAAGGCAAAATAAAATGCTGCAGAAAATCGCCAAAATCCCCTTCTTTACCGACCGTATACATGCCAATGATTGGAAACATATTTAATAAGTAACCAAACACATAAATCAAGATCATCGCAAACCAGAAGGTCGGCACAGCGATCCCTAAAGATGCCACAGCGTCAATGATCCGATCCCAAATCTTTCCTTTGTTGGCAGCAGCCAACAGGCCCAAAATGATCGCCAACAACAAGGCAGTCAAATAAGCGGGGATCACTAGGCGCATCGTATTCGGAATCCGAGTCGCAAGTTCTTGTGAAATGCTACTTTGAGACACCAAAGAAAAGCCAAGATTACCGGTAAGAATATTTCTGATCCAAAGAAAATATTGAACCAAAAAGGGTTGATCCAAGCCATAGCGCTGCCGCAAAAGATCGATTTGCTCTTGCGACATATTGGGTGTCGTGATGGAGTCGATCACATCATACGGTGCGATATGTATAAGCGAAAAAACGATAAAAGAGATCACAAACAGCAAAGGGATTGCTTGCAATACTCGTTTTGCAATGTATCGAAACATAACTGACCTACTTTCTTTTTCATAGAAAAAAGCTGTGATAAAAAAGATTCCTCTTTATCACAGCCAATGGATTTACTTGATTGTCAATTTAGACATATCTTCGAATGTATAGATTGGGATCAAACCTGCATCTTCTACATTACCAATTCGGTTATTGACCGCTAGGATTTTCTTGTTGTCAACGATTGGGTAAATGATCGCTTCGTCAGCAATGGCTTTTTGCAAATCATCATACAATGCTTCACGTTTATCCGTGTCTAATTCAACTGCTGCTTGCGCGAACAAATTGTCAATGGTTTCGCTATTGCTTTGGAAGTAGTTGGCACTACCGCCAGTTTCAAATAGACTGCCGTATAAGTCAGGGTCATTTCCCATGATATACCCGCCAAGGAATAAGTTGTACTTCGTTGAATCAGGTTTCTTCAACTCGGTAAAGATCGCTGTACCATCGCCCCCTTCAAGGGTAACTGTAATGCCTGCTTGTTGCAATTGTTGTTGGATCAACGTAGCTTGGATCGTTTGGGCTGGATCGGTTGAGTTGAAAGCCAAATTCAACGACAAATCAGTCACACCAGCTTCTTGTAAAAGTTCTTGAGCCTTTTCGACATTTGTCTCGTATTTTTCAACATCATCAGTGACGTATGGGTTGTTCGGTGGCAAGAATGAATATGGTGTTGCATAATACTCTTCATCTAAATACGCCGCTTGATTTAATTCATCTTTGTTCAACGCATAAAGAACTGCTTGTCGAACTTTCACATCTTGCAAAGCATCTGAGTGAGTGTTCAAGCCTAGATAACCGACACGGTTTTCAGTATAAGGATAAACAGAGATCTGCTCATCATCTAAGTCTTCAATATCTGAAGGCAAGACAACGGCTGCATCCACTTCCCCTTTTTGCAAAGCGACTTTCGCCGTATCGGTACTTTCGATGATCCGCAACGTCACATTTTGAATCGAAGGCTTGCCGCCATAATAGTTTTCATTGGCTTCAAAAGTAAAGTACTCACCACGTTTGTATTCTTTCAGTTGATACGGACCAGTGCCGACTGGTTTTTCAGGCAGTTCACTGACAGAGAAGTCGGTAACATCTTTAAAGATATGCTCGGGAATGATGTATGTTTCGGTTGCAATATTGCTGATCGCTGCCGCACTCGGTGTCGGCAACACGAATTTGACGGTGTATTCATCCACTTTTTCGATCGCGATCGGTTGGTCGTCGACCCAAAGGGAATCGGCATTGCCATTTTCTTTTTTGACTTTTTGTTCATATGTGAAAACAACGTCATCGGCGGTAAAGTCTTCGCCATCTGACCATTTCACATCTTGTTTCAAATGTACTGTCAAGGAAAGGCCGTCTTCAGCTGGTTCCACTGATTCTGCCAACGCATTTTGTGTCGTTCCATCTGCTTCCACTGTAACTAGTGGAGAATAGATCATGTTTGTCACTGTCAATCCCCAACGATCACTGGTGTTGATCGGGTTAGTGGACGATGGGTCCCCGCTGATCGCATAAGTGAATGTTGAATCACCCCCAGCTCCAGCTCCACTACTGGTTGACGTTTCTTCTGTATTTGATCCACCGCAGGCTGCTAGAACAAATCCTAGTCCAACGACGGCAACACTTGCTAAACCTTTTTTCCAATTTATCATTTTTCCATCCTACTTCCTGTTCCTATATAGTAATAGTCGTTTTTAACTTTCTATTCCCATACAGGTATACTAGATTTCTTTGTTACTTCCTCGATGATTGCTTTTACTTCATCGGTCTGATAATATCGAACGACCGTTTGGTAAACGTCATTGTCTGCTTCGTCTGCTCGCGCAGCGATCACATTATAATAAGGCTTGGAGGAATCAGCCACGGGTTCTAAGAAAATCGCATCTTCTGTAGGTACCAAACCAGCATCGACGGCCATGCCATTATTGATCAAAGAAATGTCGACGTCAGTCATAGCTCGAGCAGTTTGATTGGAATCAAGCAGCTCAAATTTCAAAGCTTTGGGATTGTCAGTCACATCACTAGTTGTTGGCAGTAGACCCTTGGATTCATCCAAAGTGATCAAACCAGCCGTTTGTAAAAGTAGCAGTGCGCGACTCTCATTTGAGACATCATTCGGTAAAGCCACTGTAGCTCCATCAGCCAATTCACTGACATCTGTGATTTTATCGGAATAAATACCAAGTGGGTTTAATGTCGTATACGCAATCGTTGTGTTGGAATAACCACTTTCTTCGTTGACGTTGTCCATAAAAATCTCCGTCAATGCTGCGTGTAGATCGATCGACCCATCCTCTAGTGCGACGATTGGTTGGCGATAATCGGTAAACTTCACCAATTGCAGGTCGATGTTTTCATTTTCCTTCAATTCTTCCTGCACATGTTCCCAGGCTTCGTTTTGTTCACCAACAACACCCAATTTGACAACGATGGCTTCCTCATCTGCTTGACTGCTGCCGCAAGCGGCGAAGCTGAACAATGCCAGCAATCCAAGAGCCCCTGTTGCCAATCCCTTTACTACGTTTCTTTTCATCCTTTTTTCCCCTTTTGTTCCCTCCTCAGATCAATCGTCCCGTTTTCTTGTGGCGATGCTCAACTAGACCAATTTCACCTTTTCTTTTAGAAAGAACTGCTTTCTCGTGAGAAAAAAGGGAGAATGCCTGTTGCCGTCAACCGAAAACATCGGACTCACTATTCATATGTAGTGTAACTTTATCCTATACAACTAAAACTGTCAATAAAATTACTCTACAAAAGTAAGTTTTTAACTAGCTGATCTGCGGTCGGGTTATTTGAATATCTTCAGTGCATTTTCTAAGTCATCGATCAAATCTTTACTACTTTCGATCCCAATGGAGATCCGTAAAAGATCCGGCGTCAATCCATAAGATTCTCGCACCTCTTGAGGAATATCCGCGTGGGTCTGTGTCGTTGGATACGTGATGAGACTTTCCACACCCCCTAGGCTTTCCGCAAAGGTAAAGACCTGTAATGCCGCTAAAAAGCCGCTGATTTTGGTTTCATCAAGCACCCGAATGCTGATCATCGCGCCGGCATTCGGATACAGCACCTCTTTGATCGCCGGATGGGCTCGTAAAAAGCGGCCGACTTCCTTGGCGTTGGCTTCTTGCCGTTCAAAGCGCAACGGCAGCGTCTTTAAACTTCGAATAAATAACCACGTATCAAAGCTGCTCAAGGTAGGGCCAGAAGTATTGGCTAAATAGTTCAAGCGCTCCCCCAGCTGCGCATCTTTGGCGATCACGACGCCTGCCAAAATATCATTGTGGCCAGATAAGAATTTGGTACCTGAGTGGATCACCAGATCGGCACCTTCCTCTAAGGGCAACTGTCGCAAGGGCGTCAAAAAGGTGTTGTCTACAATCAATAGCGCCCCATGTTCGTGAGCAAGCTTGGCGGTTTCAGCAATATCCGTCACGGTCATCAAAGGATTCGTTGGGGTCTCTAAAAAGACAGCCGTTACCTCGTCAGTTAATTTTTCACTTAATTCTGTTACAGTACTGAAGGTATCGAAAAAGGCCCGCTGGCTTTTTTCCAATTCCGCAAAATAGCGAAAGCTGCCGCCGTACAAGTCACGAGAAACCAAAAAGCGGCTGCCGCTGGCAAACAAATCAAAAATCAAAGCGATCGCACTCATGCCAGAGCTGGTCACTACTGCCCGAGCCCCTTTTTCTAATTCAGCAAGACCCGCTTCTAAAATATCACGGGTTGGGTTTTTGGTACGGGTATAATCATAGCCGGTACTTTGCCCCAATTCAGGATGCGCAAAGGTCGTGGAAAGATAGATCGGTGGGCTGATCGCCCCAGTTTGCTGATCCGAATGATTGCCTAATTGTGCCAGAAAAGTTGCTGTATCAATCGTCATGACGTTCCTCCTTTTTGATTGCCTCGATCATACGATCAAGGGCTTGTTGAATGATAGTCGGTGTTGTCGCAAGATTCAGACGAATCAAGCCTTGACCGTCTTTGGCGAACCATTCCCCATAATCGACTGCCAAACCGGCAGTATCTTGGATCACGTGCTTGGTTCGTTCTTTGGCAATGACTTGCCGCAGATCCACCCAGAGAAGATAGGTTCCTTCTAAGGGCAGGAGCTCAATCTTGGGAAATGCTTCTTGCAGTTGCTGGCGGATCATTTCTTCATTGGCAACAACCACTGAGAGCAGATCAGCTAGCCATTGATCTCCCGATTCATAAGCGGCTTTGGCAGCAGTTAGACCAAAACAATTAACTTCCGTCTGCTTGTATTGCCGACACCACGCGTGATAGGTTGTGCGCATCTCTAAATCTGGAATCCAAACGTGAGACAGCAATAACCCTGCTAAGTTAAAGGTTTTTGAGGGCGAATCCAGGACGATCAGTTTTTCAATGCCTAAACGCTGCGCCACTGTTATTGCCGAAACAAATTGCTGATCACCGAGTATCAGCTCACGATGGATCTCATCGGCGATCACGACAACCTCATGTTTTTGGCAGATTGCCAATAACTGATGAAGCTCTTCCTCTTGCCAGACCCGCCCTACTGGATTGTGGGGGGAGCAGAGAATAAATAGTTTCACTTTTTCTTCAATGATTTTGGCTTCAAAAGCAGCAAAATCGATTCGATAGGAATTCTCCACTTTTTGTAAAGGTGCTTCTATCAAGCGTCTTTTCGTCTCTTTGATGCTGTCAAAAAAGGGATAGTAGACGGGCGGCTGGATCAAGATGCCATCGTCAGGTTCTGTGAAACAATGAAGCAAATCAACCAAAGATTGGACGACCCCTGTGGAAAACGAGAGCCATTTTTCTTCAAATTTCGTCCCCCAGTGGCGATCTTGCCAGCCCTGATAGGCTGAAAAATAGCCTGAGGGGGGAATGCCATAGCCGAAGGTTCCTTGAGCAACCAGTTGCTGCAAAGCTTTTTCTACTGCTTTTGGCGCCGCAAAATCCATATCGGCTACCCATAAAGGCAAAAGCTTTTCTCCTTGGAACCGTTGATCGACAAGATCCCATTTTAAAGAATCAGTGCCTTTTCGCTGTCTGGCATAATGGGAGAGAAAGGACTCAATCGTCATTGATACTCACCCGACCTTCTGGCTCGCTACCGATCCGATAACCTTCTTTCGTGGGCTTGACGGACAGGTCATACGGCGTTCGCAAATAGGTTTCATTGATCCAATTGCTGAAAAACAAGGAGGCATGTCCCCGCCAACGGTTGGTGATTTTCCCACCTAAACGGTCATAGGCAAAGTAGTTTTGCGGCAATGCGGTAGCTAAGCCCCGTTCCATGTCTCGCAAGTACTCTTCATTCAAGGTCGTTGTATGGTATTCAAAGTGTCCTAGTAAAAAGACATTTTTATGATCCTCTGATACGAAGATGGAGGATCCCGTTTCAACACCCGCTGCTAATATTTCTAAGGGTGCTTGGGCGAGCTGGACTTCATCGATGCCAGTATAGCGCGAATGGGGCGTATAAAAGACGTCGTCAAAGCCCCTAACCAGTGGATGGAAATGCGTGACTGTTTGTTCGAAGACACCGAACAATTTGCTTGGGTACAACACTTTTTCGATACCGTAATGGTAATAAAGACCTGCTTGCGCTCCCCAACAAATATGCAAGACTGAAGTGCAATTCGTCTGGCTCCAATCCATGATCTCTTGCAGTTCTTGCCAATAATCAATGGCTTCAAATGCCATTTTTTCAACTGGGGCACCAGTAATGATCAAGCCGTCGAAGCGTTGGGACTGGATCACTGAAAATTCTCGATAGAACTTTTCCATGTGATCGACAGACGTGTTTTTGCTTTCGTGGTACTTCATTTTCAGTAAAGTCACCTCAATTTGCAGAGGGCTTTGAGAAAGCAGACGCAACAACTGATTTTCTGTAGCGATCTTTTTCGGCATCAAATTGACGATAGCGATTTTCAAGGGACGGATCTCTTGCTTCGCCGCTTTATGCTGCAGTAAGGCAAAGACATTTTCTTTTTGCAGGACCGCTGCAGCGGGTAATTCTTTGGGAATAATGATTGGCATTGCTTCAACCCCTTACAGATAAATTTCTTGTTGAAGAGAAAGCGAACAGTTTCGGCTGTGAAAAACAAAAAAAGCCGCCCTTTTATCCTTGCGGATAAAAGGGACGACTTGATGCGCGTTACCACCCTAATTCGTGCTATTCTCACAAATAACACCTCAACAGTACACTATGATACTTGGCGCTGTAACGGGCGCATGCCGTTTTGCTGGCGTGAACCAACAGAAAAACTCAGAGCTCATCTTCACTGATCACCGCATGTCTCCTTTTTCACCAACCGGAGTCTCTGTACCTTTGTTGATCTGCTACTCTTCTCTTCAACGTTATCGAAATCTTTGTTTAATTTTAAAAAATTATAATTGTTTTTTCATTTACTGTCAACGTCAAGTTTATTTTTTTCTTATAGTTCTTCTAAATATAAATATTGTTGCCCCATTTTTTCATAAATCGTTGCTAAGTCTTCTTTGCTGACTTCGCGATCTTTATGCCCATAAGGGTCATTGACATACATCGTCTCTCCGTCGATTCCCGTGATCACTACCGAGTGGATCAATGCAGTCACAAGGATTTCGCCATTTTTCGTATTCCATTGAAAGAAATCAGCATCGGTAGGTACTTGTAATTCTAAGGTCGCGATCATCCAAACGGGTTTTCCAGATTGCAGGACTTTGACGATCTCATCAAAGCTTTTGTCTCGTCCACTAACAACTTCATATTGCTCTTTCACAATCCTTTCGGCAACATCAGTGATCGGCTCTACGTCAACCCCCATTGCGCTGTCGCCGCCATAGATGTTTCCAACAAAGCCTTCTCGTGGGTCGCCATGGTGATCGTAATCCTCATAAAGCGGGACATAGGCTAATTCTTCTGCCAATTGATTTTTATTCGTTTCAAATCCATAAAAATTCAAGAGCATCGATAAAGCTGTTACTTCACAGCCGTTTCCTAAGGCAACTTCATCGAATTGATTTTCTAACGGAACATCTAATTGAATAACCTCACTGTATTCCGGCTCTGGTGTTTGTTCCTCATCCGAAAGTGCTAATGTCAAATCATCCTCTATCACTTCAAAGGGGGATTGCCCGTTCTTACTGTCATAAAAAATCAGCAGAAAGAAGAGCATCAAGACGAACATACTTAAAAGTAACCGTTTTAACTTTATCTTCTTCATCTACTTCCTCCTCTTGTATATTATAACTTATTTCTGTTTATTATTTCACTATAATAAACTTTTTAGGAAGGAGTATTTTCTTAATCTAAACACAAAAAAATAGACCCGTTTAGGCAGCGGGTCTATTCAAACTGGCGCTTATGCCGCTTTCTTCTGTTTCTGAATAAAGCGTCCTTTTGCTTTTGAAAACGAACGAATATCAAATTGTTTGCTTAAGGCACCTGCAACAAAATAAGCCAAATTGAAATCGATCAAGCTATGGATCAAGCCACCGATCCCCATCAAAACGAACAAGAAATAGTAGAAATTGCCATCAAATGCGGTTCCCGGGACATTTCCTGTGAAGTAAAAGGCGGCAACGACTGCCATTTCAACGGCAGAATGAATCAGTCCAATAATCAAGTTAAAGCTCTGAAATTTGATATTCAATAAAGAGGGTTTGCCATTTTTCAGTAAAATATCTGGGTGCTTCTGTAAATAAAAGGCTCCGATGACTGCAAAAACAACATGGGACAATGCCCGTAAAGCAATGATTGGTGGCAGTGTTAAGAAGAAGCCAAAGGTTGTTCCTAAAGCTACCGCGATCGCCATCGCTGGTGAAAAGAACATCGCCACAAAGACGGGCACGTGGCTAGCTAAAGTAAAGGATGCTGGTCCAATGACGATTTTAGGCATTACCATGGGAATGACGATCCCCATGCCGATCAACAATGCAGCGATCGTTAAATGGCGGATGGAATGATTTTTCATTTATACTCTCTCCTTCAATGTGTCATGACAGTTCTGTCTTGCTTATTCTACTGGTATTTCCACGAGGTGTCAAGACACAAAAAAACGAATGTTTATTCAACATCCGTTTTTATTGAAGTTATCCTTTACGCGCTTGCATTTCATTGCTTAATTTGGCAAATTCCGCTAACGACAGCGTTTCTCCACGTCGTTTCGGATCGATCCCACTTGCTTCTAAGCTGTCTGCCAACCACTGTTTGGTTGTGTCATCTTTTCCATAGCTATTTTGCAAATTGTTCCAAAGGGTTTTACGACGCAGCTGAAAGGCTGCTTTCGTTAATTTGAAAAACTCTTTTTCATCGGTGACTGCGACTGCTGGTTGTGAACGACGCGTCAATTTCAAAATAGCCGAATCAACATTCGGTTGGGGCACAAAAACGGTTTTCGGGACGATGAATGCCAGTTTTGCTTCCATGTAGTATTGCACAGCGATCGACAACGAGCCATAGGCTTTAGTCCCTGGAACTGCTGAGATTCGATCAGCCACTTCTTTTTGCATCATCACCACCATTTCATCTACTGGTACCTGAGACTCTAAAAAGTGCATCATAATTGGCGTAGTGATGTAGTAGGGCAAGTTTGCGACAACTTTTAATGAAGCAGCCGTATCGCTGAAGCCTGATTGAATGGTCGTTGCCAGATCTGCTTGCAAGACATCTTGATGAATGATTTGCACATTTTGATATGGCTGCATTGTGTCGGCTAACACTGGAATCAACCGATCATCAATTTCAAACGCCAACACTTGCTTGGCATGTTTTGCCAATTGTTCGGTCAACGCACCGATCCCAGGACCAACCTCAATGACGTTTGTCGTCTCGTCGATGCCTGCTGTTTCCACGATTTTCCGTAAAATATTCGGTTCTGTTAAGAAGTTTTGACCTAAACTTTTTTTAAAGGTAAAGCCATGTTTCGCTAAAATCTCTTTGGTTCTTGAGGGGGTTGCTATATCCCGTTCTTCTTTCACAATTCTTCCTCCACTGTTTTCATTGCTTCTGCCAGCTCTGCATCAGTGATACGAAACATTGCCAGCCGCTTCTCTAATTGTTTGCCATTCGTATAGCCGATGCGTAAAAGATCCCCCAACCGCTCTCGTTTCTCTTTCGCTCCAGCCCCTGCGATCAAGCCATACGCTAACAACTGTTGCCGATCAATGGTCCCTTCGCTAGCTTCATTTGAAGCAATCGGGGTTACGACTTTCCGCAAGGCTTCTTTCAACGCTTCATGGCTGGCGTGTTCCACGCCTAAACTGCCTTTGTTTTTCGGTGCTGCCTGACTGCGTGGTAAAAAGGCATGCTTGGCATCCGGAACGACTTCCATAATGATCTTGCGGATCTTTTCTCCTGAAAAATCGGGATCGGTAAACACGATGACCCCTCGTGTCTCTTGGGCGTGCTCGATTTGATCAAGGATCGTATCATCAATTGCCGAACCGATCGTTTCGATGGTATCTACTTCGAACACTTCTTGCAATCGGCGGGTGTCGTCTTTGCCTTCGACGACAATGATTTCTTCGATTTTCGGTTTATCAGTCATTGATCCTAAACAAGCGGTGGGCATTTTTTGTCGTGTAGGCCGCAACATCAGCGACCGCTTCTTGCCGCAGCTCCGCGATTTTATCCACTACATAATGGGTATAGCCGGGTTCATTGCGCTTACCACGATAAGGAACAGGGGCTAAATACGGTGCATCAGTCTCAACGAGTAGCCGATCTTGTGGCACGACTTGCGCAGCTTCTTGTACCTCCGTAGCCTTTTTGAAGGTCACGACACCACTAAAGGAAATGTACATTCCTAGATCCAAGAACTTTTTCGCCCATTCGCCATCCCCGCTAAAGCTGTGCATGATGCCGCCGATCGTTTGGACTTTTTCATCCTTCAAGATCGCATAGGTATCTTCTAAGGCTTCACGGGTATGAATACTGATGGGCAGCTGATGTTCACGAGCGATCGCCATTTGCCGACGAAAGACCTTTTCTTGAACTTCTTTCGGATCTTCCATCCAGTGGTAGTCTAAACCGATTTCACCTAGGGCAACGACTTTTGGTCGTTCCAAGCGCTCTTGCAAATAGGTTTCTATATTTGGGGTATAAGAACCAGCTTCGGTGGGATGCCAACCGATAATGCTGTAAATGCCTGGATATTCTTTACTTAATGCTAACGATTTTTCAATCGTTGGCTGATCGAAACCGACGACCGCCATCTCAGTTACTCCTAGTTCTTGCGCACGGGCGACCGTTTCGGGAATGTCTTCGTTAAACTGTTCGGCATTCAAATGTGTATGAGAATCAAAAATCATGAAATCTCCTCCTTAGTCCTTCTATACTCTAGCATATTTTGACGGTTTAAGAAACGAATCCTCTCCGCTTTTTTCAGCAGTTTAAGAAAACTTTCAGCAAGCAAAAAAAATCCGCCCAAAGTTGGAGGACGCCGAAGCTGATTTTCTCTATACTGAGGGTAACGAAATCGTATGGAGGTGGAAATATGGAACGATCAAAAATTGATCCCGGCCGCTTTTTTTCTGGCCAAAAAGCAGCAGCTAAAGGCACGTTAAAACATCAATATCATTACTATCGGCAGCAAAATGCCCATCAAGCATTCAACAGCGACTTTCAGCGAAATTTCCAGCAAGATTTCCCGAATTTTGCTACATGGCTAAAATTGCAGCAGCAGACACCACAAAAGAATCAAACAGCGACTTTTTCTCACTGGTTATTGGTTGGTTTCTTCGGACTTTTGACAGCAGCAAGTTTTTCGCAACAGCTCTTATTCCTACTTTTTGTCTTTGTCTTAGCCGCTCTCGTCAAAGGACCTGGCATGATCATATGGGGCGTCGTTTATTCCTTCTTAGTTAGTCTGTTCCCGCCATTGGGTATCGTTCTTTCTGGCTTATTTTTCTTACTGACCCTGCGTCAATTAACCAAAAACGTCACTTTCGTTTTGACTGCATTGTACTTTTACGGCTATCCCTTTGTCATCACAGCCCTCCAGCACTTTACGAATTGGGACCCGCAATGGCTGTGGGTCGGTAGTATCGGTTTTGCCTTGATCAGTGGCCATTTTGTCTTAAAGCAAAACTATCCCTTTGCTTCAAGTAAAAGTCTCGCATGGGCGATCATCTCCGTCCCTTATGATTGTGTCATGGCTTTGATCCCCGTCAAACACAAGGCACGCTTCAAACGATTGGTGAAAATCAAATAATTGCGATCTAGGATACAAAAGATAGGCTATTGTAGCTTCTTTTGTATCTTTTTTTATGGAAAAATCAAGCGAAATACGATGGATATTTTTTGTTATTTTTGCTTTCGTATGATTGCTTTTTTTGTAAGAATCTACTATGCTAGAAACTAGCAAATCAAAAAAGGAGCCACGCCATGTACACCCTCATTCTTATTGCATTCCTCCTTACGGGCTTGCTAGTTTACTCCTTTATTATTGAACCGCATCTTCTCAAACAACGGCATTATCTCATAAAAAAAGACAAGCGCACCGTCTTAGATATTTCAAAAGCTTATGACCTTTACCAAGCAGAGAGCAATATCGTGATCGCCCATATCAGCGACCTTCATTTTTCTCGTTGGTTTAAACCAAGACGAATGAATCGCATCATTCGATCAACGATCCAAAACAAGCCGGATCTGATCATCATCACGGGGGATCTGATCGATAATTATAAAAAATGGCCGCATCGTTCAACCAAGCGACTGATCGAAAAGCTGAAAAAATTGCAAGCGCCTCTGGGTAAGATCGCAGTTATGGGGAACCATGACCATTTGAATGACGGTCATTACTTTGTTAAGGAAATATACCAGCATGCAGAGTTTACTTTACTTGATAATGAGTCGGTTTTTGGTTCTGATGACAAGACGTCGATGAATATTGTCGGTATCGATATAGAAAGTCCGAAAGTCAGTTTTACCTATGAAGCAACCTTAGCAGAATGGCAGCTGCTTTTGCTCCATGAACCCGATTATGTTTCTCGGATCACCAATCTGCCAAGCTACGACTTGATTCTGTCTGGCCATAGCCATGGCGGGCAGATTCGCTTGCCTTTTTATTATGCGAAAACGAAGGGTGCGTTGAAATATACCGATGGGCTCTACCTTTTAGGCAATGAGACCTTATTGAGTGTTTCCAGTGGGGTCGGTATGACCAAGATTCCCGCCCGACTCGGCGTCCCGCCAGAGATCCTTTATTACCATCTAGAACCGCAACAGCAATCGAACGTTTCTTAACTGTTCAATGGTGTGATTGGGAAAAAATCAGCGAATCGTTTCCGCAAACGTTCGATTCACTGATTTTCTTTTTGTTTCCACCATGTTAAAATATACCAAATAAATACTTTTAAACAATTAGGAGGAACCAAAAAATGCTCATCTCAGGAACGCTCTGGTTTTTGATCGCCTTCTTCGCTTATACAGCCTATGTATACCTTCAGGGGTTGTACTTTCCTGTCATCGCATTTCTTGCTGCCTTGATGGGCTGCGGATTTTATCTCTTTGCTTTTCTCCAGCACAAAAATACGACGAAAAAACATCCTTAGCCAGAACGAGCTAAGGATGTTTTTTGCATTATTGATTCAAGCCTTGATAAATCGTATCGAGATTCCACTTCATCATGTTATAGTAACTGTCGCCTTCTTCTCCCGGCTCTGCAATCGAATCGGTAAAGACGGTTCCGAAAATCGGGATGCCTGCATCACGAGAAACACTTTGCATTGGACGAGTATTGACGCTGCTTTCGACAAACAAGGAAGCGACGGCTGAGTTTTGCAGCTGGTCCACTAAGTTTTTGATTTGCGCAGGGGTACCTTCTTCTTCGGTATTGATTTCCCAAATATAGGCAGACGGTACACCGTAGGCTTTGGAGAAGTATTTGAAGGCTCCCTCACTGGTGACGATCAATTTCTTCTCTTCGGGAATCGATTGGAAGTTTTCCTTCGCTTGCTGATCCAGTTCTTCTAATGAAGCCAAGTAGCGTTCAAGGTTTTCTTCATAGAAAGAGCGATTGTCAGGGTCCTTTTCGCTCAGGCGTTGAGCGATGTTGCGGGCATAGATCATGCCGTTTTCTAGATTCAACCAGGCATGAGGATCGGCTTTGCTGTGGTCTTCATCATCAGAAAGATAAAGCACATCCACGCCATCACTGACGGCAAAGTAATCTTCATTTTCTACCTTATTGGCATTGTTCATCAATTTGGTATACCAGCCATTGCCACCGGTTTCTAGATTCAAGCCGTTGTAAAGGATAAGATCAGCATCGGTCGCTTTTCGAACATCTTCCACTAAAGGTTCATACTCATGAGGATCACGCCCCACCGGTACGATACTGTGAAGATCGATTCGATCACCGGCAATGTTTTCCGTAATATCAGCAATGATCGAATTGGTCGCTACTACTGAAAGCTTCCCTTCTGTTTGGGCCATCTGTCCGTTTTGCTGTGCCAAAAAGAAGCCGCCGGCTACCGCTGCTGTTGCTAAAACCGCTGTCGCTGACCAGCGCTTGACTGGACTGGTCTTTTGTTTTGGTGAGAACAAGAAACCGATCACGAAAAAGGCTCCTGCGGTCAAAACGATACTTGACCCTGCGGCAATATTAAAACTGTACCCGATAAACAAGCCGATAAATGAGGCGAAACCACCTAAAATCCCTGCGATGACCATCATATGCTTCAATTGTTTTGTATATAAATAAGCCGTTGCTGCTGGAGTGACTAATAAAGCCACGATCAAGATCGTTCCGACGCTTTGCATCGCTGTCACTGAAACCAAAGTTAACAAGAACATCAATAAGTAGTGATAGGCTTGCACTTTCATCCCAAAAGCCTTAGCCATCATCGGATCAAAAGACGTGATCAACAGTGGACGGAAGAAAAGGATGATCACTGCCAGCACAAGGATAGCGATAGCGATCGTCAGCCATTTGTCGCTATCTTGTACCGCTAGCACATTCCCAAACAAAATGTGAAACAAATCAGTCGAACTGTTTGCTACCCCAATCAAGATAACCCCTAAAGCTAGAAACGAACTAAAGGTGATACCGATCGCCGTATCACTTTTGATCAGGCTGTTATTGGCGATATAGGTAATGATCATGGAAGCCAAGATCCCAAAGAAGATCGCCCCGACAAAAAAATGAACGCCGAAGATATAAGACAAGGCTACCCCTGGTAAGACCGCATGAGAGATTGCATCCCCCATCAAGGACATCCCTCGTAAGATAATAAAACAACCGATCACCCCTGCGACGATTCCGATCGCGACTGCCGTGATCAAGGCATTTTGCAAGAAATGATAGTTACTTAAACTGGTAAAAAAGCTTGTCAACATGTTAAACGCCTCCTTTCACGATGATCGCATCGCCAAATGTTTGCTTCAAATTGCTTTCGGTAAAGACTTCACTGACTGGGCCCGCAGCGATCAGGGTTTGATTGAGCAGAACCAAGTAATCAAAGTATTCGGTGATTTTCCCCAGATCATGGTGAACGATAAAAATCGTCTTGCCAGCATCTCGCAAGTTACGTAACAGCCCGACGATGATCGCTTCACTGGTGGCATCGATCCCTACAAAGGGCTCATCGAGGAAAATATAGTTGGCATCTTGCACCAACGTTCGAGCAATCAGGACCCGCTGAAACTGCCCGCCGGACAATTCCCCAATCTGACGTTCCGCAAAGGATTCCATTTCTACCGCTGCCAGAGCGGCTGTCACTTTCTGCCAATCGTTGGCCGACATCCTTTGGAACATGCGCATTTTAGGATACAAGCCTAAAGATACGACTTCTTTGACTGTGATCGGAAACGTGTAATCAACCGCGGTCTTTTGTTCGACATAGGCAATTTCCTTTTGGAAGTCTTTTAACGCTTTTTTGTCGACACTCATGTCCCCGCTGGAAGGGATCAACTTCAACGCCGCTTTGATCAGCGTCGACTTCCCTGCCCCATTTGGACCGATGATCCCTACGATCGCCGGTTTTTCTACTTGAAACGACAAATCCGAGATTACTTGATGATCGCCATCATAAGCTGCGGATATCTTTGAAAAAGTAATCATTATTTTCACTCCATTTCCATAGTTAAGGATAGTTTATTTATTTTTTAGGCAGACCTAACTTATTTTTATTATACAAGAAAGGATTGGTTTTGCAAGACAGTTCTCTTGATTTTTTTAAGAAACACCGCAATTTCTTGGCAATGGTTCTTGAAAACCAGGATTCTATCTCTATTTAGTGAATAAAAATTGGTGCCCACAAATACTGATTCCACTAATTTTTTTCTATCTTTTGATCGCAAAGCGTTTGATTTATTTTCAATAAAAGAGATCGTTCCTCGGCTCCTCAGTGACGTACTTTTTTCAATAACAAAAGAGAGGCAAATCGAATCCTCTTCGTTTTCTCCCTTCATGATTAAAATCAAACAAATCAAAGAATCAATAATTGTTCTTTTTCTAGAAATTCACGAATTCACTCTTTTTTATGATGACCAAGAAACCCTTTCATCACGACTAAAACGCTTTATAAATTAAACTTTTCTAATTATTATGTGATTTTTCGAACAAAAACTAAAAATAACATGATAACTATGTTAGTCTTTGATTTGGAAAAAGTTTTAGGAGGAATAAAAACAATGAAGAAAATTTTCCAAACACTATTAGTCCTAACCTCGTTAGCAACTTTGAGTGCTTGTGGCGCTGATTCACAAACAAGCAGTAGCACAAGTACTGGTTCATCTGCTAATGAAGAAACAGATGCAACTTCCGCTGCATCTGGTCAAGAATACACAGACCCTAGCGAACTTGCAGACAGCTACGATGTCGTGATTGTCGGTGCGGGTGGCGCTGGAATGGCCGCTGCGATCCAAGCAAAGGAAGCTGGCGCAAACCCAGTTATTTTAGAAAAAATGCCAATTTCTGGTGGGAATACATTGAAATCTTCTGCAGGAATGAACGCTTCAGAAACCAAATTCCAAGAAGCAGAAGGCATCGAAGATTCAAACGATCTATTCTATGAAGAAACATTAGCTGGCGGTCACAACACCAATGATGAAGAATTGTTGCGTTACTTTGTGGATCATTCAGCAGAAGCAATCGATTGGTTAGATTCCATGGGTATCACTTTAGACAACTTAACTACGACTGGCGGGATGAGTGAAAAAAGAACGCACCGTCCATCTGATGGTTCCGCTGTTGGGGAATACTTAGTTGATGGCTTGATGCGCAACATCCATGAATTGGAAATCCCAATTTTTGTAAATGCCGATGTCAAAGAAATCAATGAAGAAGATGGTCAAGTCAACGGGGTGACCGTTGAAGTGGAAGGAACCGAACAAACCATTGATGCCAAAGCAGTTGTCGTTACAACAGGCGGTTTCGGTGCCAATTTCGACATGATCACCGAATACAAACCAGAATTGGCAGACTACGTGACAACGAACCAAGAGGGTTCGACTGGCGATGGAATCAAAATGATCGAAGCATTAGGCGGACAAACGGTTGATTTAGAACAAATCCAAATTCACCCAACAGTGGATCAGTCGAAATCACTGTTGATCACTGAAGCTGTCCGTGGAGAAGGCGCGATCTTGGTCAATCAAGAAGGCGAACGGTTCTTCAATGAAATGGAAACACGAGACAAAGTCTCTGAAGCGATCATTGCCCTACCTGAAAAATCAGCAACGTTAGTTTTTGATGCAGGTGTCAAAGAACGCGTAACAGCCATTGATTTTTACGAGCAACAAGGATTAGTCAAATCCGCTGACACGATCGAAGAATTGGCAAAAGAATTGGACATGCCAGAAGCAACGCTTGCTGAAACGATCGCTACCTGGAACAGCAGTGTGGCTGCTGGTGAAGACGAAGCCTTTGGACGCAGCACAGCAATGGACAACGATTTGTCAACAGGACCTTACTATGCCATCGCCATCGCTCCTGGTATCCACCACACGATGGGCGGCGTGAAGATCAACACGAACACAGAAGTGATCGCTACGGATAACGAGATCATTCCAGGTCTCTTTGCAGCCGGTGAAGTAACTGGTGGGTTGCATGGTGAAAACCGAATTGGCGGAAATGCAGTTGCCGATATCATCATCTTCGGACGCCAAGCAGGAACAAAAGCTGCCGAATTTGCGCAAGAAAATTAAAACACTCTCTATAAAAAAGAAGTACTTACGTTTTTCATCAACGTAAGTACTTCTTTTTTTATATAATTGACACAATAGTTTTTATTGAACTGGTGCTGTCACTTTGATGATCTGCACCTCATAAGGCGCCAACTGAAGCTTTTGGTTTGTCGTTTTTCCAGTAAGCAAATCGATTCCTGAAGTTGCTACCTCTACTTCTTGATTTTCTTCGGAAAAATTCATCACAAAATAATAGGTGGACGGAGCGAGCTGCTTTTGCTGACTTTCTCTACTTTGGATCGACACGTTCGTTGAACCTTGACGGACCCACTCATTTTGTAAGCGAAGCTGTTGTGTTACTTCTTGATAGAAGTCTTCCAAAAAGGCTTGATCCGTCCGTCCCCCAAGATAGTAGGCACTCCCTTCACCATAATCATTTACGGTCACTGCAGCTTGACCTTGATAAAAATCAGCACCGTAGACCCCTAACGTTTGGGCAGTGTTTGTTTGGACAACACTACAATAATCATGAATTTGGTACTGCTGCTCCTTCATTAAAAGCAGATTTTTTTGTTTCGGATATAACGTATCGATTTCTTTCACAGATACTCCAAACAGTTCTTGTAACTCTTGGGGCCAGCCCCCTAAATAGGTCAAGTCCGTTTCATTCACGATCCCTGTCAAATAAGTGGAAACCAGTGTCCCGCCATTTTTCGTATACTGTTGAAATTTTTTCATAGTTTCTTTTGGTAAGAGGTAAAGCATCGGAGCGATGATCAATTGGTAAGCATCAAAGTCATGGTCTTTCGTGATGACATCAACCGCGATGTCATGATCCCAAAAATAGCGGTAATGTTCTTGCAACGTTTGTGGGTAGCGTTTGCTCTCTAAACCAAAACCTTGCGCATCATTGAGCGCCCAATTGTTATCCCAATCATAGATGATCGCCACTTTGGCTTTTTTGTGCAATCCCTTGATTTCTTTGATTTCTTCTAAGGCTTTCCCCACTTCTGCTACATCTTGAAAAACACGATTTTGTTCGTCGTTGTCATGGTCCACGACGGCCCCATGGAATTTTTCAGACGAGCCTCTTGATTTTCGCCATTGGAAATAAAGATTACTATCTGAACCGTGAGCAATAAATTGCATAGAAGACAACAGATGCATCCCGGGACGTTTCGTGCGATTGACTGGATGCCAATTCACACCACTAGGGGTTGATTCCATGATCAAAAAGGGTTGCTTTTTCAAGCTACGGTACTGATCATTGATAAACCCAACCTTACTTGCCAAATCAGCTGTCGTTCCCCAATCATTGTGCCAAGCAGGATAACAGTCCCAACTAATGACATCCACATGCTGGGCAAATTTTCCATAGTCAAGGCTATAAAAGGGAATCAAATCACGGGTATCTGCCATGAAATTCGTTGTGATCGGCACATCTGGAGACAAACGGCGAATGTCTTTGATCTCATGTTCGTAGAAATCAATGGTCTGATCGGTCACAAAACGATGCCAGTCTAGATTTAGTCCATGAACTTGCATTTCGCCGATCGGTGAAGGAGATTCGATTTGCGACCAATCGGTAATCGTATGGCTCCAGAAAGGTCCCCACCAGGCCTCATTCAAGGCTGCTAATGTTTGGTACTTCTGCTTGACCCATTGACGAAAGTTTTCTTGGCAAATGGGACAATGACAATCTCCAGAATACTCATTGGAAATATGCCACATCAATAGTGCTGGGTGATCGTGGTAGCGTTCAGCTAATTTCCGATTGATGATCGCCACTTTCTCACGATAGATCGGTGAAGAAAAGCAGTGATTGTGACGCCCGCCGTGTAACATTTTTTCCCGTTTTTCATTGGTCCGGAGAACTTCAGGGTATGCTTTAGACAACCAGGCAGGACGCGCGCCGCTTGGCGTCGCTAAAATGACGTTGCTGTTTCGTTCGGCGAGCTCATCCATGATTTTGTCTAACCATTCAAATTCAAACACCCCTTCTGCTGGCTCTAAGGCACTCCAAGCAAAAATACCAAGGGAAAATGTATTAGCATGAGCTTTTTCCATTAGTTCTAAATCTTTGGCTAAGATCTCGGGATAATTTAGCCACTGGTCAGGATTATAATCCCCACCATGTAAAAAGCGTTCTTCTAAGTTATATCTTGTCATCTTCTCTTCCTATCCTTTTGTGCCACCAGCGGTCAAACCGGAGACAAAATGTTTTTGTAATGCAATAAAGACGAGCGCGATCGGAATACTGATCAAAATAGCCCCTGCCGCAAAAGTCGTATAGCTGGCTCCCATTTTATCCGTGACTAATTTGTATAACCCGATGGGTAATGTATAGTACTCGGGATTACGTAAAATCACAGAAGACAGGGCAAAGTCCCCGAGTGGTCCAGTAAAGCCATTCATGGCAACGACTGCCAGCATTGGTCGTGATAAAGGAATCAATATTTGCCAGAATATTCGCGTATTGCTTGCGCCATCTATCTTGGCACTCTCGTCTAAATCTAACGGGATCGAGTCAAAATACCCTTTCAATAAGTACGTGTTCATGGGAATCTGCCCCCCAACGTAAATCAAGATCAGCAACCAATGGCTATTGATCAAGCCGAGCATTTGCGCCAATACAAAAATTGCGATCAAGGCAGAGAACTGCGGGATCATTTGTAGGAGTAAGAAAAGCATCAATCCATTTTTACGGCCTGTAAAACGAAACCGCGAAAAGGAATACGCCGTCATGGAGACAAAGATCAGTGACAGAAACATGGTGCATACACTGATTTTCAATGAATTCAGATACCATTGACTATAATAAAGCGAGTTGTCGCCAGCAAACAATTTCGTGTAGTGACTTAATGTTGGACTCGTCGGAATCAGACTCGTACTTACTAAACTGTTCCCAGGATTAAAACTAGCACCGATCGTCCATAGTAAAGGGTAGACGATCACCACTACCGTAAAAATCAGTACGAGATACGTCAAGGATAGGCGGAAAAATTTTTGTTTTTTCATACTTGCTGCCTTCATGTTATCCAACCTCCTTGAATGAATTTGTTCGGCGGAATTGCCATAAAGCAATCGCGATCACGACGATCGATAAGAGAATCGTCAATGCTGCTGCTAGTGCATATTGACTATTTTGCATCGTGAGCTTATAGATCCATGAAACCAAAATATCAGTACCACCAGCGGTCGAACCAGGAACTGCCGGTCCACCAGAATTAAACAGATAAATGATATTGAAATTGTTGAAGTTAAACGTATATTGCGTAATCAAAATCGGTGCCATTGCATAAAGCAGTAATGGCAATGTGATTCGTCGGAATTTTTGCATAGCTGAAGCACCATCGATGGTCGCCGCCTCATACAAATCATCCGGAATAGATTGCAGCGTCCCTGTAGTCACGATAAAAATATACGGAAAGCCTAGCCAGCCTTGAATCAGTAGCAAAGCTAAGCGGGTCCAATTCGCACTCGTTAGCCAAGGAATCGGTGAAATCTGGAAGAAATTCAAAATCGTATTATTGATCGCACCAAAGGAATCATTGAACATTCCTGAAAATACCAAGATCGTAACAAATCCTGGAACTGCCCATGGGAGGATCAAAATCGTTCGAAAGAACTTTTTGAATCGTAGTTCTTTTTGATGCACCAGCACCGCTAAAAATATTCCGATAGAAACTTGTAACGTTGAGGCGATCAAGGTCCAGATAACTGTCCACCCTAGAACATTGAAGAAGGTACTACGCCAAATATCGACAGTAAAAATCTTCTTAAAGGTCTCTAATCCCACCCAATCTGCTAAATTGGCAGGTGCAGAATGATACAGATCATAGTTCGTAAAAGCTAACGCGATACTAAAGAGAATCGGAAAAATAACAGAAAACACGAGTAAGAAAAATGCTGGGCTACTCATTAAATAAGGATAGCCTTCTCTTAATAGTGCCTGGTAGCTTTCACGGATAGAGTTGACTGGTAGCTCATTGTCTCTTAATTCGCCGTTTTTATAGGCATCACGGATGTTTAAATAATAGAACAACAGACCAAAACCAATGACGATCAAGGCAACTAATCCTTCTGCTAATAAAAAGATGGAATTGTCTCTCGGCACTTCCACGCCTAATGTCACGATGCCCCAAAGTCCCATATTAAATAAATCTTTAAAGACGACAAGATACATAGCAAAAAAGAAGAAAAATAAAGCGCCTTTGATTTTTTGCCGATTATAAAATTGACCGAATCCTGGTATTATCGAGAATAGCATTGCTCGTTTTGCATGCGACTGCGTGTTTTTCACATTTTCGCCCCCTGTAAGAAAAAGCCGCTGACAAACGTTTCGTTCGGCATTACTTGATTCCTAGTGCTGAATCACCATCCGAAACGTTTGTCCTCGTAACGACTTTTTAGTTTTGAATTGCCGCAATGGCTGATTTGATCTGATCAACTGCTTGTGGTAAAGCTGTTTTCGGTTCAGCCTTTCCAGTAGCAATGGTTTGCAATGCGGCATCCATTGGTTCCCATACTGAATTCATTTCAGTGATCCCAGGCGTTAGTTCTGCGTGTTGGGACTGAGCGGCGATGGCTGCAGCACTTTCACTTTCTTGAACTGCTGGATCATCTGCCAAAGAAGCAACCGCTGGTACTTCCTGTGTTTTTTCATAACGAACTTTTGAGTTTTCTTCATTGCTGATAAATTTGACGAACGCTTCAGCTAATTCAGGGTTTTGGGAATAGCTACTTACGTTGTAGCTTTTGACACCGATAAAGGAGCCCATATGTTCACCATTGCCTAATAATGGCAATTCTTTCACACCATAGTCGATGCCAGCTTCTTTATAAGGAGACAAGTTCCATGGTCCCGAGATGACAGCTGCAGCTTTTCCTTCCGTAAATAAAGAGTCCAACACATTGATTCCTTGTTCACCGACCAATCCCGATGGAAAAACACCTGCTTCATAAAACTGTTGGATATAGTCTGCTCCTTCGATCGCGCCTTCATTAGCTAATCCAATATCTTCAGGGTCATAGGATCCATCGGCATTCTCGCCAAAAACATAACCGCCATAACCGCTCAATACACCTTGTGCGTAATAAATTTGATCCCATAATGCCAGTAACCCATAACTGTCAGCACCTAAAACAGACTTGGAATACTCCAGCCACTCATCCGTTGTCTGGGGCAAGTCTTCTTCGGAAATTAGTTCTTTGTTATAATACAAAATTTGTGTTTCAACCGCTTTTGGTAAGCCGTAGACTTTGCCGTCAACGATTTGCGATTGCATTGCTGATTCTGTATACAGATCTTGTAGCGTTTGATCGACTGTTAATTCTTTCAACAAACCTTCGGTAGCGGCTGTACCGATTTGATCGCCAGGAATCGTGATGACATCCGCACCTGTACCAGCGGGTCCATCCAATCGTAAATCTTCGATCTGTCCACCATAGGCTTTTTCGACCACTTTGATCGTCACATCGTGTTCTTCTTCAAATTGTTTGACTGCCTCTTCAATCCCAGCTGATTTTGCTTGGTCTTCCCAGACCAATAGATCATAGTCCTTATCGCTGCCACTATTTGCTGCAGTACTATCTGTCCCTTCACTTTGTGGACCGCAAGCACCTAATCCTAAAGCTGCTACACTTAAAAAAAGAACTCGAGACATTTTTTTCATCATCATTTCTCCACCTTTTCTTTATTTTGCAAACGCTATCTTCTCGTTTATAATAAATTATTTTACTTAATATGTAAATAGTTTTACTAAATTAATTTCTTCAATAGAGTAAATAAACGGATAAAATCAAGGTTTGTCACACAAATATTTTTTTCGAAATACCTCTATGTTATTAACTTTCACTATTCAGTAAATATATTTAGTAAATTCATTTACTTGGTAAAGTTGTTAGCGTATACTAGAAGAAAGAGGTGAAGAAGATTGGTTACAATAAAAAAAATTGCCGAGCAATCAGGCTTTTCACAAGCGACTGTGTCCCGATTATTGAAAGGCGACGAATCGTTGTCGATCGCAGCCGATACGCGTCAAAAAATTATTCATACCGCTTTATCACTAGGTTATGATCGCTCAAAAATAAAAACAACACTAGAAAAAATCGCCGTCCTTTTCTGGCTGACAGAACAAGAAGAGCTGCAAGATGTCTATTTTCGACAATTGCGAATCTCTTTAGAAAAATATGCGAAAATTAACAATTTGGAAATTCAACTGATCACCCATGAAGATGATGTTTTAGAAACACTGCAAGAAGTCGCCGGGTTTATTGGGATTGGCTCTTTCACTGAGAAAGAAACGCAGCAGTTCAAATCCATTTGTCCCTATGGCGTCCTTTTGGAAATCAACCCCTGTCCAGAGCTGTTCGATACGGTCAAACCCGATACTGATCGAATGACGCAACTGGCGATCGATCTATTTTTAACAAAAGGATACCGAAAAATCGGCTTTATTGGTGGTGCTTATCTAAATCCTGATACCCAACGTGCAGAAATGGATAGTCGCGAGGTCATCTTCCGTCAAACGCTGGCTCAGCGAGACGCCCTCGATGAGGCATTCTTGTTTACTGGTGGCAACTTTTCCGTTGAAACCGGCTATCGTTTGGCGAAAAAAATGGTGGAATCCCTTGGTGACGATTTGCCAGAGGCGCTCTTTGTGGCTTCTGACACCATCGCAGTTGGTGTGCTCCAAGCGTTAAATGAACGATCCATCATCATTCCTGATCGTTTGGAACTAATCAGTATCAACGACAATGAGATCGCAAAATTTGTGGCTCCCCCTCTAACAACGTTTAACATCGATGTGGAGGAAATCGCCAAAACCGCGATCGATTTATTGGTGGATCAGATCGTGCATCCTCGAGCGATCACCAAAACAGTCCTTTTAGGGGCTGAACTCATCGAGCGAAAAAGCTTTACGCAAGCATAAAAAACGCCCTTAGAAAGTTAGAAAAAGCTAACTTTCTAAGGGCGTTTCATTGTCTAAATCGAAAAAAGCATTCTTTCGTTTTTCACCTCTCTTTCGCCACAGCATACACAAGATGCGGCATGTCCACTTGCCGATAGTGTTTAACAAAGCAATCCACCAGCTTCATTCCATTGCGCAATGCCACATTTATGGAGGCTTGATTGTTCTCACGAATGATCGAATAAACAATGGCGGCATTTAGCGTTGCAAACGCATAGTCTTTACAAGCCTGGGCGGCTTCTGTGGCAAACCCATGATGCCAGAAGTTCTTTTGAAACAAGTACCCAATTTCTAAAACGGCTTCTCCCTTGACGTCTTGCCATGTCAAACCGCATTGACCGATCGCTTGCCCGGATGCTTTCTCAATCACTAGCCACAAGCCAATGTGATCGTTTTGATAGCGTTGCAGCTGTTTGTCGATCCACCCAGTGACTTCCTGCTCACTGAAGGGTCCTTCATAAGCAATCATGACTTCTGGATCTTGCAAAATCTTTTCAATCGCTGGACGATCGTCATGACTCATTTCTCGCAGCAATAATCGCTTGGTTTCAATTAGTGGTTCCATGGTGGTTTAGCTCCCTTCTACTCCATTCGGTTTCTTTTCAAAAAATACCAACTCGCTGCCCATGCGGTGATGGGTAAAATAATCACCGCTGCCAGACCCGTGATCAAACAAACGATCAATTCTGAGACGAACGCCTTCGAATTGATCATTTCACCAAAGGAGATCGATAAATCTTGAAACCACGCAATCAACGCCAGATTACTTCCCATAAAGGCAAACAATAAGGTATTGATCGTCGAAGACAATACGTCTGATACCACTGTCATACTACTTTTACTTAATGCCTTGATTGAGACTTGCGGGTTTGCTTGAAAAAGTTCAAAGGTCGCCGTGCTGATCGCCATACTCCCATCTGCCACCGCCCCCGAAAAACTCATCAAAATGATTGCGGTCATCAATGTCTTAAAATCGATGGCTACATCAAAGGAATACATCGCCAACTCATCCAGTTCCTCTGCCGAAAACCCATGAAGATTCATTGCAGCGAGCACAAGCGGAAATAGTAGTAGAAAAAGCCCTAGAAAGACCAACACACAGACAAAGGCAATTTTGGTTTTCTGATTGACACCGTTCACGAAAAACAAGGTGATCGCCGCCACGGCTAAAAAGGCAACACAAGCCGCTGGTAAAATCGGTGCCCCTCGGTCAATCAGAACCAGTAGCGCTAGAAAGACGGCCACATTCATAAACAGACCTGTGACTTGAAACAGCCCTTCGATCCGAAAAACAGCGAAAGTCAACAAGAGAAAAAGCAAGATCAACACAAACAAAACAGTCATTTTGCTTTCCTCCTATGCACTTCAAAACAAAGGAGCGTCAACGGTACCGATAAAACCAACGCAAAGCCGCCGCATACTGTACGCACTATTTCTAAAGAAAGATGCATCGGCAATGCTTGCGAAAGCAGCCAGCCATTGGCTAGGTAAAACAATAGCGCTGGCATACTCCCACTTAAATAGGCAAACAACAAGACATTGATCATCGAAGAAGTCGTATCTTGCGCGATGGACCGACCGATCGCTAATCGTTCCTTGCGGCTCGTCTGGGGATTGATGCGTTGGATCTCATCTAAACTGGCAATCAGCATGACGATATTGTCCATGCTGGCACCGATTGCGCCAATCAGCAGACTTCCTAGATAGACACTGCGATACGGACGGGTCAGAAACGACATTTCCTCATAGCGCAACCCATGATCTTGCAAAAGATCCATGGCGAATCGACAGAGAAAAAACGCCAAGAGAACGCTGGCTAAGGAGGCAATGATTTTGCGGCTGTCGATCGTGCGAAAGCCATAGGAAATCCCCATCGTCAAAACCAACGAGACGATCGTAAAAACGATCATCAAAAAGACCAATGAAAAGGAGCTGTTGCCTTTGTGAAACCAAAGAAAAAGGAGCAGCAAGCCAGTATTCACAAAGATACTAAGTAAAGCCCGCAAGCCCTTTTTGCCACCAATTGCGACTACTGCCATCAGGAATAAGGCAAGGAAGAAAAAGAGATACCCATCCCGTTTTTGTGCTTGTACCTGCCAGCCATCCCCTTCTTTTTGCAAAAGCAGCTGTTGTCCGGTCTGATACAACGGATGAATCGCACCGTTGGGCGTGTATTCTGTAATGACTGTCCGTAGTACCCCAGCTTCTTCTACGTTACGAAGGATCCCTTGAATCTGCTGCTGGTCGGCGGTGACTTGAACCGTTTGTACTTCTATGATCGGCTGTGCATAAAAGCGGCTACTTTGGGTTTGGATCAGCCAGCTAAAGACCAGCACGCTAACAAAGGCCACTAGATAATAATACTTTTTCAAGACCGTCTCCTTTCATTTTCAGCAAAAAAAGACTTAGACAAACCACCAGTCCTACGACCAATCACCTTGTGAGGCTGGATGACTGGTCGAAATGGTTACTGTGTCGGCGAGACTAACTGCTTTGCTAGTCGCCTGCTTTGTCAAAGTCCTTTTACTCGTTTTGCTTACACGACATTTTGCGGTGTACCTGCTTTAAAACCGCTTAAGTTCGCCACAGCGATCCCCATCAAACGACGCCGCGTTTCGACGGGTGCCCAAGCGATATGCGGTGTCAAATAGCAATTTGGCGCCTGTAATAAGGGATTGTCAGCTGCGATCGGTTCTTTCGAGACGACATCTGCCGCCAAGGCTGCGATCTGCCCGGTTTTCAGCGCTTCAGCAACTGCCGCTTCATCGATCAAGCCGCCACGGGCGGTATTGATCAGGATCGCAGAAGGTTTCATTTGTGCCAATGCTGTGCGATCGATCATTTTTTCTGTCTCAGGAAACTGTGGAACATGAAGGCTAATGATATCTGCTTCTTGATACAGTTCCGCCAGCGAAACTTGTTTTGCCCAAGCAGCTTGTGCTGGTTTTGGTCGATGATTAAAGTAGATTACTTTCAATTGAAACGCATGTGCGATCGTGGCAACTGCTTGAGCGATCGCACCATATCCAATCAGCCCAATCGTTTTGCCTGCCAATTCCATCAATGGTGTCTGCCAATAAGAAAAATCTTTGCTTGTTTGCCAGTCGCCCTGATGCACGGAACGATTATGGTGTCCCACTTGATTCGTCACTTCCAGCAGCAAAGCAAAGGTCGCTTGTGCCACTGCATTGGTACTGTAGCTAGGAATATTGGTCACGGTGATTCCCTGTTCCTTCGCTGCTGCCAAATCAACGACATTGTATCCAGTTGCCAAGACCCCAATGTAGGTCAATTGCGGACATGCTTTGAGCACATCTGCGGTGATCGGCGTTTTATTTGTCAAAATTGCTTCGGCATCGCCGATTCGCTCAATAATTTCTTGTTTATCTGTATACGAGGTACGATCATACACCGTCACCTCTCCTAATTCTTCAAACCCTTGCCAAGACAAATCTCCTGGATTCAACGCATAACCATCAAGTACAACGATCTTCATTCTTTCGCTCCTCTCGCTTTTCCTTTTGCTTTTCCATAAAAAACGGGAATTCCTAGTAACGTCACGCCAATTCCCACGACTGCTAACCACGTGTCAGTGATTAAGGTCATAATCAAGATAAAACAGCCGCCTAAGATCGCAATCAAGGGAATGATTGGATAGAAGGGAACCTTATACGGACGCTTCATCTGCGGTTCTGTTTTTCGCAAACGAAAAACCCCTGCAAACAATAATACACTAAAGAACCACATAACAAAAACCAGCATATCGGTCAAAAGATCAAAGGTGCCTAAAAGCATCATGATACACGCGATCCCCAACTGTAAAAAGGCTGCCGCATAAGGTGCATTGGTAGTTTTACTTAAGGTCGCAAAGGTCTTGCTGAAAGGAATCTCATCTTCTAACGCCATGGCATATGGGACCCGCAAGCCAGTCATTGTATAGCCGTTCAAAGCGCCATAAACAGAGATCAAGATACCGATCGTGACCAGTTTTCCGCCAAAGCTACCAAACAAGGCCATCGCAGTTTCTGAGGCACTGTTCAAATTACCAGCGATTTGATCGATCGGCAATGTTTTTAAAAAAGCAACATTGATCAACACGTACACCAAGGTGACAAAACTCAATCCAAAGATGATGGCTTTAGGTAGATCTTTTTCGGGTCGCTTCATTTCTCCAGCGACATTGCCGACGCCCATCCAGCCGTCATAAGCAAAAAGGGTTGCTAAGAGAGCACTACTGATACCAGCCGCAAGCGAACCTTGAGTATTGGAAGAAAAATCCACCAATGACACCGAGACTTGCCCGGGTGTCAATAGGCCAGCCACGATAATCACCGCAATCGGGATCAGCTTGACTGCTAATGTGACCGACTGGACTTGAGCAGCGGCTTTTGTTCCCAAAAGATTGATCAAAGTCACACTCGTTCCGGTCAAAATCGACAGAGGAATCAAATAATTGCTAGGTAGATGAAATAAGTTCAAGCACTGGGTCGCAAAAATAATACTTAGAGCCGCAACATTCGCTGGAAAGTAAATGATACTTTGTGCCCAGCCTAATAAAAAGGAGGGTAATTTCCCATAAATTCTTTCAATATATCGAATGGGTCCGCCGGTTTCAGGAATCGCCGTCGCTAATTCTGCCACGGTCAAACCGCCGCAAATCGTTAGAAAGCCGGCAAGCAGCCAGACCAACAAGGTCAATCCAGTCGATTGCGTCTGCTGAACCACAGCCGCTGCTTTGAAAAACACGCCGGCGCCGATCACCGTTCCCATTACTGTCGATAATGCCCCAAAAAAACTGATTTCTTTTTTCAATTGACTTTTCACAACATCACTTCCTTTTAAATGAATAAGTCAAAGTATAGCGGATTGAAACTGTCTTGACTAGGGGAATTTCAGAAAACAAAAAGCAAATACCATGAAAAGACGGCATTTGCTCTAAAATTTTTTTATTCTTTTGTGGATTCCTGAAAAACGAACAACGGAAGCTGCCGCTTTTTGTGCATTTGTTGAACTAAAAAAATTCCTACCAGCAAGATGATTGGGAAAACGATCGCCCCTAGAATCCCAACCTGTAGCTGCTGTCCCGTCCATTCAACGATACTACCAACGACAGCAGGGCCGATTGAACACCCTAGATCTCCCGCTAATGCCAAATATGCAAATAGCGCCGTCCCGCCGTTGCGAATGTATTGCGCAGAAAGACTAAAGACCCCTGGCCACATAATCCCTACGGCAAAACCGCTTAAGCCGCAGCCGATGAACCCGATCAACGGCAATGAAGCAAAGCCGATCATCATATACGCCAGTAGACAAAGCAAAACACTCAAAAACATAAAGCGTTTCAAATCGATCCGTTCCCCGAACTTGCCGTAAAGCAAGCGCGAGATCCCCATCATCAAGGCAAAAACCATTGGCCCTGCCAAATCGCCTAGCGTTTTACTAACGCCTAAGCCCTGTTCAGCAAACGTCGATGCCCATTGACTGACCGCTTGTTCGCTGGCTCCGGCACAGACCATCATCACCAGAAACAGCCAAAAGCTTTTCAAAGAAAAGAGCTGTCGAGTGGTCAAGCCTCGTTCTCCTTCGGCAACAATTGGCGCCAACGGGACTTTGGTGAAGAAGAACAAATTGAGCAATGGGATCAGTGCCCAGATGATCGCCAAAATTGGCCACTGCTGAATACCGAACACCATGAAGAACGCCGTCGAGAGCAAAACGACTCCAACATACCCCCAGCAATAAAACGAGTGCAACAAGCTCATGGTTTTTTCTTTATGTTCCGTCGGACAGGCTTCGACGATGGGACTGACTAAGACTTCCAACAAGCCACCGCCAATGGCATACAACAAAACCGCTGCTAACAGCCCGCTAAACGGAGTCGGAAACCATAAGGGAAAAACAGCTAAACCAATCAAGCCGATCGCTGCAAAAAAATGCGCCGCTACGATCGAAATACGATAGCCGATGCGGTCTACAAAAAAGATCGCTGCAAAATCGACGGCTAACTGGGTCAAAAAGTTAAAACTGACCAACAAGGTGATCTGACTGATCGGCAGCTGGTATTGGCTTTGAAAGGTCAAAAATAATAAGGGGGCAAAATTATTGATCACGGCTTGAACGATGTACCCTACAAAGCAAGCTGCAATCGTCGAACGATAACTTTTCATTTTCACTTCTCCTTTACTCGTCTTATCAGTATACCAAGTCCAATAAGACCGTAACCATGGAGAAAACACTTTTTTTACCCAGAGAATCTTAAGGAAATTAGGATTCCTCTCCCTTCAGATAATTCCTTTAAATGGAAGCAGTAAAAAAGCTGCCCTCACAGACAGCTTTTTCCGACTTATTCTCAAGGCTAGGCGTTTTTCTTCCGAGCAGCGATGGTTTTCATGGTGGCTTCAAAGATTGGGCCAATAAAGACGATACACAAGAGAGTACCTAACCCCACACTGGCGCCTAACGCAAAACCGATCAAGACCATGGCTGCATCCAATCCGATACGGATCGTTTTTTGCGTCAATTTGCTTCGTTTGTAGATCAAGGCCGTCAAGGCTTCAAGTGCGGCTGAACCTTTGTTGGAAGAAACGTAGATACCGGCGCCGATCCCGAATAAGATCGGTGCCGCGAAAATAGCGATCCACGGGTAGAAAGGCAAATGAATCGATACTTTGTCCATCACTGGTTCAAAGACCCCAATCAACAGGCCTAAGCCGATCCCATTGATAAAACTGCCAATGCCTAATTCGGCACGATCAAAGACTGCAACGATCAACAAAACAACAATATTAAAACACAAACTGGCAATCCAAAAGGGGACATCGACAAAATTTAAAATTCCTAGTAAAAACGTACTGATCGTATCATATCCTTGATGGGCGGTGATCAATAAGGATATGGCTAACGCAATCAGCCCGGTACCTATCAAAACTTGTGCAAATTTTTTGGTTTCTTTCACAACATCACGCTCTCTTCTTTATTTTTCCTCTCTTAGTTTACCGTGAAAGCGTCACAATTACTATCATTTAATCACAAAAACCGGATTTTTTTTGAAGAAATCTAAATTCAATCAAGGGATTCATAATGCTGTTCATAGGTATCGCGAAACTCTTTGGGGGTCAGACCATTCAATTTCTTAAACATTTTGGAAAAATAGTTGGTATTGTTGTAACCGATGCGATCCCCGATCTCACTGATCGTGGCTTTCGAATGAAGCAGCAGCTGCTGGGCTTGCTTGATTCGCACCAGATTGACGTACTGATTAAAACTCATTTCCGTTTCTTTCTTGAAGAGCTGTCCCAAATAAACGACGCTGACGTGCAGTTCTTCTGCCGCTGATTTGACCGTCAAATCATGGGTATAACCTTCTTCGATCAGCTGGATCGTCTTTTGAACGATCTCTGAGTAACGTTTTTGCGGCGGCTGTGATTTCGCCAATTCCAGCACATCATCAAAGAGTTGCCGCAAATCTGCCAATGTATTGGACTCGCGGATTCGTGCCAAAATCTGCTCATGGTTTTCTTGGGAAAGCACCGGCAGTTGCCGATAAATATCATTGAACAATAAAAAAGAAACATAACGAACATGCTCAGGGTCTGCTTGGGTTTGTTCCAAAATAGCGAACATTTTATCCAACTCATGTTGGATCGTTTTAACATCCCCGATGGTCAGTGCTTTGTTAAAAGATAGAAACGGGAGTTCTTCGTTTCGCTCTAATATATCCACGTGGATCGTCTGTTCTTGTAAGAACAGATCTGGGTAGAAGGCTTGCAGCGATTGAACCTGCTTGATTTTTTCATAGGCTTTATACAAATTCTCCCACTCGTTGATGGTTTCGCTCATGATCAACTGCCAGTCTTTACTATCAAGCTGCTGGGCCAGTGCTTTTAGGTCAGCGTTGATTTGTTGTCTTGGTCCGGCTGCGGTAATGATCACTTGGTTTTCATCTAATCGCCCTGGTAAGATTAATGGCTGATCGTGTTGCTGAAAAAACGTCGTGATTTTTTGTAAGATCTCGTCAGTCCCATTGAACTGCAAAACGGTAAAGGGTGCTGCAAGCGGTACCCGCTGTTGCGCCAGCAAATGGAGGTACTCGCTTTCGTTCAATTCATCATTCAACCAAAGTAGGAGGCTTGATTCTTGGTACAGTTCTTTTTCTGCCAACAGTTTTTGCTGCTCCTCTAATTCAGCTGCAATCGCTTGAACACTGATGCGTAGTTCTTCTTTGTTAACAGGTTTGACCAGATAATTACGCACACCTAACGCCATGCCTTGTTTGACAAAGGCAAACTCTTGATAGCCTGAGAGAATGATCGAGAAGAATCGATTCCCAAACGCTTGCGCTTGGCGGATCATATCGATGCCGTTCATTTCTGGCATCCGAATATCCGTGATCAGCAAATCAACGGAATGTTCTTGTAGATACTCGAGAGCCTCACTAGCACTTTTCGCTGTATGCACCACCTCAAAGCCCAGCTCTTGCCAAGGCAAGATCATCTGCAGCCCTTGCAAGATCATGTATTCATCGTCAACGAACATTGCTTTATACATCTGCCTCATGCCCCCTTTGCAAACTTTTCTCATCTAAGCGGATCTTGACCGTAAACCCAGCAGCTGCTTGAGACGTAACATCCATTTGATAGGCGCCGTTGAACATTCCCCGCAACCGTTCGTGAACATTTTTGATCCCGATCGAGGTTTGGGCTCCGATCTCCTGATTTTGCAGTTCTTCATGAATCATCGCTAACTGCTGCGGATCTGCGCCTTTGCCATTGTCTTTGACTTCAATCACGATCTGATCGGCTTCTTTATAAGCTTTGATACTGATGGCGTTATCATTGCGCTGATAATCGATACCGTGAACAAAATAGTTTTCGACAAGCGGCTGCAGCGTGAACTTGGGCAATTCCAACTGTTCGAATGCCGGATCGATAGTTACATGATAGGCGATCTTATCTGGGTAGCGCATCTGAAACAAGTAGACATATTTTTCACAAAAATCGATTTCTTCTTTTAAGGTCTTCGTCTTTTCTTGCGTCGTGTTGTTCCGTAGCAGTGCCGAAAAGGCATAGACGACATCCGCCAGCTCTTCTTGGTTGCGGCTCAAGGCATACATTCGAATGTATTCTAAGGTGTTATAGAGAAAATGCGGATTGATCTGGGCTTGCAATGCCCGCATGTCGGCATCCCGTTGTTTGATCTCCAGTGTGTAAATATCTTTGATGTACTCGTTGATACTGTAGGTCATGTGATTGATGGCTTCTGCGATTTCTTTCAGTTCTTGTTGGACATTGGCGGTATCGATCCGTTTGTCAAAATTCCCTTGGCTGACTTCTTTCGTCGCATAGACGATCTGCTCTACTTGCGATGTATAGCGCTTAAAGGTGCGATGAAGCACCCATAGGACCAACAAGAGAATCCCGATTCCAAAACTAAAGATCCATATGGCACTGGAAAAAATATCCCGCCAAATCACCCTTTTTGACAACAAAACCAGGGACACTTCTCCGCTGACAGTGGTTTGTTTTTTGATATAAAAGTCTTTCGAAAGAGTGTCGTGAATGGTTCCGTGAGCAACCGCCTGATCAATTTTGGCTAAAGTTTCCTTGCTGAGGTTCGTGGCATCCTTGTAAAGGCGCTGACCATTTGAGGTATACAAAAAACTATTGATTCCATGAACTTGGTTGTCTTCTTGTCGATTGGCTAAAACATCGTCTGAACGAAAGATCACGTAGACTTGGCCTAAGGGCTGGGCATAATTACTTGGTTGGGCGATCGAACGAACAAAAAACAGACGATTTTTTAAATCAATCTGTTTGCCGCTGTGTTTTTCTCCGTAAGGTGTATCCGGCGTTGCCACTAGTGTCTCATTGCTTTCATCCAACTGAATGATGATCTCTTCGATACTAGGATGATTACGAATCAAACGATAGAGAATATTTGGTAAGTAAACACTTTGTCCCGTCTGGCGAAAAATATCATTACTATAGGAAAAATAATCTGGCAATGAAAGCTGCAAATACTTGCGTAATGATTCAAAGGCGGTATCTGAGCTGGTAAATTCGCCTAATACCGTTGAGACGACCGCGTTTTGATCCTGCACATATGCATCCAGCTGCATACTGGTAGCTTCCACGAGGCGTTCGCTGCTATTGAAGCGGTCTGCCCCAGTATATGCCGTCAGAACCAGCATGATAATAATCGAGATGATCACCAAGAGCACACTGTACAGCTGCATCAACTGATTGATCAAAAAATCATGTTTGAACAAACGAAAACGCCACTTAGTCATGTGCCAAATCCCGATCAATGACGTTTTTTTCCTGACTGATCGCCACATGGCACCATAAAATCAGTAAGCTGAATGTTCCAAAGAGCAAGAGCCCTTTCATCATCCAAGTAAAAACGAGAATACTAGCGATCCCAACCAGTAATTTTAAAAAGGTTGCCATATGAAGAAACAGACACACAAAGGACAATTTCAGGTTATTCCACAAGGAAATCTCATAAGACGTGTCAAAAACCACACTTAACAGGTACAGTAAAACACTCAATCCACTGACAACAACTAAAACAAAAGAGATCATCAACCAAATCAAGCCTTGGATCTGGGTAGCTAAATACAAGTTATATACTAAGAACCCTGTCAGTAGGAAAAACAGATAAAACTGCTTGTTGGCCTTGACAAAGACGTTGCGCCAAATGCGCCATGCACTACGAAAGCTTTGATTCTCATAATTCAGGCCATCTTCGTGGATCAAAGCACTGATGGTATGAAACGCTGGACCGATCCCTAAGATTCCACCACCGGCAAGCGTCAAGACGACAAAAAACAAATTCAACTTCACGATCGCCCAAATCAAGCGAAAGCCCTTGACCAACCCGCTATTTGCTGTTTCTTCCATTTATAATTCCTCCCTTATTTGTTCCCTACCGAAAATGTAGCATGATTCCAGCTTCCTACTCAAGCTACCTGAGAATCTTTTAATGCTATGTACGTTTTAGATGCAACATGCTTGAGATTTAAAAGCGAAAAAATAAAAGTTGCGTTTTTTGAATAAAATTCCTCTATTCACTTAAAAGAAAAAGCAGCCAGAAGCTAGACGTGGGAACCATTGGTCCTGATGCGTTTAGCCTCCGGCTTGCTTGATCTATTGATTTGTGAGAACCACCTGTTGCTTATTCTTGGCTTGCGCGGTACTCATCAAATTGTTTTTGCATTTCATCGCGGACCTTCTCCCAGCCAGCGGTTTTTAATTCTTCGTTTAGTTTCGGAACATTTTCTTCTGGATCGATCGTTCCGGTTGCTAAACTTGCTTTGTAACGGTTCATGACATTGGCGATATTCGTGATTTCTGTTTTCACGTTATCAGTCTTGAAGTTGAACCCTAAGATTGGTGATGCTTCCGCGTTAGCAATGTTTTCATCACGCTCTTTGATCATATCGTCTGTGATGGATTCTTGTGTGTAAAGGATCATGTTGTTCCCAGTGTTCCAAGCAGCCATGCGGGTATTTGGCAAGTAGCCATCAAGGAGACGGATTTTGTTGTCTTGGCCTTCGATTTTTTCCCAGGCTTCACCTTCGACACCCCAAACCAATCCATTCAACAATTCAGGATCGCTGTTCAACAAGCCCAACACTTCCACTGCTTTTTCTTTGTTTTTCGAAACATTCGCTACAACAAAGTTTGCCATTTGCGCTTGTCCGGTTGATTTTAATTGTTTCGTGATTGGACGTGAAACCAATTCATGACCTGCGGCATTGCTTAAGATCGTATCGCCGTAATCCATTGGTCCTTGAGTTTCTTCACGCATGAACCATGTGTTGCCTTCTAATGGGTAACCAGTTGTATTGGTGGCTGCATCGGTTGGGATCAAGCCTTCGTTGTACCATTTGTGCATCAATTTCAAGTTTTCCATTTGTTCATCATCTTCGTATTGATTGATGATCTTCGTTGTATCGCCATCCAATTTGACAGCAAATGGGTAATCTTTCCCAATCACATAATCATAGTTTCCAGAAACATTAAAGGTTTGTCCGATCGCAAACGGTGCGATGTTTGGTTCTTCTTCTTTAAACTTCTTCAACACGTCTTCGGCATCTGCATATGATTCGATCCCGCTGATATCCAAATCATATTTGTCTAAATATTGTTTATTGAAGGTCAAGACTTGTTGGGCATAAATATTGCCATTGACTGGAAAGGCATATAATTTTCCGTCGATCGTATTGCCTTTGATATAAGATTCGTCTAATTGCTCATACGCTTCTTTGGCATATTTTGGTGCTAACTCCGTCAAATCTGCATACGCGCCTTTTTGCGCATTCGCAACATAGTTTGAGGCAAAAGAAATATCGTAGTTTTCACCCGATGAAATGATGGTACTCATTTTTTGATCCCAGTCTCCCCAGCCGATGTACTGCAGATCGATGCGAGCGTTGGTTTTTTCTTCAATGCGTTTATTGGCGATCTCCATCAATTGATCAAAGTTTTCTGGCTTGTCCCCGACTTGATACATCAATAAAGTCGTTACGCCGTCTGCATTGTTTTCTGAATCGGATGTTGCGCCGTTCGACCCACAGGCAGCCATTCCCAAAGTTGCCGCTGCGGCCATCCCAGCAAAAGCTGTTTTTTTCCACAAATTCATTTTTGTTTCCTCCCTATACTTATTTGATTATTCTTTGACGCCACCAATTGTCAGACCACCGACAAAATACCGTTGGAAGAATGGATAGGTGATCGCAATCGGTAAGGTTGCAACAACAACGATTGCCATGCGAGCAGTTTCGCTTGGCAAAGCGGCCAAACCGCCTTGGATCTGGGCAGCCATGCCGGAGCTTTTGGCTAGATAGTCCAAGTTGCTTTGAATCCGCATCAAAAGTGCTTGTAACGGCACTAAAGAGTCTTTTTGAATATACAACAATGCATTGAACCAGTCGTTCCAATAGCCAAGAGCGGCAAATAGACTGATCGTTGCGATCCCTGGAACCGCTAAGGGCAACACGATGGATAGAAAAATCTTCATTTCGCTGGCACCGTCGATGCGCGCAGATTCTATAATACTATCTGGTACCGTCTTTTTAAAGAAGGTCCGCATAACAAGGATATTAAAAGGCCCTAAGGCAAGGGGTAAAATCAATGCCCAAATCGTGTCTTTCAATTGGATCAAGTTGACCATCACTAAGTAATTGGCAACCATCCCTGGCGCAAACAACATGGTGATCAAAGCGAAGATCGTAAAGAACCGACGGAATGGAAAATTTGAGCGAGAGATGACATAGGCATAGAGCGAAGTCATCGTTGCATTGACGAAGGTACCAAAAACAGTGATAAAAATAGATACGCCAAATGCTTGGAAAATTTTGCTGCTCATTTGTCCGCTAAACAGATAGGTATACGCTGCGAAGGAAAATTCTTGTGGCCAAAAGCGATAGCCGTTTTCTGCCAAAGAGGTTTCACTGGTCAATGAGATCGCAATCACAAAGAGAAACGGCAAGACACAGGAAATCGCGAACAAACCGATCACGATATTAAAAATCAGGTTGACCGTTGGGTTAAAGGAGCGGATCTCGACTTTCGTTACTTTTTTCTTCATTTATCCATCCTCCTTAGAATAATGCTGAATCTGGTTCTAGTTTACGAACAACCAAATTCGCTGTTAGTAATAATAATGCCCCAACCACAGATTGATAAAGGCCGGCAGCTGCGGTCATCCCGAAGTCGCCTGTGGCAGTCAGTCCATTATAAATGTACGTATCTAAAACGGAGGTGACTTGGTACAATGCCCCAGAGTTTCGTGGGACTTGATAGAAAAGTCCGAAGTCGGCACGGAAGATCCCACCGATGTTCAAAATCAACAAGACGGAAATCATTGGAATCAGTTGTGGCAACGTCACATTTTTGATCTGCTGCCATTTGCTGGCGCCATCGACCATCGCGGCTTCGTAATACGTCTGATCGATCCCGACCACTGATGCATAATAGATGATGCTGTTGTAGCCTAAGCTCTTCCAGACATTCATAAAGACGAAAATAAACGGCCACCATTTCGGATCAGCATACCAGTTGATTCCTTCACCGCCCATACCCGTGATCCATTGGTTGATGATCCCTTTGTCTGGACTCAAAAAGGCATAGACAAAGTACGAAATAACCACCCAAGAAAGGAAGTACGGCAACAGTGACATCGTGTGATAAACTTTTACCAAACGCTTATTGCGTAGCTCACTCATTATAATGGCAAAGGCAATCGCAAAGAATAGGTTGAATGCTAAAAATACGATATTATAGAGTAGCGTATTTCTAGTGATCAGCCAAGCATCATTGGATGCAAATAAAAATTTAAAGTTATCAAAGCCGACCCATGGGCTTTGCTTCAAACTGGCAAAAAAGCCGTCTGGTGAAATGTGGAAATCTTTGAACGCCACCACATTTGCGAATACAGGTATATAGAAAAAAAAGATAAACCAGACAACACCTGGCAAAGCCATCAATATCAACGCTTTGTATTGCCAGACATTCCTCCAAAACCCCTTTTTCTTCACATCTCATCATCTCCTTCATGCTACTAGAATAACGCTTTCATCCCTAAAAAATAAGGAACAAACTAAAGATAAAATGAAACAAATTAAAGGTCTTTGTTTATATTTTGTTTTTATTCTTTAAAAACCTGAAAAACGTCCTACCTTTTGCAAGATAGGACGTTTCATTGATGTGTTTTTTAACAATGATCAGTCGACAAAGCCGTTTTGTAGAATCACTTCGTGGAACCACTCACCAGACTTTTTGATAGTTCGTTTTTGGGTAGCCAAATCGACAGCAATAAACCCGTAACGATTTTTGAATTCATTCAGCCAAGACCAATTGTCCATGCAGGTCCACATGTGATACCCGCGGCACTGGCTGCCTTCTTGGATCGCTTGGTGAACATACCGCAAATGATCTTTGATAAAGGTGATGCGGTACTCATCTTGGATCTGACCGCTGGCATCGATAAAGCGTGTTTCATCTTCGACCCCCATGCCGTTTTCTGAAATATAACAAGGGATATTGCCGTAGTTGTCTCGTAGGTTGATCAAGGTATCATAGATGCCTCGTTCATAGATCTCCCAGCCTCGATGGGGATTGATTTTCTTTTCTGGCCAATCATAAACATCGAAGTAATCTTCTGGCAATGGTGTGTCCGCTGTTTTGGCAGAACGCTTTTGCTGCACCCGCCGTGGCTGATAATAGTTGACCCCCAAGAGATCGACCGTGTTTTCTTTAATGATCTGCAAATCTTCGGCTCTGGTTTCTGGCATGATCGCCAACTCGTTTAAGACAGCGATCAATTCTTCCGGAAAGGTGCCTTTGACCGCTGGATCTAAGAAGGAACGGTTGAAAAAGGCATCTGCCAGTTGCGCCGCTTGGCCATCTTTTTCATCATTCGGATCTTTCGGATAGGTCGGTGTCAAATTCAAGATGATGCCGATTTCGCCTGGTTGCTGAGACTGACGGAAGCGTTGGATCGCTAAGGCGCTGGCGAGTGCTTCATGGTAGCCGACTTGCACCGCGTGAGCCAAATTGATTTCTGCTGGGTAATGCTGCTGATACAAATACCCCATCTCCACTGGCACGATCGGTTCATTTTGCGTGAACCAATGGCGGACTTGATCACCGAACAATTCAAAACACAAAGCGGCATAATCTGCAAATGCTGTGACAGTCTCGCGATTGAGCCAGCCACCTTCTTTTTGCAGTGCCATCGGCATATCAAAATGATACAAGTTGATGAAGGGCTCGATGCCATGATCGATCAAAGTGGCGAAGTACTCGCGATAAAATGCCACCGCTTGTTGATTGACCGCCCCTCTTCCTTCTGGCAGCAAGCGACTCCACTGGATCGAGGTTCGAAAAGAATTAAAGCCGATCTCTTTCATCAACGCCACATCTTCTGGGTAACGTTGCAGCAGCTGGACGGTATCTTTTGGTCCCCGTTTTTGATAAAAACGTTCTGGCTCCGTTGCGTACCAATAGTCCCAAATCGAATCGCCTTTGCCATCATCGGCCGTTCGTCCTTCAGTTTGCGGACCGCTGGCGGCGGCTCCCCACCAAAAATCTTTAGGAAAATGCAAGTTAGTCATGGGCAGTCACCTGCTCTTTGCCTAACAAGAGACAGCCGATAATCCCGCTTTTGTTCGGCAAGCCCCAAGTGACGATGTAGTCTTCCACTGGTGGTGTCTCCATATAGCCTGCCATTTGTTTTTGGAAGGCTTGTTGGATTTGAGCGAGTAGATGCGGCTGATTCATGACCCCGCCGCCTAAAATGATTTTCTCAGGTGCTAAAGTCAACGTGATATTGACCAGCGCTTGCCCTAGATAAAAGGCCTGCAATCCCCAAATCTCGTGGGCTTGCGGCAAGTCTTGTCCTTTGATCCCCGTACGTCCTTCTAAAGAAGGCCCTGCGGCTAATCCTTCCAGACAGTCGCCGTGATACGGGCAGGTGCCAGCATACGTATCTTCACTGTGGCGTTTGACATAGGTATGACCGATTTCGGGATGACCGATCCCCTCGAAAATCTTTCCTTCACGAACGACTCCTGCGCCAATGCCGGTTCCTACTGTCAAATAGACACAGCTGTCTTTGCCTTGCGCAGCTCCTTGGCGTAATTCCCCATAAGCGGCAGCATTGACATCTGTTGTCCAAGCAAATGCTGTCTCTGGGTAGCGCTTCTTCAATGCACCGAGAAAATCGAACTGCTGCCAGCCCTGTTTCGGCGTCGCTAGTATGTGGCCATAGGTCGCTTGGGTTGGATCGATCCCGATCGGACCAAAGGAACCGACCCCTAATGACACGAGATCGTAGGGATCGAAAAAGGCAAAGATCGCCGCTAACGTTTCCTCTGGTGTTGTCGTTGGGATCGACTCTTGGGCGATGATCGTCAACTGTTCATCGGCAACGGCACAGATCATTTTTGTACCGCCGGCTTCAATTCCTCCATAAACCATCATTACTCACTCCTTTACTCCAATGGTACGAATTTCATATGGGTGTAATTGCTCGTTGACGGTCGATGCTTGTTCTTCCTCTAAAAGGTTCAACAGACAGAGCGTCGCCTGCTCTTTTTGCACGTGAAAAGCAGTGGCTTGATCCGCCAAATTATAGCCCCGCAAAACGATCTGCTGGTCTTGGCGATTGCGTTTTAAGGCGGTGATAGCTACCGTCGTTCCATGAGCTTCCATGTATTGGTTGCTGCTGGCTAGCTTGCCTTGGTGCTTGTCGGTCTGGCTTGCCGTCCAAGGAACTTGGGCAGCTTGTGCTTGGCGATACGCTTCATAACGTTCTTCAGGAGCCCCATGACAGGCTACGCCGTATTCAAAGGTGTGGTTGCCTAAGCATTGCGCTTCTGGTGTTGGGAAGTAGCCCCAATCGCCTAGTTCTCCCGTACAGCGCAACAAGGTCAAGCAGATCTGATCCTTCACGATTTCATATTCGTTCAAACCAAAATTAGAAACCGTCATGCCACCTGTTTCATCATGCAAGTTGACAAAGGCGTGCTGATGCTGCGGATTTGTTGGGTTTTCCCAATGACTGGAAACCTGATTTGGCCGTTTTACGACTTCATAAATGCTGTCAGCTTCATGGAAATCCGTGGTGATCCCTGTTGGGAATAACACCCGCAGTCGGTGATCTTTGCTTTGGTTGTTGACGGTGGTTTTAAATGCCAGGCGGTTGCTGGTTCGTTCTAAGCGAATCTCCGTCTCGATCTTGAAAGCAACCAATTCTTGACTCCGCTGTGCCTTACGGAAACGGAAATCGACGACAGCTTTTTGTTCTTCTAACAAACGGTCATCTGCTGAAACAGGAATCTGTAATTCTTGCGTCAGTCGCACGACTCCCACCAGCGGATCGTTTTGTTCGATCGTCACGTGATGCGGAAATTGTGTCGATAAGATTGCTTGATCCCCTTCTGGTTGTTTGAAGATGTACTCATTGGCGATATCCCCCACATCCTCGAAAACCAGTAAATTGCGATAGGTTTTTTGGGTTGCTTTGTCTGTAATCGTCAAGCTGCCGTTTTCAGTAATGACGGCTTCCAAATGTGCGTTGGCAAGTTTATGCCCTCCTTCTGAAACGATCGGTGCGCTCTCTACTGGCGTAGCGGCTTTTTCCACTAGGGCAAAGGTCTGCCATGAAAATTCCGGCAACTGGTTTGCTTCTACTTGGACCGTGACAAAGCGTTTCATGAAAGGAATCCGAAAGGCATCTTTAGGCAATTCATAGTCAAAAAGGACCTCTTCTTCACTGATGATCGCAGCAACAGGGTTCCCCTGTTCATCGATCACCGAATAAGAACCTTTTGGCTTCGCCAACAATTCGTGGTAAAGCTTGCTTGGCAATCCTTCACGGAATGTTTTACGCTCAAGTTCGATCACCACTTCCACTAAACCAGAACGAGTGCTGCCAGTGGTGTTGAAGACCACGAAGGGGCGACTCTCCTCAGGAAACTGGCTCGTGTCGATGGCGGCTACTAAATTGCGTAACGCTTCATCTGCCACAAACTTGCCGATTTCATTGGCTTTTTCAAACCGCGGCATCATTTCTCGGTGTACTTCGTCCACTGAACAGCCGCAGATGCTGTCGTGGGGATGATTTTGCATCAGGGTTTTCCACGCATGATCCAACATATCGTGAGGATAGCTGCCGCTTGCTTCATAAGCCATAGTTGCTAATGGCTCCGCAACATTTTCTAATTGGCGGGAAACCTTTGTATTCCATTGTTTTAAATAGACTCGGGAAGAGGCGGTATTGGCTAAAGTATACCAACCATCGGTTTCTTGACTGGTCAATTCACCTGTAACAGTTCCTAGGTCATCTGGCAGATCTGCTTGCACTGCTTCAAGGTATTCGGTAAAGCTGGCGTGCTTGAATTCATACTCTGGGAAAAGCTCGTTGGCTGTACGAATCGCTGCCGAAATGTCTTTTTGGACAGGTTGATGATCGACCCCATTCATCATTAAGTAATGATTGGTGGCACCAAACTTTTCTACATCTTGCAGTTTTTGTGTCCAAAAAGCTTTGGCTTCTGCTTTATCCACTGGAATCTCATTGCCATTGGAGTACCAGTTGGCAAAGAGTAGACCAAAGATTTGACTGCCATCTGGACCTTCCCAATGCATTTCAGAATATTGGGAAGTAAATTGATCATCGGGTAAAACTTCGTTGTCAAAGCCGATCGGTTTGACGCCACGCCCAAATGCAGCACTTTCAAGATTGGCTTGCAGCATCATTTGCGGGGTTTGCCCCATATTGCCGAAAGTATCTGGGAAATACCCCAACATAACGGGGGTGCCCCACTTTTTGCTTTCTGCCATTCCAATCAGCATGTTACGGGTGTTTGATTCAGCACTGATCAAAAAGTCATCTTGCAAAATATAAAACGGACCGATCTGTAATTTTCCTTGTTGGATGGCCGCTTTGACCGCTTCGCGTTTTTCAGGTCGCACTTCTAAATAGTCATCCAAGATGATCGTCTGTCCATCTAGATGGAAGCTGTGGAACTCAGGGTCATTTTCAATTAATTCTAAAAGATCATCCATCAATTCAACTAGCCGCATGTGATGCTGTTCGTAAGGCATGTACCATTCCCGATCCCAGTGGCTGTGTGAGATGATATAAACTTGTTTCTTCATTGATTTTTACTCCTCGCTGTTTGCGTCGTTGGACTGCTTTTTGTGTCACTCGAATGGTCGTGGGTCGTGCTGCTTATTTTTCCACTCGGATATCGAAATAATCCATGACCAATTCACAAAACATCATGTTCGCCCACGAGAACCATTCTCTCGTGTAATGCGAAGGATCATCGACATCGAACCCTTCATGCATCAAATTGGTACCCGCATCTGTCGCCACTAACTGATCCAAAATTCGTTTCTTTTCTTCTTTGTCAGTAGTAGTCATCCCTTCCATTGCCATGGCGATCGGCCACACATAATTTTCTGGCGTATGAGAGCTACCAATGCCTTTAGCGTATTTGCCTTCATAGAAATACGGATTTTCACTGCTCAACAACGTTTTACGAGTCTGAAGATAAAGGGGATCTTCCATACTGCCATACCCCAAGTAAGGAGCGGCGATCAAATTCGGCACATTGCTGTCATCCATCAGGGTGCTATTGCCGAATCCATCCACTTCATAGGCGTAAACTTCTTCGCCAGCTTGGTTTTTGGTCAACCCATGCTCTTTGATGCCCGCTTCGATGTCTGCTTGTAATTTTTTTGCTTGTGCCACGATCGCTGCATCTTCTAAAATCGTCGTAAAGATTTCTTGGATATAGCCTAAGACCACCACCGCAAACATATTGGAGGGAATCAAATAGCCGTATTTGCAGGCATCATCACTTGGTCGAAAGCCTGACCAAGTCAAGCCGACGGGTTTCACCGGCGCGCCTTTGCCGTCATGAGTCAAGGTATCTTCTTTTCGCCAGGTATCCCGTTCAAAGCGATACGGGGATTCCGCATGGTTTTGTTCTGTCACAAACACATCCAAGGCTTTTTTGATGCCCGTTACAAAATCATCATTGAACTGATCGGTTCTGCCTGTATTTTTATATAGCAGATAGGCCAGTTGGATCGGATAACACAAAGAGTCGATCTCATATTTGCGTTCCCAGATCCAATCGTTCATTTCTGTATCGTCTGTTTGGTGGCCAGCGCCATTGGCTGATTCGTTAAAAGCATTTGCATAAGGATCGATCGTAATATAGTAGAATTGCTTCTTGACTAACCCGCTGATCATGCTTGCTAAGTCTTCGTCTTCTTTGGCGATCACCAAATACGGACGAACTTGCGCAGTGGAATCTCGCAGCCACATCGCTGGAATATCCCCCGTCAGTAAAAAGGTCGTGCCATCCTCATGACGCTTGACCGTCGTTAATAGTGTATTGGCAAAGGCTGCGTTAAAATTTTTCGCCCAATCGGCATGCGTTTCTCCGCATAGATCCGTAATCGTTTCCATAAATGTTGCTACTGAAGTTGGTATTTCTTTATAAAACATTCCATCACCTTCCCTGATTTGATATATCATTTTACGAACCTAGTATATCATGAATCATGTGAATGTCTAGCGCTTTTTCAAAATAATTAAAGGGTTTTCATTTTTATTGGTTTATGGTATGCTAACAAATATGATATATCAAAAAGGGGTTTTCTTATGAAACAACCATTATATAAAAAAATTTACGCGGAACTTCACGAAGCCATCATTGAAGGCCGTTTGGCTCCGGGCAGTCGTGTTCCTACTGAAAAAGAACTATCTGAACAATACCAAGTCAGTCGGATCACCTCTAAAAGAGCCTTGACGGAACTGGAACAAAATCAGCTGATCTATCGCGTGCAAGGCAGCGGCAGCTTTGTCCGGGAATTGAAGGATAAAAAAGCGACTGGACGAATTTTGTTTGTCTTGCCCTTTGCCAATGATCTTTCTTTAGGAAACTTTACCGAAGGCATTTACCCAGTGATGCAAGAACACGGCTTTGAACTATTGATGACACCAGTGGATTATTTGGAAAAAACGACGGCAGCTGAGCTGATGCAAGAATTCGACGGCCTGATCTATTACGCTAGCAATACGTTTTCTTACTATGACTTGCTGTTCGAATGTGCTGAAAAGCACTTTCCTATCGTGACCTTAGATAAAAAGTTGCATGAGTTTGAATTTCCAGCGGTCATGCCAGATAACTTTCAAGGTGGACAGCTAGCTACGGAGCATTTACTTGCGTTGGGGCATCAACGGATCGCTTATATTTTTGGTGATACCCATCATCCACAATCCGTCCGTCAGCGTTATCTAGGTTACATCGATGCGCTGAAAAAAGCCCAAAGAACCTTTCGCACCAAGCTAGACGACACGGCTGCCAGCATCGCAAATGCGCTTGACTACCTGGAAGAACATCAGGTCACGGCAGCTGTCTGTGAAAATGATTTGATCGCCATCGAATTGATGCGGGCATTGCGCCAAACAGATCTGCATGTCCCTACCAACATTTCCCTGGTTGGTTTCGATAATATCCAAGCCGCTGCCCTCATTAATCCAGCCCTAACGACCATCGGGCAGAATTTTGCGGAGATGGGGCGCTTGGCAGGAAAGCAAGTGATTGAGAAAATCAACGCTGCGAAGGCAGCAACCCCAGTACCAACGGAGACGACCACCCATTTAGTGGCGGTTTCTTTGATCAAAAGAGAATCAACCCAATTAAAGGAGTGAACCAAGTGAACGTATCAATGATCGACACACGACACGGAACAGACAACCAATATAGTTTTTCCCATGGCAACTGCCTGCCTTATACAGGGGTTCCTTTTGGCATGAACTACTTTGCCCCGCAAACCAGTGATCAACGCGGCAGTTGGTGGTTTCATCCAGAAGATCGAACCTTTCAGGGCTTTCGCATCACCCATCAGCCTAGCCCTTGGATGGGGGATTTCAGCCATCTGACGATGCTGCCGATAAACGGCACGCTTTCTGAAAATACCCTTTTCCATGCGCAAAGCTCGTATCGTCCTGAAGAAAGCACCTTTAATCCAGCCTTTCTTAAAATCAAGACACAGCGGTATTTAACAACAACGACTTTGATCCCCAGTATGTATGGCGGTGTGCTGACCATTGAAAACGGCGGGGATCAGCCGGGTCTTGGCTTGTCGCTGCCGGGTGACTATGTCTTAGAACAGTTGGACGAACAGACAGTGGCTGGTCAACTGATCGTATTTTCCGGGTGCGAAGATGAACGCTTCACCTTCCATTTCGTCTACCGTTTCGAAACACCCATCACGGCGATCGATGGTGCCTTGACAGGCAAAGAAGCCTTCGTCGTTCTCCGCTTTGATGATTGCCAAACACAGACGATCCGTTTTGCGACCTCGTTTCTCAGTCGCGAACAAGCTTGCTTAAACTTGCAGCGGGAACAGCAATGGGCTCCTGCCGATTATCTGGCTTCTGTCCAACAGCAATGGAATCATTTTTTGCAAAAAATCGAGATCGAGCATCACGATCAAGCACAAGTTTCTACTTTTTATCATAATTTTTATCGCTTATTCTTGTTTCCTCAAACCTTCTTCGAAATCGATCAAGAGGGTCGCAAAATGCACTGGGATACCTTGGCAAAAGCGATCAAACCAGGACCACTGTATACAAACAACGGCTTTTGGGATACGTATAAAACTGTCTACCCGCTCTTTTCACTCTTGGCTGTCGAACAATTGGAAGACATGCTGGAAGGCTTTTTGAACAGTTATCGCGAAAGCGGCTTTTTACCAAAATGGCTATCACCCGATGAGCGTGGATTGATGCCAGGGACGCTGATTGATGCCGTGATCGCTGATGCCGCAGTAAAAGGCATTCGTCTCGATTTGATGCCTGAATTTTTAGCAGCGATGAAAAAAGGCGCCACCGTCCAAAGTGAAAATCCCAATTATGGTCGGCGCGGCACGACGGACTATTTGACTTACGGGTATGTGCCATTGACGCATCATGAATCGGTCAATCACACCCTTGATTATTGTTACAGTGATTTTTGTATCTCACAAGTCGCGCAACAGCTGGGTGACGAGCAAGCAGACTATTATCAGCAGCAATCGCAAAACTACCGCAACATTTTCGATCAGGAGACCGGCTTTATGCGGGCAAAAGACCCAGATGGCGCTTTTCGTCCAGAGTTTAGTGACACACGCTGGGGCTCGGATTATGCAGAAGGCAGTGCGTGGCAAAGCAGTTTTGCTGTTTACCATGATTTCGCTGGTTTGATCGCTGCACACGGCGGCAAAGCAGCCTTTGAAGCAAAATTGATCGACTTGTGCAATCAAGAACCTCGCTATACGACAGAAGGCTACGGCTTTGAGATCCATGAAATGAGTGAGATGGCCGCACTCGATTTTGGTCAGCTGGCGATCTCCAATCAGCCAAGCTTCCACTATCCGTATCTATTCAGCTATTTGGGCAAACCAGAAATGGCACAGCCCTTGATCAAGCAGCTATTGACACAATGCTTCAATGACTCGCCCAAAGGCTTTCCTGGCGATGAAGACAACGGTAGCATGGCTGGTTGGTACATCTTCAACTCCTTGGGCTTTTATCCAGTCACACCAGGGACGGGGGAATATGTCATCGGCATGCCATTATTTGATCAAGCAACCCTGCATCTTGCTTCAGGCAAAGACTTAGTGATCAAGAGCACGCCCAATGCGCCGCAACAGCTCTTCGTGGATAAAATTAAATTGAACGAAGAACCCTTCGAGCGATTGTTTTTCACCCACCAAGAATTGACTGCCGGTGGTACATTGAACTTCCAGCTAGGTATCGTCCCTCGCAGCAAAGAGTGGTCAGCCGATGCTTATCCTTATAGCGTCAGTCAACCACATGCATAACGAAAAAACCGCTCCTTAGCAACAGACAGCAGTCTACTTTCAGTCAAATGAAAGGACGCGCTGTCCCTGCTAGGGAGCGGTTTTTTTATTGGTTCATTTGTAGCGGTAACAGACGTTCGATGGTTTTCAGCACGCCATTTTCATCGTTTGACTTGGTCACAAACGCTGCCGCTGCCTTGACTTCCTCAAAGGCATTGCTCATGGCGAAACTAAACGTGCCAGCTGCCATCAACTCCAAATCGTTCAAGCCATCACCGAAAACCATTGTCTCCTCTGGTGTGACGTGCAGCAATTCTTGCAAGTGTGCCACAGTCGTTCCTTTGTGGACGCCTTGATTGGTGATATCGATCCAAGCGGCTTCCGAAGCCACGATGTAGGCGTCGTTTGTAAACTCGCTTAACTGTTGGACATGCTCAAAGCAACGTAGTTTTGGATCAAAAATAGTGAGCTTCACAAAATCTTCTGTGATGGTTTGATAATCCGCCACCGTTTTGACCACCCGATAAGAGCCACGCACTTTCTGGGCATCTGCTTCATTGGTCGCTTCAGCAATGTACGCCGCAGTCGGTGTACAGGCGATGATCACATGATCTTGCGCAATCGCAGCGAGCTTCGCAATGATCCGCCGCCCTAATTCGTTTGGCAGCAGTGATTCAAAGATGTACTCTCCTTGATGTTTGATACGGGTCGCGCTATCCCCAAGAATCCAAACATCCGCTGCCGCTTCTCCAAACAGTTCTTCCACTCGTTCACACTGTTTGCCGGTACACGCCGCAAAAGCAACCCCCGCTTCTTTCATTTGTTGGCTGACTTGTTGATAATAAGGCCGATCAAAACTGCCTTGGCTGTTCAAAAATGTGCCGTCTAAATCTGTGATGACTAATTTGATCATACGTTTCTCTTCCCCTCTACCTCGTGTCCTCTGCATTGCGGATTACTTAATTAATATTATTAATTAAGTATGCTTATTTTCAAGTTTTCCGTCAAGTCAGTCTTTTAAAAACTTTACATCGTTTCATCCCGTCGGTATACTTAATTAAATCACTTCATTAAGGAGAACACCTATGGCTTCTACCACCCATTCCATTCGCCAGCAAAACAAACAGCTGGTTTTAAAAACCTTATTTCAAAACGGGGCATTATTCGCCTCCGATTTAGTGAAGAAAACCGGCATCAGCATGGTCACCACTAACTCATTATTAAAAGAATTGTTAACAGAGGGGGAAATCACTAAAGGTCCACTGGAGCAAAAAGAGCTAGGGCGGCCTGCTGTGACCTATCAGCTAAACCAAGACCGAGGCCATTCTCTTTTGCTTAGCTTTATCGATCACGATGGTTCCTTGGCTCTTTGGTCCATGCTGATCGATCGTAAGGGGAAGGTTTTGGCAAAACACGACCAGCCGTTTCCTGATGTTGCCCCTCACCGCTTTCAAGAATGTGTAACGAACGAGCTGGCATTATTTCCCTCTGTAGAACAGATCGCCCTCTTTTTACCAGGAAAAATCAGTGAAGGAACCGTGACTTCCAGCTGGTATGAAAAATTCAATGGCTGGCACCTGGCAGACCTCGTGGCAGAGGTCACTGCACTGCCCTTCTACTGTCAAAACGATGCCCATATTTTAACGATCGGCTATTGCATCGCCCAACAGATCTCCTTGCAGCAAACCATCGTCGGCATGTACAATCCCGAAAAAAGCATGCCTGGTATCACGCTCTTGGTCAATGGTGCGCTTTTAGAAGGAAAAGATGCCCTAGCAGGAGAGGCGAAATTTTTGCCCGGCTACTTAGATCAAGGGGTACCGCAAGACCGCAGGGCTTTGGTCCAGCGCCTGGCAAGCTTACTGCCATTTTACAATGCAGCTTTTGCCCCCCACTGTATCATTTTAGCCAGCAGTGATGCAGTAAAAACCGATCTCTTAGACGCGATCCAAAAAAATCCATTGCTGCAGCAACAACCCAATCAGCCTGCTTTCCATTATATCGATGCCATCGAGGAAGCCATGGTGCTAGGCATGCACTGGCTGATTTTCCGCAAGACACCTTTTGACTTAGCTCGTTGATGACACAAAGACCATAGAATAATTGAGGCGGTGTGATATGAAAATAGCAATCATTGGTGCTGGTCCTCGTGGACTTTCACTTTCAGAACGACTGATCGCTCATAGCAAACAAAACAAACAAGACATCGACTTGCTGCTGTTTGATCCCTTTCTTCCTGGGGCAGTTTGGCGCACGGACCAATCGGCAGATCTGCTATTGAATTCTGTGACCAGTCAAGTCACCCTTTTCCCGGATGACACATTAAGCACCGGCGGCCCCGTGGTCAAAGGACCTACCTTATACGAATGGGCAGTGACAGAAGGGAAACATTTCGCAGCCACGCATGCCCCTGAGCTCGTTGCGGAATGCACAGCACTTGATTCACTTGATCCTAACGGGCATTGCTCACGGGCGTTATATGGACTCTATCAGCAGTGGTTTTATCAGCAGTTGTTAAAAGCGCTGCCTGAATCCATTACCGTCAATCATCTGTCAGATAGGGTCAGCTCTTTGACCCCGCTTTCCAACAATCGTTACCAATTGACGACGGCTCACCAAACATTCCTTGTTGATGCCGTCGTCTTAGCTACAGGACATTCACAGGCCCAACTATCAGCAGCAGAACAACGATTGGCGAATGCTGCAGAAAATAATGGCTGGTTTTATGCACCGCCAGCCAATGCGGCAGATACGGATCTAACGGCGGTGAAAGCTGGCGAACCTGTGATTTTACGGGGACTAGGACTTGCCTTTTACGATTACGTCACCCGCTTGACCAGCGGTCGGGGCGGCACCTTCGTCAAAGTCAATGGATCCCTCGTCTATCAACCTTCTGGTGAAGAACCACAAATCATCGCAGGTTCTCGTCGGGGTGTCCCGTATCATCCTCGTGGCCGCAATCAAAAAACACCGACGCAGCAGCGAAAGCCCGTTTTTTTGACCCCTGAACGCCTCGCTGCTTGGCAAGCAGCTAAAACGGTTGCTGGCAAGACCCTACTCTTCTATTTAAAAAAAGAGGCAGAACTCGTCTATTATCAAACGCTGCTTTCAGAAAAACAATGGCTTGGCAAAGATCAGCTTGCCGCTTTTACCGCCGCCTTTGTTGCCACGGAAGGATCTGAAGACTTGCTGAAAAAATGGCAGCTTCCTAAGAGGGAATGGTGGTCATGGCAACAACTAGCCGATCCCTTTGCTCAGAAAGAGCAGCAGTCCTTGCAAGACTTTTTCATTGCACTATTACGTACCCAAATTCAAGATGCCGAAAAAGGCAATCTAACGGGACCTATCAGCAGTGCCTTGGAAGTCTTCAAAGATCTGCGGGACCCGATTCGGTTTGTTCTCGATCATCAGCTAATGCCAGCACAAGACCTGAAAACACTCTTTTGGCAGTCTTTCGTTCCCTTGAACAGCTTCTTATCGATCGGTCCGCCAGTTAGGCGCCTGCAGGAACTAGTGGCATTGATGGAAGCCGGAGTGGTGACCTTACTAGGTCCTGACATGACTGTTGAGATCGAGGAGGCTTATTGTACGTATTCAAAGCGATTTCCCGACACACGCTATCACGCGACGCAACTAATTGAGGCCCGCATTCCATCGACAGCGATTCGTCGAACCAACAATTCCTTGTTGCGGCAACTCCTAAACGATCGGATCATTCACCCGCACCAGTTGCCGATCCCCAATGAGGAGCCTTTTGAGACGGGGGCTATCGCCATCGATCCAGAGACCAATCAGGTCCTTGGACCAGATGAACGCCCCTACACTACCCTCTATTGTTTTGGGATTCCCACAGAAGGCATCCACTGGCTGACGGCTGCCACTGCTCAGCCGGGAACTGATGCTTGGAATTTACGGCAGGCGGATCAGATCGCCGCTGAGCTTTTGCGCTCATACCTTTAACAAATGGGTCCATCATTTCCATGAAAAGCAGACACCTGATGAACCATTCGGGGGTCTGCTTTTGTTACGTCTTCCGTCACACTGATTTTTCTTCATTATTTAGAATATTCTTGAAATTTTCTTTAATTGTTACACGAAAATTGCGACAGTTCTAGAAAACCGTTACAATAGAAGAAAAGAACGCAAGGAGGTTGTTTCATGACCGCTGAATTACAAAAAATTGATGCCTTGATCGCAGAAGTGGAAAAAGTGATTTTAGGCAAACGAGATGTGATCCAATTTACCGTAGCTGCGCTGCTTGCTGGCGGGCACGTTTTATTCGAAGATATTCCCGGTGTCGGGAAAACAATGTTGGTCAAGTCGTTAGCAAAAGCCATTCAGAGTGACTACAAGCGAGTCCAGTTTACCCCTGACCTTTTGCCTAACGATATATTAGGTGTCTCGATTTTTAATTCCCAAAGTCACCAGTTCGAGTTTCGTCCTGGTCCGATCTTCACCTCCGTCCTCTTGGCAGATGAGATTAACCGCACCACACCAAGGACGCAAGCCTCGCTCTTAGAAGCCATGTCAGAAAATCATGTCACCATCGATAATCAAACGTACCCATTGAGCCCCCACTTTTTTGTGTTAGCTACCCAAAACCCAATCGAATATGAAGGAACGTATCCCTTGCCCGAAGCCCAATTGGATCGTTTTTTGTTCCGCCTGCATATCGGTTACCCAGATTTTCAAGATGAGCTCGCCCTTTTGACTGGAAAACGACAGCAAAGCTTGGATCAGATCCAAACCATTTTACATGCTGATGAAGTGACCGCTTTAAAAGCGATGGTCGATGACGTGTATGTCGATGAGCAAGTCGCCCGTTACGCATTGCAGCTGGTTCAAGCGAGCCGTCAGCATAATGCCATTGACCTTGGTATCAGCCCTCGTGGTGGGATCGCCTTCTTAAAAGGGGCAAAAGCGTTAGCATTGACGGAAGGTCGGACCTTTGTCACGCCGCAAGACTTGCAGCGAATTTTACCAGCAGTCTTCGGTCATCGTTTATTACTGAAAGGTGGCGTTCATGCCAGCACGGAGACCCTTTCAGACTTGATGAAACAGATGATCCAACGAGTGCCTGTCCCAACGAGGAGATAGCGATGAAAAAAAAGAAAATTGAACGCCTGCTGCGCCTCCTGTTGTTTAGCGCTGCCTATTTTCTGCTGCTGGCTTACTGTGTGATCTTCAATAATAATGCTGGCTGGAGCCTTTGGTTTTTGCTGACTTTGTTATTGTTGCTTGATGCAGTATTCTTGCTCCCCTCCCTCAAGAAGGTCCAAATCATTTTAGAAGAATCGATCCAAGCTGAAACACACACAGCGATCACCTTACCGCTGCAAGTCTTCAAGTATCGCCCGACGCTGCTGCCGCTGGTCGATTTCACCTTACAGTTTGACGATCGTTTCAAGGAAAGTCATCACAGCGCCTTTTATCGAGGCAATCTGATTCGGCTGCAGCTGCCTTGGACCCCAAAGGAGCGAGGCATCTATGAAGAATTGCCCGTTCAATTGTACAGCCATGATCTCTTTGACTTTTTTGAAAAAAGCTACGCTGCAGTTGCGAAACAATCGATTTTGATCCTGCCTAAATTGGCGCCAGAAGCTGTTACCCTGCTGCCATTTTTTAAACAGCAAGTCCGCAGCCAAACCCACGGGGAACCCAATTTTTCTATTCGACAGTTCCGTCAATACCAGTTAGGGGATTCCTTAAAAAATATCGATTGGAAATTATCCAGCAAACAACAGGAATTGATCTATCGCGAACGAGAACATGAAGAAGAACAAGACATCGTTCTGCTCTTTTGGGGAGAAGATCAGCCTGCTTTTGAAGAGACTTTGACACTGTTTTATTCGATCCACCATTTCTCGCAAAATCAACGACTTTTTCAGCCGCTCTTGATTGGTGACGGATTGACTTCTCCTTACCAAACGGATGCCGCTGCCTATGCCCAGATCCTTCCCTTCGAGAAAGTTCCTGAAGGGGTACCGCTTTTGACTGGCAGCCATCTTGTCTTCATTACCCCGGTTTTTACCCCACAACTGGAAGACTACCTCAGTCAGTTGGAAGCAAAAAACAGCTGCCAAGTGTTTACCTACGCTGATTTAATGAGGCAGTTGAATAAACTTGAGGAGGCGGTAGGATGAGATTTATTAAGAAAGCGCTGATTGGTCTTCTGACCTTTCTCAGTCTATCACTGGTGATCTTGCCGTTTATCGCAGTTTATGACCTTGGCAATCAGTTCACCCTTTTAACTTATGCCTTTAGTGTCTGTTTGATTTTGACCGTGGTGCCGAAAGTCCGTTACAGTTTGCCTTTGCTGGCAGCCGCTTGGCTGATCGTCTTGTATCGGATCTTTCCTTATGGGACTGCCTTTTCTTTTGATTGGCTGCTGCGTTTTTGGCTAGACCTGCACCGTGCCTTTCAAGAGATTCTCAGCGGTGAAGTCGGCTATATCACCGAACTGGCGGCGGTGACATTGATCGTTAGTTGGGTTTTGTTTTTAGCGATCGTACCGATCGCTTATCAACGCTTTTTCTTGATTTACGCTACCATGATCGGCTACCTGCTAACAGTCGTGATTTTTAATCAATTTGATTTGACGTGGCATTTGATCGGTATTTTTCTTTGTGCCTTGGCTTCTTCACTGATCCAGCGCAGCGCCTTTCAATCTAGTCAAATGATCGCCCCCTGGTTCGCCGTGATGCTATTGATTGGTGGATTAGCCGTCACTGCTGTCTACTTGCCGCAAACGAGCCTGCGGGATCAGTTGGCAGCCCGTTCCACGCCTATACGGACAAATCTGAATCAGCTGGGTTTTTATCAATTTATTGAAGAACATGGCACGCCCAGCGGCTCTCGCACAGGATTCAGTGAAAACGACCGTCAATTAGGCGGACCACTACTGGATGATGCGACGATCTTATTTGAAGCGCAACAAGAAACCCCGCATTACTGGCGGGTAGAAAGCAAAGACTTTTATTCTGGTAAAGGCTGGATCAGTACGAGCCGCGAAGAGGCTCGCTTGGAAGCAGAGGGCATCACGATCGCGGATCAAAGCTATCAGCAAGCCTATCTTGAGAACGAATCCGTTCGGGTCCAATTTCAAAACCATGGAGACTATGTTCCATTGCCCTATGGACGCAGCACGTTGTCCCTTGAAAACGGTGCTCGCGGTTTTCAAATCAGCGATGCCATCCAGCGGGTCGATCTCATTGATCCACTCCCAGACACCACCTTGACCTTCGATTGGGACCATCCAGATTTTGCCGCAGAAAATCTCCAAAATCTGCCTTTGATCTATCCGGATTCTCCGATCGATTATATCCAGTTACCCGATTCTTTGCCGCAGCGGGTACGAGATCTCGCCGCTGAGATCACCGCTGACAGCAACAGTCTGTTTGATCAAGTCACGGCGGTTGAAAGCTATTTGAAAGATCCACTCGTATTCCGCTATTCCAAGACCGATGCCGTCGTGCCTGCAGAAGAGCAAGATTACGTTGATCAATTTTTATTTGAATCACAAGTCGGCTACTGCGACAATTTTTCCACGGCAATGGTCGTGCTACTACGGAGTTTAGAGATCCCTGCTCGCTGGGCTAAAGGCTTTTCTCCTGGATCCCCCGTGACAGAAAACGGCATCACTACTTATACTGTCCGTAACTTGAATGCCCACTCATGGGTGGAAGCCTACTTTGACGGATACGGCTGGGTGCCTTTTGAACCGACACCTAGTTTCCAAAATCCAGATCGTCCCGTGTTGACGCAAGAATCTACTAGCTCCGAAGAAACACCGACCGCTAGCAGCGAGACAACACCAACGAGCAATACGGAAACAGAAAGTAGTGAAACCACGACCAGCAGTTCTGCAACAGCCGCGGTTACCGATGATGTTTGGTTGACTGAGGAGCTGAAACAAACGCTGCGCAATGGCTTCTTTGGAGGCTTAGCTATCTTAGGACTTGGCCTGCTTTTCTATTTCCGCCATTCGTTTTTCCGTATTCATTTATGGTTGATCTGCCGCTTTAACAAACAGCCGCTAGTTGCTGCCTATCCTTTGTTTTTACGACAAACGACGAAAGTTCTGTACCGTAACGAGGCGGAGCCGTTGATCGATTATGCCCAACGACTCGAAGCCTTCTATCCACTGTTCCATGGTGATTTTATCCGCTTGACGCAGCAATACGAAGCCTACCTTTACAGCCAAGAACAGCCGGCTGGTCAAGAAGCCTTCTTGAAGCAAGTCGCTGCCCAAATCAGTCAGCTGAAAAAAATCAACTAAGCAGTGAGGAGAAACGACAAAAAAACGTATCGATCAAAGGATCGATACGTTTTTTGCTTTAGGCGTTTCCTTGACGTTTTTGAACGGCAATAATAATCAGTTTTGTGATTTCCATCAAAACAACTGCCACAGCAGCCATTGCGATACATAGACCGACATGTCCTAAAGTGAAGGTTGCTGGAATCGCAAAGACTTCACGGATGCCAGGAATCAAGGTAATGCTGTATAGTCCACCACAAACGACGATCGCCAACCACACCATTTTATTGGCAAAAAGGCCAGCTTGCCAAGCAGTCTCGGTATTTGAGCGTGCTGGCAATGTTTGCAATGTCCGGCTCCAGATAAGTGTTGAGAAGGCCATCGCTACACCTAACTCAGGTGATTGGCTCATCCCTAACCATTGTGCCAAAATCACGACAGCGGCAATCAAAATACCGCGATACGTTACTGAGATCAAAGTTTTTCCAGTGAAGATACCTGCATTTGGATCTCTAGGCTGACGTTGCATGATGGTTGGTTCGGCTTTTTCCATTCCCAGAGCAATCGCTGGTAATGAGTCGTTGACTAAGTTGATAAAGAGTAGCTGCAAGGCAGTAAATGGATTGTCCCAACCCATCACTAAGGCAAAGACGATCGCAATGATCGCACCTAAGTTTCCAGCAAACAAATACGAAATGGCTTTTTTGATGTTGTCAAAGACGTTTCGGCCAACTTCTACAGCACGAATAATTGAGGCAAAGTTGTCATCCGTCAAGACCATCGCCGCTGCATCTTTGGCAACATCCGTTCCGGTTCCCATTGCGATCCCGATATCCGCTTGTTTCAAGGCAGGTGCATCATTGACCCCATCTCCGGTCATGGCAGAGATCTTGCCTTTGTCTTGCCAAGCCCGCACGATACGGATTTTGTTTTCCGGCGAAACACGAGCATAGACTGTGATTTTGTCTAATTGATCCGCTAGTTCGGTTTCAGAAAGAGCATCCAATTCCGTACCAGTCAAGGCTAAATCGCCCTCGGCTGAAATACCGATCTCTTGTGCGATCGCCACGGCTGTCGTTTTGTGGTCCCCTGTGATCATCACTGTTTTGATACCAGCAGATTTAGCATCCGCTACGGCTTGTTTGACTTCTTTACGAGGAGGATCGATCATTGCCATCAAACCAACCAAAATCAGCTCGTTTTCATCCTCTAGTGTCAATTCTCGTGATTGGGCATCGGTCAATGGACGGTAAGCAAACGCCAAGACTCGTAATGCCCGTTTTGAGAATTCTTCGTTTTGATGCTGCAACTTATTTCTGATTTCATCTGTTAAAGGCACGACTTGATCATCGATCAAGACTTTAGTACTGCGGCCAAAGACGATGTCTGGACCACCTTTGGTCAACAATAAATGTTCGCCATCGATCTCATGTAAGGTGGACATCAATTTACGATCAGAATCGAAAGGCAATTCTTGCAAACGAGGAAACTGTTGACGAATCGCCCGATATGGCTGATTTAGTTTCTCACTGTAATCCAGAAACGCAATTTCAGTAGGGTCTCCTAGCTTCGCCCCATCTTCACTGATGGCAGCATCATTTGCCAAGACACTGATTTCTACCAAGCGTTTTTCAGGCAATGTCCAGGTAGTTGGCTCATCGGGGAACGTGCCCGTTTGCCCGTTTGGTAGATAGTAGTCAACAACGGTCATTTTGTTTTGGGTCAAGGTCCCTGTCTTATCGGTACAAACGATACTCGTTGAACCCAATGTTTCAACCGCTGGTAGTTTTCGAATGATGGCATGACGCTTCGCCATTTGTTTTGTTCCGATGGAAAGGACGATCGTCACGATCGATTGCAAGGCTTCTGGGATCGCTGCAACGGCTACGGCTACCGCAAACATAAAGGCGTTGACTAAATCTTCCGTCATATCACCTGTACCGTCACCTAAGAACAGCCGTGCGACTTGAACCCCTAAAATAATCAATGAAAGGACCAAGATCGCCAAGCTCAGTTTTTTACTGAAGCTGTCTAGTCCTCTTTGCAATGGCGTTTTGTGTTCAACCGTACTTTCCAATAAGCCCGCCACTTGACCGATTTCCGTCACATTACCAGTTGCGGTTACGATAAACCGACCACGCCCATAAGTGACGATCGTTCCACTGAAGACCATGTTGTCACGGTCGCCGATCGGTGCGGTACGATCGATCACACCTAATTCTTTTTCCGCTGGCGTTGATTCCCCAGTCAGCATTCCTTCATCGACCTTCAAAGAACCCTCTTCGATCAATCGACCATCTGCTGGTACATAGTCCCCAGCTTCTAAAATAACGATATCGCCGACAACCAATTCTTTCGCTAGCACACTTTGTTCTTTGCCATCCCGAATGACGTTAGCATCTGGTGCCGACAGGCTTTTCAAAGCGTCTAACGACCCTTCGGCTTTTTTCGTTTGAATCACACTGACGACGGAATTCAACAAGAGTACTGCGAAGATAACGATCGACTCAACGTGGGCACCCATAACCATTTGGATGATTGCCACGATCAGCAAGACGATCACCATCGCATCTTTGAAGGTATCTAAGAATAAGGCAAAGCTAGATTTCTTAGGTGCTTCCTTCAGCTGGTTCAGGCCATTTTCTAAGCGCTTGGCTGCCTCTTGCTGCGTCAACCCCTCTGGACTGCTCTGGACCTCTGCCATAATTTCCGAGATTTCTTTTTGATACATTTCTTTCGCCAATTTTTTTGCCCCTTTTAATTTTATTTTCCTTAGGCACTCTGCTAGAAAAAAAGAGACCTAAGACAAGTATACGCTTGTCTTAGGTCTCACCATTTCAAATAATACCAGAAAGCTGTCGCCAGCTTACTTACTGTTGATATTATCGCAGCTTGCGCCACCGGTTACTCCCCTAAGGAATAATAATAAGAATGTATCATTATCATAACGGAAACTGTTGTGCTTGGCAACTATAAAACATCAATTTGAAAATTTTTTGAAAACATTCTTTTTGTTCCCATTCCTTTTTTTCTGTTACACTAAGGAAGAAAGAAATTTGTACGTTACAGGAGGAAAAACGATGGATCTTTTTGATACTTTTACCCACCACAGCTCTGTCAGAGATTTTCAACCCCGGCCACTATCAAAGGAACTCAAGCAAAAACTAGTAACGGTTGCCCAGAGCGGTTCCAGCTCGAATTTTGTTCAAGCCTATTCGATCATTGAGGTCAGTGATCCCGAAAAGCTGGCTGAGATTGAAAAGCTCGCGGGTGCCCCAAACTATATCACTCGAACCGGAGTCTTCTACCTTTTTATCGCCGACTTACATAAGCATCAGCAGCTGCTGACCCAAGCAGGATTGCCGGATACCCACTTAACCACGATGGAACCATTTATTGTGTCAGTCGTTGATACGACCATCGCTGCCCAAAATATGGTAGCTTACGCTGAAGCGCAAGACTTAGGAATTTGCTACATCGGCGGTATCCGCAATGATTTGCCTCGTATCGCAGAGCTCGTCGGCTTACCAAAATTGACGTTTCCGTTATTCGGCTTGACGATCGGTTATCCGCAACACAGAAATGAGCCGAAAGTCCGCTTGCCCCAAGAAGCGATCGTAAGTGTCGATCAGTATCAACCGCTGACGCAGGAGCAAACAGCCCAGTACAACCAAACGACAGAAGCCTATTATGCACAGCGCAGCCGCAATCAACAGCAAACCAATTGGCAAACGAAAATGACGGAATTTTTCCGTGAACCGCGACGTCCAGATGTCGCTGCCTTTATGAAGCAACAAGGCTTCTCAGACCACTTCGGCGAATGAGGACACTAATCACCACGGGAAAATAAAAAACGATCGCTGGCAAGGAATCTTGTCAGGATCGTTTTTTTCTTAGTGTAAAAATCAGGTTCAGGCGGCTCTTGTATCTTTGTCATGGTAATTAACGTGTGGCTTCTTTTGCGGCTTCGTTGACGGCAACTGCCTGCTCACATGTTTCCATTAATGCTACTAACGCTTTATCTAACACGGCTGCATTTTCGGAGGTTCGCTGACTGATTTGCGTCATAGGCTGCGCCGCAAGATCCAGCAAATAGGTAGGGATTGCTTCTTTTTCAGCAAAAGTGCCCTTAATCAGCGGCTGGTAGACAGACTCGCCACAGGGGCCGGTTTTGATAAAGGCTAGTTCGAACTGCGCCTTCCCTGACAAACGCAACCGATAGACCCCTTCTTTGGTCAGCAGTTTTTCATCGGCAAAGCGTGCCTGTAATCGTGCGAAACGTTCGTAATCCATGGTATCTGCTCCTTTTTGATTTCTTCTTTTCTCTAGTGTAGCAAATTTCTTGTTAGCAAAACATCTTTTTCATAGAGAACGCCCCCTTTCTCCTCGTTTGGTGATTTTTCACTTTACAAACAGAACAAACGTTCGTATAATTCAAGTGAGGTGAATGCGTATGCCCGCTGCAAAAATCGCTTATGCAAAACAAGAAACCTATGCATTTGAAAAACACTATTATGAATTGGTAAACTTTCCCACACCAGTGGCGCTTTTGTTTGATGAATTCGCACTGACGATGGAGCGCAACCAAAAATCGTATATTGCGATCCCCGCGCGCTATTCCGTCTTAAAGGTTCCGCTCGTCTTTGTTTTTCGACTAGAGACTAAGGATGCGCCTGTTTATTATTATGAGCACGTACTTGCTGAAAATAAGATCATTCGCCGCTACAACCCCGAGCGTAATTATTTGCCCGGCGGAAGATAGACCAATGGCTCACCCCGTTTACTGTACTAAGCAACTGCACCCTCCTGATAAATATCACTGATCAGCAGTTCGAATGTTTGTCAACAAAACAAAACCCTTCTATACTAAAAAGAAAGGGGTTTTTCACAATGACGAAAAAACCGCCGCAAACGTCTGAAGAAAAAGAAGCCGCTTCTAACAATATGGGACTGGGGATCGGTGTCGGAATGGCCTTAGGTGCTGCATTTGGGATGCTGTTTTTTGACAACCTGGCATTAGGCATGGGTTTAGGCATCGCACTAGGTGTAGCGATCGGTGCCGGTATGGATCAAAAAAGCAACAAAGACAAAAAATAGCTGCAGCAAGGAGCTGTGTTTATCTGTCACAGCTTGCTGCCCAGTAAATACCAAAAAAGCCTAAGTTCTGCACGTGTTGTGCAGGACCTAGGCTTTTTTACTTCGAGCAATATTCTCGAAAGCAGCTGCTTCACAGTTGGTTACAGCAGATTTCTTTTCGCCATTTCTGCGCGATACAGTTCATAAACCGCATCACTTTGCTTTGCATGGCTGCGGTAAAAGAGCCCATAAGAGAAAATCGCTTGGAAATTGCTTCCTTGATTTGCTCGTGCTACAGCGTGGTACAAATTCGCCAACTGCTGATCAGACATCTTCCCGCTTTTGATTCGTTTGGCAACTGCTTTTTGGGAAAGGGTAAATAAAATCGTCGTAAATACTTGATAAACCACCCAAATCGCCAGAATAACCAAAATAAATTTCACCAAATCAGGCATCACTTTTCAACTCCTTACAAAAAGTAAATCATTCGGATGATTTGATGTCAATAATAAAATAACCCAACGAAAATAAAATATTTATTTCCCAAAGTAATAAAATAGCAGTACGACAATGATTGAAACAATCAGTCGTACTGCTATTCCTTTATTACCTCTATTCATCTAAGTATTAATAAATCGACTCAGCTAAAAAAAGAATAGACGGTATCAATGTCTCTTTATTTCGCCAAACGGTAGATAGCATCTGCATAGATCACCGCTGCGTTGAATAGGTCATCCAAGCTCATGAATTCATTGGCTTGGTGCATGGTGTCGACATAGCCTGGGAACATTGCGCCATAGGCAACGCCGCGTTTCAATAGACGGCCGTATGTGCCGCCGCCGATGATTTGTTCAAAGCCTTTTTCGCCAGTATGTTCTTCATAAACCGCCAATAAAGTTTCTACCAATGGATCATCTGCTGGCACGTAGTGAGGTTCCATGTTGCGGTCATTGCGAGTAACGGTTGCCCCTTCCATACCGACGGTGCGTTCCACACCGATTTCAAGACCTTCCGCAGTTACCCCTTTAGGATAACGGAAATTCAATGCGATAAAGTTGTCTGCTTGCGTTCCTGCTTGGTTCGCTTTAAAAGCAAACAAGCCAGCATTCATAGTCAATTTACCCATTTTTTCATCTTCGTACGCCACACCTAATTTTTCACCGTAGAAATCTTCATGGACATAGGCTGCTGCTGCATGGATGAATTGTTTTGCGCCGCCGCCAAAGGCATAGTTATCTAAGAAGACAGCTAAGAAGGTCCCTGCATTGATTCCTGATTGTGGGCTGGCACCATGGGCACCTTTACCGACTAATTCAATCGTCACTTGTTCATTTTCTGTTTCAATCGTCCCCGTCACTGGATTGGCTTCAACGTAATCGAAAAAGGCTTTTTCGATCGCTAATGCTTCTTCTGTTGATGGAGCAATGAAGCTTGCTGTTGCCGTTCCTGGTACCATATTTTCTCGCAAGCCAGCAGTAAAGCTTTGTAGCGTGAAGTCTCCTTCATTGTTGCCTTGGAAATGGATCCCTAATGTCACATTTCCTTTTTCTCCATTGATAATTGGGAAATTGGCATCTGGTGAGAAGCCAAAATCAGGCTTTTCTTCATGCTCAAAGTAGTAATCCATATCTGCCCAGCCGCTTTCTTCATCAGAACCAACGACAAAACGGATTTTTTTCGATAATGGCAAGCCCAATTCTTTGATGATCTTCATCCCATAATAGGCAGCCATTGAAGGACCTTTATCATCAGAAGAACCACGAGCATAGATTTTGTTGTCATTGATGACTGGATCGTAAGGATCGGTTGACCAGCCGTCACCTGCAGGAACAACATCCATGTGGCCGAAGATCCCTAATGTTTCGTCTCCTTCACCAAATTCGATGTGACCAGCGTAGTTATCGACGTTTTTGACTGTGAAGCCATCACGTTCGCCATAAGCTAGCATGTGTAGCAACGCATCACGAGGTCCAGGACCAAATGGTGCATCCGCAGTCGCTTTATCATCTTCTCTTTCACTTTTCACTTTCAATAGATCAATCAAGTCGTTCAGCAAATCGTCTTTGCGGGCTTCGACCTCTTTTTTCCAATCGATTGTCATAGTGTTCCCTCCATTTCTGTTCTCGCTATTTATGATAACACTCTTAAACCAAAAAAGGAAAAAAAATTGCGCCTTTTTCCATGGGTCTTTTCTATGAAATTTCTAGGAAACAGGTATAATAAATATAACTCGATTTTGATTAACGAAAGGAGTCATTGCATGGAGCAACTTGATTCTGCGATTTTATCCAAAGTGATCCAACAGCGCCCGACAAAAAGCCACAAAGGTACCTTTGGCCGAGCCGTTTTAGTAGGGGGCAACCGCCAATTCGGTGGGGCGATCTTAATGGCTGCGCAAGCCTGTGTGTATGGGGGAACTGGTTTGACTACCGTGATCTCCGATGGTGTCAACCGAACCGCCCTGCACGCTCGCTTGCCTGAAGCGATGTTTGTCGATTGGCAGCAAACAGAACTGATCGATACGGTCACCGAATCGGCGGACGTCCTACTGATTGGTCCTGGATTAGGCGAAGGAAAAAGCAATTTTGATCTGCTGCAGCGGATCGTTTCTGCCCAAAAAGAACACCAATGGTTGGTGATCGATGGTTCGGCGATCAATTTGGCTGCCAAATATCCGCTGATCATCCCCTTTCCTGAACAAGTCGTCTTCACGCCGCATCAAATGGAATGGCAACGGCTCAGCGGACTGGCAATTGCCGATCAGACAGAAGAAAACAACCAACAAGCCCAACAAAAACTCGGAAGTCTGGTGGTCTTAAAAAGCCATCGCACGCAAATTTACGGCAGCAGCATCGCCCAAAATCCCCTCGGAACACCCGCAATGGCGACTGGCGGCATGGGGGATACGCTGGCAGGCATGATCACCAGCTTTTTGGCACAGTTTGAAAAAACAGAGGAAACGATCCAAGCGGCTGTCTATCTCCATAGCCTAATTGGCGAAGCATTGGCAAAAGAGCACTATGTCGTGTTGCCGACACAAATCAGTGCCGCATTGCCTCAATGGATGAAAAAGCACCAAGCATCTGATCCAGAATGATTTCTGATAAACCATTCATCAAAAAAACGTCCCTTTCTATGTTTGTCGAAAGGGACGGTTTTTCCAATAGTCAGCTAATTGTTAAAATAAACCACTCGCACTTCATACGGCGCCAAGGTTACTGTTGGAGGGACTGCTTGATTGGTCTCTAAATCAACGACTTCTTTGATCAAGTCCAATGTCTGCTCTTTCTCAGAAAAATTCATGATGAAAAAGTACGTTCGTTCTGGACTGATCCTGCCTTGGATCGAGACTTCAGGGTTGGCATGCGCGATCCTTTCCTCTGCCAAAGACAACTCACGGGCCAAAGAGGCATAAAACTGTTCGAAAAAGTCATAGTTGGTGCGAGCCGCCAGATAATAAGCGGTGCCGGCACCAAAGGCATTTTTGGTGATCGCAGGGGTTCCTTGGTAAAAATCTGCTTGATACTCCCCTAGTACCTCCGCTGTTTCGGCTTCGATGATTGCAGAGTAGTCCCGTGTTTCAAAGGGCTGTCCTTGAAAAACCACTTGATTATGTTCAGTGTCAAAAAGAGTTTCCAGCTCCAGCACGTTGATGCCTAATAACCCTCGCAACGGCTGTGGCAAGCCCCCCAGATACAATAGGTCGGTTTCATTGACCATGCCGCTAAAATAACTGGAAATCAAGGTACCACCAGCTTCCGTGTACTGGCAAAGTTTTGCCATCGTCTCTGCTGTCATCAAGTAAAGCATCGGAGCGATCACCAACTGATAGTCAGAAAAATCTTGCTCTGGGGTCAAAATATCGACCGCGATGTCTTGTTCCCAGAAATAACGATAATGCTCCTGCAACGTTTGGGGATACCGTCGTGTTGGTCGCCCAAACCCGCCACCTCGCTTCAATGCCCAGTTGCTTTCCCAATCAAAAAGAATCGCCACTGCTTTTTTTCTGGTGGTTCCTTGAATTTCTTTGATTTTTTCCAAGCGCTTGCCGTAAGCCGCAACTTCTTTGAAGACCCGATTCTCCGTGGAATCATCATGTCCCACGACTGCCCCATGGAATTTTTCTGAATTGCCACGGGATTGGCGCCATTGAAAATACAAGGTACTATCTGAGCCATGGGCGATCTGTTGCATGGCACTCAACTGATGGACACCAGGCTTTTTCGCTTTATTGAAGGAATGCCAGTTAACAAAACTCGGCGTGCATTCCATCACTAAAAAGGGCTGTTTCTTCAATGACCAGTACTGGTCATGCACATAGGCGGATTTCATCGCTGTCGCTGCCAAGGATTCAAAGTTGTTGTTCCAATCAGGGTAACTATCCCAGCTAACGATGTCCACATGACGAGCAAACTTGCTGTAGTCAATGCCTTCTAAAGGAATAAAATCTTGGGTAGCATGTCCTTCCGCCATAAAATTCGTCGTCACAGGAATGTCCGGGGTCAGTTGACGGATCGGCGCACATTCATGCAAATAAAAATCGATCGTCCTATCTGTGACAAATCGTTTCCAATCAAGATCCATGCCATGCACTTTGTGTTCTCCTAAAGGCGAAGGCGGTAAAACCTGCGACCAATCAGAGTACGTACCGCCCCAAAAAGAAGTCCACCAGGCATGATTCAACGTGGCTAAATCACCATATTTTTTTTGCAGCCAGCGGCGCCAGTTTTCCTGACAATAGGAGCAAAAGCATTCGCCAGAGTACTCATTGGAGATATGCCACATGGCTAATGCTGGATGCTTGCCGTAACGTTTTGCCAACTGCTGATTGATTTGCGTTACCTTTTCCCGATAGATCGGTGAAGAGTAACAGTGATTGTGGCGAAACCCATGGGTATGTTTTTGCCCTTGGGCGTTGGTCCGATTGACTTCGGGATACTTTTGGCTCAACCATTGCGGACGTCCACCGCTAGGAGTGGCCAAAATGACTTTGCCGCCGATGCCATGGATCTGATCAAACACACGATCCAACCAGTCAAACTGATAAACGCCTTCTTGCGGCTCTAAGGCACTCCAAGCAAACACCCCTAATGTGACGGTGTTGACATGGGCTTGCTGCATATAGGCAAGATCCTTTTGCAAGATTTCTGGATAAGCCAGCCATTGATCGGGGTTGTAATCCCCGCCATGCATAAACTGCTGATCAAACAATTGATTGCTCATCATTCTACTCCTTTTTTGGCTTGTAACTGGTAGACAAATGATTGAAAATCGCCAGTGACTTGCGCCGTTCCATGGTTGACGGCATTAAACTGATAGGGTTTACGCAACCCTAATTGCCTTAACAACTGACCAGAGACGGGTTCGCCATTGACCTGATACACCTGTTGGCCATCGAGAAAGGCTACGGGCAAAAAGTCTTCCGCCGTCGGATTGGCTTGTGCCAACACGCGAAAGAAAGCAATCAATGCTTCTTCGTTTTGCGGATCATACACCGCCCAAGTTTTTTCATTGCCATGGTCCAACTGCTGCAGCTGGTAAAAAGTGCCAAAGGTCAGCAATTGCCGCTGTTTTTTATAAAAAACGATTTGGGATTTGATTGCCTGCTTTTCAGCTTCAGACAAATGAAAGAGATCGAGTTCATACCCCAAAGGCCCAAACATTGCGACGGTTTGCCGAAAGTCTAAAGAAGTTGCCCGACCGACTTGGTGGTTTGGTGCCGCCGACACGTGATTGCTGAAGGAGGACAACGGATACCCTAGCAACGTTCCGCTTTGGATCGCTAAACGTTCCACTGCATCACTATCATCACTAGGCCAAATCTGCGGACTGTAAAACAAGATCCCCAAATCGTATCTCCCCCCGCCGCCAGCACAGCCTTCAATCAAAAGGGTCGGAAACGCCGCTAAGATTTTTTCATATAAGCGATAAAGACCTAAAATATAACGATGATAAAACTCCGTCTGAGAAATTCCCTGTTCCGCTAAGTAAGGAGAGTAAGCTTCCGTGATATTACGGTTCATATCCCATTTGATGTAATCCAGCTTGGTTTCAAGGATCACTTTTTGCATCGCTTCGAAAATCGCCTCAACCACTGCCGGATTGGCAAAATCCAACACGTATTGTCCGCGCCCCACAGAGATCCGCTCATAAGGATGCTTGACTACCCACTCAGGATGCTCTTGGTACAACTGACTATCTGGCGAAACCATTTCCGGTTCAAACCAAATCCCCAGTTGCAGTTGCATGGCATGAATTTTCTCAGCAAAAGAGCCGATTCCTTTTGGAAATTTGACAGGGTCCGCCACCCAATCGCCTAATGAACTGCGATCATCGTTGCGTTTCCCAAACCAACCATCATCCAGCACAAAGCACTCCATCCCTAACGCCTTGCTTTCTTGGGCTAAGGTCAACAACTTCTCTTCATTAAAATCAAAATATGTCGCTTCCCAGTTATTAAAGACAATCGGCCGCTGCCGCTTTTGCCAATAAGGGGCAATCACATGCTTTTCGATAAATTGGGCGGATTCTTGACTCAAGCCATTCAGACCAGCAGCGGTGAAGGTGAAGAGACATTCTGGTGCTTCAAAGGTTTCTCCTTGTGAAAGCTGCCAGCTGAAATGCTCAGGATGTATCCCCAACATCAATCGAACGTTGTCCCATTCATCCATTTCCGCTTGCGCCAAAAAGTTGCCAGAATAAATCAGGTTGGCACCATAGACGTGACCAGTGTCATTGGTGGCTTGCTGTTCTTTTAAGGCGACAAAAGGATTGTGCTGATGACCAGACGCTCCTTTTAACGAGCCGACACTGATCGTCCCTTGGGTCAAAGGGACCGTCTTGATATGCCGTTCTTTCAGCCAGGCGCCTGACAGATGCAGCAGTTCAAAATTGCGATTTTTCAGCTCCAAGACACCACTCAAAAAGCGCTGAATGGTTCTAGGCTTGCTCCCCGTATTGGTCAATGTTTGCTGCCGCGTGATGGTTCCTGATCCTTTGAAGATCGTATAGGTGATCGCCAGTTCCAGCTGCCGCTCTTGATCTACTAATTCAAAGACGATGCTTTGGCTTTCATCGGCAGCCGCGAAGCTGGCTGGTTGCGCCAGCTTTCGTTCTTTGCCCTCAAAACAGTGAAAAGCCACAAGTTTAAAATCCACATAAAGTGGGGTTTCTTCCTCAAAAACCGACACTGCCCCTTCTCGAAAATCAGAAGTCCCATACGTTGGCAATTCTTGAAAACGATCCGCCAAGGTAAAAAGATTGTCTGCTTCAAAAAATTTGACGGTTCCTGCCGATTTATTCTCTTTTTTCTCAAGGTACGCTTGATCAAATGGCGCCAGTGTGCCTAGAGATGGCCCAAAATAGACATGACCCAGTTGCTGATTTGGTAACACATTGATGATATAACTGATTTTTTCATTGTATAAGTGAAAGAGTTGTTCGTTTCTAATTTCTATCATTGCTATCCTCAATTTTCCCCATTTTTTTCATTTGTCCCTACTCGTTGACAAGCTGCTTCAAGATAACGCAAGCGTTTTTTGACGCCACGATTGAAAAAGAATTTGTAAAACAGTGCCGCCAACATAAAGCTGTAGGTTGTTTTCTGCTGCTCAAAACGGCTTTGTTCCGAATACGTGACTTGCAGCTTCCCTTTTCGTCCTGGAGCAAAACTGTACCGTTGATCGATCACTCCTTCTTCATGGGTCGTACGAAGCCACAGCTCATCCGCGGCAATTTTTTTGACCGTCATAACGGCAGGTACCAACCGCGGAGCGGTTTTGGTTTGGATCATCGTTTCAATACGGCAGCCTTCCCCGAATGGTTCTTGGGCTTGTTTGGCTCGAAAGAATTTCTCTTGTTCCGCCAATAACACACGGGAAAAGTCCGTAGGTGTGGTATTCATTTGATAACTGCAAGACAATGTATCGGTTCTCATCACAAATTCCTTCCTAAAGGGTGCGCGTATTGCATTCCTTTCCGTTTCTGGGCTTATCTTTCTTCTACCCTTTGATTGATCGTCTCAGATGTCGCTTGTTCATTTAATGACGCTTCCGCTTTTTCTTCTTTCAAGTACCCGCGATCCATTACGATCAAGAATGGCACCCAGATCAAGGTCATTACGGCAACCGTCACTAACTGTAAGATTGCACCGGCAACAGAACCCGTGCCTAACCAACCAGATAAGAAGACCGGGGTCGTCCAAACCACCGTTGCTCCAATTGGTCGTGGCACCAAGCCTGCGGCAATCGCAAAGTAAGAGATCGTCGTACTGGCTAATGGCGCTAAGATCCATGGGACAAAAGCGATCGGGTTCAAGACGATCGGCAAACCAAAGGTCATCGGTTCAGATACGTTGAAAACAGATGGCGCGATCACGGTCTTCATTAATTTTTTCATCCGAATCGAACGAGCGATAAAGAAGGCCATCGTAATCGAGATCCCCAGCTGCATTCCTTGATTGACGAACACGCCCATAAACGTAGTGTTAATGATATGGGGCAGTTGTTCAGCCCCTGCTTTGTAGGCTTCATAGTTTTCGATCGCTAACGCATTCATGATTGGATCGATCACCGCATTGACCACCAATGTTCCGTGAATCCCAAACCACCAGAAGAATTGGGTGAACAAGACGGCGATCAGTACTGCTGGCAACGTACCGCCTAAGCCCATTAATGGTTTTTGCAAAATCTCATAAACGAAATCAACGGCATTACCCCATGAAGTAAAGGTGAACAAGTAGCGAATCAAATTGAAAAGGAACAACGGTGCCGCCCCAGGAATGATGGCGACAAAGGATTCTGCGATCATTGGCGGAACCGAATCTGGCATTTTGATCGTCAGCCCAGCCGCACTGATTTTGCAATAGATCTGCGTAGCGATAATGGCCGTGATGATTCCGACAAACATTCCCTCAGCCCCTAATTTCGACAAGGGGATCACTGTACCTAACTCTTCGGATGAGCCAAAAGGCAGTAGCATCAAAAACGAAGACAGTGAGATGGCACCCGCAAATAATTTGGCTTGTCCATATTTGCCAGCCAACTGATAGCCGATCCCAAAAACAACGAAAATAGCAGTGATACTCATGGTCGCATTTCCGATAGGACCAAAAAAGTCGTTTAGAAACGTGATGAATCCCTCTGGAAGTTTTTCCGAGAGTCCGAAAGTAGCAGGCAGATTTTGAATAATAATCATAATTGACGCAAACATTGTCGCAGGAAAAGCGACCATAAACCCATCACGAAGACTTAACAAGTATTTGTTGTTGGCAATGATCTGAGCAAAAGGCACCATCTTTTCGGCTAATTTATCAATAAACTTCATTTCGTTTTCTCCTTTATTTTTAACTGTAAACGTTTACTACAATCAGTATAGTTGTTTAGTTAATGTTTACACAACCCCTAAAATAAAAAAAGATCAGACGTCACTGATCTTTTTCGGCAATCGATTCTCTAATAATCAATTCACTGCCACAAACGACGCGAACCGGCATCGTCCGCACCCCAAGGATTTTATTTTTCGCTAATTCGACACTCATCTGCCCCATCTCTTCGGCTTTCATCTTAACGGAGGACAATGCGGGCGTCATAAATTGCGCCATTTCGATATCATCAAAACTAACGACCGACACATCTTTAGGAATCGATAGCCCCGCTTCAGCGAGTGCCTTGTAAACCCCGACAGCCATAGGATCGCTGGCAACGACGATCGCTGTGGGGCGAGGATTCATTTGCGCGATCTGCTGACCAAAATGCAAACCAGTCTCTGGTGACCATTTCCCCTGCAGCACGGTTGTGAACTTTTCCAATTTATTAAGCAGCATCCATTGGCGATAATTTTCTGCTCGAATCTCTTGTTCATCGTAAACGACTTCGCCAGAAATCGTCACTCGGCTGGCAACACCACCCACAAAGGCAATATTCTCATGGCCCTTCTCTTTTAACATCGTGAGGATCTGGTGGGTCTTTTGGGCAAAATCGGTTTGGATGCAATCGTAGCTGGGGGCTTCACTATAATTATCCACCAGGATAATATTGGCATTTTGCTGACTGATCTCTGCCAAAGCATCGCTGGTCATCTCTCCAATAATAATGACTGCGCCATACTTCGCCAATTGTGCCAAATCTTTTTGAGGCTCCCGCATGGAAAAGGCCCGAATCGTTTTTAAGCGCCACTTCGCCGCTTCTTTTTCGATCCCGTTGCGGATCATCATAAAATACGGATCGTTTCTTTCCGACTCTCGATCGTGGCGGGTAATGATGGCAATCGTGTTTTGGTCGCCGACTTCACGGGAATGGGGTTGATTTTTTTCTTTTGAATAATTCATTTGGTTGGCGATCTCAATGACTCGCTGACGCGTATGTTCATTGATACTGAAGGTTTCATCATTGTTAAGGATTCTAGAAACACTTGCTACCGACACCCCGGCTAATTTCGCGATATCTCTCATACTTGCCATAACTGCACCTCATCTGTTTACTGTTTACTAAATTTACATTCAGCATAGGCATAATTTTTGACCCTGTCAACCTTCTTTTCACAAAAAAACCGAAACTCCTTAGCTTTTCACTAAGGAAGTTTCGGGATACCCGTTTGTTTTCTATTTGAGCGCTTGGTCACAGAGCAAGACATTGACTAAATACAAGGTGCTGATCCCTAAGACCAATAAGTAGACTGGACCAAACAGCAAAAAGGTCAAGACAAGCGTCACTGTTGCTAAAAGATGCGCCAGTACTCGTTTGGGTGAACGAGCAAACTGGTAAAAACTATAAAACAATGAGCTGGGCTGCTGCGGATAGGTGTGAAGCAGCCTCGTTTGATAAAGCAAGACCAAGCAAAACAAGCCAAAGGTGAACGCTAACGCGTAACTAGCGATCTGAAACAGCGGGTGCTGCAAACGGCTAAAGATAAAGCTGTCCGCCAAAAGCAGCAGGAAGAATAGACTGAGCAAACGGTCTTGCCCTTTTCTTGTTGCCCACTGCTGATGAAATGCTTGCTGAAAATGAGCTTTGCTGCTTGCCACCAAGCCCTCGTTACGCAGTTCCGTCAACGTCTCGATCAATGCTCGACTAGCGGTGGTACTGGTGATCAAAGGCAAGGAATACAACAGCCACATGCCTTGTAAAACCAGTAAATGCGGAAGCCAGTTGATGCCAGTCAACAGCGCTTGGTTTAAGCGTTGAGGGGTAACTTTTGTTCTCATCCTTTGGAACCTCCCGTCAGATCCATTCCCTCAATAAAGTAGCGTTGAGCGAGGAAGAACAGCAAGATCGTCGGCAATAGCACAAGCGTTGCTCCTGCCATCAAGTAGTTCCACTGGGTCGTTGATTGGTTTTGGAAGACTTGCAGGCCAATCTGCAGCGTGTACTTTTCTTGGTTTTGAATATACAGTAATGGTCCTAAGAAATCATTCCACGCCCCATTGAAGGAGTTGATGGCAATCGTGATCAGCGCGGGTTTCGTCAATGGGATCATTAGATGGCTCCAAATATAAAGATGATTGGCGCCATCGATCTTAGCGGCTTCGATCAATTCATTGTTAACGGACAAGTAAAACTGCCGCATCAAGAAAATGTTAAAGGCGTTCCCGAAAAACGCTGGAACGATCAGCGGCAGATAGGTGCCGACCCAGCCGATTTTGGAAAACAAGACATATTGCGGGATCATCGTCACAAAGCCAGGAATCATCATCGTAGACAAGACGAGGGCAAAGATCAGATTTTTTCCTGGAAAGGCCAATTTTGCAAACCCATAAGCAATGAAGGAATTTGATAAGACATTGCCGAAGACCACTAAGACGGTAATGAATAACGTATTTTTTGCATACTGCCAAAATGGAAAGGCGTTGATAGTCTCCAAATAATTGCCAAGATTGATTTCTTCTGGGAAAAAGGTCGGCGGGTAACGCACGATCTCCTCCATCGGTTTCAATGATGTAAAGACCATCCACAGCAACGGAATCAGCAGCACGATCCCGATGATCGACATCACCACATAGCTGATGATTTTTTTGACTCGCTGTTGGCTTGATTTGCTTCGTGTTTTTGTCGTCATTTCCATTAGCTGCCACCTCCGGTATAGTGAACCCAGCGCGGTGCCAGCTTGAGATTGATAAAGGTCAAGACTAAGACGATCAAGAACAAGATCATCGACATGGCCATCGCATAGCCCATATCAAAGGCGACGAAGGCTTTGTTCCACATATGCAAATTATAGAAGAGCAGCGAATTCGCCGGACCACCGGTACCATTTTTGGTCATCACGTATGCTTCTTGGAAAATTTGAAAAGAACCGATCGTAGAAGTAATCACATCATAGAAGATGATCGGCGTGATCAACGGGATCGTAATATTTTTGAATTTCGCCCAGACTCCCGCCCCATCGATCTCAGCCGATTCATACAGTGTCGGCGAAATATTTTGCAAGGTAGCTAGATACAAGAGCATCGCGCCCCCTGAACTCCAAATCTTCATCAAAATCAACGCTGGTTTCGTCCATTCGGGATCAAACAGCCATGCCGGACCTTTGATATTGAACCAGCTCAAGAAGGTATTGATCAATCCTGCGGAAGGAGATAATAATTGCATCCATAAGACGTAGACGGCAACCCCTGAAAGAATCGCTGGCAAGTAAAAGGTCGTTCGGAAAAAACTGATTCCGCGGATTTTTTGATTCAATAAAGTGGCTAGAAAGACACTGAACAACGTGGTTAAGGGAACATTGAAAAGTACAAAATACGCCGTGTTATAGAGAGATTTCCAAAACAGGGTATCTTGCGTGAACATGCGGGTAAAGTTCTTAAAGCCGATAAAATTCATTTTCGAAGTCAGATTGTAATCGGTAAAGCTTCCTACGAAGGAAAACAGCATGGGCCCCAACATAAACACCACGAACCCAAGCAAAAATGGCGCTACGAAGAAGTAGCCCCAAAGAGCTTCTTGCCGTTTACTTTTTGAACGCTTCTTTGGCATTCCTTCCACTCCATTCTATTTTTACTCATTGTTTGTTCAAGAAAACATGTCCGCTTCGCAAAGCAGAAAGCAAAGCCCAGTCCGCTAACCGACTGGACTTTCCTTCTTTTTTAAAAACGCTCGTTTTGAAATTTATTTGTTTTGCTCAACAAGATCTTCCACCGCTTTTTGCGCATCTGCCAACCCTTCAGCCGGTGTTTTACTGCCTAGCATGATTTGGTCGATTTGTTCATTGACAAGACTGCTGAAGTCAGGCGCTGTCAATGGCACAGGCGTGATCACCGTGTTGGCAAAGTTTTCATCCGCCATTTGGTAGATCATTTGACCATTTTCATCTAGATTGTCGTTGTTGACCAAGTTTTCGTTGGCTGTCCGATTCGCCATGATATCAAAGCTCTTCTCACCAAATTTCTCTTGAACTTCTGGTGTCGACAAGTATTTGATAAACTCATAGGAGGCTTCAGGATCTTTGGCACCGTATGGCACTTCTAGGACGAACCCGCCGCCCCATGACCAGTGACCAGAGCCACTTTCTTTTTCAGGAATTTGAATGACCCCAAATTCAAAGTCATCTGGTGCATTTTCCGCCAAACTTGAGTAATAGTTGATGTTTTGCGCACGCATCGCCACTAATCCAGAAATGAATGGATCGGCAACCCCTGAACCAAATTCAGCTTCTAAGCGATTGATGGTATCTTGACCATAATACTCTTGCCAGTCTAAGATCCATTCCAACGCTTCCACTTTGTTGTCTGTATCGATTTTGACGTTCTCATCCTTGTCAAACCAGCTGACGCCATCGTCGGCATTCAACGCCCACACGTCAGCGCCTAAATTCCACAATGGGTAAAAGCCGATCCGCTCAAAGTCATCACCGTTTTTGACATCTAATTTACGAGCAACTGTTTCTAACTCCTCCCACGTTTGGGGCAGTTGCTCTTCACTGATACCAGCCTCTTTAAAGAGTGTCTTATTGTAGAAAATCACTTGCGTATCTGTATTGAAAGGAACCGCATAGGCATCCCCTTCGTACTCCACTGTATCCCATAATTGCGGATAAAATTCATCAGAAAAGCCCTCTTCGATATACTCGCTTAAATTCGTTGCTTGCTGCGCTTCTGCCCGCTGAGCAACAGAATTGATATCTTGTACAATAACATCAGGCGGATTACCAGCAGTGATCGACGACAGTGATTTTGTCCAAATATCGCCCCAAGGCTGGTAGCTGTATTTGACCTCGATTTTATCTTGTGACGCATTAAAATCATCAATAATTTCTTCAATTACTTCTTGTCTTGCACCAGATCCCCAGAAGGACCAAAAATCCAACGTCGTTTTGCCATCTGCTGACTCATTCCCCGAGGAATCAGCGGTTTCACTATTGCCACATCCTGCCGCCAGTACACCAACTGAAAAAAGCAAAGTCCCCATATAAAATAACTTTCTCATTTAACCTAACCTACTTTCATTTATTTTTAATGTACTATTTAAAAGCTATCACTACTTCTTCTTTTCAGCAAATAAAAAGCATCGTTATTCGAATAAAAAAATAACATTTTTGCCGTTCCACGACAAGAAGAGCGTTTTCTTTGAAAATATAAAAAAAGTGGGGCATCATAGAAATAGCACCTATTTTTCAACCTCACGTCAGACCATTAAAAAACGATGTTTATAGAAAGGGAGTAACCACATGCTAGTCATTGTCGATATGCAAAACCAAATTCTCGATGAAGAGAACGAAGCGTATGTGCCAGATGGCGCTGCTCTCGTCAAACGAATCGCCAAGCGCCTAGAACAAGCGCGGGCGGATGGGGAGTACATCTTACACACCCGCGACATCCCAATCGAAGTCAAAGGAACGCCTGATGAAGAAGCCGCTGCCCTGCAGCTGATCCCAGAACTTAAGCCTCTCGAAAATGAAAAAGTCGTCAAGAAATACTATTACAGTATTCCACCTGAAGTCTTGATCGACATCAAGAAAAATCTATTTGAACCTGAAGAAGAAAAGAAAATCGAAATCACTGGTGTTGAAACCAACATCTGTGTCCTTTCCAATACGATCGAGATCCAAAGCGCCTTTCCTGACGCTGATTTCACCATCAATAAAACATTAGTCGCTGGTAAAAACCACGAGTCGCAAGGACTCGACATCTTACGAGATTTCAATGTCCAAATCATTGATGGCACAAAACAAACCAATGACCAATAGGTAACGAAAGCTCCCTGTTCAAGGAACAGAGAGCTTTTTCAATTTGATTATTGATTTAATTCATTGAGCCATCTAATAGCTCGGTCGGAATTTCAATCCGAACCTCATTTTCAGTCTGACAGTTTGGACATACGAAGGTTCCTTCGATGGCTTCCTTCACTTCCCCATAAGCGTAATGAATAGCGATTTCATCTTCTGCCAATTCATTCGTTTCCAACGGTGGTACCATGGTTAATTGCCCCTCGCTGTCTTCTTGTAAATGAACGACCAGCTTCCCATCAAAGTTTTCATTGCAATTCGTGCAGGAAGCTTTTCCTCGAATCGTTAGATCCATGATCATCCCTCCTCATTTCTTGTCACTGGTTGATGCAGGTTCCGTTAGATACTCGTAACGCATGCATACTTCACTTTAATAGTGTCACGCTTTCACTTTTTTAGCAAATCATCTGTTTTTCTTTTTTTAAACCATTGATGAAGAAAAAACAAATCAACCGTTTTGAGCGTTTTCGTTGTCAAATCGTTAAAATCCTTGCAGAATTAAACTATCTGTTACTGAAAAGTAAAAACATGTTGTTGAAAAAATTAGTGATTGTCCGAACTTATCTGAACAAACAAGGAGGAAAAATGATGCAAGCAGTAACCTGGCAAGGAAATCAAAAAATGGACGTTCGCCGTGTAGAAGATCCAACGATTTTAGAACCGACGGATGCGATCATCCGAATCACCGCAACTGCAATCTGCGGCTCTGATCTCCACCTTTACCACCATGGCGGCTCTGTTTTGGAAGAAGGCTATGTTGTTGGTCACGAACCAATGGGTATTGTCGAAGAAGTCGGCAGTCAAGTACAGAAACTAAAAAAAGGCGATCGCGTCGTCATCCCTTTCAATATCGGTTGCGGCCATTGCCACTTTTGTCAAAATGAAATGGAAAGTCAATGCGACAATTCTTCAGAAGATACATTGTATGGCGGCTTATTCGGTTTTGGAAAAATGAACGGCAACCACTGGGGCGGTCAAGCCGAATTCTTGCGCGTCCCTTTCGCAGATTTCACCTCGTTTATCGTACCTGAATCCACGATCCCTGATGAAAAAGTATTGTTTTTATCTGACATCTTACCTACAGCGTATTGGAGTGTCCAAAATGCTGGCGTCAAAAAGGATGATACCGTGATCGTCTTAGGCTCAGGACCAGTTGGCTTGTTTGCCCAAAAATTTGCCGTGATGGCAGGCGCTAAGCGGGTGATTGCCGTAGACCCTGTTGCTCATCGCTTAGAAAAAGCCAGCAGCTACAATCAAGTCGAAACATTCCAATTGGATGATTTGGCTACTAGTGCTGATGAACTGTATGAGCTGACCAAAGGTGGCGCTGATGTGATCATCGACTGTGTTGGGATGGATGGTTTAGAACCCGTCAAAGAAAAAGCCAAAAACCTAGTCAGCTTACAAAGTGGCACGATCTCACCGATCCAGATGGCCGCTAAGGCAGTCAAAAAATTTGGTACCGTCCAAATCACTGGCGTTTACATGACTCCAGCTTCTTCTTATCCATTGCAAGAATTCTTTATGCGCAACATTGATGTCAAACACGGGCAAGCACCTGTGATCCATTTAATGCCGAAAATTTATGACATGATTGCCGATGGTTTGTTTGACCCGTCACAGATCATCACCCACACGATGCCTTTAGCAGATGCTGCCAAAGCGTATGAGATTTTTGACAAAAAAGAAGACAAGAACATCAAAGTTGTCTTGAAACCTTAGCACAAATAAAGGAGCAGTGATAGCACCTATGCCAAAAATCAAACGGAGTGAACATCAATTCGATCCGGGAAAAGAAGAAGATGTGATCATCAAGGCAAGCCGCTTTCGCATCTACTTTCAAAATCGCTACATGTTGATCTCACTTACGAATGATATTTTGACGGGCTTGTTTTATATTTTCGGAAGTATCGTTTCATTAACTAGCTTGCCTGCGATTTACGGAACGATCGCCTATTTGATCGGCGGAGTCTTTTTGACCATTCGCCCGCTGATTAAAATCGTTCGCCATGTCTATATCTATAATGATCGCAATCAACAAGGGGAGAAAGAAAAAGATGTCACCATCACCGACGATGAAAGTTGATGGGACGACAACTAGAGAGGAGTTTCCTATGTTAAAAACATTTGATGGGATCGCACTGACCCTATTGATCATCGGTGGGATCAATTGGCTGCTGGTCGGCGCCTTCGAGTTTGACCTTGTCGCAGCGATCACCGGCGGCAGCACATCGATCATTGCCCGCGTCATTTATATTCTAGTTGGGATCAGCGCATTGTATAGCCTGAAATTCTTTCCAGCTATCGCCCGCCAACAAACACTCGACTAAATGAAAATAAAACCTGCATCTGCGGTGTACTGACCCCAAAAAAGTTAGATTTTTGGTCTAACTTTTTGAGGTCGCATCTGTGGATGCAGTTTTTTTGTCTACAATCATTGAAAAAAAACATCAGTTGTACTACTCTTGTATTTAACCTGCTATTTTCGAAAAAAATAAAAAGGACGTGACTCATGACCCCACCTACTAGACCCTCGCTGATACGTCGGATACTCGGTCGGATGCTTTTGCTATTGATTTTCTTATTTATTCTAAGTATTATTGGCGGAATTATTGTTTTAAATAACCTCACCATCGCGGAAAATTGGTTTGGTCTGAATGAATACCAAGTCGTTGAAACCAGGCATCAGATCATTCGTCTGTTCCCCTACTTTTGGGTAGCAGGGATCCTGCTGGTCTTTTTGATCGGTCTAATCATCGGTCTCAAAAAACGCAAAAAATCGCCATTTTACTGGTTATTCTCATTGCTCTTGCTGCCAGCGATTCTCTTTTGTATTGGAGCGGTCTCTACGTTGTTGCCAGTGGATCGCCAACTTTTCCGAGAAGAAACCAGTGCCAAAGAAATTATGGCGGCGCTGCCGAATCAATCCTCATTCAAGGACAAAGAGCTGCAACTGGTCAGCTATAGTTTTCACATCCGCAATGTCCCGCTGAAAAGCGGCATTTATGCAGTTGCGCGAGTGATCAATCCAAACACAGGCCTGCAAGACGAGTATTGGTATTACCCAGAAAATCTGTTGACCAAATGGAAAAAAGACGACGATACGATCGAGCTTTCGATGGAAGATACCATTGCCTTTGATGCCATCAACTGGGGCGTCATTCCCAAGATCATCAAGGATTCTGAGGCGCGAGCAGCTCAGCTGGATCACTATGTCCCTGGCGTCAGCATCGTCATTTTAAACGGCTTCCAAGGTGAATGGACTTGGACCGTTGGGTTAAATGGGATTCGTAATCGCACCGAGATCAATTATGTCTATGATCTCAAAGGAAATTATCAATCCGAATGGCAATAAAACAAGCGGCACCTATCCACGAGGAAAGGTGCCGCTTTTGCTTTTATCGGTTTACTGATCCAAGTCTTTGACACAACGAAACCCTAGATTATTAGCTGCCGACATCCCAGAATTACCATTTCTAGCGGCAATTCGGTATCGTTTGCAATAGGATTCATGGCACAAAAATGAACCGCCGCGAGTCGCATACATTTGATCATCTTGTGTTTGATTCCTTATCCAAAAGGTTTGTCCCGTCTGTTGTTGAAACTGCGTCAACGGGATGCGGGCAGGATTGACGCACCATTCCCAGACGTTGCCGATCACTTGATAAAGACCAAAGCCATTGGGCTCATACCATTTCGCAGGCGCTGTATTGGTAAAACCATCTGCCTTCGTGTTGCTTGTTGGAAACTCGCCTTGCCAAATATTGCAATGATAGGTATTTTCTGCCAAAAATTCCCTTCCCCAAGGATATTTTTCAAAACTTGTCCCGCCTTTTGCAGCAATCTCCCACTCTGCTTCTGTCGGGAGGCGTTTGTTTGCCCAGTGGCAATAGGCGATCGCATCGTTGCGAGACACCTGAACCACTGGGTGATCCATCCGCTGGGCAATCGTTGAATCAGGTCCTTCAGGATGACGCCAATCTGCGCCGCTAACCGCGTACCACCAAGCCATATTTGGTACTTTTTGACTGCGGTGTTTCGTTTGCTCACTTAAAAAAAAGTGAAAAACGAACGACCAGCCAAAGCGCTCGGCTTCTGTGACATATCCTGTTGCTTCCACAAAAACTTGGAAAGCTTGGTTCGTCACCGTCGTGGCATCAATGGCAAATGCTGGGCTGTCGAGGCTGATTTGCGGTCCCTCAAGATCCTCGGCAAAGCCGTCCATCGTATTCGTGCCGATTCGATAAGTTCCTGCTGGAATCGTGGGCATCTGCTTGCCTCCTTTTTATAATAATTGATAGCCATTGTACAGATTGATCAGTAACACCAGTACGATCACGGTTTGGAATACCAGTGTCACTCGCTGTGGTGACAGGACGTTGCTGGCCTTGGCGCCTAAGAGTCCTCCCACGATCGCGGCTGGAATAACAAACCACAAAATTTGCAGATCATACGCACCAAAACCGGTCGAAAAAGCGATCGTCAAAATTTTTGCCAGCTGTGAGAAAAAAATCGTACAAATTGAATAAATCGTCGCCTCTTTGATCGGCATGGCAAACAGCAGCATCAATAAAGAGACATTGATGGGTCCGCCGCCAATCCCCAGCAAACTGGCTAGAAAGCCGAGAATCAAGCCGCAAGCTGCATACCAGCCGACTTTTTCCAGCGCAAACCCGCGCCAGTTATATTTTGTATATAAAAAAGCGAATAATAGTGTTAGCACGGTCACAAGGATTTGGATTAGCTGAACCAGCTTGTCGTCTCGAAAGACAAGCAATAGCTGTTCAAAGGCAACATTGCCTAAAACACCGCCTAACACAGCGCCGCCAGAAACCCACAAGGCAATCGACCACTTGATTTTCCGTCCACTGGCTAATTGTCTAGCTGTCGAAACGATGGACATCGTGAAGACCGCTGTCGCCGAGTAAAAAGAGATCGCAGCAACAGAATGGGCGCCGATAAAATCGAAAATCGGTTTGATCAGCACGCCGCCCCCCATGCCCGAAACTGCGCCTACGGCATTTGCTAAGACGATCACGAGAAAATAAATCAGTCCGATCATTGTCTCACCCCTTGCAAAAGCCCCAGTATCTCATTGATTCTAGGTGTGAAGTCTTTTAACAGCTCCTGATAGCCGCAAAAACCCTCACTATCCACGTACATTGCATCTTTCATTCGTTTACAGCCTCCTCGGCACATTTTTTGGAAAGGACATTGCGTACACTTCGAAGGCATGTCTTTTTTCTGGCACAAAAACTGCTGCGAACAGTCTTGAGAAAACAATTCCCGCAACGTTTGCTCTTGGATATAGCCCATGCGAAACTCATCTAATACATAGAAGTCACAAGGATAGACACTGCCGTCGGCTTCGATCACATACTGCACTTGGCAATTGCCTAGAATCCCGCAGGCAGTTACTTGCTGCCGCACCAATAGATTCAGTAAATCATCGAACAGCTTGATACTTAGGTAGCGCCCTTGCTTCAATTCCTGCAGCCAAAACGCCAACAGCTGCTGATAAAAGCCAGCAAAGCTTCTTGGTGTCAAGGCATAGTCGTTGGTTGATGTAGCATCCAAATCAGCCAAACAAGGAATGAATTGCACAAATGCAATCTGCTCTTCCTTGAGAAAATCAAACACACGCTGGGCTTCCTTTGCTAACGGATTTGTCAACACGCACAAGACATTGTACTCGATCTGATAGGCATCCAATAACCGCTTGGTCTGTAAAACCCGCGCAAAGGTCCCCCGTCCTTTGGCGTCTAATCGATGCCGATCGTGCGCAAGCGGATGCCCATCGATCGACAGCCCGACTAAAAAGCGATGCTCTTTCAAAAAACGACACCACTTGTCATTGATCACCATGCCGTTGGTCTGGATCGCATAGTGTACTGTCACTTGCTTTTTTTGCGCCGCAACATAAGCCGTTAGTTTTCTAAAATAACTCAGCCCCGCCATCGTCGGCTCTCCGCCTTGAAATGCCAACCTCAAATGATCGCCAGCTTCTAAGTCTGCATAAATGTTTGCAATCATCTTTTCCATTACATCCTCTTTCATTTTGCCAAAGGAACGCACTTCGCGCAAGGAACTGACGTTGGCATAAAAGCAATAGGTGCAGCGCAGATTGCAAAGAGAGGATGCTGGCTTGATCAAAACGGAGATGTGTTTCATTTGTTGTTCCTCACTTCTTTATTTCTTTCGTTCGATTGTCTGCCTCTGTGTATTTCTTAAACCTAAACGCTGATACTCGCTTTCAGGGGCTTCAATCTGATCCATTACTTTAATCAATTTCTGAATCATTTCTTGTTCAATCAGTGGGTCATGAAGCGGTGTTAATTGCTTTGGATCATTTTTTAAATCAAACAGCAAGTGGCCCACTGAATAAGAATCGATATAGGTGGAAACTTCGACTTCTGTGTATGGAAAATGATTTGTAAATCGATTGCCCTCTTTCAAGACCATACTGTCTAAGACTTCTTTATTAAAAAAACCTCGCAATGAAGCATAACTAAGCGTCTGCATGGTGATTGGTCCATTCGAAGGGTGAACCGATGCACGCATATACACATAACGACCATCGTAGATATTGACATGACCGCCGTTTGTGCCAAAAATAATTTCTTGATGAAGTGGTTGCGAATGCTGTTTTTTCAACACAGGCAGCAAAGATTTGCCATCCATATCTAAGGTGTTCTCAATTTCAAAATAATCCAATAAAGTTGCTGGAATGTCGATGGTTTGACTCAATACTTGAGTATGGGTTCCCGATTCAGCTTCCGGGTAACTGATGAAAAAGGGCAGATGAATGATTTCTTCATACATCGGTGCTACGTTTTTTCCTAACCAGTCATGTTCCCCTAACAAAAAGCCATGGTCGGTATTCACAATGATCAAGGTATCCTCCCACATATTATTTTTTTCTATAAAGTCCAGCACTCGTCCTAAGTGATGGTCACACATACTGATCAACGCTGCGTATTCTTTTTGCAGCTCAATCAAATCCTGCTCGCCAACGTCTTCTGTTACACGACCATATTTTGGCCAAAAGTAAGGTGATTCATTTGGTGTCTCCTGGTACAATTTGCGATAGGTTGCTGGCACATAAAATGGTTCATGGGGGTCAAAACATTCGACTTGCAAAAACCATTGATCTTCATTTTTGTACTGTTCCAAAAAATCCAAGCCGGCTTGGATCGTTTGAACCGTGGACAGGTCTTCTTCTACTGCTTGCCGTGTTCGATTCGCAAAATGCTGTTCCACAGAAATACCACTCTTATTTAGCGGATTCAGCGGTGGATGATTCTCTGCCTGTTTTCTTGGAACCCATCGGTCACCTTCTTGTCCTCTAAATCCTTCCCATGTGGAATAACGGTTATGATAAGTGGCACCGCCATCTTCAAAGTAATGGGAATGGTCGGTTACCAAATGACAATAGACCCCATTTTGCTGCAGCGTATCAAAAATTGACGAATCAAAGGGTTCTAATTGTCCCCACGAACGATGCATAAAATTGTAACGACCTGTATGAAGTTCTCTTCTCGCTGGCATACAAGGCATGCTGCCACCATAAAAGTTGTCAAACGTAATCGTTTTTTCTCTTAGCCGTTCAAAATTTGGCGTGTTGATCCAATCGTTTCCGTAGTTTGATAAAAAATCTCTTGCCAGAGTATCAAACATCAGCATAATTGCTCGCATAGCATTCTTTCCTTCTTTCTTTCCTTTTCTTGGTCATTGCGACTACTTGATGATCGTTACCGCCCCTCGATTATCATCAGCGATCACATCTAAGTATGCGGAAGTATTCGTAACGACGATCGGCGTCACTAACGAGTATCCTGCCTCTTCAATTTCTTCTTTATCAAATGTAAGCAGCACCTCTCCTTGCTTGACCTGATCCCCTTGCTTGACTTTTGTTTCGAAAAAACGACCATCTAAGTTCACTGTATCCATGCCGATGTGAATCAACACTTCCACGCCATCGTCCGACTTCAAGCCAATCGCATGCTTCGTTGGAAACAGTGTTTCAACAACTCCGTCAAAAGGTGCTCGAACCAGTCCTTCATCTGGTGAAACTGCTAAGCCTTTTCCTAATAATCCATTTGCAAATGCTTGATCTTCTACTGCCGACAAAGGCAAAACGATGCCTGTTAATGGTAACGAAAAAGTGATTTCTTTCGCTGCTCTTTCTGATGGAATCAAAGGTGAGGCTTCATTATCACTAGCTTTTGCTTCTTGTCGATCTTCTTGCGGATCATACAAGAAAGTAATCGTTAAAATAAATGATAAGACGAATGCTACAGTGATTGCTAATACATACCCATAAAAGCCGCTTCCGATGCCTTTTGCTGGATCAATGTAGTTGGGTAAACTGAAGATACCCATCCCACCTATAATAAAGGATTTTGTTCCCATTGCACCCATGATTAACCCGCCGATCGATGCTGAAATCAAGGTTGCAATAAATGGTTTTTTTCTAGGCAACGTGATACCGTACAAGGATGGCTCCGATACCCCAAACAGACTGGAAATAAATGCGGGAATCCCGATTGCCCGAATAGAATTATTTCTAGACTTAATAATAACTGCCAGCACCGCTCCTGCGGTCGCAAAAGGAGTCGCTTGTCCTAAGACCATCACTGGGTCGTAACCAAGAACACCGATATTGTTGATTGCGATCGGAATGATTCCCCAGTGAAGACCAAACATGACCAACACTTGCCAAACAGCACCAACTGCAATCCCTGCAATAATTGGGCTGAAGTTATAGATCGCCAACACAGCCGCACCCAACAAATTGCCGATCCACGTCGCGATCGGACCAATGACAATGAAAGTCAGGGGAACCATGATCAAGACGGTTAGAAACGGAACTAAGAAACTTCGCACAATACTAGGGATGATTTTTGTAATACCTTTTTCTAATTTGGCACCAAAATAGGTAGCAATGACGATAGGAATAACGCTGGAACTATAACTCATTAAAATGACTGGTATCCCTAAAAAAGTGACATAAACAGGCGATTCAAAAACGGTTCCTGCAAACAAGGTATACAACGGTTCGGCATTTGCCGTCAAGCCAGACAAAGCTGGATAAACAAGGGCAGCACCGATCGCCATACCGACAAATTGCTTTAAACCAAATTTTTTCGCTGCGGTATATCCTAAAAAGATTGGAAAGAAGTAGAAGAAACAATCACCTGCTGCTTGCAAAATCGCATAGGTTCCTGAAGTATTCTCAATCCATCCCAAAGAAACAAATAGCGCATTTAATCCTTTGATCATCCCTGTGGCAGCTAGAAGACCCAATACAGGTGTAAAGATACTGGAGATCACATCGATAAAAGCATCCAGCGGTCCTTTCTTTTCTCCCGAAGGTGCCGCGTCATTTCCTGCCAATCCTGCATGTTGAACAAATTCTTGGTACACCTCCGGCACATGATTGCCGATCACGACTTGGTATTGACCGCCGCTTTGAACAACTGTCACGATCCCTTTCGTCTTTTTCAGCGTTTCTGTGTCTGCTTGCTCCTCATGTTTCAAATCAAAACGCAGCCTTGTGATGCAGTGGGTCACCCCATTGATATTTTCTTTTCCGCCAACTCTTTTTAAAATTTCATCGACCAATTCTCGATACGCCATCGTCCTCATCCTTTCAATGTAAAAATAAAAAGCAAGACAAATAACTATTCCTTGATGGAATAATTATCAGTCTTGCCTGCATTATCAGTAACAACCTTTATTCGTTCTCTATTAACTTTTGAATGTGTAACGTTAAGTACAGCTTTTCATCATCGTTCAAGGGAACACCTAAATACTTTTCAATCAAAAGCATCGTCTTATAAGCGTCTGCATACTGTCCGCTTACGTGTCCCAATAGTGGATTTGCTTTTACATCATCTGGTCGAGCCTTCAATCGCTGGAAAAAAAAGCGCAAATGGGTGATAAATCGATCGAATGCCAAAGAGTTTTCATCAATTTGTATCTTGTTAGAAAATCGAATAAGTGAAATAATATCGCGAATCTTTTTTGCAATCGATTGGACATCTTTTGGCTGATCAACTTCATCTGTTACTTGTGCATTGATCAAATGCATTGCTATATTTCCTGCTTCTTCTTCCTCAAAGACAACCCCTGTTTCTTGTTCGATCCGTTCTAGTGCTTTTTTACCAACTTCAAATTCCTGCGGATAAAATTTTTTTATTTCCCATGATAATCGGTTCGTAACTGTGATTCCTTGTTCATGCAGTTTAAACAGGTTATACAAATGATCGGTAAGTGATACATAGAGCGTCTCGCTTAACTCCTGGTTAATTTCCGCTTTCGCAAGTGAGATAATATCATCCGCTAAAGACACATATTTTGTCGGAATGGATGACAATAAACTTAAAAACCGCTCGGAAACTTTGTTTTTATGAAGCACAAACACTTTTTCAATTTTTGATTCATCAGCAGTTTGCCCGGGTTTCATTTTGAAGCCAAGACCGGTACCGATCCAGATAAAATCTTTGCCATCTTGTCCGACCAAAACTGCATTATTGTTTAAGATTTTTTTGATCTTCAAGACGCTTCTCACCTCCTTAAAATGAAAAAAGGCGATACCTTAATACATGTGTAGGATCCATACACACGTAAAAAGGTATAGCCTGCATTATCAGTAACTACCCATTTGATTGCCTTTACTATACTATTTTTATAGAAACGTTGCAAGCGTTTTATTGATTTTTCTTTTTTCCCCTCTGTTATGAAACTACACGAACTGCCGCAACCATTCATCAATCGATCATTTTTTTCTAAGATTGTCGGTAACGGCACACCACTTTTTCCAACCAATCGATACTGGCAAAAAGCAGATAGCCCATCAAAGCAATCAGGAGGATCCCGGAAAGCATTTGTGGGTAGTCCATTTTTGACCACGCACTTAAGATCAGATAGCCGACACCATACGTCGTGTTATAATTTTCGGCAAAAAAGAGGGAGGCCAACGCGATCCCGATACTGACCCGCACACTGGCAAAAAGTGCGGGCATGAGCGCGGGCAAAATAACGAAGCGCAAGACATGGCGCCATTGGTTGGTATAATTTTTCATGACCTGAAAGTAAGCTGGTGGGATCTTTGTGACTGCATCACGAATCGAGACGATCACTTGAATGACGATCACCGCAAAAATCAAGAGAACTTTTGAGAAATTGCCTAAGCCAAAGAAAATCATAAAGACGGGTAAAAACGCAACTTTAGGAATCGGATATAAAAAGTAAAGCAGTGGACCAAGCAGCCGATCGGCTCTTTGGGATCGCCCAATCAAGATCCCTAACGGCACCCCAACCAGTAAAGCCCCACTGAGCGCCGCAAATACCCGCAGCAAACTGGCACCTGCGTGGATCAGCAAGACTTCTCGCAATGCCCAAAAACGCTCAGCCGTTTCTAAAGGATTAGGCAGTGAACGATTGTTGGTCACCCAGCTTACACCCCACCAAACCACGACAAACGAACAGAAGCCCCAAGCAAAAGATTTAATGGTTTTCATTGCCTTGCCTCCCTCATTTGTTCTTTCAACTGCAAGACGACTTCATAAAAAGCCAATGAGTCTCGTTCCTGCTGGCTGCCGTAAAAAGGATTACTGATCGACGTAACGCCTTGATCTTTTAGCAGCAAAATCGTCTGCCCCAAAAACACTGCCTCTTCTGGATCGTGGGTCACCACAATCAAGCTGTTTTGTCTACGCTGCTGTTGGGCAGCGATCATGGCTTGGGCGTTTGCTTTGGTTTCTTGATCTAGCGAAGCGGTCGGCTCATCCAATAATAAAACATCGGGCTGTGTGATCAGTCCACGCCCCATGGCAGCCCGCTGTTTTTGACCGCCGCTAAGCTGATGCGGATAGCGGTCTTGCACCTGCGTCAATCCCAACTCAGCAATACAGCTGGTGACCCATTTTTTACGGCGCTCACTAGGGATTTGGTTGATAAGCAGCGGCATTTCCAGGGCTTGGTAGACTGTTTGCCAAGGAAACAAATGCAGTTCTTGGAAAACGACCTCGATGTTGTCAGGGGAACAGCCTTGGTAAGTGATCGTGCCGGATTGCGGTCGCTGCAACCCTTTGATCAAGGATAAAAGCGTGCTTTTGCCAATCCCCGATTCTCCCAGCAGCACATAGGTCGCGCCTTGTTCAAAACAAAACGAAAGGTTTTTAAAAATGGCAGTATCTCCATAGGTAAAGGAAACGGAATCGAATAGAATACTCATAAGAGAATAAACTTCTTTCTTCAAATTATTTGTGTTGGTTTTCACATTTTATGCTATACTATTTTTTGCGTGATTGACAAGAAAGGATGGTTTATGATGTTTCAGACCCTCGTATTTCATGAAATACGTCCCGAAGCAGAACTTTATGATCAGGTTCGCCCGATCAAAGTCGCAGACGGTTATCAAGATGCCTTGCCTCTGCCCTTATTCAATAGCACTTCTCATTTTAAACAACAAATCGACTTTTTGAAAGCAGAAAATTACCATACGTTGACCCTTGCAGAAGTCAAAGATTTTTATTTTCGGCAGCAGCCGCTACCAGAAAAATCCGTGTTGCTGACCTTTGACGACTGCTATCAATCGATGAAAGAATATGCCTACCTACTGTTGAAAGAAGCTGGTTTCAAGGCAACTGCCTTTGTCGTGACCGGCTGGCTTTTTGATGCCCCTCAGCCTTACGAGCCAGAAGTTTCACGGACATTGAGCAGCGCCGAATTAGCCGAAATGAGCGATGTCTTCGAATATGCCAATCATACCGATCATTTTCACGAACGCAAGGACCAGCAAGGGCGTTCGATGTGGGAAACACCAGCCGCCTTTGCGCAAGACTTACGAAGCTGCAATCAGCATGTGGCCATCCAGGATGTTTTTGCCTATCCTTTTGGCTTTTATGATCCGCAGACGATCGCTACTTTGGAAAAGGAAGGCTTTGTTCTAGCATTTACAACCAAACCCGGGATCAATACGGCACAAACCAAGCCAATGGAACTCCATCGAGCAGTCATCCCGTTCTCACTACCAATGGCTGCTTTTGAACAACGATTTAGAAACGAGGAATTGAACCAATGAAAAAAACGATTTTAGCAAGTATCCTAGCACTATTCGCTGTTGGCGTTGCCGCCTGCGGCAACACTGACGAAACAGCAAGGACCAGCAATTCCAGCACTAGCAGTACAGAAGCTGCGGTCACAGATCAAACATTGACGATCGGGGTGTTACCAGCAGAGTCAGCGATTCCGATCATTCTAGCAAAAGAAGAAGGCTTTTTCGAAAAGCAAGGATTGACTGTGGAACTCAAATCCTTCACTTCCCCGAATGACCGCAATGTGGCGGTGCAGGCAGGCGAGCTGGATAGTACCATCAGCGATGTCATGACAGAAGCGACCTTTAAGCAAAACGGCATTGATATGACGATCACTTCTGATATTTTGGAAAACTTCAAGATTCTCGCTTCACCGAATTCAGGGATCACTGAGATGAAAGGGTTAGCGGATAAAAAAATCACCCTTGTACCGAATTTCATTTTAGAATACATCATGGACCAATTTGCACAGGAAAATGATTTTACCTATGACATCGTGGATATCGCTTCTTTTTCTGCCCGTTCCGAAGCATTGCTCAATGACCAAGTCGATGGCGCTGTTTATACGGAACCGCAAGCCAGCATGTTGGCTGCCCAAGGGGCGATTGTTTTAGGCAGCTCTAAAGATGCTGGCATCAAAGGCGGCACACTGCAATTTATGGACGAAGTTATCCAAAATCGCCCGCAAGACCTAAAAGCATTCTACACTGCTTACAACGAAGCCATCGATTACATGAATGCTCATTCAGCAAAAGACTATGCCGACATCTTGGCAGACTATCAATTTCCCGATGCTATGAGTACTTACTTAGACAGCCAGGAAGACTATCCGTATGCCCAGGCAGTGCCGCAAGAACAATTCGACGCAATCATTGCTTGGACGAAAGACAAGGGTCAAATCGATCAAGCGTATTCTTACAACGAGTTGACCAATTTCGATTTTTTACCCGCTGACGAATAAGAAACAACAAAAAAGACGCATTTGCGTCTTTTTTTGTTGTTTCACTTCTTTTTGCCACTCTTTTTTTGCTCGTGGCAAGAAATTCAGGTATACTTTTGACAAATCAGCTGTCATGAAAGGATTTGATGCAATGCCAACGATCGCTGTTTATGCCGACCAGAAAGAAGATACTTGGGAAGCACACTTGACTCACCAGTTAAAAATAAATGAAGAAAGGACCCAGGCTCATCAAACATTTCATAACGAACCTTTAACGATCGACGAATATTTTTTTACAAAAGATCCTGCCCCTTTCTATACGAATCAAGACGTTAGCCAGCAATTAGCAAGCAATGGGCGCAGCTGTCTTCCGCTCGTTTATGTCGACGATCAGCTATTTTGTCAAGGTCGTTTGCCAACGATCCGTGAATGGGAACAATTGACGAAATCCGGGATCACTGTGCAATTTGATGCGTAAGATCAAAAGGCGTTGAAGGATTTACCCTTGACGCTTTTGCCGTGTCGGTATTCCCAAAGTCAAGTCACGTTCCTTCGACCAAGCGATGGCACCCGACAGCAAAAAGAAACTAATGACCGTCCCTTCCCTCACCGCTAGCGGTAAGCCCAAACTGATCGCTAGCAAGAGTGCCCCCGAAATACAGACTGCATCAACGCCATAACGGTACTGCTTGAACGTCCAGCGACTGCGTTGCGCCAGCAAATGACACCAGTGCTCGATAGGAAATTTCAAGACCTGCAACCGTAAGACTTGCCCCGTCGCCGTTCCAGAAATCAAGATCCCACCGATCAATGCAGCTAGTTGGCTCCAATAATTCGTTAAGTGCAGCGATGCCAAGAAATAGTAAACAAAGCCATTGATCAAATAGCCGAATGCCAGCAAAGCGAAAAACATAATCAAGTACTCACTGCCTTTTTGTTTGAGGGACGTCTGCCGCCGATCCAACAGCCAACAGGCAACTAAAAAGCCCAAATTGATGGCTGTTGTGATGGTGCCGACTTTGATTCCTGACATCGTTGCCAGTGTGACATTCAAGGCATTAAAACTACTGACCCCAACGCTGGCTTTAATGGTCAAGCTGATCCCGAAAGCACTCAGCCCATAAAATATCCCAGATCCTATCCATTGCTTTTTATTCATTTTTTCTCCCACACTTTCATTTTTGCTTTTCTAAGTATGTGCTATACTGACTAAAAACAAATAGGAGATTTCTCCTAGTTTGGAGGAAAAAAGTGAAAAAAACCACTTATGCCTTGGCAATAAAGCAGGTACCAATCAAAGAAAGCTGCCCCTTGCCGATTCCTGAGGAGATTTTACAACAAAGTGCCCTCTGGACCTTTGATCATCGAGAAGCGATCCAAAAAGAAACGGTGCCGATGTCGGTCTTTTTCGTCCTATTGACTGGCAAAGCCAAGATCATTCAAACGCAAGAAAACGGCAAACGTGCCTTGCTGCAGTTTCTCCATCCTGGTGATTGCATTGGCGATCTCACGTTGATTGGCGCCGAAACAGTACCGAAAACCGTGGTTGCGATCGGTGAAACAACTTGTCTGGGCATTCCTATGAAAGCAGCAGCCCACGGGCTCATGCAAGACCTGGCTTTCGTACAAACACTAGGCAAAACTATTGGTGAAAAATTGCTGCTGCGTATGGATCATTTTTCCGTCAATCAAACCTATCCCTTAGCTTGGCGCCTTGCTCATCTACTGTTGGAAGCTTCGATCGATGATCTTTTTCAAGAAAAATTGACGGAGACCGCCGAATACTTAGGCGTGAGCTATCGCCATTTGACGTATACCTTAAAAGATTTCAAAACGCAAAAACTAGTGGTAAAAACTGCAGACGGCTATCAGATCGATGCGCCTGCGCTGCAGACCTTTATCCAAAACCAACAAAAGCAGTAACAAGCAAATAACGACAGCAAAATAGTTGGTATGATGCCCCCCTAAAAGCCAGAGAAAAAGCTGACTCTTGGGGGTGCAACAAGAAAAACCAACTGTTTGCTGTCGTTTTCGGATCGTTGCTTTATTTTTTCGCCAATGCCCAAGCATTGACACAAACCGTGCCGGTTCCGCTGAGAGCGATCGCCTCGGTCCGTTTGGGATACACGCGAGAGGTCAAACAATATTGCCCACCATTTAGGAAGATCTCAATCGAAGACGTATCGACAAAAATCTGCAGCTGCGTCAGTTCATCGACCTTGACACTGCGCTGTTTACGACCGTAGCCAGAAACGCCATGATGGATCGTGAAGACACCATCTTCATAAGCCAAAGTCGTATCTTGCAAAAGTCCAAGCTGAAACTGCTGCACTGGGACTTCCGCCATAACTTGCAACTCATATGCCAATTCATCGAAAGACAAGTGCTGCGGTTTCTCTGATAGCACAATTTTTTGGCTGACTTGCTTGTCTCGCAATTTTTGAAATTCTGGCAAAGGTTCTTGATACAACTGGTCATTTTTGACCGAAAGCTGTCTTGGCAGCGTTGCGGCATGCTGCCAGCCGCGAGGGATCGTTGGATTGCTGTATTCAGGACTGGTATCCCCTAGCCCCATCCAGCCCCACAAGATCCGCCGTTTCTGCTCATCTTCAAAGGTTTGCGGGGCATAGAAGTCAAAGCCATAATCAAGTTCGCGAAACGCAGAAGTTTCTTTGAACGTCAGGGTCTCCCAATCCACCTCTCCAATCAGATACCCTGATTGATGGATATTTTGGCAAGCATGTTCTTTGGCTGCCAAGCCTTGCGGTGAAAAGACCAACACATCTTTGCCATCTAAATGGAAGTAGTCTGGGCATTCCCACATGTAGCCTAGCATATAGTCCTCACCGAAAAATATTCCTCGATAGGTCCATTCATTTAAATCCGTCGATTCATAAATCAAAATTTTGCCTTCGTTTTCCAACGTACGCGCGCCTAGCAGCATATAGTAGGTGCCTTCGTGGGCAAAAACTTTTGGGTCACGAATATGATCGGTAAATCCTTCAGGATAGTCCTCATGCGGAATCACGACCTCTTGCTTTTCGACGGTATAGCCGTCTTTGCTGATTACATGGACCGTGTTTTGTTCTCGTCCACTAAAGGTATAGTCATGATCACCGGGATGTTTGACATTCCCAGTATAGAAGAAATGAATCTCGTCATTCTCGATAAAGGCAGAACCCGAGTAGACCCCGTCTTTGTCATAGTCGTGTTCGGGAGAAAGAAACAGCGCTTCTTCTTGAAACGTGACAAAATCCGTCGACGTTTTGTGTCCCCAGTGAGGTGGTTCTCCGCCGTGGGGCGTTTGCGGTACATATTGATGGTAAAAATGAACGACACCTTTGAATTGGCAAAGACCGTTCGGGTCGTTCATCCATCCTGTTTCTGGCATCAAATGATAGTTCAAGCGCCACGCATCAGCACTGATTTTTTCTGCTAATTCCTTTTGTGTTTGGGCAAGCTGTGCCCAGTATTCCTTCGTTAACAATGCGGTACCTCTTTTCTCTTGCCGATGAACAGCAAGGGATTTTATTGGTTCAACTCTTTGGCTAGCGGTTTGCGCTGCAATTGGACACCAGCAAAACCGACTGCAAAGGCAATCAAAATCACGACGACGTATTTCAGCATGGCACCGAAATCTCCAGTATACAACAATAGTCCTGGAATAAAAGTGATGCCCATCCCAGTGGCAGCTAATTGGAAGACATACGTCGCAAACCCGCCGACTGCGCCCCCCAACATGCCTGCGCCAAAAATCCGCATTGAGCGTAAGTTGACCCCAAACAGTAAAGGTTCCGTGATCCCAAATAAGGTTGGAACCGCCGCACTGATGGCATTTGAGCGTTTGACTTTGTTTTTATAAATAAATGCTGCAGCGATCGCAGCCCCAAATTGTCCCGCCATACTTGCTGTACCTAAGACTTGTAGGACGTTTTCGCCTGTCGTATTCAATAACCCTAACTCAATAATACTTAACGAATGGTGCAATCCAGTGATCACGATCACTTGCTGAACCCCTCCGTAAATGATATAACCGATGCCTAATGGCGCTTGCACCAAGTAGACGATACTGTTGATGACTGCTCTTTCAGCTACTTGCAAGATTGGTCCTAACGCAAACAAAATCAAACCTAAAGTAATGACGATCGTTAAGAATGGTGTCACGATCAAGTCCATCATTTGCGGAACAAATTTACGGAACCATTTTTCTAGCTTAGAAACTAAGATCCCGACAATAATTGCTGGAAAAATCGACCCTTGATACCCAGAGATCGATAAACCGAATAAGTGCAGTGGCTCTGCATCCCCGCTGGCAACTGCCCAAGCGTTCGGCAATTGCGGTGCCACCATCATCAATCCTACCACGATCCCGATGATCGGATTACCGCCGAATTTTTTCGTCGCACTATAGGCGATCAAAACAGGTAAAAAGGCAAACGCTGTATCCGTTAACATTTCAAACATAGCTAACCAGTCAGCACTATAGGTGACCCCCAACTCGGTCAATAATCCCCGAATCCCCATCAAGAGCCCCGTCGTCACCAAAGCTGGAATCAGTGGCACCAAGACATCTGACAACGTACGGACAACTTTTTGGACGGGTGACAGATTCGAATAAACATCATCTTTGAAGCCAGCTTTTTCAGCGGAGGCGTCATTGCCCATCTCTGCGGCGAAGGCTTGATACACTTCATTGACTTTTCCTGTTCCAAAAATGAATTGATGCTGTCCCGTGTTGAAAAAATAGCCCTTGCTGCCCTCAACTGCTTCCGCTTTGTCTTTATCTACTAACTGATCGTCTTTCAAAATCAAGCGCAAACGTGTGGCACAGTGTTCAAAGTTTTTGACATTTTCTTTGCCGCCAACAGCTTCTAACACTTGGTCGATCGTTTTTTGTTCCTTCATTTTTCCCACTCCTTTGATCGTCGGTCCATTTGTGGAACCGGTTCTACATTTGTAGATTAACAGAAACCGTTTGCAATTGCAAGCAAAGAAAATAAAAAAACAGAACGCCGCAACTGGACGTTCTGTTTTCTCGAAAAATATTTGCTTTATCGCTCCTGCTTGTCAAGCTTGGCAGTCGACTGTTTGACCACTAATCGATTCGGTAATTCGATCACTTCAGGAACCTCTTCCCCTTGTGTTAGTTTTTGGATCGTTAAGACGGCATCGATGCCTAATTGGACATAGGGATATTGGGTCGTTGTGATGGTCGGATAGACATAATCCGTCGAATCATAGCCGCCAAATCCGTTCAAGGAAAAGTCTTGCGGCACTTGGTACCCTAGTTCATGGGCGGCTTTCAATACAGCAACAGCAATATTGTCCGTAGCACAGGCGATGTACGTTGCCGGTTGATCTTTCAAGAACACAAGGGCTTTTTGGTACGTTTCTCTTCTAGAAAAAGACGTTTCGATAAAGTCCACCTCGACGTTGGGGGTTTGTGCCAAGACATCAAGAAAACCTTTCTTCCGCAAGACACCTACCGCATAATCATTCTCGCTGACCCCAACAAATAAATAACGTCGGTGGCCAGCGCTGACTGCATATTCTGCCATGTTTTTGCCCGCTTGATAATCTTCATGGACGATGGAATGAATGCCAGCTAACTGTTGACCTAACAATAAAACCGGCATAGGAACCTCTGCCAGCACCGCTTGCAGCTGCGGCGTGATTTTGCGCGCAAAAAGGATCATCCCTGCTACTTTTTGTTTGACCAGCATTTCGATATTTTCTAGTTCCCGCTCATCGCTTTGATCAGAGTTGGTGATCAGCATTTGATAGCCGTTTTCCCGTGCCGTCGTATCGATCCCTTTCAACACATCATTTGTCGATGGTGAATTCAGCCGAGGAATGATCACGCCTAGCAATTTCGTGTCTTGGGCTTTCAGCGATCGAGCAAATGTATTAGGACGATAGCCAGTTTCAGCAATGATCTGATCAATTTTTTTGCGCTTTTCTTCACTGATATAGCCATTGTTCAGATAGCGGGAAACCGTACTTTTCGCTACTCCCGCCTTTTCAGCAATGTCCTTGATCGTTGTCATGATTTCCCACCTTTGTATTTTCTTTTATTATAACAATAACTGAAAGAAAAGCGCAGGTTTTGCGTGAAAATTGTTGGGATAGGAGAATTTGGAATGAAGCTTCACTTCAAAGTCATCTTACAATCAATGAATGGTAGAGAAACTAAAACCTCCCTTTACAAGCTATGGCGAAGATCGATCAGATCATTGAGTATATTTTTTAAGCAACACAACGCCCTGATTCGTCAGCAGATAAACCACGAATAGTAAACCCTTATTCGATTCTGAACATTTTTATAGCAAGCGACATATAATAAAAAAACCAGCTAAGCCACGCTTAACTGGTTTTTCATTAGTAGAAATCCTACTTTAACTTTACATTGAAACCCCTCTATCACACATTCAAAATCCACATAAACCCAAGAAAGACAAAGAACAAGCCGTACATGATCGGTGAGACTTCTTTGCCGCGTTTGGCTGCTAACATGGTGATTGGGTAAAAGATAAAGCCCAACGCGATCCCATCGGAGATGCTGTAGGTCAAGGGCATGCCTAATAGAATCAAGAAGGCTGGGATTGCGATTTCCATTTCGTGCCATTTGATTTCTCGCAGCGATTGTGCCATCAGCACGCCTACAACGATCAGAGCTGGTGCCGTCACTTGGGAAGTGACAACGGACAATAATGGTGAAAAGAACAAGCCGAACAAGAAGAAAATTCCCGTCGTCACAGCAGTCAAGCCAGAACGACCGCCCACGGCGATCCCAGCGGAAGATTCCACGTATGCGCCTACTGGTGAGGTACCTAATAAAGAACCAGCGAGCATGGCGGTGGAATCAGAAGCAAGTGCTTTGCCGACCCGTGGCATTTTGTTGTCTTTCATGAAGCCCGCTTGGTTGGCCAGCCCTACCAAGGTGCCTGCGGTATCAAAGAAAGTGACGAGTAAGAAAGTCAGTACTACGACCCACATTTGCAGAGAATTGATGTCTCCTACATGGTTGAGCGCCACTAAGAATGTGGAAGAAATACTTGGTGCAGCAGAAACGATACTGGATGGTGCTTGGATCAAGCCAGTCAAAAGACCTAAAACAGTTGTTGCGGCCATCCCGATAAAAATTCCGCCAGGAACTCGGCGAACCATCAAGACTGCAGTGATCACTAAACCAAAAATCGTCAGCCACGTCGTACCAACACTCAATGAACCTAGCGCCACAAGGGTCGAATCGTCAGAAACGATGATCCCGCCTTCGCTCAATCCCAAAAAGGCGATGAACAGACCGATCCCGCCAGAGATGGCATATTTTAAATCAGCAGGGATCGCATCAATGATCAGCTCCCGTAATTTGAAGATCGTGATCACGATAAAAATCAGTGATGCCACAAACACACCGGCTAATGCTGTTTGCCATGGAACCCCCATTCCAATACAGACTGAATAAGAAAAGAAAGCGTTGATCCCTAATGCGGGTGCTGTAGCGATCGGGTATTTTGCTAAAACCCCCATCAAGATACAGCCCAATGCACTGGCTAACGCCGTTGCTGTAAAGACGGCACCTTCGTCCATCCCAGATGCCCCAAGGACCGTTGGATTGACGAATAGAATATAGGCCATTGAGATAAAGGTGGTAAATCCAGCTAAGATTTCTCGTTTGACCGTTGTTTGTAGGGCATCCAGCCCAAAAAAGGAATTGATTTGATTCTTCATTTTTACTCCTCCAGCAATCAAGCAAAGGTATCACGATTGCTTGATTTTTTATAATGAAAACGACGAAATCAATCATAAACCAACTTTATCTGCAAGTAAATATTATCCGGTTAAAAAAACCAATAAAACGCTTTTTCCAACATCTTACCCTTAGTTGTTTCTAATCCACGTGTAACGACTTCTCATTCACCAATTGCTTCAGCTGTTCCTTGGTGGTGCGCTTGATGGAAAGCTTTGGCAACTCGTTCAACGCAAAGTAATCGCTGTTGGAGGTTTCACTATTTTTGATGAAGTCCCCTGCCAGAACCTCACAGGCAAAGACCAGCTTATAGTATTGAAACACTTGTGGAATGTCTTGTCTTAGATTCGTATCAAAAATTGCTCGCAGCTCCTTGACCTCAACGAGCAAGCCAGTTTCTTCCAGCACTTCTTTTTTGATGTTTTCCCGTGGCGTCAAGCCAATTTCTGCATAGCCTCCTGGCAGTGACCATTCTTTCGTCAGGCTGTCTTCCACCAGCAAGATTTTTTCGTCTTTTTGGATCAATGCTCGTACATCGACTTTGGGCGTAGGATAGCCCTCATTATTTTCTGTTAAAAGGGTCAACGCAGCTGCGTCTTGATCCACGACGGTACTCATCAAATGCAATGCCAACTCTTTGATCTCTTGGTAACGTTCCTTATCGTACACATCTTTGCCATAGTACAAACCTGCTTCAGCGATCGATAACAGGCGTTTGTATTGCGCAAAATAATCTTTCATCCATTCCCCGCCTTTTCCATTTCTCTGTTATGCTTCTTATTCTAGAGGAAATCGGCGGTTTTGCAAAAGAAAGTCTTCTGAGACATAAGCAACAATCCGTCTTGCTTTGACAGCTAAACTTCCCCAAAAGCTGAGTCATGTGAAATAGCTCATCAAAAAAAGCAGTTGGCATGTACCTAGAACAGGTATAACGCCAACTGCTTTGCTTATTTACTTAGCTCAATTGCAATTTTCTCGATCAATGGGCGATAATCCACTTGCTCGTACTCTTCCACATTGACTTCGATAAGCTCCCCTAACTGAAAGTCATCGTAACGGCGATCGGTGATGATTTGCCGAAACGCTTCTTTGGTTATATGGTTGGTTGCAGCTTGTCTATCTTCCAGCACATCCCCGTAATGGTACCGTTCCATGATAAAACTCAAATGGCGGTCATCCGCACGATCACGTAAGAAGCGTCTTTCCCATAAGGTTTCAAAAGAAGCTGTCAAACGTATGGTCAAGCAGTCATAGCCATAGCTTTGGGCGAGAAAATTCAGCAAGGGCTTCTGCTTTTCACTAAAGGGGTATTCCGAGACCACCAAACGTTTTCCTAAAGACATGTATAAGCCCAATGCTTGATAGTAAAAAGGCCAAACATACTGCTTTTCGATCCGGGCTTTTTCTGCCAATGAATCAAAGCCGAGGGATTCGGCATAGCACTCTTTGATTTCATCCGGCGTAAGAGCGAAAAGATCAGGAAAACGTGTCTTCAACAGATTCAGTAAATAACTTTTTCCAGTTCCAGGGCTGCCTGCCAATAAAACAAGCATCTTTTTGCGTACCATCTATTTGCCGATCGCAGTCGGCGCTTTCGTATTCATGAAAAGGCCGATCTTGTGCTTGACGATTTCTTTGATGGCTTCATTGGATGGGATCACGTTGTGGCGCAATGATTTGTTGACTTCCGTTGCCCCAAAATTTTCTTTTGCGATCTTCGTCCAATTCACCAACAATTCAGTACCTACATTAAACTTGCGAATGCCGTTATTGATCAATTCAGGATAATCTTCTTCTTTGACGCCAGTTCCTCCATGAATGACTAGCGGCACGTCTACGACCGCATGGATTTCCTTCAATAACGCAACATTCACTTCGGTTTTGGAGCGGAATTGACCGTGATTGGTTCCGATAGCGATGGCTAGCGCATCGACGCCAGTAGCAGCGACAAATTCTACCGCATCTTCTGGGCGTGTGAAGACTTTATCGTCTTCTTCCACATGAATGCCCTCTTCTGTGCCGCCGATCGTTCCTAATTCTCCTTCGACGGACACCCCATGGGCATGGGCGTATTCGACGACTGCGTGCGTTTTCAAAATGTTTTCTTTGAAGGGCAAATGCGAGCCATCATACATCACCGAGCTATAGCCGCTATCAATCGCTGCTTTGATCTCATCGAAATCTCTGGCATGGTCCAAATGCAAGACAGCGTCCACTAGCTCGTGATCGGCAATCGTTTTGACGACATTGACCAAGACATCATAGCCGATGTATTTCGCCGTATCGATACTTGTTTGAATGATGATGGGTGCCCCCATCTCTTTGGCTGCCCGCAGCATACTTGGTAGCATTTCTAAATTATGGGTATTAAAAGCCCCCACTGTAAAATTCAATGCTTCTGCTGTTTTCGTTACTTCTTTTAATGTTGTATACATCCTTGATTCCACCTCGTCTAGTTTAATTGCCGCTGATCGTAAGTTGTTTGGCGATTTGCCGCATTTCTTCCATTTTGTCCATGTAATAGTCGATCTTTGCATCGTCGCCGTTTCGTGCGGCGGCGGCACGCTGAGCATTGTAAAGGGACATCAGTTTTTTGTAGCCGTCCCCGATCGATTTTTTCGCCTGCAAGCTTTTTTCCAATGCGTCGATCGCTTCTTCTGTGCGAGAAAGTTTAGCCTGCGCTAAGCCTAACGCTTCATACAATTTTGCTTGTTCGTCGCTGTCAGTTTCTGCTTGCAACTGACTTTCTAAGGTTGCAATAAGCGCTTCTGCCTCTTGGCTTTCTTCAGCGGTCAAAGGAACCGCTGGTGTTTCTGTGGGCTTTTTTTCTTTTTTGAAAAAAGAGAACATGCGTCTTCCTCCTAGCGATTAAAAGTTTTTCAATAAGGGACTGATGATCCAAGCATATAGCAGGGCTGCCGTGACGGTATCCACATCGGTTGCCGTAGCGTTAACAAAGCCCATTTGATTGAAGATCGTCACAAGTAGGGCTGGCAGTAATGTAATGAAAAAGCCGTGGAAGATCCCTCCGATGATCGCCCCTCGACGTCCACCGACCGCACTGCCGAAGATCCCAGCGGTGCCGCCGGCAAAGAAGTTCGTCAGCATACCTGGCAAGATCATCGCCAAGCCAAAGACTGGTAAAACGAACATGGCGATGACTGTCCCAATCGTTGTAGTAATGAAGCCTAAAATAACTGCATTTGGGCTATATGAGAAGAATACTGGGCAATCGAGTGCTGGTTTTGCATCAGGCACCAATTTCATAGCGATCCCACGAAACGCAGGGACGATCTCGCCTAAGAGCAACCGAACGCCTGCTAACAAAACATAGACCCCAACCACGAATTGGATGGCTTGCAAGAAGGCATACATGATATAGTTTTGATCACCAGAGAGCGTAGAAGCAAAGGTTTCTCCAGCAAACAAGACCGTCACGATATACAGTGGAACCATCACGACCATGACAGAAAGATAGGTGTCTTGTAAAAATTCAAAAGAACGTGGCAGTTTGATGTCTTCGATCGATTTTTTCTTCTCGCCTCTTTCTCCAAACAGATAGGCAACGCCTGCTTCAAAGAGGTAGCCGATCGTACAAAAATGTCCGAGAGCAATGTCATCTGACCCAGTGACTTTACGGATGATAGGCTGAGCCATCGCTGGCATCGCTACGGCAAAGATTGCCCCAATCAGCCCACCGACAAGAATCAAGACAACGCCCCGTAAACCAGCGAAATAGCCAAAGACCGTCGTCATGGTCGCCATCCATAAAATGGCTTGACCCGTTAAGAAAATATATTTCCATTTCGTAAAGCGTGCCAATAAAATATTAAAAACAAAGATGGCTAAAAATGTCAGCGCTATGTCCCGCCCCAAGCCCAACTCATTCATCGCTTGCCCGTTGATGGCTTCGATGGAAGGGATTATGCCTTGCATGTCGAATCCTTCTGTGAAAATCTCGCCGAAATAGGTCAAACTACCGACGATGATGCTAGAACCAGCGCTTAAAACCTGAAAGCCCAATAGCGTCTTCAAACTTCCTGAAATGACTTGACCTGCTGACTTTTTCTGAAGCAGCAGTCCTAACATCGCGATCAAGGCGATCGTGATCGATGCCTGCGTTAAAATATTATCAATAATAAAATTGATGATGCCCATTTTTTCAAACTCCCTTCGTCATGACCCTTCCTTACAGTGCGCCTTTTTCCGTTAATACCGGCATGATTTTTTCTTCGATTTCTGGTTTTGAAACAATGTTGCGTAAATAAATGATTGCGGTTGTCGGGTCCAAAGCAAACTTTTCAAATTGCGTCCGAAAATTCTCTGCTGTAATGATGATGTCTGGTTTCATTGATACTGCTGATGAGATATCCACATGATCCAATTTCGCCTCCACTCCTAATTTCGTTAAGACATCTTCTGTTGACATCTGAGCCGCAAAGCTGCTGCCAAGACCTGCACCGCATACGAATAAGATCGATAATTTGTTCATGATTCTTCCCCTTTTCTTTTTTTTATGAAAATAGCAATGATTGAAAAGCTTCAATCGTAGAGCAAGCCAGCAACTGCGTGACTTTTTCTTCATCATTGATCAGTTCGATCAATTCCTTCATGATGGCAAGATGAGAGTAGGAGTCCACCGCAGCCAAGCAAAAAATGATTTTGACAGGGTCCATTTCTGGGTTCCCAAATGCGACTGGCGGCGCCAAGGTGAGGACACTCACACCCAACTGCCGGGCGCCATCTTCTGGTCGGGCATGCGCCAGCGCCAAATGTTTGCCAATGACGATATAAGGACCGTATTCCTCCACCGCCGCAACCATTGCCTCGATATAGCGTTGTTCGATGATCTGTTCTTTTACTAGCGGCTGCGCCGAGCGTTCAATGGCTTCTTCCCAATTTTGAACAGGAACGTTTAATTGAATATGACTCGCGGATAAAACATCTTTTAACATTGGCTGAATCTCCCTTGCATTAATGGCTAATTGATTTTGTTCAAACAGGTGGGTCAATTTGCGATAGGCGGCAGCATCGATCGTCCCGCCGCTTTCTTCAATGACTGTAAGCAACTGATTGAAGAACAGCGTGGCATTTTTTTGGTCAAAGGCGATCCGTTTGAATTGTTCATTGTTGTTTAAGAAACGACGGATCACTTGGTGATTTTCTTCATTGATGATCGGTGGGATCAGTAATACTGGCTTTTCTCGATAATCGATCTCATAGGTTGAAAAAACTAGATCCACATCGAATTTCGTAATCAAATTGACTTCTTGTGAATTCAAGACTGCCGCAACTTCTACTTCTGGAAACTTCTCCTTGAGGCTGGCTGCCAGCAGATTGCCGGTTGCCATTCCATGGTTACAGACAACGACCGCCTTATAGCTCGTAATAATCTCGTGGTTCAATGAACTTAGGGCTGTAGAAAAATGGATCACGAGAAATGTCAGTTCATCTTCTGATAGTGGTTGCCCTACGATCTCTTCGATCGTAGGAGCGAACCCCTTGACGGCTTGGTAGATTTGTCCATAATTTTTGCGAACGGTCTCTTTGATCGGATTGGGTACTTGAATGCCGCTCTTGGCTCGAACGATCAGCGCGGCCATATGTTTATACAATCCCTCTAACAACTCTTCTTCCTTTTTACTAAAAGGGATCTTGGTTTGGCATTCCACAAATTGGATCAGCTGCAGCGATAAGAGTTGCGCATGCGCCCATTCGATGGAATTGGACAAATCTTTAAAATTCAGTGATTCGATGATGAAAGAAAGATAGTTGACTTCGATTTCTGGTGGCTCGATCGAAAAGGTTTCAGCGATCGCCTGGATATAGGCTGACCCTTGGAGCGGATTGCTGGAAGTAGACCAATTCATGCGAGTGATAAATTCCTTCATTCTGATGCGCATCAGCCAAATGGCGGTAAACAATAAGATTTGGCTGCTATACAACTCATTTTGATTTGGCGGCAACACTGCTTGCATCACTTGTTGGATCTGTTTGATTGCTTTTTGCGGCAAATAGCGATAAAGCAATTTCGTAAAGACTAAATCTGGGGTCTGTTTATCAAGTGGCAGCCTACCGATCCGCTGATTGATGATGTCAAAAATCATCGTCCGAATCGCTCGTTCCGATCCATTCAACCGCAGTCCTTTTTTTCCTAGACTAATGATCTCAATGCCATATTTATTGATGTCCGCCCGCAAACGGCGCATGTCTTCATCCATGCTGCTTTTCGATATCTGGTACGCTTCTTCTTTTTTATTCAACACCAGGATCTCTTTTGAAAATGTCAGATGCAGTAGCAGATCAAAACTACGCTCTTCACGGGTCATATATTCCGACTGTTGTGCCTGTAATGCCTGCCAAACGATGGCTTGCTGCTTTGAGGGCATTTTCAAAAGGATGCCCTTTCCTCGAAGGGTTTGGATCGGTCCGATGTGTAAGTCAGCAAGAAACGTGTTGATCTCATTCAAATCATTGCGGATCGTCCGCCCACTGGCTGCGGTCTCTTCTGCCAGTTGCTCGATGGATAGTGGATAATCAGTCACCAACAGGCGATGCAAAACATCTACGATTCGTTTTTTCACAACTTTCTCTCCTTCTCTGATTTGAGTATATGATTTCGCTTACAACAAAAAAAGTAGATGTTTCTGCCACTTTAGTTTGCAAAAATGTAAACGCTTCTATTTCGAAATAGGAATCTTTGCTCGATTATTTCATATTTTCCTTATTTTTCCTATCCGATGGAGAAAACGTTTAGCTAGAGGATCAGATGCAAAAAAAGCAAGAGCAGCTGCTCTTGCTTATCGATGATGGTGCATGCTATTGTGTTTGATCCGTCGTGTCTTCTGGCTTATTTCCCAGCGCTTGCTCCATTTGCTTTACTGCCCAATCCATTAGAAAGATCAACAGCATTACCAGCACGCTGCCAATCAATGCCCCTGAAAAACGCAATGGGATCAATTTCAGTGGCGTAAAACTAGTACCGATCGTCATTAACAGCAGGACTTGTGGGTTGGTAAAGAAATTAGCAACGGTATAATTGACTGGCATAAAAAACTCCGTCAATATGTTTAGAATGATCAAGACAACTGCGATCGCTTCAAGGGGCATATGCAAGGACATCAATAAGAAACCCAGCAGCAGCCCTACGATTCCTCCCAGTACCCTGCCGATCGTGCGATTTTTGATTTTTTCCATATGTTCCCCTGCCAAGACGGCGGCAGCGGAAATCAAGATCCAATAGCCGTTGCTGTCCCGCAACAGATAGGCAATGTAGGTGGCAATAAACAAGATCAAAGAAAAGTGCAACGCTTTGATGACCATTTCTGGTTGCTGAGATAATGCCAGCGAATATTTCTCGTGTAAGCTCAGTTGTTGAAAGACCGTTTTTTCTTCTTTCAACGGTAGTTGTTCAGCTAACGAAATCACCAGTCCAGCAAGCAGCGAGCCTACGATGCCATAAAGCAAATAGGAACTGTGGTGCAAGATCTCTCCAAGGTGCGCGGCGTGAAAATTAAAGCCGGTGGCATAAAGCATCAACACGAAGAAATAATCCGGCTTGGGGATCCGCATCACTTTTGACAACAAAAACGCGGAAAACGATAATGCACCGATAATAAAAGGCGCGCTCCAAGGAATCAGTGCTGTCCCAGCGCCTAAAATAAAGGCCAGCAGCAACGCCGCGCCGTGGGTCAAAATGGCGCGCAGATTATAAAAAAGGGACCGATGTTGAAAAGCCAAGTAGGAAAAAGCCCCCATCGCCCCCACAGAACTTATCAAAGGGTCCTGAACGAGGATCCCTATAAACAAAGGAACCGCCATCGCAAACCCTGATCCTAATGGACGCAAGACTTTTCGTTTGTCTTTCATGCAATTCCTCCTATCAAAAAAATATGTACGATAATACAGCCGTTTTATAAGTAACGTCCTAAACTAGTATACGGAGCAAAAGATGAATATGCAAATTTTTTTCAGAAACTTTTCGATATAATCGTAGCGATGTTTTCTTGATCAAATCATATGCTGGCACAAAACAGCCCTTAGCAATAAAAAAAGAGAAGCATTCGCTTGGCAATAGACTACAAGCGAATCTCTCTACTTTTCGGCAAAATATTCTTCAATGAAGTGCTGGTGATTGTATCTACTACTAGTATCGCGCAGCATTCACCCGTTTGAATAACACTTGATGCACTCAATCAGCTAGTAACTCACCCTAGTGACCACATAGACAGACTCTTGATACACCAACACGAGTCATTGCCTTTGCTGTTGGTGTCTGGCGCGAATATGTCTCTCAATAGATAAATGAATCACTAAAGCACCGAAAACAGCGTCTTCAGTGCTGACCAATTTCCTTTTGTTTACTCCAAACGCTGTTGAATAATTGGTTTGACAACAAGGATTGCTCTTTAATCCTGTAAAATCACCGTTTTCAAGCACTTCGATTAATCATGAAAAAGCTGAAAGGGATGACTGCTTTTTCAACCAACTGGCAAGAATCATCGATTGCTTCTCTGCTTTAATTTTTCTTGGAAAAATCACCTTTTGCGATGGCTTTGTCCGTACAATAGTGGCCTTTGCCATGGGTCTGACGGACTTCTGCCAATTTTTCTTGGATCATCTCGAGGATCACCATGAGGTTGTCTTCATTGGCAACAAAGTCCAATTGATCCCCATCAATTTGCATTTTCGGACAAACGTCAAAGTTTTCATACCATTCATCGTATCGCTGATTCAATTCTTTGTAATAGTCGTACAATGTCGGATCATTGGCAATTTGTTCATAGGAACGACCACGTTTATTGATCCGTTCGATCATCGTATTCAAGGAAACCTTGATATGAACCATTAAATCTGGATGTTTCAACGGCGCCGATTCTTCCAATTCCCGTAGCATCGTGTTCAACAGGTTATCGTATTGTTCGACCTCCATCGGTGCGATGCGACCTAGATCCGCATTTAGATGAAACATCAAACTGTCCTCATAGATGGAGCGATCAATGACATTGTCATCATTCGACAACGCTTCCCGCATCCCTAAAAAACTTTTGTTTAAGAAAAAAATCTGCAATAAAAAAGCGTATCGTTCTGGATTGGAATAAAACAATGGCAGAACATCGTTGTCCTCCACGTTTTCATAAAAAGGCTTCGACGCCATTTCCTTCGATAAAAAATCAGTCAAACTGCTTTTTCCTGCCCCGATCGTACCTGCGATTAATAACACATTCATCCATCCTTTATTAAATATAGTCACCGACAAATGCTCGGTGCGCCATCTCTTCAAAATCATACGCTGTTCGTGCCGCCAAATCAGTAAAATACGCTTGTACCGACTCCGTCAACGTCAGATTGACCGCCGCAGCTTTTTCATGAAAAGCGATCACTGGTTTATTTCGTACGTGTGCTGCGCCGATTTTAAAGGCTGTTCCCGGATCAGGGATTCCACCATGGTAATCCAAAACGACAACGACGACGTCGGCTCGTGTCAATTCCAGCATGTCTTTTTCAAAAATTTCTCTCGCCCATTCCGGTGTATTGGGTTCAGATGAACCTTCTTGATACAGGCGCGGCGAATAGATCGCCAAGGGTTGCGGGTTTTCCGCTAAACTGCGTTCTACCTGTTTGAGTCGTGCGACTTGTTCGTTTGAAAAAAACGGTCCAGCTAAATAGACCTGCTTCATCCTGCCAAGCACTCCTTTCCTGACCCCTTCGCCGCCAATCGTTGGATCAACGACTCAACGTCAGATAGGAAAAAGAGCGTTTCCGGCAGTTCAGCCCAAGCTTCAAACATTGTTAGCAGCGGCTTCAGTCCATCCTTCAAGCCTTCGTTCACCAACACACCGATCGGCTTGACTGACAATGGCCCAAGAGTCATAAAAGAGCATACTGATGACAACTCCTCTAGTGTACCAAATCCACCAGGTAATACAAGGTAGGCATCGCTCATTTCCAACAATTGTTGCGTTTGTTCCTCCCTCGTATCCGTATAGAACTCGGTGTATGTGCTTGATCCAGTGATGATTGGCGGCAAATCTTCTGCAAAGGAACCTGATGGATAGATCCCCGTCACTGCGCCTTCTTTTTCAAAGACCCCTTTCACGATCTCCCTCATCAAGCCAGCCAAAGGGCCGCAATAAACCAACTCGATGTGATTTTTTGCTAAGGCATTGCCGATGGCACGAGCGGTCTTTGCCAACTTTTCCTCATTTTCTAAACGGGTATCGCAAAATACAGTTACTCTCAAAAACAACAGCTCCTTCTTCACTACACCTGCTATTTTACACAATCTCTTAAAAAAGTAAATACTACATATTGTGCTTCATTTAGATAAAAATCGTTCTATTCACTATATATTGTATATAGTCATTTACATCTTTTCGCTTTCCCTTAAACCTTACAAACCTTGAAAATAGCAGCCAAGAACAAACAGAACCAGCTTTCATCGATTGCCTCAGCCCTCTTTCATCCCACATAAAAAACACGATGCAGCTAGGCTCGTGTTTTTTTATCCATCGCTTTTTTTCTCTTGTCCAAACAAAATTTAGCAAAAATCTGTATAAAAAATTATTTTTTGTCGGTGGCTGCTTTCAGCTTTTGCAAATCCTCTTGCTCGACAAAAAAGGTCACTTCTCCTGTTTCTAAATCGACGGATGCTTTGACTTCAACCCCTCGTGGGAAAAACTTGCTGGCATCAGTCTCGATTTTCAAACGCATTGTTCCGTCTTTCAATCCAGCACCATAGGTCATCGTACGAAAGTTCTTTTTCATTCCTGCTCGCTCCTTTTTTAATAGCTCATCGACACTGCATCCATAAAGGGTACTCAGTTTCAATAAATTCAAACTGTCTGGTACCGTCTTGCCGGTTTCCCAATTTGAGATCGATGTGCGGGTCACTAAAATTTTTGTTGCTACTTCTTCTTGGCTCATTTGCTTTGTGACTCGATGGTTCTTTAATGCTTCCCCAATCGTCATCTTGGCCTCCTTCTTCTACCTTAACGCAGACCTGCTGTGGTTTCTGCTCAAATCCATTGATATCATGGCATTGTCAAACAGTTTTGACAGGATTTTCTTACACGAACTCTCCGTGATAGTGGTTTTCTTTCTATCATAGATGAAAAAAGAATAATTGACTAGAAAATGATTTTTTTATTTCGACTATACTACGACAAAAAAGTAGCACGAATAAATCGTACTACTTGAGAAAACATGACCTGTTGCTAACGGTGAATCATCACTTCTTTTTTGACTTCTACGGTGATGCGGCCATTTTTGATGACCATCAAACGTTCAGGAATATCGATCAGCACATCGGCTTTTCTTTGGGTATCTAAAAGAATCAAATCTGCGCGGTTGCCAACAGCGATTCCATAGTCTTTAATATTTAATGCTTTGGCGGTATTGGTCGTGATCATTGGCAAAACCGTCGGCAGGTCATCGGCGCCGCCTAAATGCGCCACTGGCACAGCCAACATAGCAATTTGAATCAAATCACCGTTGCCATAGGGCGTAAAGGCGTTACGGATATTGTTGCTGCCTAAACAGATATTCACACCAGCATCACGTAATTTGCGAATCGGCGTCACGGCACGGCGAACGTTGTAGGCATCGTTTCTGGCACCTAAGTGCAAGTCGGTCGCAGGCAACGGCATCACATTGATTTGGGCTTTGACCATCAAATCGATGACTTCTGCCAGCTGATCAGGTTCCATGGCATGCAGTGCAGTCAAATGTCCTACTGATACCCGACCTTGATAGCCTTCTGCGATGGTTTTTTCACACAGGTAGACGATCGATGTATCGTCTGCTTCGTCGGCAAAATCTTGATGCAAGTCAATGTCTTTGTCAAATCGCTTGGCGATCTCAAAGATCAAGTCGATGTGCTCATTGGCTGGCGCATCATTGTAAGGAATGCCGCCAACGACATCGGCGCCTTTCTCCATCGCTTCGATCATCATTTTATCCGTTCCGGGTGCTTTAAAAATCCCTTCCTGCGGAAAGGCAACGACCTGGATATCGATCAAGTCGCGGTATTCTTCTTTTATGCGCATGATGGTGTCAAACCCAGTGAAGCCTTGTGCTGGATCAAATTCGGCATGGGTGCGCACAGCAGTCGTGCCATGTACGATCAGCATTTCTAATGCACGTTTCGCTCGATCATAAATGTCTTCTTCGGTAAAGGTCGGTTTGAGCTTTGCCGTAACTTGGATCGCTTCTTGCAACGTACCTGAATTATTGGGTTCACGATCGGCGATCAAGGCTTTGTCTAAGTGGATATGGCTTTCGATCAATCCGGGGATCACAACTTTGCCTTTCGCCTCAATCGTTTTTGCTGCTGATTCTTCAATGATGGGTGCAACTGCGGTGATTTTTCCTTCTGAAATTGCAATATCTACTAATTCTGCATCGTCTTCAAGACGTGCTTGCTTGATCAATAAATCCATGTTTTCCTCCTATCCATCAGCCAAACACTAAGCCGATGACTAATAATAATACGGCTGCTAAACTCAACCACTTCACGTTTCCTTTGACTACATCCAGAATCGGAATTTGGAAACCAGAAGATAAAGCTTGCATCGTAATGTTGACGAAACTCATTTGACTCCCGAGGCCAACCCCCATCGTTACAAAGCCAAGAGCTAACACTGGGAAGCCTAATGAAACGGCAACTGGTAACACTAATGTTAATACGGAGCCGACATAGGCACCTGCGGGAATCCCAATCAAGACACCCGTCAAGATCGCCACGGGAACGACGATCGCTGCGGGGGCATTTTGTGCTGCACCGGCAATTACAGCAAACGTCCCGGTTTCAGCGATCACGTTGATGAAGGCTAAAAAGATCCCCACTTGGAACAAGCGGGTCAAAATATACGTCGATCCGTCCACCATCGCTTCCACCGATTGATTCATCGAAAAGTCGGTACAAACAAAAATCAACGCCAACGTGACCACCATATAAACTAGCGGCGTAAAGAGGACAAAGCCGATCAGGTCATTGATCAACGGACCAAAGATGACCGCAAAAAGCAAGAAGATCGCAGGCAGTGTCGTTTTGAACAATTCACCATTGCTTTTGTTTTCATACTCTTGATTGGCTGATTCTTTGAAGCCCAGATGACGACGCTTGGTCCCAAAGAATGCCAATAAAATCGCCAAACCAACGAATAACAACCAAAATGGGCGCATTTGATCGACGTAAGAAGCGACACTAAAGCCGCCTAGTTCAGACACGATACTAGATTCCAAAGAGGCAGGAGAAGTCGTAAAGGAGACAGCTGCCGCTAACGACATCGCTGCGATCAATTCGGGTACCACCCCAACTGCCGCAAATGCTAACGGTGCGATCACCATCGCACTCCCGCCGCCGATTCCGGACATATAAGTCGCTGCTGCCAATAAGATAACAATAAAACCAGCCACATATTCCACTTTTCCTTTGGTCCCTCTTTTGGCTAAGGTTAAGGCTGCCGTATAACTACCGGCTTTGAAGACCGCCATCGCTACAGCGGAATTGATGATTGGCACCGTAATACTCAACATCGTCGGAATAGCTTCCAACAGTTGCGAATTGGCTTCAGCTAAACTGATCCCGCCAATAATCATCGCCAAGATCCCAGCAATCAAGCCAGCAATGATCATATCTACTTTTTTAAAGAGCAAAACCAGCACTAACACTAACGGAATCAGTACTAGAAATGCTTTGACTCCTGTTGGTGCGACGATCTCATTGATCGCTTCTGCCGCAAACACTGTTCTTTCTGAAAAGATAAAAAGAATGAGAGCCATAAACAGTGAGACGAACGTTCCCTTTTTTTTCATCACATTTCTCCTAACTTATATGAACCTTCATATAATAAATGTTGTGTTGCTATGGGGTGTTGCCGATTGATTTTTCCGCTGATTTTTCTCTGGTGTTTCCCACCTTCTTTCCTCGAAGAAAGGAATCAAGCAAAAGACACCTGCTTTTTCGACCTTTTTCGCCACTTTTTCTTTCTCTATTATAATTCTTGTTGTTAACGCTTTCTTTGGACATTATTCTAAAATAAATCTACGTTTTTTATCCAATTGGCTAAAAGCGCAGAAAAAAGCGCGGCCTGTGGAGAAAAGAGCCTTCATTTGATCCTCTGGCCTTTTCTCGGAGCCCCGCTTTTTTGATGTATCTTCTGCCTATGATCGTTTTTCACCTCGGTTTGTCCAGCGTTTCAGCCGATAAAAAAGCATCAGTTGTTTGCGCGCCCGCTTGATCCGCTGGTAGCGCTTTGGCTGCTTCTTGTAAAATGCTTGATGGTAGTTTTCCGCTGGCCAAAACTGCGTGGTCTTGCGGATTTCAGTCACGATGGGTTGCTGATAATAACCAGATTGTGCTAGTTCCTTTTTGGCTCGTTGCGCAAGCACTTCCTGCTCAGCAGTCGTATAGAAAATGATTGGGCGATAAAAATTGCCGCGATCTTGAAATTGTCCGAAAGCATCTGTCGGGTCTGTCACTTGCCAATATAACTGCAACAAGTCCTGATAGGTGATGATTTTGGGATCAAAAATGATCTCTACTGCTTCGACATGCCCTGTTGTTCCACTTAGTACTTGATCATACGTCGGATTCGGGACGGTTCCCCCGGTATACCCCGACAAGACGGAAAGAATGCCCGGCTGGTCTTCAAAAGGCTCGACCATACACCAAAAGCAGCCTCCAGCAAAAATAGCCACTTCTTGTGCTTTTCCACCTGTTTCGGTCGGCTCCACAGAAACTTCTGCTGGTTGGGCTTTGCTTGTTTCTTCATTCCTTGCCTTTTTCGGTGCTGACTGGCTGATTGTTTGATAAAACTCTGCGACATTCGGGGTCAGATTGTTTCTCAGTGCCAAAGGACGCAACGACGCTTCTAGTTTTTCCAAAACCCGTCTGGTCTGTTGGTCTTCAAGACTATTTGACGATTCCTTTTCGTGTTTGCCCGCTTTTTGTTTGGTCGCCAGCTGGGTTTCCAGTGTATTTTTTGCTTGCACCAGTTGTTCTCGTTCCCACTGTCTCGTGCCAGGATGCAAGATCAAATTATAGATTTCTGACAGCCACGCCATCGTTGTTTGCTTCATCACCATTGCCCCTTTGCCTCATGAAGGAGCGACTCTCGCTCCTTGTTTGGTTGCACTGTACCATAGTTTCGCCGATTCGCCCAATTTGATGCCCAGCAGCGTACCGACTTCAAACGTCGCCAAGCACAAAGTATTAAAATTGCTAATGCAGACACAAAAGCTCCCCCAGTTGCCTTGTTTATAAAAGTATCGTCCAGGCTCTTGAGAATGGAGCTGATGTCTTAAAGATTGCACGGGCGTATAATCTTACGGATATACTGTTTATAGAATAAAAGAAAACAGCATGGTCGACATCGATAAGATGATCATGCTGTTTTTATTTACTTACTTTTTGAAATACTGTTCTGACTTTCATGAATAACTCATCAACCAAGTGCTCATGCGCTTTTTCCAAAAAAACACATACTCTGGCTTCATAATCTATTGTCGTTAATTGATCTAACAATACTTTTCCTGTTGTCTTCATGCCATAATCTGGATTAATACTTACATATAACGGATAGTTTCTACTTGTACTGGAAATCGGAGCAACGGTGGCAACGTTACTATAATCTGCAATCATGTCATGACTTAAAACAATATAGGGTCTTTTTCCTGTTTGTTCATGTCCAGAACGAGGAGCTGTATCCAATAACAAAATATCACCTTGTCTAGGTTTTCTTACCATTTTTCATTCCCTACTGCTTCACCTAAATGTTGAATTTCCACGTGATTTCTCTCAGCAGTGTAATTTTCAAATAACTCTTCAATCGTTAACTCGTTTTCTACATTTGCCGCTTCGATGATTAGCCGTCTATGCCCGTTTACTTCTTCTTGTATTATCTTCACTTTGTCATCTGTATGAATGCCAAGATACTCCAAAATGTGCTTGGGCAATCTAAGACCGTTACTATTGCCCCATTTTTTTATAGGTAACATTTCCATGCGCGACACCTCTTTCTGTATATACATAGTATAACATATATCACGACTAAGTATATACATAATTATCCTTTTGGTCGATTCACCTAAATTCCATTAAAAAGAATTGTTCTTACAAGTTTACACTGCTGTGCTAAGTTAGTATCTTTCTGACCTAACTAATGGAGCTACTAAAGGAATTGTGAAATGAAGAATTAAAAAATTTTATGTTTCTGACCCTATTTTAAGTTATCGCCCATTAATCTATGGATCCGGGCGTTCGTCCATATTTTTTCTTAAAACTTTGGATAAAATGACTCGTATCAGAAAATCCAATTTGTTGAGAAATTTCAGTAACTGTTAAATTCTTATTTTCCAATAAACTCTGACTTCGTTGTAATCGATAATCAATCAAGAATTTATAAGGGGTCATGGATGTGTACTTTTTAAACAATCTGTTCGCCTCTGAATTACTAATGTGACTACTTGAGGAAATATCAGCTAAAGCTATATTTTCGGCATAGTTTCCGTATATAAATTGGATCATTGTCATTATCTGATTTATTTTAGTATTTTTAATGGTAGTCGGTTGCTTTATCTGATCTAACTTCGAGTTGATTAGAATAAGCCAAGCTTTACAAAGATCTATCGATATCAAGTACTCTCGACCAAATCTTGGTTCCATGTAATACAAATCGATAATTTCTTTTAGGATAGATAAGATTTCTCTTGAAGAAATATCCAGGTTGTCCATCGCAATAGAAGGATATTTTATACTATTTACATAGGGCTCCACATAGCTAAGGTCCATTCGGCTTCCAGGGAAGAAAGTGAGATTCTCCTTGATAAAATTTATGCTTATATAAGAGCTATTGGGTGTTAGTTGAGTCATTTGATGTAGAACATTAGAGTTGATAAAGATAAAATCACCTTTATTTAATATATAGTCGACTCCATTAATTTTTGCATTAACTACTCCCTTCTCAACAATGGTAAATTGTAATTCATCATGCCAATGGGCATCATCGAATCCTCTACCTGAAGGATTCACTCCATTTTGATTTATATGATAAATTTCAAAAGGAAAACTAGTATCTTGATAGTGATTCTGTTCAAATAATTTTTTCATCAACTTGTCCTTTGGTTATATTTTCATATGTAAGAACCTTTTTTTCATATTATTATATATCATTTGATGATATTATCATATAAAAATATTGGAGTTGAATAATTATGACAATCGAATTTATCCCCTATAATAAGCGTTTTTTAAGCGAAATGACACAAACCTGGAATGATATTTTGATAGATGGCGAAGCATTTCCAGGAGAAGATTTATTTAATACAGAAGATTTTGAATTAATGTTATTAGAACAATCTGCTGCATCCTGTCTTCTTTATAATGGAGTCTATGCAGGATTCTTCATAATTCATCCTAATAATATCGGACGTTGTGCACATACGGCAAATGCGAGCTATTGTATCGATAAAAGGATGAGAGGAAAGGGCTTATTCAAACACGTAGTAAAAAGATCCTTATGGGAAGCAAAACAACTAGGTTTTCAAGGAATGCAATTTAACGCCGTCGTCTCTAATAACAAGGCAGCGATCCATACCTACGAGAAAAATGGGTTTTCCATTATCGGTTCTATCCCTAAAGGATTCCGACTGAAGAATGGAATTTTTACTGACATGTATATTATGCATCGATCGCTATGATAAAAAAATACCAAGGCATTCTCTTCACTATCTTTACAATTCTAATAGTCAGTTCTACAGAGATTACACTAAAGTTACTAGGGGGAACGAGTAGCCACGGGGGGCAATTAAATTTTTGGCGTTTTTTGATTGGCGGTATTTTTCTATTTATTTTAGCTAAGAAAAAAAGTATAAAGGTAGCTTCTTTGCCACTCCTTGTTTTAAATGCGATTTTATTTATCGTATTCAGCATGAATTTCTATCAAATGGCTATCTTTCAATCAAGCGCATTCTTTGTAGCAGTTGTTTTTAGCACAAATCCATTGTTTACACAATTGATAAATACGTTATTAACTCGTCAGTTAAAAGTACCTTCACTTTCGATCATACTTTCAGTACTAGGAATCATAATCATCATTGTTTCAAATTACACAAAAAATGATCTAGGGGTTCTATTTGCTTTGATCTCTTCTATTTTATTTGGATTATATAGTACACTAAACGAAAGAATTATCAAAAAATATACTTTAAGTACAGTGACTTCTACATCATATACCTTTATTTTTGGCGCATTGGAATTGGCGCTATTAAATTTGATTTTTTCGAAATTTAATGATGATTCTCCATTAAAATCGATTTTCACATTTCATTACTTTACCGATTTTAGCCTACAAACATTACCAGGTCTATTCTATTTGAGCATTGTGGTAACCGCCTGCGGCTTTCTGTTTTACCTTATCTGTCAAATAAAATTCAAAAAATTATCACACACTGTTTTTTTCTCTAAGCCTGCGGTTTCTGCAATATTTGGTTTGCTAATCTTAAATGATCCTATTCCTTTTTCTAGTATTGTAGGTATCTCGTTGATATTTTTAGGTAGTATATTAACTTTTCAATAATTTACTAATGTACAATCCTCATGATATTATTTTTTTGTATTTTCGTTGGCTTAAATGTCACTCGATTCCCTCTTCTACTGATCGTTAAATGATTTATAAAGCAAAATAAATAATCGGAACCAAATAAGAAAAAGCCAAAAACGTTTTAAGTTTCTGAAACCTTAAAATAAAGTGACTCCATCAAATAATACCGATATGAATAGACAAGCACTTGTTGATTACTGAGTTCTTTTACGATCTTTTTGAAAAAAGCACAGATCGAAAGGGCGTACCATCAGTTAGGTACGCCCTTTTAAGAGATGTGGAAAATCTACATGATACAGAAGTTCCGCACAGTTATTTTTCAAAGACATTAAGTGATGATGACGTTTCTTCCTTTTGCAACGTCATGATGACTGGACCTTCTTTGGTGATGGCGATCGAATGTTCATATTGGGCACAATAGCTGCCGTCAATCGTGCGTGCTGTCCAGCCGTTCGGGTCCATCTTCATGCGCCAAGTACCGGTCGTGATCATCGGTTCGATGGTGATCGTCATGCCCTCTTTCAAACGAATTCCTTTGCCAGGTAACCCGAAATGAGGAAAGAATGGTTCTTCATGAATGGTTGGGCCAATGCCGTGAGCAATAAAGTCCCGCACGACACCATACCCTTTTTCTTCAGCGAAGCTTTGGATCGCATAACCAATATCGCCGACCCGGTTGCCAACTTGTGCTTGCTCGATGCCTTTCATTAAGGCTTCTTTCGTTACTTCCATCAGCGCTTGATGTTCTGGTGAAATCTCTCCTACAGCATACGTCCAACAGCTGTCAGAGATTGCTCCTTTGTAATCGACACAAAAATCAACTTTGACGACATCGCCTGATTTTAAAACATATTCTGAAGGGAAACCATGACAAATCTCTTCATTGACACTGATACACGTCGCAAATTCATAGCCTTCAAACCCGATTTGCGCGGCTGTTGCCCCTGCAGCTTCTATCTGTTGATGGACAAAGACGTTGATTTGGTTCGTGGTGATACCAGGAACGATTTTTTCCCGTAGTTGCTCGTGAATACTTGCTAAAATACGACCGGAAGTTTTCATTTGTTCGATTTCTCGTGGGGATTTTAATGTGATCAATAGATGATCTCCTTTCCTTAAATAGCCATTACCATGTTTCTTTTAATAATACACCTCATCTAGAAATAAGCCATGAGAAGGCACTGTTTCACCAGCTGCTTGTCGTACTTTCTCGGCTAACACTTGATCGATCACTTCTGGCGGCAGTGTGCCATCGCCAATGGCAATCAGTGTGCCTGTCAAGATTCGGACCATTTTATGCAAAAAGCCGTTACCTTTGAAGGTAAACCGCAATAGGTCGCCTTCTGGTGTGATGGTGATTTCATCGATCGTCCGCACCGTTGATTTTTTTGATTTTTTCAACGCAGAAAAGCCAATAAAATCATGGGTGCCGATCAACTTCTCAGCCGCTTGCTGCATTTTTTCCAAATCAAGGGGCTGCGGGCAATGAAAACTGGTATTGCGAGCAAAGACTGATGGGATCGCGTTGTTCCAAACATAATAGCTGTATTGCTTGCCTTTGGCATGATAGCGTGCATGGAAGCGTTCAGGGACTTCTTCAATCTTGTTGACGACGATGTCTTGTGGCAAATAGCGGTTAAAGAACTGCTGCATCTCTGGCAAACTCATTTGATGGGTCGTCTTGAAATTCGCCACTTGTCCTTGAGCATGCGTGCCCGCGTCGGTTCTGCCAGAACCGACGATTTCAATTTCTTCTCCCGTCAATAATTTGATGACCCCTTCAACTTTTTCTTGGATCGTTTTTTCAGAATCTCCTAGTCGTTGCCACCCTAAGTAGCGCTTGCCGTCATATTCAATCGTTAATTTGATATTTCGCATGGTTGTTGCTCCTTTTTACCGGTAGTACCGGTGGATAATTTTTTCTATTCTATTGCTTGAGATATTTACTTATGATAAGGCGCCCCCGTATTGATTCGATACGCGCGATAAATCTGCTCCAATAAGATCAGTTTCATGAGTTGGTGGGGGTAGGTCATTTTGCCAAAGGAGATTTTGGCATCACTGCGGGTCATGACTTCTTGACTTAAGCCAAGGGAACCGCCGATGACGAAGGTCAGTTGGCTTTTTCCTTGGATACCGAGTTGATCGATTTGTTTGGCGAAGGCTTCGCTGGTGGGATTGGTGCCTTCGATTGCTAAGGCAAAGACATATTCGGTGTCTTTGATTTTGCCTAAAATGCGCTGGCCTTCTTTTTCTTTGATTTGCAGCATTTGAGCTTCACTCAAGGTTTCTGGTGCTTTTTCATCTGGTACTTCAACAAACTCAAGCTTTGCGTATGCCCCCAATCGTTTGGCGTACTCGTTGATTCCTTGAACGAGGTACTTTTCTTTTAGTTTTCCTACTGTGACGATTTTTATTTTCATAGGTTCCTCCTCGTTATCCCCTTATTTTATAAAAATGTGGACAATGCTATCCACAACCTTTTACACACTTTGACTTTCTTTGAAATTCTTCTATCTTATCTATAAAACTGTGACAATTCAACGATTCCTTCATCCACCCAACCAACCCCCATCAAGATTGTCCACACACTGTGGATAAAAAAACCTTTGCTTCTCCCCAGATTTCTCTGCTATTTTTATTCAAAAATGAACGGGTTTTGCGAAGAAAATTTCATCGTTTGAAACAGATTCTTACGCAACTTCTTCATATTTTTTTCAAAATCTCTTAGTAGACTAATCTCAGATAGAAGGAATATACTGATTATAACGAATTATTCATTAAGGGGGAAATAGTAATGGCAAGAAAATATGTCACACCAGGCAAGAAAACTTCTCCTGGTTTATTAAAACGATTAGGTATTGGGATTTTAGGCGGTATGGTCGGCGGTTTATTGACCTTCGGCGGTCTGTATTTGGCAATGGGTTCATCTTTGACTTCAACACCAGAAACTACGACCAACAGCGGGGTCCAAGATTCTAACGGACAAACACAGGTATCCAATGTAAAACTAGACGTGACTAGCGATGTCACGAAAGCAGTTGAAAAAGTACAAGATTCTGTGGTTTCCATCATTAATCTACAACAAAGTCAAAGCAACGATTGGAACAGCCTCTTTGGTCAGCAAGGTGGACAAAGTGAAGGCGATAGCCAAAGCGAAGACGACAGCGCCTTAGAAGCTTCTTCTGAAGGTAGCGGTGTCATCTACAAAATTGATGGCGACGATGCCTATGTCGTAACCAACAACCACGTCGTTGAAGGTCAAGATGGTTTGGAAGTTGTCTTAGCAGATGGTACAAAAGTCAAAGCTGAATTGGTAGGTACCGATTCTTACACAGACTTAGCCGTCTTAAAAATCTCTTCTGAAAAAGTTACAACTGCCGCAACATTTGGCGATTCAAGTGCCTTGAAAGTCGGCGAACCAGCAATCGCGATCGGTTCTCCTCTAGGCTCTGACTATGCAAACTCTGTGACACAAGGGATCGTGTCTTCCTTGAATCGTCAAGTAACAAGCCAAAACGAATCTGGTGGTACGATCAGTATCAATGCGATCCAAACGGATGCTGCGATCAACCCAGGGAACTCAGGTGGTCCACTGATCAACGTTGATGGTCAAGTGATTGGGATCAACTCAAGTAAAATCGCCAGCACCTCGGGCTCTGCTTCAGGCGTTAGTGTCGAAGGAATGGGCTTTGCGATCCCAAGTAACGATGTCGTTGAAATCATCAATCAACTAGAAGCAGACGGCAAAGTGGTCCGCCCTGCACTAGGTATCCAAACGATCGATTTAGGTTCCATCACATCACAACAACAAGAACAAATCTTGAAAGTTCCTTCATCTGTAACTTCAGGCGTTGTGATCTACTCAGTCAACAATGCAACACCAGCAGAACAAGCAGGATTGCAACAATATGACGTTATCACGAAAATCGATGATACAGAAGTCAGCACAACAACTGATCTGCAATCTGCGTTGTACAAACACAAAGTCGGTGACACAATCACTGTAACCTTCTATCGTGGCGATGAAGAAAAAACAGCAGAAGTAAAACTTTCCGTTGATACATCGATCAACGAACAATCAACAGACAGCAGCAACTAATCACCAAAACCAATCAAAACAATCAAAAAATGAACTGCCGCAAAAACAGGAAGCGGCAGTTCATTTTTTTAGGCTTTACCGACCGGAAAAGCTTCACCTACAACGGCATCTTGAGGCAGCTCAAGGATGCCTTTTTTCATTGGTGCACCTTCTAAATGTAGTTCTTTAGCAGAGCAGATCATTCCGAAGCTTTCTACGCCACGAAGCGTCCCCGGCCAAATCATCAAGCCATCTGGCATCATTGCGCCAGGTTTTGCGACAACGACTTTCAAGCCTTTACGGATATTGGCAGCGCCACAGACGATTTGCAAGACTTCCCCATCTCCAACTTCTGTTTCCGTGATAGACAGATGGTCGCTGTCTGGATGTTCCACACAAGATTTCACATAGCCAACAACGATTTTTGGTTCCGTATCTGCTGGCAGTTCTTCGCTGAATCCTGCTTCTTTGATCATGGTGTTCAATTGTTGGATTTGTTCTTTCGTCAACGTTACTTGACCACGGCCTTCGATCGTCATTACTTCTGAGATCGCAAAAAAATTCCAGCCGACGATCGTGCCTTCTTCATTTTTGATTTGGGCAACATTGCCTTTGCGTTCGACGGTTTGTTCTAATCCTTTATCATCTGCTGTGATGGCAAGCAGTGTATCACTGACATATTCTTTGTTATAAGCAAAAATCACGTTTTTTCCTCCTTAGGTACTTACACATTCCGCCCATAATCTTAACAAATTTTTCGGCATCCGTCATGGAATTTCTTTGTTTTCCTTGAAATTCTAGTTATTTTCAAAGACAAAAAAGCCTGAAAACCAGCTACTGCTCATTTGCTAAAGACAATGCTTCACTAGCGAGCAAAACCGCTGATTCTCAGGAACTTCCTTTTGTCACTTGTTACTACCATGCGAACTAAGGAAAAGAACACGGCAACGACAAGCTTATTTTTTCAAAAAAATGACCTTACGCTTTGGTTTCTTCAGGGGATACGATCAGCACGTCGCACCGGGCTTCACGGATAACGAAGCTGGCGACACTCCCCATCATGAAGCGTTCCACGGCGTTTAGCCCGGATTGCCCCACCATGATCAAATCGATGTCGTATTGATCTGGTAATTGAGTGGCAAGAGTGTCTTTGATGGAGCCGTAAGCGACGATGCCTTCTACTAGATCAAAATCCACTGATTTTGCGTAGGCTTTACAGTCGTCGATCAGATTTTTCGCCGTATCTTTTTCTTGTTCCAAGATGGAACTATCCAAAGGTGCATAGCCCATCATGGTCGGTACTTGCTGATCGATGATCGTTGCGGCATAGACCTTCCCTTGATTTCGACGAGCGACTTCCACTGCTTTTTTGAAGGCAGACATCGCTTGATCTGACCCATCGATCCCTACTAAAATGTTTTGATATCTTTGTGCTTCCATCTTTTTCCCCTCCTATGCTGATTGTACGCTGGTTAAAAAGGCTTCGATCTCTTCTTTGGTTTTGCGATCCTTGTTGACTAACCGTCCCAGCTCCTTGCCGTTTTCGATGACGACGAGGCTAGGAATACCAAAAATGTTCCATTCAACCGCTACATCCATGTATTCATCACGGTCGACTTCGATAAATTGAAGATCTGGAAAGTCCGCTTCGATCTCAGGCAATTGCGGTTTGATGTAGCGGCAATCCCCACACCAATCGGCGGTGAAAAAGAAGACATTTTTGCCTTTCTCCACATATGTTGCTAACTCTGCTAAATCTTTTGGAATAATCAAATTCTCACCACTTTCTTTTCTTTAAGTATACACCTTTCTTTCAGGGACTACCAACTGACATGCTGATCTTAGAACCCCTGCAGAAAAAAAGAGACAACGGGTTGCTGTCTCTTTGCTTTCGTTCGTTCTCGCTTATTGTCCTGCCAAAATCGTATCAACGGTTGAACGATCCAAACCTTTCAAGACTTGAATCACCATTTCCCGTGCCGCTTCATAATCAGCGATACTGAATAGGGTTTGGTGGGTATGGATGTATCGTCCAGGAACACCGATAACTGAACTTGGGATCCCTTCATTTGCCATGTGTGCCGCACCAGCGTCGGTACCACCTTTTGAAACAAAGTATTGGTAAGGAATGTTGTTGCTTTCTGCTGTATCCAACAAGAATTCTTTCATCCGCGGCAACATGATCATGCCTGGATCATAGATTCGCATCAAAGTCCCGGCTCCTAGATGACCAAAGGTGCCATTTTTCGTGACTGTGTCATCTGCTGGCGAGCAATCGACCGCAAAGAACAAGTCTGGTTTGAATTTCGTCACAGACGGACGGGAACCCCGTAAGCCGACTTCTTCTTGAACGTTGGCACCAGCAATCAGCGTATGGCCTAACGTTTCCTCTTTCAAGGCTTCAAGTGCTTCTAATACGACCGCACAGCCGTAACGGTTGTCCCAAGCTTTCGAGATGATGTTTTTCCCATTGGCTGTTTTGATGGTTTCCACTTGGGGGACGATCGTATCGCCAGGACGTACACCAAAGCTTTCTGCTTCTTCTTTTGATTCAAACCCAGCATCAAACAAAATATCTGTCACTTCGACATTTTTCTGACCGCTGCTTCCTCGCAACAAATGTGGCGGTACTGAAGAAGAAACGCATGGGTAATCGCCCTTCGCTGTTTTCAATGTAAACCGTTGAGCAGAAACCACATAGGGATTCCATCCGCCTAAAGGAGTGACTTTGAATAAGCCGCGATCGGTGATCGTCGTCAATAAGAAGCCAACTTCGTCCATGTGAGCAGCTAACATCACTCGTGGTGCATCTGCTTCTTGGTGGTGACGCAAACCGAAGATGCCGCCTAAGCCATCTTGTTGGATTTCATCTACCAAGGGGGTCATCGCTTCACGCATATACGCGCGCACGTCGTGTTCAAACCCGCTGGTTCCTTGTAACTCCGTTAGTTCTTTGATACGTTGAAATGTTTTTTCTTCCATGATCATTCGAGAAACACGTATCGGTTGTTTGCTGCCCTAAAGAAACAAAGCTGCTTTTTTTGAAAAAGCAACGCTTGCTGTGGCTGTGTTTTCCAGCAATTTTTGGGTGAAACAACGGATGTGCTCTCTTCCTCCTTATTCCTACTGATATTCTTTATTATAGCGCAAATTTCTATTGTTGGTTATTTTTCTTATAGAATATTTCTAAACTATGGTAAACTATTGTTAAGAGAACTTGTGCTTTCACCGAGATCACAACATTCGGGAAAACTTACTTTAGGAGGGACATTAGATGGAGAATGAGCATCCATTGCATTATTTTAAAAATGGACTGACCATCGGTTTAGGTCTTGGCTTTGCAGGAGGGATTTTTTCAACGATCTGGTTGAAGAAAAGGCAAGCCATGAATGCCGATGATGTCTTAGACAATATAAAAGCGGCGTTTATCAAAGAAGGACCGATCGAAGGTTCTTGGATCAATTTCGAAAAACAACCTTTGCGCAAATTTGCGATCACTTCCCAAGGATATACTGGCGGCATCACCCGCACCGAAGACGGGCAGCTTGTCACCTATGAATTTTTGGCAGATGCTCATACCGGCACCGTCTTAGATATCCAACGAGCAATCGTGGAATAATCACTGCACTTACAACCAGCTTCTTAAGAGGCTGGTCTTTTTTCTTTTTAAGCAGTGCTTTTACTGGAGCAAAGTCGCAAGGTCCAATACCACGACTTCATCGATGCTGCCGCCTTTTTGCCGATACGCCCATGCCCCACTTTCAAACAAGCAGTACAGCTGCCCTTTTTCTACCACGATCTGTTCAAGGTAATGGGGAAACTTGATGCGCCGCAACGCATGTTTGCGGGTCAGCACCGTTGCATCCTTTGGAAAGACCCATAACTCCGCCGACCCTGGTCCAAAAGAACGTGCCAGCAACATGTATTCAGTGGTAAAGGCGATACTTTGGACTTTCGTGGTGGTGACCCTTCTCTTACGCGGCTTGATGCGAGGAGACGCTTTGCGACCGTTGGCTGAAAGAACAGGCAGCGGATAATTCGCCACCACGCCCCCTTGTTTCAAGGCAAAGGTTCCTGAGACAAGTTCACCGCTATCGGCTGCCAAATAGGAGCTGTGAGTGATCCCTGCCAATTCGATGACTTGCTGATAAGCGATAGGCTGATTGGTTGCCAAGGAATCATCTTCCAGCAGTTTCTGCAGAGAAACACACGCCACGCGCCCCATTCCTTTTCCAGTGATGGTTAGCCACAGCAATTGCGTTGCTCGATCAAAGACTAATCCGCCGACATGGGGGCGTTTTGGCAGAATCACCGTTTTCAGATGCCGCCCGCTCGTTCTTTCTATTATATAAAGCTGTGAGTGATGTTCCTGCTGCGAACAGTACGCAGAGAGGAACAAATAGTCCTCTGAAACGGCCAACCCTTGTGGGGTCATTGCCTGACACTGATCCGCATGCTTGTGCGGCCTCGTTTCTGCTTTCGCCGTTGCCGTCGTTGCCACTGCGGCAGTGGCTTCTTTTAAACCGGGAACCAAAAGGACTGCTTCCCTTTTTGCCCCGGCTGCCAGCCACGCTTGCCGCACCCTGGGATAACGCTTCAGCTGGGCTACCAGCGCTTGATTGTGGCGCGTATGTCGGTGCTTTTTTAGCCAGTACACCACAAAAAGGCCAACCACAAACACGCCCAAAAGCAGCAAGCACTCTGTTTGTCTCATTGATTGGCCTCCTTGATGAATTCCCTCTTGTCGGCTGATTTATCAGCCGCTTATTGTTTGTCTAGCTGCAATAATGCTTAGACTACTTGTACTTCGACATCAATGTTGCCACGAGTTGCCCGAGAATACGGACAAAAATCGTGCGCTTCTTCTGCGATTTTCTCCGCTTCGGCTTTTTCAACGCCTGGTAACGATACTTCTAAAATCACGCCGATTTGGTAACTACCGTCCTCATGCTGATACAAAGACACTCTTGCTTTAACTTCGGATTCGGATTCGATGTTATGCTCTTTCAACATATGCTGTACGGCACCGTTGAAGCATGAAGCATAGCCTGCGGCAAATAATTGTTCTGGGTTAGTCCCTTCACTATGAAGACCCGGTTTGTCAATTTTCAGGTGAAAACTGCCATTTGGTGCTTCGACCTCTCCGACACGACCGCCTCGATTGATCATCGCTGTTTCATATTGCTTTTTCATTGAACCTCTTCCTTTCTTTTTTTGACCTACTTCAAGTGTAACGACAATTTCCCGATATGACAAAAGGATTGCTTGTACTTGTTTCTTGAAAACAAAAAAGGCAAACCCAGAAACTCTGGATTTGCCTGTCTATTCGAGGTAATTGCTACCCGAAATAAATAAATGGAAACAATTGCTGAATGGACTAGCCGTTTGAACGTCCTAAGAAGAATGAAACAACAGCAACGACAATAACCGCACCAATAATTGATGGGATGATTGCCATTCCAGCAAGTGATGGACCCCAAGAACCTAAGATCGCTTGTCCAATAGCTGAACCTACTAAACCTGCAACGATGTTGGCGATCCAACCCATTGATCCACCTTTATTTGTGATAGCTCCGGCGATCAAACCGATAATAGCTCCTACGATTAATACCCATAACCAATGCATATTTTTCTCCTTCTTTCTTTTAAGTAGTTATTACACATATTATGTTACGCTTAATCCCCGTTTTAGACAAAAGATTTGCACTCAATTTGCAAAAAAAATTTTCAAACCTTGTTATATTAACGTTTATCAGCACTTCTTAATTATCGTTGTAAGAGCTTTAATTCGTTTTTTTTAGTATTGGTGCATTTTTTGAAATCGTTTTATTTTGTATTTTGTATCTTATCCGCTAAACTGAGGAAGAACCACTCTTATTTTGTCAGATAATTGGCACTTTTCACTCCTCGATCAGTCCTAGGACTGCTATCTTTTCAGAACTTCAGCTATTTTTCATTGGGGGACGTTTCGATCGTTTTCGATTGGAAACGTTTTTTTGAACAAAAATCATTCAATAAAGGAGAGGAACAAAATGAACAAAAAAATAGGGTATTCAATTTTGTCTTTAGCGGCAGTGATGTTGGGGGTCGCTGGATGCGGCAGTGGTGACAGTGCCAGCGACAGCAAACAGATCCGTATGTTCGTTTCTGGAGATACCAGTGAAGGCGGCGCTTATTCGAAAATGGCGGAAAAATACAAGGAAGAAACTGGTGTGACTGTCGAAGTCACCGATGTGCCTTATGCGGACTTGCTGACAAAGATCACCAAAGCTGTTCAAGCAGATGATGCGCCAGAGGTCGTGCGGGTTTCTACCGTTCAACCTGACTGGAATGACTATCTGATGGATCTATCAGACATCGCCAGTGAGGCAAAAACATTGGAATCGATGACGATCAAAGATGAAGCAGATGTCGTCAAAGCGCTCCCTTCCGATGTCACTGCCACTGGGTTGTTTATCAATACGGATTTGTTTGACGAAGCTGGTGTGACCTACCCCACTTCGGAAGAAGACATTTGGACTTGGGATGAATTTTTAACTGCGATCAATGAAGTCGTTGAAAAAACCGATGCCAAATACGGCATGGTCATGGACGCGTCGGATCACCGTTTACGGGCTTTCACCTATCAATACGGGGGACAAGATTTCTTTTTAGATGACAGCGGTGATTCTTATACGACCGATGATGCTACGAAAGCGGCTTTGCAAAAATTTGTGGATTTGAACAATGACGAAGTGATGCCAAAATCGGTTTGGACCTCTGGAGAAGATGCTTCTGCTATGTTCAAGAGCGGCCGTGTTCCAGCTTACTTTTCTGGCAGCTGGCAGATCGTTGATTTTTCTACCAACATCAGCAACTTTAACTGGCAATCCACCTATTCTCCTTATGAAGAGACCCGCGCGGTAAATATGGGCGGCAACTTCATCACTGGCTTCAACAATAGTAAAAACAGTGAAGAAGGCGAAAAATTCATCAAATGGTTGTACGAAGAAGAAAATTACAAACAGCTTTGTACCTATGCTGGCTACTTACCTGCGGTGGAAGATTTGACGGTCGATTATGAACAAGGTCAGGATGCTTATGAAATCTACAACCAAGAGATCGCAGCCGCTGCTCAACCAATCAGCAGCAAGCAAACCACCGATCAAGTGACGATGAGTATGAAAGGCTACACTGGATTGACAGGGGCTTACCGTGATGCCATCGTGCAAGTATTAAATGATGAAATTACATTAGATGAGGCAATCGACAAGACGATCAAGGATTACAATGATGGGTTTTTGAAGAAATAAACAGACGTTCAACCACAAAGAACCCATAGTCTGGCTTTTTGCAGACTGCGGGTTCTTTGTTGCTGATACGATCGTCGGAGGAGGAATTTTCTATGAGCACTTTACAAAAAAACAAATGGCCGTTGTTTTTCACTGGCGCAAGCATCATTTTGTTCATTATCTTCTTTTTGATTCCAGCACTCTTAGGACTTTATTACTCGTTGACGGACTATAAAGGCTTTGCGACAGCCAATTTTATCGGCTTGGCAAACTACCAAGAATTGTTTCAAGACGCCAGCTTTTATAAAGCACTATTCCGCACATTTCGTTATGTGATCATTCTGGTCCCAAGTATCTATGTCGTTTCTCTCGCCGTCGCTTTGATGTTGAATAGTCAGTTGGCGAAAGGCAAATTTTTCGCAAAGATCATTTTTTTCTTACCATGGACCATCTCTGGGATCATCGCTGGGGTTATCTGGAAATGGCTGTTTGGTGAAAACTTTGGCTTTATCAACTTTATTCTAGAGCAAGCGGGACAACAAACTGTCCCGTGGTTTACCGACTCGAATGCTGCCTTTTCTGTCATTATTTTGGCTGCCATCTGGGGCGGCACTGCCTTTAACATGCTGCAATTTACTGCAGCTTTGAAAAATATCCCCCGCTCGTTGTATGAAGCTGCCGAGATCGACGGCGCTAGCTTTGGGCACAAATTGCGCTACATCACATTGCCTATGCTGCGGCCAACTTCCTTTATGGTCATCTTATTGGCTTCGATCGGCGCTATGAAAGAGTTCGCCCTCGTGCAATCGCTGACTAATGGTGGTCCAGGAACCGACAACATGTTGATCGTGCAATATATCTATACGACTGGGTTTGACAAAATGCGGGTCGGCTATGCCAGTGCTGCCTCCATGGTTCTTTTCGTGATTCTTTTACTGTTAGGCTTAGCACAAATGAAGATTGGAGGCGGCAAGAATGACATCTAAGACCATCAAAACCAAACGACCTGTCACAAGAAAGTCAGCGATGTTTTTTTTAACGCTGGCATTGATCATCACTTCCCTACTGTACCTTTTTCCACTGCTTTGGTTCTTATTGAGTGCCTTCAAACCAGGGACTGAACTATTTGCTTATCCCTTGAAAATCATTCCTGAAAATCCAACCATTCAAAACTTTATTGATGCTTGGACGACATTGGATTTCTTTCGTTACTTCAATAATACGTTGATTTCAGCGGTCGTCACCACTTTATTGACGATCCTAGTCAGCGCCGCCTGTGGTTATGCCTTTGCAAAATACGATGCCAAATGGCTGCGTTTTTTCTTCATCTGTATCATCGCCACCACCATGCTGCCGACGGAAGTTATCATGAATCCGACGTTTTCCGTCATTCGTTCGCTAGGCTTATATGATAACTTGCTGGGGATCATCATTCCTTCCATCAATACAGCAACCGGTATCTTTATGTTTCGGACCTTTTTCGTCTCCGTTCCTGACGATTTGATTGAATCAGCCCGCATCGATGGCGCCTCGGATGGGATGATCTTTTTGAAAATCATGCTGCCGATTGCCCGACCAATCATTATGACACTGGGGATCTTTTCGTTCCAGTGGCGGTGGAATGATTATATCTGGCCCTTGATCGTCTTGAATGATCCGAAAAAATATACCTTGCAAGTGGCGATCCGCAGCTTGGTGGGCGCGGAAAATATCAATTGGACGATTTTGATCGCTGCCTCAGTAATTTCCATTTTGCCTTTGCTGCTGGTCTTTCTCGCCTTTCAGCGCTGGATTCTCGACAGCAATTTAGACAGCGGGCTAAAATAAAAAAAGTGCCGACTGCTTCGTCGCACCTTTCTCCTTTTATGGACGAACGGTGCCACAGAGCAGCGGCGCTTTTTATTTTGAGAAGTCTTTTCGTGACAAGTAAACGGCGGTTAAGATGCCGACTAAAATAGCCAAGCCGAAGACGACGATCGTACCGATCGCATTGTCTTTTCCTGGCAGTCCTCCGGTGTTGATCCCCCATAGCCCCGCGATCAAGGATGGCACAGCCACCACTAATGCCGCAGAATCTAAGTATTTCATCAGATGGTTTAGATTGTTGTCCATCATATCGGAGAACAAGCCACCGATAGTTTCTAACAAGTCGCGATAGATGGTGACCATTTTCATGGCAAATTTCTGCCGTAGCTTGATGTCATAAACAAGTGCTTCATTATCCAAACGATCCAAAAATTCTTTGCGATCCATCAATCGATCGACAGTATGGTTTTGGTCCCGCAAGGTGTGATCAAGATAGACCATGTCTCGCTCGGTATCGGCTAAATTGAACAATTCCTTGTTTTCCGTCGTTTTACGGGCTGCTTGATCCAAATCATCGATTTGCTTCTTCATTCCCTGCAGACCTTTGATGTAATGGGTGTAGATCATCAACGTCGAGTAAGCAACAATATCTTCATACCGTTGAATATCTTGCTCATGCTTTTCAATCAGGCGTTTAATCAGTGTAGATTGATGAGAGACATAAGTGATTATAAGATCTTTGGTATAAATAAAAGTCACCGGTTCTAAACGATCTTCGATGCGGTCTTGTGTCACTTCTGACAAATCGATCAAGGTATAAAGAATCGGATGATTTAACTTAGTATTACGTAAGTATTCCAAACGTGAGACTTCTTCTGGTTCATTGGCGCCAATAAAAATATCTTCGGGCAGTTGATACTTATCTAACAAGTGGCGTTGTTCCTCTGGATCTGTCCCAGAAACCACCAGCCAATTGTAATCTTCCTCCGAGGATTCCCTTATTTTTCGGTCTTCCATTTTGTAATACTGAAACATGGTGACTCGCTCCTTTTCTAATTCTCTCTTAATTTAACTATCTAACGCTTCACGCTTTTTGTCAAAGTAAATGGCTTTTCTTTTTGGAGCTTTTTTCATTTTGAACTAAGTGCATTTTATTAGACGAACCTTTCGATTCATGAGAAACTTTTTATGGGCCCAATAAAAAATTTTAGGAGGAATCGTATGTTTCGTCATCAAAAAGAACTACAGTTTGAAGCTAAACCAGAAAAACCAAATCCGTTAGTTGCGAAATACCTTCAAGAATTAATCGGTGGACAATATGGAGAGATGAGTGTTGCCATGCAATACTTATTCCAAGGATGGAGCTGCCGTGGGGAAGAAAAATACAAAGACATGTTGATGGATATCGCTACTGAAGAGCTTGGACACGTTGAAATGTTAGCAACGATGGTTGCACGTCTGCTGGAAGGTGCACCTGTGGAAGATCAGGAAGCTGCCATGAAAAAAGACCCAACGATCGGTGCGATCATTTCCGGAATGAATCCGCAACATGCCATCGTTGCCGGCTTAGGACCACGTCCTGCTGATAGCGTCGGCAATCCATGGTCAGGTGCGTATATCATTGCTAGTGGCAACCTGCTTGCTGATTTCCGTGCCAACTTAAATGCAGAATCACAAGGTCGTCTGCAAGTAGCACGCATCTATGAAATGATCGATGACCGTGGGGTCAAAGACTTACTTTCGGTCTTATTAGCGCGTGATAGCTACCACCAAAATCTTTGGGCAGCTGCCGTGAAAGAATTGGAAGAAAACGAAGGCTCAATTTTAGTGCCGACTACCTTTGACCGCAAAAACGAACGCTTAGATATCGCTTATGATTTCTATAACTTCTCAGAAGGCGACCAAAGCAAAGAAGGCTCTTGGGCGAAAGGCAAAGCTCTTGACGGTGAAGGCGAATACCAATGGCTAGACGAACCAAAAGTCGAAGGAAAAGCGCCAAAACTCGATCAAGTCACACCAAAAATGTATGGCACACCGCCTGAAAAATAATTTGATCAAAAAGAGCAATTGTTTCTGAAAAAGAAGCAGTTGCTCTTTTTTCTTTGTTTGTTTGAGCAAGTTGGTTACGTTCCTGTCAAAAAAGCGTTAGAGTAGAATGTAAAGAAAAGGAGGAATCATTTTATGAAAGCACCTTTACTGACATTAAACGACGGCAATTTACGCCCCGCCGTGGGCATCGGTACCTATCAGATCCGCGGTGGCGAAGGGTTGAGCCAGCTGCAAGCAGCGATCGCTGACGGGTATCGATTGATCGATTCTTCAACCAATTATGACAATGAAGGCATTGTCGGCAAAGCGATCCGTCGCTCTGGTATCCCACGTTCAGAATTTTATATCACCTCAAAATTACCGGGAAAATACCATGGCTACGATGATGCCCTAACCAGCATTCAAGAATCCCTTGCTCGCATGGGACTCGACTACTTCGATGCCTTTTTGATCCACTGGCCATTACCAAAACGCGGCAAATATGTCGAAGCTTGGCAAGCCTTAGTGACCGCCCAAAAATTAGGCTTGATCCGTTCCATCGGCGTTTCCAATTTTGAACCAGAACATTTGGATGCCATCATTGAAGCAACTGGTGTGACCCCTGCGCTAAATCAAATTGAGATCCATCCTTACTGGGTCCAAGAACGAATGGTTTCAGAGAACAAAAAACGCGGCATCGTAACAGAAGCTTGGAGCCCACTAGGTCGTGGCAGCGATGCCCTGAAAGAACCACTGATCACTGAATTAGCTGAGAAATACCAAAAATCAGCTGGTCAAATCATCTTGCGCTGGCATGTGGAACGTGGCATTTTGCCCCTTCCAAAATCAAGAAACCTCGCCCATCAACGAGAAAATCTTGCAATCTTCGACTTTGAACTGACTGAAGATGAAATCAATCAAATCAATCAGTTAAACAAGGAAGACGGCCGTATTGATGGTCAAGACCCAAATGAGTATGAAGAGTTTGAATAAACAATGATACCTAAAAAACATCATCTGCTGCTCCTTGATCAACGGAGTAACAGATGATGTTTTAATATCAATAATAAACGAATTTGCTTCCCTACTTACAGCTGATAATGGATCGCTTCTTGGTACTTTTCAAACAGGGACTGGTTCAATTCATCCCCGCCGTCTAGGTTCGCTGAGTAAAAAATCGGCGGATAGTCGACGCCAGCTTCTTTTAGTTTTTGGCAAACTTCAACGATGATTGCATTTAAAATCGTTGCGCCGACCACAGTCGATGTAGGCCCGACTTTTTGTTCCACGTCAGGAATCGTACACGCAGCATCGCCAATCTCCCCATGATTGTCGATGACGATATCCGCCGTTTCAAACAAACGCAAGCCTGATGTATGACGGCTGCTGACTGTTTTCGAATAGGTAAGGTTCGTTAATGCGAGGATCTTGACCCCTTTTTCTTTAGCATGAAGCGCCATATCGATGATAACTGGGTTTCGCCCAGACACCGAATGCAAGATCAGCACATCGCCTGCTGTAAAGGGCTGGGTCGCCGCCAAGGCCCTACCGTAGCCTTCTAAGCGCTCCATTTTACTAGTGAAGGTGATTGGGCTGCGATCAAGCATCAGTTCTCTTCCAAAGATCGCGTTGATGGTCATCATGCCACCTGCTCGATAATACATCTCTTCGGCTAAGATCCCAGCGTGACTTGCGCCAAAAATGTAGATGGCTTTTTTGGTCAAGTTGGCTTGCGTCAACAATTCAATGGCTTGCTCAATCGCTGGTGCTTCTTTTTCTTCTACAATAGACAATAGTTCTTTTGCTTTTTCAAAGTATTGAAACATTTAAAACCCTCCAAACAGCTTGCCGATCAATTCACCAAGGATGCCCCATAGAGATAAATCGTTCCCACCGAAAATCAAGATCCAGTTTTGAATCGTCGTTGAGAACAACGCTGCAGAGATCCCAACGAGTGCTACCATAACGACAGAAGCTGTGATCGTACCAATAATGGCCCCTCGCAAGCCCCCTTGTCCTTCGCCGATCACCGCAGCACCGCCACATTCAAAGAAGCTGGTGATGACTAAAGGAACGATCAAAATGCCAAAGACGTTGGTCGTATTGGCAATCACCACTAAAATCGTTGAGGTGATCATCGCCACGATAAAGCCGATGATTACAGCATTTGGACGATAGTTGAACAAGATTGGCACATCAAAAGCTGGTTTTGCTCCAGGAACGACTTTTTCTGCGATCCCTTGAAAGGCTGGAATGATTTGGTTGATCAATAGACGTACGCCATACAACATGATCAATAGTCCTGCACCGAAGTTCAAGCCAGCATCAACCGCAAACATCACCAAGTTGCCCCCTTCAGGAACTAATACGGGCGCAATCAAACCAATAACGATATTCATCAAAAACATCACTAATGCGCCAGTAATCGATATTTCACGGAAAAACGAGAGATTTTCTGGCACTTTCAAATCTTCCGTCGATTTTTCTTTGTTTCCGACCCGTTTTGCAACAAAGCCTGAAACCAATGACAAGATCCCCGTTGGATGACCGATCAAAAATGAATCATCGCCTGTGGCATCCCATACATATTTCCGCATGATCCATGGCATGAATGACCAGTAACAAGCCGATAGAACCGCCCCTAAGATCAACAGTGGGATTCCGGTAAGTCCGCCTTCAACGCCCCCAGCGACGATGACAAATGGGAACCACCACAACATGTGACCGGTGAGGAAAATCGTCTTCACAGGTGTAAAGCGAGCAATCAATAAATGAATGAAAAGTCCGAAAAACATCGCTAAACCTACTGTTCCGCCGTATTCTGCCGTAAAGGTGATGTCAGAGAGTCCATCTGACACAGCAACGCCTAATTGGGTTTGAACCGCAGCATTGATCGGTGCGATCGTTCCCACCAACATGTTTACCCCAGCCGTCAATGCCACCATCCCGAAAGAAGCTGTTAAGGTTCCTTTGACGACTTCTGCAAAAGGTTTTCTTTGTACCAATAACCCAATCATGGCAATGATCCCCAGTAGGACTGGCGGATTTTTTAAAATATAATCCGTAACAAAATTCATGCTTATCCCTCTCTTTCAGCTAAAAATTTTTCCATTTGCTGTTTGACTTCTTCTTTATCCATATACTTTTTGATTGGATAAACGGGTGCTTTAACGGATGCTTTTAACTCATTCAATAATTCATTACTCGTAAAATAAACATCTGCTGGTGTCGCTTTTGCTGTTGATAAATCAGTATTCTCGGCAGTTGCCGTCAACCCTAACTCTTTGATCACCTTATCGATCGTCATCTTCAATACCATTGAGCTTCCTACACCAAAACCACATACTGCTAAAATTTTCATATCCTTTTCCTCCTATTGGAATAATTGACAAATTTGTTCCCGATCGCCGTTTAATATCACGTTGTATTTTTCTTCATCCATAAAGATCGCCATGATCTCTTTCAAGCTTTCTAGATGGCTTTCACTATCTGCGGCGGCTAAGACAAGAAATATCCGCACCGGTTTCCCCTCAAGATCGATGGGCTGTTTTGTTACTAAAAGGCTCATACTTTGCTCCAAAACCCCTTCTCCAGGACGGGCATGCATCAGCGCAAAGTAATCCGCCAACACCATGTAAGGACCATTTTCTTCCACGCTTTGAATCATCGCTTCGATGTATTCTGACGTGATCAGCGCTTCATCCAGCAAGGGCTGGCTAGCTAATTTTACGGCTAAGCGCCAATCTGCCACTGTCTCATCCGTTTGTATATGCTTTTCAGGCAAATAATCCTTCACTTTCATTCTGATTTAACCTCCAACATTTTTGATAGGAACCATTCTTTGTTTTCGATTCCTTGCATGATCAATTTCATCATTGGTTCCACCTTTTGCGTCTCATCCTCTCGGATCATCAATAAAATAATGATGTCGGCTTTTTGGTTGCCCCATTCTACTGGCTGATCCAAAAGCAAAATCGAGATCGCTGTTTTTTCGACATAATTCGGATTGCCATGAGGGATGGCAAAGCCATTATCTAAATAGGTTGATTGTAGCTGCTCTCTTTCAATGACGGATTGCCGAAACTGCGCTTTTCGTTTTTCATCACTAAAAGGGATTTGTTCGATCAAAAAATTGATGGCTTCTGTTTTGCTGGCAAATCGCTCGAAAAAGACGGTTGGCTGGATCATCGATTGGGCTTGAAGAAGTAAACCATTTTGATCGACCACCGCCTCATTATCGATGACTAAATCGATGTAGTGATTCATGATCCGCTTCATGTCGCGATTGGTCACCATAGGCGAGATCCGTACCACAGGTTTTTGAATCCCTACGAGATCGATGGTTGAAATAATAAAATCGATTGCCGAAATGTCCATCTGCTTTAATTTTTCTACTGAAACGGTTTCGATACTGTCGATCTCAGGTAGAATGCGACGAATTTTCGCAGAGACAAATGAGCTAGTGCCGACGCCATTGGGACAGACAAAAATGATTTTGTTCATGCGGCGCATTCGCTCGATTGCTGCTTGAAAATGGATTGTGACAAATCCGATCTCATCATCAGAGATCCCCACTTGATACGCTTTCAAGAAATCATGAAGCGAGAACCAGACCACGCCATACAAGGCAGGATAGTTTTGTTTGATTTCTTCTAACAAAGGGTTGATGACTGTGGTTTGCGCTTCGATCCGCAGCAGTAGTTGATACAGATGGATCGTCACATCTTCTTCCAATCGATTGTCTTGGGTCAAGTCGGTGCCTAAGCCTTCGCTGATTTTTTGAATCAAGTTGCGCACTTTTCCCCGAAAGACGAAAGGAACTTTTTCACTTTTCATAAAAAATTTCAAGCCGCTACCGACGATCAGGTAGGTTAGATATTGCACTTCTTTTGGTGAAAATTGATAAATGTGCTGTTCTTCGATTTCTTTCAGTAGCTCATAGACTAACGGATATTTGTCGAACTCCAAAAACAGCTTCCCCACTTGGCGATTTTCTTCAATCACTAAGTTTTCCGCATGACTCGCCCGTTCGATCAGCAGCACGATGGAAAGGACAATACTTTGGATATAGCTGTCGGGCATTTCCACTTGTTTTTCCATTAACGCTCGACGAAAGGCCTGATTTACTTCCTGGTATTTCGCAGGTTCCACCAACAAGGAAAACGCCGCTGGTTGATCCAGCATCATTAAGCAAAAGCGTTTGAGCACCCGATGGATCTGGGATTCACTTGCTTCAAAAAATGTACCTGAATTATCAAATCTCAGACGTAAGCTTTCTTTTTGAAACAGCTCTTTTAAATAAGAAATATCTTTGGCAATACTGCTGCGGGAAACGAAATAATCCTCTGCTAACTGCTGATAGCTGAGATGCTCGCCAGCAATCAACCGCTTAAAAATCAAAATCCTTCGTTCCGATGTCCCCGAATAATTCATTTTCATACGCTCACCCTCTACATCTATTTTATTGCTACTGTACCAAATTAGAAGGCTAATTGTTAGATTAAAGAATGATTAAAAGGAGTGTACACTTTGATTTTCAAGCCTCCTGCAGGCATTTTATAACAATTTCAAGGCGCTTTTTTTCACAATCTGCCGCCTTTCTCTTATAATTAAGCTAGGATTTATATAGGAGGAGATAACATGAAATGGCGTGGGGGTAGACAAAGCAGAAATGTCGATGATCGAACGGGGCGATCATCTGGCTCAGGTGGGATGTTGGCTGCTGGTGGCGGGATCGGTACGGTGATCATCGCTGTTTTATTTTTCCTGTTTAGCGGTGGTGATTTAAGTTCGCTGCCGGATGTCTTGGGTGGCAGCGGTCAAGCAGCCAATTACCAGACAGAAAATGTGGGCACCAGTGAGTACACGGAGGAAAAAGAATTTTCCGCAGTCGTGTTCGGCTATTTAGAAGATTATTGGCAAGACGTTTTTCAAGAGCGGCAAGAAACCTATCAAGACCCAACACTCGTATTATTTACGGGAAGTGTCCAGTCGGCATGCGGCTATGCCACGTCACAGGTTGGTCCGTTTTATTGCCCAGCAGATGAGAATGTGTACCTTGATCTGAGTTTTGCCAATGAGCTTTCTGATAAATATGGCGCAAGCGGCGACTTTGCAATGGCCTATGTCATCGCCCATGAAGTCGGTCATCATGTGCAAAATGAGCTGGGGATCACCCAACAATTGGACAAAATCCGCCAGCAAGTTTCAGAAAAGGAATACAATCAGTACAGCGTTCGTTTGGAACTGCAAGCTGACTACTTAGCTGGTACTTTTGCAAAGTATCTACAAGGTGAAACCTATCAAGGACAGCCGATTTTAGAAGCTGGCGATATTCAAGAAGCGATCACGGCTGCCAATGCCATCGGGGATGATACACTGCAAAAAGAATACCAAGGCTATGTTGTTCCAGATAGTTTTACGCACGGCACATCGCAGCAGCGCGTGGACTGGTTTAACCGTGGCTATCGTTATGGCGACTTAGCACATGGCGACACCTTTAATGTCGATAGCCTTGATTTGAGCAAGTAGCTTCAACTAAAAAAACACTCCGTAACAGCATGAACCGCCTGCTGCTTCGGAGTGTTTTTAGGTTCTGGGTGTCCCTTCAAGCCTTTTGGTGAAGGGACGCTTTACGCTTTCTTAACTTTCGCAACGATTTTTTCGCAAAAACGTGCCTGCTTCGTCATACTTTTTTCACATTTCGAGACTATTATATAAGCATACCAACAAACAACCCTAACACTTTTTCATTTTTACTCCTTTGCCTGTCAGTCCCCGCTGACAGGCTCTTTTTTTGTCTTTTGATTGATATATTCAGACCTGCAAGTCTTTGCGCTCATAACGGGAAAAGGTGCCAAAGAAACAGATGATACCGATCAGCAGTACCCATAGGACTGATGTGGCGCCGTTATCCATGAGTTGGACGGGTAGTGCCATCCGCACAGGTGAAAGTCCTGCCAGCCATTCCAATTTATCGTAGAGTTCCCCCACGATGCCGAGCAAATACAGACCGAACACGCAGCCTAAGCCGACGCTGGCAGTTTGTTTGCTGGAACGCAAGATCGTGGATAAAAAGAAACCTAGACAGAGGAAAAAGACTAAGACACCATACTCGGCAACGAAGATTTTACTGATTTCTTCTATAAAAGCGGACAGGTCATCTCCTGGTAGTTTGAATAGAGCAAAAGAGGCCAGACTACTGCCATAGGCAATGAGCCAAAAGCCAGTCAGCAACAACAATCGAGCGCGGAACTTCCACCCAACGATTTCTCTGCGGCTAATAGGCTGAGCATATAAATACTCAATCGTTCCTTCTGATTCTTCAGTGATCAGACTATTCAAGCCTAAAAGCATCCCATAAATACACGCGGCGATAAATAAGTATTGAAAGTAATACCCGAAAAAGCCTGTCGGTGAAACCAAGCTTGAAGGTCCTGTCAGTTGGATGTTAAAGATGCCTAGTAATTCTGGGCTGAAAGAGCCCAACATCTGGTCTAAGGACGTTTTCATTTCTGGCGTGATCATTTGAGGATAGATAGCCGTAAATCCAAAAATGATTGCTGCAAAAAGGATCGTCCAGACCAGCCAGCCTTTGAAGGTATTTTTAAGGTCGATTTTCATTAAAGTCATTTTTGAGAACCTCCTTCATAGAGCAGCATAAATTGCTGTTCAAGGGTTGGGTGTTCGATCGTGAACTCTTTAATGGCAGGATTGGTTAGAAAATGTGCCAGCTGATTCATGTCCCCTTGATAGAAAAAACGCAAGCTGTGTGATTCCTGAGCAAGAACTTGTACGTTTTCCAAGCCGACTAATGAGATACTGTCCTCATTCGTGAGCGTTACAACTTTGCCGAAATTTTCTTCCTCACTCAGTTCTTTCACGGTGATGATCTGTCCTTCACGAATAAAGGCGGTCCGGTGGGCATAGGTCTGAATTTCATGCAGATCATGACTGGATAGAAAAATCGTCATCCCCTGTTTGTTTCTTCTGAGAAGCTCTTCAAACAGCCGTTTTTGGATCAAGGGATCTAAGCCATTGGTCGGTTCATCTAAAATCAACATTCTCGGTTGTGCAATCAAGGCGCTCGCAAGCCCGACTTTTTTCTTGTTCCCTAAAGAAAGTTCTGCGATCGATTTGTTTGGATCAATTTGAAAAAGCTCCATCAACTCCTGAATCTCTTTTTTTGGCTGTTTGACTTGATGAAAATCCGCCGTAAATGCCAGTAATTCTGCTGTCGTCATTTTCGAATAAAACCGTACATCACTGGAAACATACCCAGTAAACGTTTTGATTTCTTTGGCTGCTTTTTGGCAATCTCGTCCAAAAATCGCTGCCTGCCCTGCATCTGGTTTGATAAAATTCAACAATACTTTGATGGTCGTTGATTTTCCCGCACCATTTGGTCCGATAAAGCCAAAAATCTCTCCTTCTGCCACTTGCAATGATACATTCTCGATGGCGTACTTCTTGTTGTATTGTTTGCTTAGTCCGTTGATCGTAATGGCATCCATCCTGTCCCCTCCTTGTACTGCTTTGATGCCATCAGTGTAGCCTTATTTCGTGTTTCCGTCAATCAAAGATCTAAAAGGATTCCGCTGGAATTTTTTACGAAAATCATCAACAGATTGACACACTTCTATTGCTTTCTCTTCCTATTTTTTTCACATTTTCCCGCTATTATTAATACATACCAACAAACAACCCTAACACTTTTTCATTTTTACTCCTATCCCGCCAGTCCCCGCTGGTGGGCTCCTTTTTTTATCGGCAAAAAAACGCAGACCTAGCAGCAACTGACTTTAGCAAATGTAGCACTCGCTAAAGTCAATTGACTGACTATCCTGCGTTTTTTGGCTCGATCATTTCTGGGACGGATGAATCAATTCTGAATCATCCGTCCCACTTTCATTATTGACAATGCGTCCGTTTTTTAAGTTTTCATGGGTTGATTTGTTAACGAAACGGATTGTAGAAACGTCCGCCATTAAGGACCATCAAGGACAATCCGAGCGCCACGATCAAGCAAACAACAGCAATCGCCAAGAGATCTTTGCCTTGGATCGGCTTAGCTTTCAGCCAGGTACGCTGCTTGTGCTTACCAAACCTTCTTAGCTCCATGGCAGCAGAAATATGGTCGATCCGTTCTAAGCTGGAAAAAATCAAGGGAATCGCGATCGCGACATTGCCTGCCACTCGTTTGCGCAAAGGTGCTTTTTTAGAAAGCTCCACGCCCCGTGCTTGCTGGGCTTTGGCAATGGTCCGAAAATCCTCTTGAATATCAGGGATGTAACGCAAAGCCAGTGCTACTGCATAGGCGATTTTGTAGGAGATCCCGATGCGGTTGATACTGGACGCCAACTCGCTTGGATTGGTGGTAAACAGGAAAATCAACCCTGGCGGAATCGTGACAAAATATTTGATCAACAGATTCAACTCATAAAACACTTGCTCTTGGGTCAATGTATACCGACCGATCCCTTCAAAAATCACGTGGCGCGTACCGTAGATCTCCACCCCATATTCTGGTGCGAAAAGATAGACCGCCACCAAATTCAAAAGCGAAAAGAAGATGATAAATTTCAATACAAAAGCGATATCTCGGTAGCGAATTCCAGCACTGGCAAATAGAAAGACCGAAAACAATGCCAGTCCAATGAGAAAACGCGTATCATAAGAGATCATCCCGATGACGGATAGCAGCAAAAAACAAATCAGTTTTGCGGCACCGCTTAGTTGGTGGATCCACGTTTTGCGGTCAAGATAGCCGATTAGATTACTCTCCATCGTGTCCCTCCTTCTCGCTGGCAATAAAGGCGGCAGTAAAAGCGGCGGGATCTGTCAGCTGGTTAAGGGTCGCCAGTGTGTACAAGCTGGTTTCTTTGAGGTTCGCGGCACTCACCACTTGTTTGTCTGCTAAAACAACTTCTGGCGGTGCGTCCAGCAAAATCGTTCCTTGCGTCAAAACGATCGTCCGCTGTGTATACTCCAACATCAGGTGCATATCGTGGGTGATCATAACGATCGTTAATCCCCGCTGGTTCAACTCCTGTAAGAATTGCATCATTTCGGTGTAATGGCGATAGTCTTGTCCTGCTGTTGGCTCATCCAATAAAATGAGTTCAGGATCTAAGACGAGGATCGCTGCAATGGCGGCTCGGCGTTTTTGCCCATGACTTAGTGCCGACAATGGCCATGAGCGAAACGGATAAAGACCACAAATTTTCAAGGTCTGATGAACTTTTTCTGTGATTTCAGCCTCTGGGACATTTCGGTTGCGCAAGCCTAAGGCAACTTCGTCAAACAGGAAGTTTTTTGACAGCATTTGATTGCTGTTTTGCAAAACATACCCGATTTTTTGCGCTCGTTCTTTGATGGAATCATTGCCCATGTCTGTTCCTTGCCAAAGCAACTTGCCAGAAGTCGGTGTCAAAAAGCCGGTAATCAAATGGGACAAGGTCGATTTTCCTGCGCCATTATGCCCGACCAAACTAATCATTTCTCCTTGATGGATGGTAAAATCCAGTGCCTGCAAAATGGGTTTACCGACTTGGTAAGAAAACGATAGATTCTTCGCTTCCAACAACGGCGGCTGGTGGCTAGGAAGTGCCGGTTTCGGAAATTTTTCTTGAAACTGAGTCAGTTTTTCGGCAATCTCAGATGATGCAAATGCTTCTACCGCGACCAAATCAGCAGCATCGGTCACGGGAACGCCCGCTTTTTTTAAGGCGGCTAAATACAGTGGTTCACGAATGCCGACTTGCTGCAGCATATCCGTTTTTAATAGTTCATTCGGTGTACTGTCGGCAAGGATGCGGCCTTCTTCCATCACGATGATGCGATCGACAGCTGCGGCTAACACTTCTTCTAAGCGGTGTTCGATGATGATGGTGGTAAAACGCTTCTCTTGATACAGCTGGTCGATCATTTTGATGGCTTCCACACCTGTTTGCGGATCCAAGTTGGCTAGCGGCTCATCAAACAGTAGAATCGGTGTTTCATCGATCAAAACACCTGCCATTGAAACACGCTGCTTTTGGCCACCCGATAATTCCTGCGGTTTTTTCGCCAAATGCTCCATTAAGTCGGTCTTTTCAGCCCAAAAACGCAGCGCCTCTTGCATCACTGCTTGACTACGCTGATCGTTTTCCAATGAAAACACGATATCTTCTGCTACGGTCAAACCTACAAATTGGCTATCGGTGTCTTGCAGCACCGTGCCGACGGTCAAAGACAGCTCATAGATAGAAGCTTGCCCAAAATCATTAGTACCGATCGTCAAAGCTCCGGTACTACTGCCTTTGTCATTTTGCGGAATCAAACCGTTCAAACATTGTCCTAATGTACTTTTGCCAGAACCGCTGGCACCGACGATCAGGACTTTTTCTCCTTCATAGATCGTTAGATCGATGTTTTTCAAGGTCGGTTCCGCTTGTGCATCATATTGGAAAGAAAAATTCGTAAATTGAATGATTTTTTGTTTCATTTTTTAGCCTTCACACATTTCTTTGGTTAGGATTCCTTGCTCAAGCTGCCTTTTTTGGTTTTGGTTTGGGCATAGGCTTTTAGCAGGATCACTCCGATTATCCCAGTTACGACTGCATTGGTCAATCCCGCAATGACTCCTTGTGTAAAGACTTTGTTCGCTGGTTCGCCATAGATCAAAATATCCCCGATCGGGGCAATGATCACCCAGACGACCAAATTTGCGATCGTTTCACCGATCAAGAAGGTCCGAATTTCTTTAGCGCCAAAGGTTCCTTGCTGGATTGGAATCCAACGCGTCAAAAGTCCAAAGAACACCCCTAAGATCCCAGAGGCGGCGATCCAAGACCACCATGGACCATAAGTCGTTAAATCTCCTAGAGCATGCCCGATAAAGCCTGCTAAACCAGCCACGATCGGACCGTAGACAACGCCTAATAGTGCCAAGAAAGGATAGGCTGTGGCGATATCCGTATTTGGAAAACCAGTCGGGATCGTGACGAAACGTTTTAAGACGAAAAAGACGGCAGCACCGATACCGATTGCAACAATGTGTTTTACTGTAAATTTTGATTGATTCATTTTTCATTTCTCCTTTTTTTGAGGGTAATTTTCCAATTCGTGCCAGTCCCGATTTTATAGGTTTCAGCAAATGAAGCCAAGTTGAGCCCTAAACCAATATTCAATAGGGAATTGACATATAAGACAGGTTCATTTTCCGACACTTGCGCAAAGGAGCGTCCGAAACGCACTTCTTCTTGATAACGCAGTGTATCTTGGTAGTAGATACTGACGAGCAGCGGCTCATTGTATTGGACCTGCCATTGCTTAAAGAACGTATGGGGAATATTCGTCCACAACGAACCAAAGCGGATATCGAGAATATCGATCGTACCAGTAATCGTTTCTGCTGTTTGGCTTGGCTTTTCAATGGCAAAGACTTGGATCGCTTCTTTAGGTTCGGGTGTTCCTAGCTCATCAAAGCTGATGGCGCCGCTGGCGAGCCGCGCGGCGTTATACATATAAACATCCCGACCATGAAACGTATGGCTTTCGGCTGATCCGGCCAACCGCTCAGTTGCCTCATTGATCACCCGTAGTTCAGCGATTCCGATATAAGTCGCTAAATAGGTTAGGGTGCCATTATCTGGCGTCAAAACCAACTGTCCGGTCGCCAACTTGGCAACCACGCTTCGTCGATCAGACCCTACGCCAGGATCGACCACTGAAACAAAGACCGTTCCCGCTGGCCAATAGGTGACGCTTTGCAGCAGACGATAGCTGGCATCATGAATGTTGTATGGCTCGATCTCATGAGTCAAATCAGCAATGACCAGCTCCGGTGCCACTTGATAAGCTACCCCGTACATCGCATTGACCGCTCCATCTTGCAAACCAAAATCGGTTTGAACCACTAATTTGTGCATTTTTCTCTCCTCCCAACAACCTTTCTCCTTTTCAACAAAACCTGCGCTTGAAACAGCTGACCGTGCAGACACAAAAAAAGCCCTTAGCCAAAGCTAAGGGCATCACCTGCGGTACCACCTTAATCTGCAAAACCTTCACAGGCTTCACCTCATTCAGTACCCGAAAACACTCGGAGACTGTCGCTTGTTAACGGGGCACCCGTATTTTCCTAATTAGTCAGAAAATCCGCTCCAAAGTCATTTTCAAATCATTCGTTGTCGTTCCTTCTCACCTACCGGAACTCTCTGCTAGACAATTTCCTTGATTCTACTTTCTTTTTCATCGCGTTTGCATTTTGTTTCATTTAAATTATCAAAGCTTGTGCCTTTTGTCAATTCTCTTTTAAGAAAAAATTCAAACAGAAGGCATAATTTGTCAAAAGATTCACGCAATTCCTGAATTTCGCTCGAAAATTCTTCATATTTTCTCGGTATGATACTTGTATACCAACAAACAACCCTAACACTTTTTCATTTTTACTCCTTCCCGCCAGTCCCCGCTGGCGGGCTCCTTTTTGTCTTCTGACTGTTTTAGATGGTTTCACTTTTTCTTGGCGATTTCTTCCCATAATTCTGTTTGATTCGTCAATTTTTTCACATTTTCCCGCTATTATAAATGCATACCAACAAACAACCCTAACACTTTTTCATTTTTACTCCTTCCCGCCAGTCCCCGCTGACGGGCTCCTTTTTGTCTTCTGACTGTTTTAGATGGTTTCACTTTTTCTTGACGATTTCTTCTCAGAATTCTGTTTGATTCGTCAACTTTTTTTCACATTTTCCCGCTATTATAAATGCATACCAACAAACAACCCTAACACTTTTTCATTTTTACTCCTATCCCGCCAGTCCCCGCTGGCGGGCTCCTTTTTGTGAGATTGGACTTGCATTTCTTCCTAGAAAGGATTATCTTTATCTTATGCGGAAGTGGCGGAATGGCAGACGCGCACGCTTCAGGCGCGTGTGAGTTTATCTCGTGTGGGTTCAACTCCCATCTTCCGCATTTAGCAGTTCAGCTTTCTGAACTGCTTTTTTTGTTGCAAAACGCGCATGTTCATCGAATAAACATGCGCGTTTCATTCAACTATTTTTCCCCTTATTCACTAACATAGGCGGTGCGGAAAAAGAAATGCGCGCCATAAGCTGGGAATTGGATGTCTTTTACCTTTGATTTGATTAGATAATTTGAAGCACTTTGGTATAGAGGGACTTGCGCAGCATCTTGTTCCAACAAAATTTCTTCTGCCGCTTTGTAATCTTCAAAATATTGATCGGGGTCATTGGCATGAACGGTGCGCGCATCTTCCGTCAACGCCGTATATTCTTCATTGACATAGCCACCGTAGTTAAAGGAAGCGCCGGTTTTGTATAAGATAAAGAACATATCCATGTCACTGCTTCCAGCGATCCAACCAGAAACGGAAAGCTCATAATCACTATTTGCTCTTGATTGATTCAAGCTGGCACGTGGCTGTTTGTTGATGGAGATCGACAAGCCTGGCAAGTTTTCTTGCAGTTGGCTTTGCAAGTACTCCCCGATTTTTTGACCATTGTCATCATCTGTCACTAATAAACGCAGCGTCGTACTTTCGCCAATTTCGGCTTGGGCTTTTTCCCACTCTTCCTTGGCAGCCTCTAAATCATACAGGTTATAATCACCGCTATATGCTCGAAAATCTTCGCCAGTATTTGGATTCGCAGCTAAGCCGGTAGGGATCAATCCATTTAAAACTTTCGCGCCATCGTTCAACACATTATCCACGAGACTTTCTTTGTCGATCGCCAATGCGATCGCTTTACGCACATGAACATTTGCTAAGGCATCGTTGGCGGTTTTGTTAAAGTCTAAGAAAAAGTTCGCCACATCATTTTGCGTAACTAGCTCTTCATTGTCTCCATATTGTTGAACATAGATCCCACTGATTTTTTGCAAATCAAGATCGCCGCTTTCAAACAATTGGATCCCCGTATTTTCTTCTTTGATAGTGGAGCCTTTGATTTCCTCCAATTGAACGACATCAGCATCGTAGTATTGGTCGTTTTTCACTAGCGTCCACTCATCTCCCGTCTGTTGCCAATCGGTTAAAGTAAAGGGACCAGAATACAACAAATCTTCACTTGTACGGGCATAGGTATCGCCTTTTTCTTCAACAAAGGCTTGATTTTGCGGTGCCAACCAGCCGATGGAAATCAAGGATAAAAACGAAGGCTGCGGCTGCTCCAACTGCACGATAAAGGTCGCATCATCTGGGGTTTCCAGACCAATCGTTTCTACGTCTGCATTGCCTTCACGAATGTCTTTACTATTGACTACATTATCCAACAAATAGGCGTTTGGTCCCATCGTTGCTGGATCAACTAACTTTTTCCACGCATAAGCAAAGTCAGCCGAAGTGATCGCTTCGCCATTGCTCCACTTGGCATCGTCTCGCAAGGTAAAGGTATAGGTTTTGCCATCTTCACTGATTTCGACTCCTTCTGCCAAGCCTGGAACTGGTTCGCTGTTTTCATCGAAACGGTAAAGCCCTTCGAATAAATGTTGGACGATGGTAAACGTTGCTTTATCCGTCGTTTGGGTCGTATCGAGAGTCGTCAGCTCAGCTGGTAGACTCACCGCGATCGCTTGATTCGGCGCTCCGTTAGTTTCAGCCTCTGATCCCTCAGTATTTCCTGTTGTCGTGCAGCCAGAAAGGGTCAACCCAATCACTCCTGCTGCAACCAATAAACGCTTCTTCCAGATCATTTTCATTCTTCCTCCTATGTGATTGCGCAACCAACGCAAGTGTTTTTCATGACAGCCAAAAACGCATTCAACGATAAAAAGAAAAAACCTCATCCCTTTGCTTATCAACTTTGACAAACAAAGGGACGAGATTTTCGTGTTACCACCCTTTTTCGCACCACTCTCACAAATGGCACCTCAACAGTACGCTAAGATACTTGGCACGGTAACGGCTGCTTTCCGTCTGATTTGCGTGAACAAATCAGATCACTCAGAGCTCATCTTCACTTTTTTTCTGCTGCCCTTTCTCACCATCCGGGTTCTCTTCTAACAGATTCCAAAGCTACTCTTCTCTTCATCGTCTTTCTTTTTATCTAAAAAAATGGTAAATGACGTTTTTTTGTCTATTTCATGATTGTTATAAAGTATACTATTGGTGTTTTTGGAAGTCAACAAGAATTGCGAATATTCAGTTTTTTATGATTTTTCTGGCAGACCTTGTTTTGCATCTTGCTTGCCTTTCGTCACGTTCTTCTCTAGGATAAGAACTAGATAAGCCTTCTCATTTGTAAAAAAGGAGTGTGCCAAAATGAAATTAGCAGAAGCGTTACTTTTAAGACGAGATTTGAACAATCGTCTGTTTCAATTGCGCAACGAAATCTCTAGCAGTGTGTTAGTCCAAGAAGGCGATACCTTGGATCGTAGTATCACAGAATTGTTCAAGGAATACGATGAGATCAATCAACAATATTCAGAATTAGTCGTTGCCATCAATCGGAAAAATGCGACTGCCTCTGTAGCAGATAGTGCGTTATTGCTGATGGAAGCACTAGAACAGCGAGAACAGCTGCGCCGTAAGCATGCACTGCTAACGCAAGCACTGGATGAAACCAAAGCAGCTCCCCGAATGGGTCGCAACGAAATTCGACTGGTGCGCACGATCGATACAAAAACGCTAACGGAGCAATTGAATGCGACCGCCAAGCAGCTGCGAGAATTAGATGGAAAGATCCAACAAACCAATTGGCTGGTCGATCTTTAACAAACATGGGTGGGTGTCAAAGGCGAGCACAAAGCAGGTACAGGCTGATATGTACACTATGGAACGTCTGGCAGAGACGTAAACGTAACAACCACTGCTTACGAATCACAATCGTAACAATCACATTGTATTTTTTAGCGACCACGTGCTGATTTGACTGGATGGGAAAAAACCCTCTTCTTTTTGAGAAGAGGGTTGTTTTTATCGTATCCAGTCGTACATTGAGGCGGCTCTTTTACTGAGGAACCTGCTGCTCATTATTCACAGTGGCAGAACGCGTCAGGAACGCTTGCCCTTTCTCACTACTCCAAAACTCCTTCATCAATGCCGTCAATCCCTCTTTGGTTTGATTGGCACCAAAGAAAGGACTGCCGGGTTCTAACATGATGCCATTAGCTAAAGCACCGATAGGAAAGGGATCAAAGCCGAAGGCGGCAACGATTTCGGCTGTCTGATCAAGGGCGGTTTGGTCATCACCAGCAATGGCGATGGCTTTTTTGGCAGTTCCTTGAGCAGCCGTTCTCGTCAGCAAGGATTCCTCTTGGATATCGTGGTACCCCATATGATTGAATCCTTTGACTACTTTACTTTGGGAAAAATAGCGTTGCACACGTTCCGAAGAAGTCTGCTCAATGGATGAGTATTCTGTTTCTTTGCCATCGACTTCCCACCAATAATTCATGGCATCGATCACTAGCTTGCCAGCCAATGCTTCTGCTGGCAGCTGTTGGTACTTACTCAATGGGATTGCCAAAAGGATCGTTTGGGCTTCTGTCATCACTTCAGCGGCATTTTTTGCGATCGCTCCCGGAGCCAACACAGAAACGGATAAGGCGATTTTTTCTGCTGGCTTCGTACTGGCGATCAAAACCCGATAGCCCGCCTTGGCACCAAGATTTGCGAGCGCTAAGCCTAACTTGCCTGCGCCTAAAATTCCGATGGTTTTAGGCATTGCCATCACCTGCTGCCAACAATTCTTTCACCCGTGGAATCACTTTGGTTCCATACAATTCAATCGTTTTGAAACGGTCTTTTTGCAGCTGTCCGCCTGTACCGTAAACCAGATCAAAGCGTTCTACACCGACTTGCGGCATCATACGGGCGATTTTTTGCGCCACGGTTTCTGGACTGCCTACATAGTAAGAACCATGTTCGACTTCAAAGTCAAAGCGCTCTTTGCTCATGGCTGGCCAGCCGCGATCAAGACCGATTTTGTCCATGCTCTTTTTGATGTAGTTCCAGCCGATTTCATAGGCTTCTTCGTCGGTGTCGGCGATCACACCATGGGAGTGCATGCCGATTGGCAGAATCGGTTGTCCCAATTGCTGCGCTGCCTTTTTATACAGATCAACATAGGGCGCAAAACGAGCAGGTTCACCACCGATGATCGCTAACATAACGGGAAACCCATAACGGACGGCACGAATGATCGATTCAGGCGTTCCACCGACACCCACATAGGTATCTAATTGATGCCCCTCGATTTTTGGAAAAACGTCGGCATTTTTTAAGGATTGCGTGAACTTGCCTTCCCAAGTTAATGGTTTGCCTTTTCTCAATTCACTGAACATCGCTGTTTTTTCTTCAAATAGTTCTTCATAATCTTGCAAGTCATAGCCGAATAGAGGGAATGATTCAGTAAAAGAGCCTCGTCCCAGCATGATTTGTGCGCGACCGTTCGACAACGCATCAACAGTCGCGAACCGTTCGTAGACCCGCACGGGATCATCCGAACTCAAGACAATTACACCGGTACCTAATTTGATGGTTTTGGTAACCATTGCTAAAGCCGCTAGTACCGTATCAGGACTTGAGATCGAATATTCTTCCCGATGGTGCTCCCCTAAGGCAATGACATCGATGCCGACTTCATCGGCTAATTTTCCTTCCGCCACGATATTGCGCAACGATTCGCTGTAACTGATCCGTTCTTTCGTTGTATCATCAAAGGCTAGATCGCCAAAAGTATCTAACCCAAATTCAAGATTTCTGTGATTGATGGTCATTTTCTTTTCCTCATTTCTCATTACTGATTCTCTGTTCTCACTATAACAAGGAACAAAAAAAGTTGCGAACAATATGCTTACTTTTTGTAAGTTAACGATTTTAAAGCGAAAAAAACACTTTCCCGAACAAAAATTCAGGAAAGTGTTTGGTCTTTAAAGATAGATCCCCTTACTATGGAGATTCACTAAGCATTCTTCCAAGTATGCTTCATCATGTTCTGGATAGATCGGCGTAGTCAAAGGGACTGCTTGAACGAATGGTTCCAGCGGCAGATTTTTGCCACGATACGCTGGATCGTACCATTCAGGTGCTGGCCGATAGCCTCGACGGGTCATTTCATCCAGCACTAACTGATGGTATTGAAACAATTTATAGGGTGGATGAGTAAAAACGTAATCGACCGTTGCGTGCTTCTTGCCCCAGCCTAACCCTCGTAAGGCTGCTGCTTCACGATGCTGGCCTAACAGCTGCTGCCGGGGCAAAGCAGGGATCAGTGCTTCATGCCATAAGCGCATCGGTTCAGCCTCCTTTATTCTGCGTCTTGGCTGATGAAATTGTCTTGATTTTCAATAACGATCTTACCTACTGCATGGTGTGTCTCACTCAATGCGTGGGCATCGTAAATTCCTTGTGCTGTCAATGGGAAGGTTGCACCGATGATACTGGTGACTTTTTCTGCTTCGATCAGCTCTGTCAATTCTGCCAATTGTTTGCCGTTGGTTCGTAACCAAACTGCTTTGGCGAAGATGTCTTTTTCTTTTGCCAAGTCTTCGTCTTCAATACTCAAAATCGAGATCAGACGGCCCTTAGGTTTTAAGACAGTGAAACTTTTCTTCTGGGTGTCGCCCCCCATCGTATCAAAGACCAAATCGATGTCTTGCAAGACTTCTTCAAAATCTGTCGTGTGGTAATCGATGATCTCATCGGCACCAAGTTTTTGTAATAACTCATGGTTACGAGGACTAGCCGTCGTGATGACGTAAGCGCCAGCTGCTTTTGCTAGTTGGACCGCATAGGTACCAACTCCGCCTGCTCCGGCATGGATCAAGACTTTTTCCCCTGCTTTTAAACGACCGTGTTCAAACAACGCTTGGTAAGCAGTCAAACCAGCTAGTGGCACTGCAGCTGCTTCTGCGTAGTTTTGGTTTTCTGGTTTAATCGCTGCTAACTCAGCATCCACGATGGCATAATCAGCATACGTCCCAAAACGAGTCGTTTCAGGGCGGGCATAGATTGCATCACCAACTTTGAATTCTGTCACGTCAGCGCCTATTTCTACGATATCCCCTGCGACATCCCAGCCTAAAATAATTGGGAAGTCCCATGGAAACATTTGTTTCAAATAGCCTTCTCTTAATTTCCAATCGATTGGGTTGATGGATGTTGCGGCAACTTTGACTAATAATTGATTTGCTTTTAATTCAGGTAATTGGACCGTTGCTTCTTTTAATTGGTCTTTTCCACCATAGGCTTCAATAACGACAGCACGTGTTTCCATTGATGCTTCACTCCTTACATTCATTCTTCATCAAAGAGAGGTTCCTGTTTTTCCATCCCTTGATTTCTCACTTCCCTAGCTTAGGCAAAAGGAGGGAATTTGACAAATGATATGTTTGGAAACTGCCCCAGCCACCTGGCCGTTCCTCCTGCTAAGCCTTGAAAGAAACGGGTTTATTTTTTCTTCATTTTTTTATTGCCTTTTCTTTAAAAATCAATTACGCTACTCAAGAAATACGAAATTGTAGAGAAAGAAGGAATTGATGAGTTGAAAAGGTTGTGGGTATTTTTTGGCGGTGTGATCGGCATCACCGCATTGCTGTTTTTCGGTGCTTCGGTGTTAACGAAAGAATCGGGGGCAGCAACGTCGTCCGACAAAAATACAGTGATTATTTACAATTGGGGCGAATATATTGACCCCGAATTGATCAAAACATTCGAGACTGAGACTGGTTACTCAGTGATTTATAATACATTTGACTCCAACGAAGCGATGGAAACAAAAATCAAACAAGGCGGCTCACGCTATGATTTGGTTTTCCCTAGCGAATCGATCATTCCGAAAATGATCGAAGAAGGACTGTTAGTGCCTTTAGATCATCAGAAATTGACGGGAACGGAAGATCTGTCGCCTTTTTTGATGGATCAAGCCTTTGATCCGGACAATACCTATTCGATCCCCTATTTTTGGGGCACGATCGGAATCATGGCAAATACTGAAGAAGTCGATGTTTCTTCGATCCATGGCTGGAGTGATTTATGGGACCCTGCATTTAAAAATGATGTATTGATGGTGGATGGTGCTCGCGAAACCTTAGGAATCGCGTTACAGACGCTCGGTCTTTCCCAAAACGAAAAAGACCCGACCAAGGTCGCCAAAGCCTTGAAGAAGCTGGAAAGTATCCGTCCCAATGTCAAAGCAGTTTTGACCGACGAGATCAAAACCTTGATGATCAACAACGATGCCCCTTTAGGAATCGGATATTCGGGCGATGCCGCTTATGTGATGGCGGAAAATCCTGCCGTCACCTATATCGTTCCCAATGACGGCGGTGCGATTTGGACAGACAATTTTGCGATCCCTAAAACCGTTGGTAATCTTGAGGGAGCTTACGCCTTCATCAACTTTATGCTCCGCCCAGAAAATGCCGCACAAAATGCCGAATACGTGGGCTACGCCACGCCGAGTGAAACGGCAAAAACCATGCTGCCGGCTGAACTGACTGATGACAAGGCTTTCTACCCTGAGCCAAGTGCGATGGAACAAATGGAACATTATGAATACTTAGGAAAAGAAGCGGTTGAGCTTTACAACGACCTTTTCCTTGAATGGAAGTTGGGATTATAATTGTCACTATTACTAAAATCTGAACACATCTTTGATACCAAAACGAAAACGACTTTTGCGGGCTTTCTCCTGATAGAAGACCAGAAAATCACGGCTGTGGGTCCTCTTTCAGCGCTGCCAACACTTGCTGAAGACACCCAGGTCATTGATCTCAAAGAACAAATGATCATCCCAGGCTTTATTGATGCTCATGTTCATTTTTATCTTTCCGCATTACTCCACCAAGGGGCACTGACCCATCTTACGGGAGTGACAGAAGAAGCCGTTGCCCAGCAAGTGCCCGCCTTGCCCATCACCCATGGATGGAAAATTGGCATCGGCTGGTTCAGCAGTGATTTCGGTCAGCAAGTCTACCCGACGAAAGATTCGATCGACAACTATTGTGCCGACACGCCTGTCATGCTGATTTCCGGTGATGCCCACAGTATTTGGTTGAATAGCCAAGGGATCGCTGCTTTAGGGATCACACCTGAGAACTTACCAGCAGGGATCAGCGGGGAGGCACTACTTGACGAAAACAGCGGACAATTAAGCGGCTGCTTTTTAGAAGCGATCGCCATTCATTATTTAGCAAAGGTCTTACAGTCGTTCCAAGCACAAAGCCCTGCTGCTTTTCTGACCTATATGAAACAGCTCAATCAATACGGCATCACGACGATCGGCGATGTTGCCTTGACAGGAGAAAGCTGGGACGATCTAGTCTATCCCACTCTTTATCGACAGACGGAAGCAGAAGCGACCTTGCGCGCTGTCTTTTATCCAGCCATGCGAGAAGACATCACGCAACTAAAAGAAACTTACCGTACTTATCGCTCCGAAAAAGTACAGATGGGCGGCGTCAAACAATTTTTTGACGGCGTGACGAGTACGCACACCGCTTTTTTAAAAGCGGAATATGAAACACCGTATTTTGCTGGTGATGTCGGGATGCCGTTGATCGATGTTCAACGGATGCGCCGCTTTATTTTACAAGCTAACCAGCAAGACTGGCCGATGCGCATCCATACCATTGGTGATGAAGCGATTCGACAAGCACTCCTCTTTTATCAAGAAAGTGCTGCTGCTCACCCGCTTTCTAAAGGCAAAGCCAATACCTTGGAACACTTAGAAGTGATGGATGCCGCTGATCTGCCACTAGTTCGCCAAGAACAACTGGTACTCTCCGTACAGCCTAGCCATTTATTAGTCGGTTATGAGACCCTCGATGAAGAAGTAGGACCTCAGCGTGCCAGTCAAATGTTTCCTTTTCAATCCTTTCTAGAGCAAGGTGCCACCTTGGCTTTTGGGACTGATACGCCGGTCGTGATCGACGTGACCCCTTTAGACTCGCTGTATTATGCGGTTGCTCGGCAAGAAAAAAATGGCCAGCCAGCAGGCGGATTGATGCCACAGGAAAAAATCACCATCGCCGATGCCCTCTATGCCCACACCGCAGGCGCCGCTAAAGCCTTGAGTCGGCAAGATATCGGGCGATTAGAAGTTGGCTGTTTAGCCGATCTTTGTATTTTGTCCCAAAACATCTTGCCTTTGACTGCCGAAGAATTGCTTCAAACGACCGTTGAAGCCACCGTATTTGATGGGCGATTTGTTTATCGGGGCAACTGATGAAACACCAGATCTTGTGAAAGTACAAGGTCTGGTGTTTTTCTTTGATCAAAAAATACAGAAATAGGTGCTTAGTTTGGACCACTCTTCCCTTTTCGTACTTGCCCCTATCCCTTACGATGGATTCCCTGCTTGGCAGCTATGCTTTATCATAGGTTTTCTTTCGGCCATTTTGATCCTCGTGGATTGGTCTATTCGATTGGCGTAGCAAAAGAATAATTCAAGCAGTTACCAGTTTCTTTATTTGATGGAAATTCAGAAACATTCCTCTTTTTCCCTGGAGCTTATTCCTTCAAATGCGCATTGGCCTATTCCACTCTCCTCCCTTACTCCTTCAATCGTTTCTAAACCCTTTGAATAAATTCTTAATAAAATAACTAATAAAAAATAAACTTTTACTATATCTCTTGAATGTAAGCGGTAAATTTGTTATTATTACCAAGGATAAGGAGGTGTTTATCTATTGTATGCGATTAAAATCTTTCATGGTTATCTAACCGCCGAAGGAAAAAGAACACGGGACAAAACAATTGCATTGACCTATACTTGCAGAGAAGATGCTGAACGTTTCGCAAATAAAATCGGCGGGAGAGTTAAAAAAATTGGCTAACCAACTAGAATAAAAAAGGCTGTCAACCTCAGTAGGTGACTGCCTTTTTTTGTTATCTGGTTTCCGGCAAATCAAGCGATACTCCTGACTTTTTACATATGTTTAAGATCCTTTTCTTGTTGAATCGAGAAGTGAAGCAAGTTAGTTGGTTTTGACGCCTTGAATCTTTATACTGAAACAAAGGCAGCAGCCAATCCAAAAAAAGGAGTGACTCGTCCATGTGCGGCCGATACTTATTTGACCCAACAACTGGAGAATTGTCAGAATATTATCAAGAAGCCGCGGCGAAAGCCCGCAAGCGTCAACAGACTGTCGCTGTCAATGATGTTTTCCCTTCCAATCACGTCGTAACCATCGGTGCAAATCAACAACAACAAGTTGTAGCTGGTGTGACAAGATGGGGCTTTACCGGCTTTAAAAAAGGGCATTTGATGATCAATGCGCGTTCTGAGACCGTTGAAGAGAAACCGACTTTTCGCAAACCTTTCCAAGAGCATCGCTGTGTCTTTCCGATGTCTGGTTTCTATGAATGGAATCATGAAAAGGAAAAGTTCCTCTTTTCGCAAGATCACGTGATTTATGCCGCTGGTTTTTATCGCATCCTTCAAAAAGAGGATCAGATCGAAACTGAATCAATCATTCTAACGACTGCCGCGAACGATTCTGTTGAACCAGTCCATGATCGAATGCCTCTGTTCTTAGAAAAAGAAGCGATTGCTTCTTGGATCAATGACTTGGCTTTTGCTCGCCAACAACTCAAAGCAGAAATGCCCAAGCTGAAAATCCAAATGCTCTCTTCTTAACTGTTTGCTACCTCTTTTTCAGCAGAACAAAAACCGCCAAGTCAGCTGTGATTTGGCGGTTTTTGCTACTTCTGCTTTTCTTAATAAACGGTGAAGGTTTTGCCAGTCATGATCCCAAAAACTGCTTTTTGATACGCTGCAAAAACGGGTGCGTCACCAACGGGAATAAAGCCTTTGAAAGAATCGGCGAAGGTTTCCCAAGAACCCACAAGCGCATTGGGACTGACTGCATTGATTCGTAGCCCATGACCGATCTCAAAAGCTGCCGATGCCACGAAGGCTTCTAAACCGCCATTGACCAGTGCTGAAGGCGTGCCCATTGGGATAAATTCGTCTTTGATAATTCCAGAAGTCAGTGTGATACTACCGCCTTCATTGAGAAAATGCTGGCCAATCAACGCAAGGTTGACTTGTCCTTGTAGCTTCGAAGCCACCGACTGTTGAATATCAGCTGGCGTCAATTCCTCAAAGGGTTTAAACACTGTGCTTCCCGCAGCGGAAACAATAGCATCCACTTTCCCAGTAGCTGCAAATAGCTGGCTGACACTGTCTGCATCCGCAATTTCGACCTGATGATCGCCATTGCTACGGCTAGCCGTGATCAGCTCCACCTCTGGTACCTGCTGAAAGCCTTCAGCTAAAAGCTGCCCAAGTGTGCCGGTATGTCCAATCAAAAGTAATTTCATTTGCTCGCCTCTTTTTTTGTTTTGTGTTTCGATTCTAACCCAACCAAGCGATTTCGACCATTCATCTGCTTTTTAGGTCTATTCTTGCCCTTGTCCATTTGTTCCCCTTCTACCTGCGTAGTGATTGGAATCACCTATCACGAAAGCAATTGACAACTTTCTCATCTTGTTCTAAGATACTACTAATTTCATACACATGCAGTGAGAAGAAGAGTACGATCCCCCCTTTCTTTCAAGAGAACTCGGAACTGGTGGAAACGAGTAAGGAAGAAGATCCGAAGATGACCTTTGAGCATTCGTGGACGAACAATCCCCGACGGAGAAAGCCCGATAGCGCAATGCAGTTTATTTGATGAACTGACTGAGGTTTTTTGTTTCAGCAAAAAACAAACGAAGGTGGTACCGCGAAATGATCGTCCTTCCCAAAGACTATTCTTTGGGAAGGCTTTTTTTATAAAAAAGGAGGAAAAGTTATGAAACGAAAGATTCGATTGGGTGTGGGCATTGGTTTATTGTCCTTAGTTTTATTTGCCGGTTGTGGCAATCAAGAAGAAGTAACGGGAAATGCCGAGGAACAGCAAACAGAAATCAGATTGGGGACGACACCAGGGCCTTACAGTGAACTATTTCTCAAAGGAATCAAACCGATTTTAGAAGAAGCTGGCTATACTGTGACGGATATTGGCTTTACTGGGGTCTTGGAAGCGGACATTGCATTGAACGATGGCGAGATCGACTTAAACGTCGATCAGCACACCGCCTATTTAGAAAACTTCAATGAAAACACGGATGCCGATTTAGTGGGTATCACACCGATTCCTACCGTTCCAGCCGGCTTGTATCCTGGCAGAAAGGACAGTTTAACAGCGATTGAAGCAAACGATACCATCGGGATCCCCAATGATCCGTCAAATAGTACCCGTGCCCTGTTGCTGCTACAAAAAGCCGGCTGGATCGAGCTTGACTCCGAAGTGGCGCCCATTGCCGCGACTTTGAGAAACATTACTAACAATCCTTATGACCTGGACATCGTCGAGATGGATTCTGCCCAAATCCCACGCAGCTTAGCAGATTTAGACTATGCGGTGATTCCCGGCAGCATCGTTTATAGTGCTGGAATCGCTGCAGAGGAAAGCCTATTAAGTGAAGACATTTTGCAAGAATATGAACTGGTGGCAACGGTAAAAGAAGCCAATAAAGATAGTGATTGGGCACAGGCAGTGGTGGCAGCTTATCATTCTGAAGCCTTTAAAGAACTGCTGGCAGAAGAGAATCAAACGGATTATTGGTTTATTCCTGAGGAATTGCAATGACCGCTTGAAAAGTAGCAATAAGCAGCAACTGTCGTCTTATTTTTTAAAGAAGCTTCTATTATTATAGAAGTAAAAGAACTGACTACTATTGATTGGTGGACCCTTCCCTGTCGAAATCTTTGTAAAGGAGGTCAAAAATTGAATATTCAACAAATGCGGATCGTGCAAGCGATTGCTGACCATGGAAGTTTTCGTGAAGCAGCCAAACGGCTGTATCTTTCGCAGCCAAGTCTTTCCCAAGCCGTGAAAGAGTTGGAAACAGAATTGGAGGTCCAGCTTTTTGAGCGTACGAATCAAGGCGCCCGCTTGACTGCTGAAGGCTCGGAATTTCTAGACCATGCCCAGCCGATCTTGAGTCAAGTGGCGCAGCTGCAAACACGTTTTTCCAGCAAGCAAGCAGCGAATCAAACCTTCACTATCGCAAGCCAGCACTATGATTTCACGGCTGGAATTTTCAGTGAGCTGCTGCAGGAATTTCCCGACTGTCGCCAGTTTCGCCTTTTAGAAACCACGACCTTAAAGGTAATCACGGACGTGCAGCAATATCGAAGTGAATTTGGGATCCTTTATTTAAATGAGCAAAACCAAGCAGGGTTGGAACGACTGTTGCAAGGCGCCCAATTGTCCTTCGAGGCGTTGGGACGGTTTCGCCCCCATGTCTTTTTGCGAGCGGCTCATCCCTTGACAGAAAAAAGGCAGCTTTCCTTAAGAGATCTCGCCCCTTATCCACAAGTACGCTTTTTGCAAGAAGATGAACGCTATTCGTTTTTTTCCGAAGATTTGATCGACTTTGCTCCAAGCCCTCAAGTGGTGCATGTCAGCGATCGAGGCACGATGGTCCAGCTATTACAGCAGACGGATCTTTATGGAACCGGCTCGGGGATCGTTGCCCAACCAGAACGCCAAGGCTTGGCTTTTCTTCCTTTGATCGACGCGTCCGAGGGTGAGATCATCCTCATTAAAAAGAACGCTCGCCCGTTATCAGTGATCGGCGAGCAATTCTTAGCAAAATTGCGACAACACCTTGCCGCTTTTCCTACTGATATATAAGCGAAGGCCTCCTCTTCCTACTCCCCATAGATGATTGGCTGCACCTTCGCATTATATTAAAAATCCTTGAGCCACTTCCCATGCAGGAGGCTCAAGGATTTTCTTTTACGGTTAACGTTGTCGGCAATCACCGCTGATTACAGCTGTTCTGCCTGCATTTGATACATTTGCTGATAGATTCCTTGCCCTTGGACAAGACTCGCATGGGTTCCCCTTTCCACGATCTTCCCTTGGTCTAGGACCAAGATTTGATCGGCTTGTTTGATCGTTGACAAACGGTGAGCGATCATGAAGGTCGTCCGTCCTTTTTGCAAGACGGTCATCGCCTTTTGAATGATGGACTCTGTTTCAGTGTCCACATGGCTCGTCGCTTCATCCAGAATCAAGATTTTTGGATCAAAGACCAGCGCACGGGCGAAACTGATCAGCTGGCGTTCTCCACTAGAAAACTCATTGCCTTTTTCAACGACTGGATGATGGATGCCTTTTTCATAACGGCTCAAAAGGTAGTCAGCGCCGACTTGTTTCAAGGCATCGATAATCATCGCTTCGGTGATCGTTGGATCGTTCATTCCGATGTTGCTGGCGATCGTTCCAGTAAATAGATAGGGATCTTGCATGACGATCGCCATTGAATCTCTTAAACTATGACGATCATAATCAGCGATCACTTGTCCATCCACAACGATTTTTCCCTGCTGTGGATCATAAAAACGGAACAACAGGTTCAAAATACTCGATTTTCCAGAACCAGTATGGCCGACTAAAGCAATGGTCTCTCCTGCGGCAACGTCAAAGTTGATATCGTGCAAGATCGCTTGCTCAGGGTCGTAGCCAAACGTCACATGTTGGAAAGAAACATCGCCATTCGTAACAGTCAGCTGCTCACTTTGTTGTTTTTCAACCGGCTGATCAGCAAACTCAAAGACCCGCTGTCCAGCAGCTAATGATTGCTGCACGTTGGTGATGGTTTGGACAAGCCCCTCGATGGGATCATACAGGCGGTTGATGTAATCAATAAAGGCATACAGCAAACCTGCTGAGATCGCCAAGCGGCCATCAAGGAAAAAGGCGGCCAAGGTCGTGATTAAAATCAAGATGGTTGAATTTCGCAACAAATTGCCTAATCCCCAAGCGATACTTGAATCGAGTAAGAGGTATTTACGTCCGGTTTTGAACCATTTCTCTACTGTCTCATTAAATTCTTTCTGCAACTGCTTTTCTCGTTGGAAGGCTTGGATGATCGCCATTCCTTGGACAAATTCATTTAACTGTCCACTGATTTGAGAGATGTATTCCCGCATTGCTAAATTGTAACGAGAGGCATATTTGGTATAAAAATGCTGCCAGATGCCCAGAATCGGGATCAAAATCAGCATCGCTGCTCCTAAGGTGCGATTCAAAAGAAACAATGCAATAAACGCACCAATGATTTGGATGATGTTGCTTAACAAATTACTGATCACGATCACGTAGAAATTAGACCGCAAGACTTCGGTGTCATTCGTGATCCGTGCGACGACTTTACCAGCTGGGATCTGGTCAAAGTAAGAAACCGGTAATTTGTGCATATGGTCAAAAAGCTGATCCCGCATTTTTTTGACAATACTGTTGGACATTTTTCGCAATTGTAGCAAGCTGATATAACGAAAAAGGGAACCAATCAAATTGACCAGCAAATACCCAGCGAGTAATTGGATCAAAAGCATCGTATTTAGGTTTCTGCTGTCAACCGCCGGTGTCATCACTCGGTCGATCAGCTGTTTGGCAATCAGTGGTGAAGTCAGTTCGAGCGCTGCTGCCAGCAACAGCAAGATCGCGCCCACGGTAAATTGTTTTTTATAATAGCTCAAATACGTGAGCAAACGCTTAATCGTTGAGAACACTTGTATCGTCCTCCTTTAACTGTTGATGGTAATACTGTTCTTGGTACCACCCTGGGGTTTCGATCAACTCCTGATGGGTACCACGCTGTGTGATCCGTCCGTCTTCTAAGACGATGATTTGATCCGCTTCGGTGATGGCGGACAATCGATGGGTCACGATAATGGAGGTCGGTGCCTGCTTCATCGTTTTCAAATTCGTGATGATGGCTTGTTCCGTTTTGGCATCAACTGCCGAAAGGGCATCATCCAGTAAGAGGACTTCACTGTTTCGTAAAAACGCCCGTGCTAAGGACAAGCGTTGTTTTTGTCCACCAGAAAGGGAAACGCCTTTCTCACCGACAATCGTTTCGAGCCCTTCTGGCATCCGCTTGATGTCTTCGCTAAAGCAAGCAGCTTCCAGGGCTTCCCACAATACTTCTTCGGAAGCGTCTGGCTGTCCGAATAACAAGTTCTCGCGAATCGTTCGTGAAAACAAGGTATGTTCTTGCGGTACTTCTGCAAAGTGGTTGCGCACTGCTGTTGTTTGATAGGCCGTCAAGGGCTGCTCATTGATCAAGGGTACTTGATCAGAGTATGGATAGCGGTGACCGAATTGTCTTAGCAGCGTCGTTTTTCCGCTGCCGGTCTTCCCAACGATCCCTAAGACTTCTCCACGAGTGATCGTCAAATCCAGTCCTTCTAACACATAGCGAGCTGCTTGTGGGTATTGGAAATGGTATGCTTCAAAACGGATCGTATTGATGGCTTGCAGGTCGGCTTCGCCTGGCGTTTCTAATTCATCCCCTGTCTGCAGCACTTCATTGATCCGACGCCAGGATGCAGCACCTTGCTGCATCACATTCACAAGATCTCCTGCTGAGATCATCGGCCAAACGACCATTGTCAAATACACTTGGAAAGAAACCATCGCACCAATGGTGATCGTTTGGTTAGCAACAAGAAACGCCCCGACACCAAAGCTCATCACAAAACTGATCGCTAAGATGATGGTAATCAGCGGCCCAAAACGGGAATCGATCTCAGAAACGATATTGTTTTTTGCTCGTGTTTCCAGTGTTTTCTTTTGAAACTGTTCCGTGGTGGCTCCTTCTAGTCCATAAGCTCGGACGACCCGAATGCCATCAATGATCTCCAACACTTCACTGTTCATCTCAGAAACAGAATTCTGCGCTTCCGTAAACGCCTTATCGACTTGCGAGCCCCATTTGAAAATGTAATAGGCTAAAAGCGGCATTGGAATCAAGGCAATCAAGGTCAATAACCAAGAAACCGTCCCAGCCATCATCGCTACGATAAAGCTTAGATACAAACTAGTATTTAAGAAAACCATCAGACCATACCCAACGGTCATCCCCATCACTTGGACATCGTCACTGGAACGAGTCATTAAATCACCTGTTCGGAAACGATGGTAAAACGGCGCCCCCATTTTGAGAAAGTGGCTCATCAATTGTTCCCGTAATTGTTTTTGCAAATCGTAGGAACCAATAAATAAATTAAACGTCCAAACAAATTCCGCCAAATATCCTAACAAGATAGCTCCCGCGAAGAGGCTCACATATTGGATCAGTACGGAGTAATCAAAATTATCTTGAATCAACGCATCGATGAACAAGCGCAGAATATAGATCGGTGCAACATACATCGCACTAGCGATCACCATAAAGACGAATACAAAAGTATAGCGCACCTTATGTTCTTTAAAATACGTTGTTAATTGTTTTAATACATACTTCATGTTTTATCCCTCACATTCTAAAAAAGTACACAAAAAAGCTCTGTCCCTTCGGAAAAAGGACAGAGCATAAACGTCGTTATTATAGACATTATCTGTACACTAATGGTTACCGAATGAGGGATTCACTTTATTCAATTTGGTTGTTTTTTTATCAAATACTTTTTGCATCGTAATCCCTCCTTCTCTTTTTATTTTGCTGACTACACCTAACACTTTACAGATAAGTTTCTGAGAATGCAACAACTTTTATTAATTTTCTTTAAAAAAGATTGACTTTTCTAAAAATGTGAATGTCAGAACAGTCCTTTTTAACAACCTTTTTTTGAAAACGAATTCCTGTTTTATCCCAAGAGTTGCAAGGATTTTGGCAAAAATAAAAAAACAGATGCCCCTCTTTTCAACAAGCGCTGTTTGATCAGCACAATTGGTTGAAAAAGAGTTCCTCTGTTTTCTTACTACCTGTTTATTCTGTGACAGATGCTAGGCGATAGGATACTGTTCGTCCAAAAGGAAACACTTGCACCCCTTGCAAGCGATCCGTTTTCAAATACGCCACCGCTCCTTGATATAACGGCAAAACGGCTGTATCTTCAACGATCAATTGCTTTTCGAGTTCTTTCAATAAGTCCCAACGGGCAGCTGGGTCGTTTGCTAAAGTCGTCCGTGCTTCTGCTAACCCTTGGTCGTAACTTTCACTAGCATACCCAGAGGTATTCAAGCCACCTGTCGAATCATAAAATTCTAAGAAGTTGATTGGATCCGCGTAATCTGGTGTCCAAGTCCCAAAAACGAGATCAAATTCACCTTGGGATTGCAAGTCCAAACGGTTTTGTAAAGGAATCGACTTGGCATCGATGGTTAATCCCGGCAAATTGGTTTCTAACTGCCCTTGGACAAACTCGATGGTTTTCTTGGCTGCTGCTGTATCTGCTGACAACAGTTCCAAAGTGATTTCCTCTTGTCCCAACTCTTCTTTGGCTTGTGCCCAAAGCTCTTGTGCGGCTGTTAAATCGTACGGCAGTAAATCGCCATTTTCTTCACGAAAATCTTGGTCTGTTTCAGGATCTTTGGCAAAGTTGCTTGGCACAAAGCCGTTCAATGCAGTGGACCCATCACCTAAGATATTTTCGGCAAATGCCTCTTTGTCGATGGCTTGTAAAATTGCCTGACGTACCTTGACATTGCCTGTGACTTCTCGTTTTTGGTTGGCACTTAAATACCCCACCAGCGCCTTTGGCACATAGTTGGCTTGAGCTGAGTTTTGGTATTGCTGCGCGTAAGTATCTGTCAAGGTGGTGTAGTCCAGTTCCCCTGTTTCAAAAAGGCTCACACCAGTTGCCGTTTCCTTTACTACTTGCACGTCGATCTTGGTCAATTGGACATTCTCAGCATCCCAATAATCAGGATTTTTCGTTAACGTCCATGATTCGTTGGTTCCATTCCACCCTTCGATCAAGAATGGGCCGTTGCCGACAAAATTTTCCGCTGACAACCCATAATCGGCGCCTTTTTCTTCAGCAAACGCTTGGTTTTTTGGCATAAAAGGTGTCCCGACCAAAATTTGATCCAGATACGAGATTGGACTTGTCAATGTTAGCTCTAACGTCTGCTGGTCCAATGCTTTTGCACCTAACTCACTCACCTCAGCGTCCCCTTGACGCACTTGACTGCCATTTTTCAACACATCCATTTGATTGCTACTGCTAGAACCGTTCTCTGGATTGGCAACATATTGAAAAGCGTAGACAAAATCATCCGCTGTAACAGGATCGCCATTGCTCCATTTTGCATCACGAATGGTGAAGGTATAAACCAGACCATCTTCTGATACCGTAGGCTCTTCAGCTGCCATCGCAAGCTCAGGATCCCCCTCTTGATCCAGACGGTATAACCCCTCTGCCACTTGTCCGATCATATCGGAACTATTGACATCCGTGTATTGCCCGCTATCAAGGGTCGATAAGGCGCCAGCGGTTGACACTTGAATCTCTTGAGCCACGGCGCCTTGCTCCTCTTGCTGTTCAGAATCCGTTGTGGAACTCGTGGTACTGCAGGCACTTAAAACCAATAGTGTGAAAACAGCGATACCAAACATTTTCTTTTTCATTTTTCTCCTCCTTGCGTGACCCTCTTTCTTACAACACGTCAACGACATACTTGAAAACCGCTTGTTCTTGTAAAAGCGCATCATAGGCAAAGTCTGGATGCCATTGAACCGCCAGCAAACGCTGACCCACGTGTTCAATGCCTTCAATGATACCATCAGGACTCCAAGCTGTCTTTTGCAATGGACGAGCCAATCGATCCACCGCTTGATGATGAAAGGAATTGACCTTTGTTTTTTGACCATAGACACGAGCCAACATGCTTTTTTCAGCCGTCGCGATGGCATGAGTCGGCACTTCTTTCGGAATCGGTGCCTGCATATGAATGATCTCACTGAAGGTACTGATGTCTTGCTGCAGCGTGCCCCCAAAGGCCACGTTGACCAGCTGCATTCCCCGACAAACCGCAAAGATCGGTTTCTTTTGCAGCAGCGCTTCATCGATCAGCGCTAGTTCAAACTCATCCCGTGCCAACAAGCCGCTTCCAGTTGCCTGATGGGCCTCCTGCCCATAAAACTTGGGTGAAACATCTTGTCCACCAGCTAATACCAGTTTATCGATCTGTGAAACATAGTCCTTGGCTGCAGCTGGCTCACTGATTGGCACGAGCAATGGCAGTCCGCCCGCTTGCTGGATCGCTCGCACATACCCTAATGGTGTGTAGGCGATCGGCAAATGATGCAGCACATCGCCAGCATCTTGCACTTCATTCGCAGCGATCCCTATAATTGGTTTGCCCATCGACATCCCTCCCTGATTAACGATTTTTTCAGAAAGAAGCGGCATCTAGCAGTTGCACAAGGCAAGCGCCGCTCTTTTTCTCAAGATATGTTTCAACTATTCTAAACCAATCCGCACTTTTTGTGAAACACTATTTTCACTTTCGCGATCACTTATTACAATCACCATTCTATTTAACCGCCTCTTTGATTCGCAATAAAGAACACCGCTAGTCAGATATAGTTGAATTTTGCCAATGCTTTCTCTACGTAAAAAAACATGCGAGAAGCCGTTGCTTTCCGCATGTTTCGTCATTAAAATAATCGATTGTCTTTTAAAAACTCCAGCATCTGTGTTTTTAGGGGATCTTTTTCATTACGGATCAACTTTGTTTGCGTCGTTTCATCAAGTGTCGATGGCCGCTTTTTAGGAAAAGGCGCCGCTGGTTCTTCTGCCAACTCTAAGATTTGGAAGCTATCCACCACCACTTCTGCCGCACAAAGTCTCTGACCTTCTGGTGTTTCATAAGGACAGCCTTGCAAGTGTCCATTGATTTTGATACTTGCCCCTTTTTGAGTATACCGTAAAAAGGTCTCTGCCTGTTTTCCATGAACGACACAAGCAAACCATTCATGGTGCACTTCTTCACTGTTTTGCCATTGAGACACAATGACAAGATCAAAACGTACGCTTTGATCGTCCGCCGCATCAAACGCTTCTTTACTAGGCATCTCTGCGATTTTCCCAGTAAGAACCACTTTATTCATTGCCACGTTGCATCCTCGCTTTTCTCTCATTTCTTGAGTGATCTTACCTTATGCGACCTATTCTACCACATTCCAAAAAACAAGCAATCAAAGGTCGAATGGCTTAAGAAATGCTTTGAACAAAATGAACCAACTCAAAGAATTCGTCTGATCCTGCCAACAATGTGCGATTTTCTGACTGAAAACTTTTCTTTGCTCCAGACAGCAAAAAACCAGTTGGTTCAATCCCCCTCTGAACCAACCGTCTTCTGCAGATCTTTATTTAGCAAAGGAATCTTGACTACCATAGCGATCAAAATGGAGGGTTTCGCTTTCGAGATAATCGATGATCGCTTTGGGGATCATGACCCCTTCTTGCTGGGCTTTTTCAAAGTGTATTTGGCTGATCTCTCCAGGATAGTAGACTTGTGATTGCCCTTTTACTGGCGGGATTGCATGTAGCTCAGTCACCATCTGATCGATGCTTTGCTTGAAAGTTTCGGTGTTGGTAAAACGAGATGGATCGATCACAAGCAGGAATTGTCCTAAGCGGCGTTTTTCCGTCAAGTCCGCATACATGGAGGTGACCTGTTTACCAAAAGCTAAGCCCAGCATCGAGCCGGCTAAAATATCCACCATCATCATCAAGCCATATCCTTTAGCACCAGCGATTGGCAATAATCCTTGGACTGCATACGGGTCGGTGGTAGGCAAGCCTTGCTCGTCTACGGCCCAAGTATCGGGGATCTGCTGTTTCTTCGAGCGAGCGTCCAAAATTTTGCCCCACGCTTGAACCGTTGTCGCCATATCAAAAACCACCGGTGGATGGTTGGCTCGTGGTGCTGCAAACGCAATTGGATTGGTACCAAAATAGTTTTCGGTCCCACCAAAAGGCACCGCCATCGGATCCGATTGACACATGGCGATCGCCACTAAGTCGGCTTCAGCAGCCTGTTTGACGTAATACGCCATCGTCCCGCTATGGATGGTCTGCTCGATTCCTACTGCAGCGATCCCGGCTTCTTTTGCCAGATGAATGGCGATCGCCATCGCTTCATTGCACACATAATGCCCCATACCGTTATCTCCGTGAAAAATTCCGGTAGCGGCGCCTGTTTTTTCAAAAGACATGTTTGGTTCCAGCGTGATGCCGCCTTTTACTAAACGCTCGGCATAGTAGTCCATCCGCACGGCACCATGAGAATGGATCCCGCACGCATCCGCAAAGGTCAAATGTGCCGCTGTTTCACTGGCAGCGGCTTCTGGCAAACCAGCAGCCAATAGTTTCTTTTTCATTAATGCTTCTAATTCCAGCAGAGAACGTCTGCTCATTTCTTCCATCTTTTCTCCTCCTTATGAAAAAGAGAAGCACGCTTGGCAACGGCTTCTCCTATTGATTAAATACGCGATGATCGAGTTCATCGGCTGACTTAGCGATCAGCAGCGCTGAATAGACGTCTGAGTTCACGTTCAAAATCGTCCGCAGCATGCCAACAAACCATTCGACACCAGCAAATAGCGCAATGCTTTCGATTGGTAAACCGAGCTGAGGAACAATGATTGCCAAGGAAACTAACCCCGCTCCGGGAACAACTGCATTGGCTAAAGAAACGAAAGTCGCAGTGACAGCTACCGTCACCATTTGGATCCCGTCAAAGTTGATTTGATACATTTGGGCGATCGTCATGACGGTAATCGCCATATGCATCGCTGACCCATTGCTGTTCAAAGACATCCCTAATGGCAATACCAAATTGGTGATGCGGCTACTGAGTCCTAATTTATTCTGGGATTCTTCCATAGCGATCGGCAGCGTGATGGCAGAGGAGGTTGTCGCCAATGCCATGACCGACATGTTTTTCATATTTTTGATCAATCGTAACGGATTGATCCGGCAATACACGGTCAACAAGACTAGCCACAGTCCAAGGAACGTGACGGTGGCTAGACCGTAGACAAGCAAATAGCTGCCTAATGGCAAAATGATCTGCAAGCCCAGGGAGCTGATCGTTGAAGCGATCAATGCAAAAATACCGATTGGTGCCACGATCATCACGTAACGAATGATGGCAATGACGACCTCATTCAGATCCACGAGCAGCCCATAAAGAGCTGACTCAGGTTTCTTTTGCATAAAGCGATTGAGGGCAACACCAAAGAACAACCCAAAAACGATGATTTGAATAATTGACCCTTTACTCAACGCATCGAAAATATTCGTGGGAATAAAGTTGATCACTGTCTCTGATATAGAAATTTCTTGTGCTTGCAGAGGTTCACCGGCAGCTTGTGAAAAGTTGATCCCTTTGCCCGGAGCAAAGAAGACCGCCATCAGCACACCCCATGCAGCTGCGAATAAGGAGGAAATCCCAAAGACAGCGATCGTTTTTCCACCCAAACGTGTGAGTTCTTTCGGGGCAATGCCCCCAACTGCTTGAATGATTTGTCCAACGATCAATAACGGGATCGCCATTTGCATCAGACGCAAGAAAAGATCGCCCAAGATTTTTAGGAATGAAGCGGCTTGCCCAAAGAACAAACCGCAAAGAATCCCTAGAAGAACGGCAATAACGATCTGCGTCACCATCGGTAGTTTTTTTGCTTTCACTTTGATCCCCTCTTTATTTTCGAAGTATGGTTCCTGTATGCTGATCCAGTTCAGCTAACTTTTCGATTGAGGTAATAATCGCGGTTCTGGCTGCATCTTCTTCGACAAAATCAATCGCAGCTTCTATTTTTGGCAACATACTGCCCGCTGCAAAATGGCCTTCCTCGATGTAGCCCTTGGCTTGTGCCACACTGATTTCCCCTAAGGCTTGCTGATTCGGCTGATTGTAATTGATGTAGATATTGTCGACACCGGTCAAAATAATCAGGCGATCGGCCTGCACATCTTTTGCTAAGACACTGGCGGTAAAGTCTTTGTCGTTGACGGCTTCCACACCAGTAAACCCATTGTCGTTGCGAACGACAGGTACGCCACCACCACCGGCGCAAATCGTGATCACACCAGCATCGACCAATGTTTTAATGGCTTCTTTTTCAACAATTTCTTGCGGTTTCGGGGATGGAACCACTTTGCGGTAACCACGCCCAGCATCTTCTTGATATACCCCGCCATTGGCTGCCATCGCAGCATTGGCTTCCTCTTCACTATAAAAAGGTCCGACTGGTTTGGAAGGTTTCTCAAAGGATGGATCTGCTGGATCGACACGAACTTGGGTGACTAATGAGATCACTGAAGGATGTGCTTGACGTGTGGCAAACTCATTGATCAAGGCATTTTGCAGCCAATACCCGATACTTCCTTGAGTCATCGCCACGCAGCTGTCTAATTTCAATTGAGGATTTTTTTCACTTTCCCCGGCTTTTTGCTGCAGCAGTAAATTGCCGACTTGTGGTCCATTGCCGTGACAAACAATGACTTTTTCCCCTTTTTCAACAAAATCGGCAATATAACGTGCTGCTTGCGCAACGACGGCTTTTTGCCCTTCATCACTGGGGTCTTTATCTAAAATAGCATTGCCGCCTAACGCGATCACATTCAAACTCATTTTATGCTCTCCTTCTGATTTTCCTTTGCTAATACGGCAAAAACACCTAATCCGATCAGCAGTAATAGACAAGACAGGTAAAACCCGACCTGCATCGATCCTAAAGAATCGGCTAAAAAGCCAGTAACATAAGGCGCTAAGATCGACCCCGACATCCCGATAAAGTTATAGGCACTCAAGGTCGTTCCTAAGGCGCCTTTTGGTGCGTTTTTCGTCACAAAGGTCACGACGATTGGATCAAGCGCCAGCTTGCCAGTCAATCCATACAAAATCAAAACAGTGATTAATAAGGTACGATCGGTTACAAAGGCAATGGCAAATACGGAAAGGGTCGCCAATGGGACCAATAAATAGACTAATTTTTTCGTCGCGCCAGTTTTATCATTCAATCGAGCAAAGATCAATGCACCTGGAATCGATGCCCATGGGACTAAGGAAGCAATAAAGCCGACACTCGCCCCTTCAAAGCCACGCTCGGCAATCAAGAATTGCGGCAACCAAGTAATGATCACAAAGTTTGCATAAATGCTGGTAAAGCAAAGAACAAAGGCTGCAACGAGATTGCGGTTTGAAAAAATCTGCTTCAAGGAAATCTTTTCTTTTGGCCCTTCTTCTTTTATTTCTTGTCCTTCATCTTCTGGACGAATCACTTTTTCTTTCAAAACAAAATAGAACAAGACACCGACGATCAAGGTCGGAATTGCCATTAGGAAGAAGGGTTGACTCCAATGGCCCCCATTATCCAAGACCAATTTACTAGAAAGCAAGTATCCGCCAGATGTTCCAAACGCCATCCCACTGTTGATAATGGCATTTCCGACGGTTCGTTTGTTGTCGGGAATCGCTTCGGTAGACAATGCGTATTGCGGACCGTAATAGGCACCTTGACCAATCCCTGCAATGGCACGAATCACTAAGAACAAAACAAAGCTTGTGGCTAGCCCACTGAAGTACGTAGTCACCGCCAATAAAACAAAGCCTAGAGCGATCACTAATTTGCGACCGATTTTGTCGCCGATGATACCAAAAGGAATTTGCGCAACGGCATAAGTCAAAAAGAAAATACTATTGGCAAGTCCTAGTTGTGTGTTGCTTAAATTGAATTCTTCTCCGATCACACCCATGATTGGATTGAAGATCGTCCGTGTGGCGTACATTAAAATCCAGCCGACAAAGAAAATAGCAACGACTTTTTTCCAGTAAGAATTGCTTACTTTGACCGCATCTTTCTGGTTACTGATTTCCATGATTTCTCCCCATTTCTATTCTTTTTCCTCAAGTGACAATGACTCCAACGCTAACAACAACCCAAAACTAAGATCTTTGCCTGACGAATGACCAACGGACATCAACTGCTGCACATCTTTTTCAATCACCTGTGGGTTTTGCTTTTTTAAGTCTTTAAATAATTGCAGCATCAGAGAATTGACATACCCTTGACTGGCACTTTGAATATAAGCACGGCTGACATCCGTCGTAGACAGCGGTTTTGCCAATGCTTGCGCTAACGCGTCAGCTTCCGGCTGCTGCAAGGCATAGAGCATCGCTTGATAGGCAACTAAAAGATCATCGCCGCTAGGTGTCAATCCTTTGCCGCGGCCAATCAGGTGAGCAATGATTGGTTCCCAATCTGAGACAGGCTGCCGCAATGCCGCAAACACTGCTTGGGTTTTCTCATCTTCGGGCAACCCAATCTTGGTTTCTAGTTTTTGTTGAAGCAAGATTTCTTTCAAAAGCTGCAATTCCGCAGAGGTGAAGGATAGCTCCTTCACCTGTAGCGAAACCAATTCTTTTTCCTCTAATGACAGAGAAAATGTTCCTTTTGTGCTGTAAAAGGTCAGACCATGCTCTCGGACTTGCACGCGATTGCCGACCTCGATCAAAGGCAGGACTTGTTCAAACAATGCATCTGGTAAAAAGATACCGAAGCCAGTCAAATAGTTGTGATAATTGTTGATGTTAACCAGTTGCTGCCCGATCATCACATTGAATGAACGATCAAACACGCTATGCACCCGACCGTTACGACCGAATCGTCGCAATGGGTCTAGATAATCACTGATTTTGATTTTCTCAGTCAACATCGATCCCCAGATCCTTCGCATAAGCCGTCAAGGCATTTTCAAAACAGCCTAACGGTGCGTGCACAGTCCCTGCACCGACTTGGCCGACACCTGCTTCTTTATGGGCGATCCCGGTATTGATGATTGGGGTGATGCCTGTTTCAACGACTTTACGGATGTCGATCCCCAAACAAGTCCCTTGGAAGTCCCATGTTGGGATCGAGAAGGTCGGATTATGACCGAAACAGATTTTTGCCATTTCATTGGAAGTTTCTAGCGCATCTTCAAAGCCACCAGCGCCGACAAAGCGGGTTACCCCTGGTGCAGCTACCATCGCCATTGCTCCGACGCCGACGGTTTCAGTAATGGCACTATCCCCAATATCAGGATTGCCATCTGCTTCGGTAAACCCAGTAAAGTACAAACCTTTCGGCGTATTGACTGGTGCAGTATGCCATTGGTCTTCTGTTTGGGCGACACGAACTCCAAAATTGACGCCGTTTCTTGTCATGGTGGTCACGATCGTTCCTTTGGCATCGACACGAGCACCATCAACGATGGCTTTGCCAGTTGCCATCATGATATTCAAGAAGAACTGATCGGTATCTGCTAAGAACTTGATCACTTCATATTTTTGCTTTTCATCGATCTCTGTTTGGATGATCAACGGTGCGATTTCTTTCAAGAAGTTCAATGATGCTGCAATATTTCGTTGATGGAATTCATCCCCCATTGTGATCGACCGGGCAATCAATACATTCAAGTTGATGCCTTCTTCTGTTAATTGTAATGCTTTGGCAATGGTTGGTCCTAAGACGTCTTTGATCCAATCCAAACGATCGATGACTTCTTGTGAATAGGCACCGAATCGCAAGACTTTACCGATCCCTTCGTTCAAAATACAGTAGGCTTTGTTGCCGACAAGGCGGTTTTCAACAACAAAGACAGGCATATTCCCAGAAGTAATTCCCCCCATTGGTCCAACTGCCTGGACATGGTGACATGGCATAAAGCGGACTTCCCCACTTTCGAGTAAGCGGCGGGCTTCGTCTTCATCCTTCGCCCAGCGTTCAAACAAGGCAGCGCCGATACAAGATCCTTGCATCGGTCCCGTCATTTCCGACCATTGGATCGGTGGTCCTGCATGCAGCAAGGTTTTCTGGCTTTCGTTTAATTCAGCGATCACTGATTTAGCTGGAACGACATCGATCAAGAATGGTTGGGCATTTTTGATTTTATCCGTCACTGCTTGGTTTTCAGCTGTGATTTTTTCGTCAAATTCTTCTAACGCGTCTAAAATGCGGATCATTTTCTTGTTGCCGTTGGCACGAGGACGCCAGTTGAATTGTTCTGTTTTCCCGCCATATTGCAGGATCGATTCATTGAAGCTTTGCAAGCCAACATTGATGATCCGTGGTTTGGTGGTCAACAGCTCCATCACTTTCTTGCTAACTGTCGGCACCTCAACTTTGCTACCAGTATAGTCATTGACCGCTTTGTCTGCTTCAGAAAGAGTCGCCCCTTTTAAGGCGAGGGCTAATTGCACTGCTTGAGCATTGCTTGGTGCCACATAGACGCCAGCTGCTTTCAAACGGTTGACCGCTTCTTGGTAGTTTTGCGGATCTTTTTCAGTTCCGCAGACGGTAGCAACAAAGTACAACGCTCGATCATCTGCTTGGGCTGTTTGCTGTGCAGCTTCGATAGCTGGTAACAGTGCACCTACCATATCTGCATGTGCGCCGTAACCTAACACCACATCAAATAAAATGACCCCGGTTTGCTCATCTTGCGCATAGTCTTCGATTTTTTTGATGCGCACTTCAGGATCGATCATTGGGTGCGGTTTGCCTTGGGTATAGATATCATCACCAAGGTCGATCACATCGTAGCCGTGGGAATGCAAGATATAGCCTTCTTGTTTTACAAGGCCTTCTAGATTCAAGGCTTCGGAGATCAGCATTCCTGCTTCGGCAGCTAATGTACCGCCAGAATAAAGACCTTTGACCACTTTATCTTCAGCGAGTTTGGGCACATCTGGGGTTTTCACGCGTTCAAAATAGTTCGCTTTGACGGATTCTTCATTGGCAAGATCAACAGCGATGCGCGCTGTTTCTTCCAGCGTATGTGCCAAATAGACTTTTCCTTCATGGGCTTCTGGTTTTTCTCCTAAGAAAATCGCTACCACAGGTTTGCTGATACTTTGCAGCAATTGAACGACTTCATCCCGCACTTCTTTTGCAGGTGGTTTCGAGATCACGCAAATCACATCTGTCGGTTCATGATTTTCTAAAGCAACGATGGCATCTTTGACAGTGATCGCCCCAACTTTGTCGCTTAAGTCACGTCCGCCGGTCCCGATGGCATGAACGACACCACCGCCTAATCGGTCAATGATCGTCGTCACTTCTTGAATCCCCGTACCAGAGGCACCAACGACGCCGATGTTTCCTGGTGCCACGACATTCGTGAAGGCAATCGGAATGCTAGAAATAATACCAGTCCCACAGTCAGGCCCCATCATCAATAAGCCTTTTTCATGAGCCAGCTTTTTCAAACGCACTTCATCTTCGATAGCGACATTGTCCGTAAACGAGAAAACATGCAAGTCATTTTTTAGCGCTTTTTCCATCTCGGCTGCGCCATATTCCCCAGGAATACTAAATAATGCAACATTGGCATCTGGCATTGCGCTCAAGGCTTCTTGCCATGAAGCCGCCGCTGGCGTTTCTTTGCCTTGATCTTTTGCTGAAAGATCAGCTAAGAATGAATCGATCGCTGGCATTACTTGATCCATGATCTGTTCGTTTTGGCTATCGACCACGATCATCATATCGTTGGGTGAAGCACCTTCTGCCTCTTTAGAAAGCAATCCAGTGTTATTTAATATGTCTTTGTTTGCATCCGTCCCCATCATGATTTGACTCATTTCGACATCGCCTAGATCATTGATCGTATTCGTCAGCAGCATTAAGTTAATGGAATCTTGGTAGTTATTCTTTAAGATTACTGTGTGCAGCATTTGTTCTCCTCCTTTTCTTATACTCTCATTCTAACGAGCCTTGTTTGCGTTTTCATTGGATAAAGTTCTAAAAAAATGCTATACTTTTTATCCAAAAGAGAAAAAAGGAGCATTTTATGAAATTAAAAGAATTGGTTGAACTGCCGCTTTTTGAAAAAAGTAAAGTCCTGACTGGCTCCATTGGTTTAACAAATTCCGTCGGTTCCGTCATGGTGCTGGAAGCGATGGATATCGAGAAATGGAGCAAAGCCCATCAATTGATTTTGACTTCTTTTTATGCCTTCAAAGACCAATCCCCTGAGGAACTGCGTGTTTTTTTTGAAAAAATGCAGCAAATCGGCGTCAGCGGTTTAGTGATCAAAGTGGATCGCTTGATCCCTATGATTCCAGATTGGGTGATCGAGCTTAGCTTTGCTTATCAGATCCCTTTGATCAAAGTGCAGCAAGAAGTCAGCTATGAAGCCATCATGCTAGCGGTTTACGAACCATTGCTGAATCACCAAACCCAGCTGCTGCGTACCTATTACGAAGTTCGCCAGCGCTTCATGAAAGTCGAGCGCAACCACTCTTCTTTCGATCAGATCATGCAGGAGTTCTATCAATTGATCGAAAAGCCTTGTTCTTTGCGCATCCCCCATTTAGATGTGCATGTGTCCGCCGGTCAATCCTTTAAGAATTTCGTGGTGACCAAACAAGAACCCATGAAAACCGTTGAGTTTACCAAGAACCACTACGAATATTTGGAATTATTTTCTCATGAGAACAATCAATATGTGACTGCCATCAAAGTAGAGATCATCAATCCTTACAATGATTTATGTACCTTGATCGTTTATCAGAAAGATTCGCAGATCCCTGAGGCAAAAGTCATGATTATTGAAAATGTGATCGACGTCATCTATGAACGCCTCCAAATGGAGTATTTGTTGAAGAAAGAGCGCTACAATCGTATGAACAATCTTGCCGATGCGATCTTGCAAAACACTCCTAGCAATTTGGCTGAGCTGGATCTTTTGTTAGAAGAAGCGCAACTGGATCGCTACGATTTCTATCAAGGCATCGCCTTTGCTTCCAACAGCTTTAAAGATAAGGAGCGTAAGTCCGTCGTTTTGCACAAGCTACGGGCGTTGAAAACACCCCACGTCTTTTTCGAACACCATAATTATTTGGTGATCCTTTATAATTTCCAATCGATCGCCCATCAGGTGACGAAACAGATGCTGCAGACACATTTTGATGATGCCCTGCTAGCCGATGAACATGGCTGCTTGGTGGTCAGCGAAGTCTTACGCAAGGAACAGATCAAAGAGATCCTGCCAGAGTGTTTGGATGCGATTCGCTTCAATCGGCAGTTTTATTTGGCGCCGATCATTGCCTATAGCGACTTAGGTATCTTTAGTTCCTTTATCAAAGAGAACCAACTAGAAAAGCTGCAGCAAAGCATTCCCCCGAAGCTGTATCAACTTTCGGAAGAAAATGAAGAGCTGTTCAAAACGCTGTATACCTTTTTTATCACGAATCGCAATTACAAAAATACGGCTGAAACCTTGTTTCTTCATGCCAAAACGATTCGTTATCGGCTAAGCAAAATCGAACAGCTTCTAGAGATCGATCTAACAAGTCCGATCCAATTAGTCAATTACGAGATCGGCACCTATTTATTAGAGCTTCAGAAAAGGAGTCAAGCAAAATGAAAAAAGAATGGCAATTGACCACCGGCGCTTCGGTGACCCTTTATCCTGCTTCTGAGAAATACCTGGTTTATTTTCACGGTGGCGGTTTTGTTTATGGAACCCGCCAAGACATTCCCGCATCACTGATCGCACTATTTCAAGCGCAGCAATACAGCGTCCTCACAGTCGATTATTTGCTGGCACCTAATTCCTCGTTAGCGGAGATTTTAGCAATGAACTGGCAGAACTTTCAAGAATTGCAAGCAACTGTGCTTAAAGATCGCCCATTTTGTTTCTGCGGTCGCTCAGCCGGTGGGTATTTGATGCTGGCGCTGACCCAGCAATTACTGAAGGAACAACAGAGAGTACCTGAAAAACTGGTCAACTTTTATGGGTACACCGATCTTTCTTTTATCGAAAACAAACGAGTCTTGCAGCAGCCGCTCTTAAGCAAAGAGCAAGTCCCTCCTTTGGATCAAACCGAGATCGTTTGGGATGATCCGCAGTTTCAGCGCTATTTGCCTTATGTTTATTGGGTCCAACAGCAAGAACTCGCCACCATCTATGGGCTAACAGCTGAGGATCTTTCTGACTATGCCATTGATCCTGAGCTGCTTGCTCAATTTCCTCCAATTTTCAGCAGTGCCAGCAGTACCGATGAGGAAGTACCTTTTCGTTACAGCAAAGGCTTGAAGAAAGTGCCTAAAAGTAAATTTGTCCCTGTCTATGATTTGCCCCACGACTTTTTGAAAAACGTCGAGGAGCCGCAAGTCCAAATGGTCTTTCAGCAGCTTGCCCATTGGCTCGAACAATAATTTGTTATAAATAAAGCGAAAATAATGTTTTTTTATTTTAATGATTGCGCAGAATAACTCTAATTGCCTTCGCTTCCTCCTCATCTCAAAAAACGTGTGGTTTAATGAAACTCTTTTATTAAAAAAAGCTTGATACAGGCTCAATTCAAGAGAGAATGCTATACTAAAGGGGAGTATGTTATAGGAAAGAAGGATGAGGTTTTATGCATTTTGTCGGGATTTTGTGTTTGATCCTAATCACGACGACCCTCTTCTCGCATCTGGCGAGACGGATGGGCGTTCCTGCTGTCATCGGGCAGTTGCTAGCGGGGGTTTTATTAGGAGGCGCAGGACTCAATTGGGTCCATCCAGATATTCTGGTTCATGATTTTTCAGAGATTGGTGTTATTTTGCTGATGTTTTTAGCGGGACTGGAAAGTGATATTTCTTTATTGAAACGCTATTTTCGTCCAGGAATGCTCGTTGCCCTTTTGGGGATTGTGTTCCCGATGCTCTTCGGGTATGCCACAGGAGTCGGTTTTCAAAGCAGTCCCACAGAAGCGTTCTTTTTCGGGATCGTATTAGCTGCCACCTCAGTCAGTATTTCTGTCGAAGTATTGAAAGAGTTGAATGTGGTGAACACGAAAGAAGGTTCGACGATTCTTGGTGCTTCCGTCGTGGATGATATTTTGGTCGTGTTGGTTTTGAGTCTTAGCCTTTCCTTTTTAGGCGGCGAAAGCAGCCAAGCAACACCACTGCCGGTCACCTTATTGGTAGAACTGATTTATTTTGTGTTGATTTTTCTATTGGTGAAATGGATCGCTCCGTTCTTATTGGCACTTGCAGAAAAGCTATTTGCAAATTCCGCGGTGATCATCATGTCACTGATCATCTGCTTAGGAATGGCGTATCTTGCTGACCTTGTTGGGTTAAGCTCTGTCATTGGTGCCTTCTTCGCAGGGATCGCTGTCAGTCAAACGAAGGTTCGTGAGGAAGTGGAACACAGTGTCGAAGCATTAGGTTACGCCGTCTTCATTCCGGTGTTCTTTGTCAGCGTTGGCTTAGAAGTTGATTTTTCCCGCTTAAATGAGCAATTATTCTTTATTCTTGCCTTTACCGTGGTCGCGATCTTGACCAAACTGGTCGGCGGCTATGTCGGGGCGAAAATCGCGAAATTCTCGAACAACAGCGCTTGGATGGTGGGAGCTGGAATGATTTCCCGAGGTGAAATGGCATTGATCATTTTGCAGATTGGTCAACAAAACCAATTGATTTCGTCCACATTGTATTCCCCTTTGGTGATCGTTGTCTTGTTGAGCACCTTGATCTCTCCACTGATCTTAAAATACTTTACGAAAAAGATTTATTAAGCGATGTAGCAACAGCTAGGCGATACCGATTAGTGCAAAAAAACAGTGCGGGTTTTGTAGTGACCGCTCAACGGCCGATTTTTTGATCGAACGTTGGGCGGTCATTTCCTTTCCCGCGCTGTTTTTCTCTATACAGGTATAAAAGCGACAATGCTGCTAGTTACTGGAAACCAATGTTAATTTCCCATGATCGATTTGATACACGTCATCCGCGACAGCATCAATAAACGCTTGATCGTGAGAAGTGAACAAAACCATGCCACGATAGCTGCGAATCAATTGTTCCAAGACGGTGATTGTCGGCAGATCAATAAAGTTCGTCGGTTCATCAAGAATCAAGACATTGGCAGCTTGAGTAAAGATGCGTGCAAGCTCGACCCGTGTCGCTTCTCCGCCGCTTAGCACATTGACTGGCTTCATCACTTCATTCTGGCTAAATCCTAAATTGTGTAAAATACTGCGGACCAGTGGTTCCTGATAGTCTGTTTGAGCCATCAATTCCGTCAAAAGTGGTGTGGTGCTGTTTTTTCGATAGCCCATTTGCTCGTATATCGCAAAGACGATTTTCGGTGATAAATAGATTCCCTCTCCACCTGCGATGATTTCTTTTAGTAAAGTCGACTTCCCCGAACCGTTCGGACCCACGATAGCGATTTTCTTCCCTGCAGCAAACTGGAAACTGCTGCTGTCTAGCAAACATTTCGTCCCTCTTTGAATGGTTACTTGCTCCCCACGAATCGGTCGTTTATTATGCAGTTCCACTGCAGGGACTACTGGAAAACGAATCACCTGCTGCTGGGCGACACCCTTCACTTCTTCCAACTGATCCAAGCGGCTTTCCATGGCTTTGACTGTTTTTTGCAATGACTTTTGCACCGTGTCCTTTTGTTTTGATGACGACAAACGGTCTGGTCGGATGTTTTGCTGCCGCTTTTTTTCAGAAATGCGACTGCTCTTGATCACTTGTTCTTTTTTCTTTTGGATTGCTTGAGTCAACTGCTGCTTTTGTTGCTGATACTGTGCCACCTCCCAGGCAACACGCTGTGTCGCTTGCTCTTTTTGCTGTCGGTAACTGTCATAATTGCCAGAATACTCGATGACTTTGCCTTGATCGACTTCCCAGATTTTCGTTGCCAGCTGATTCAATAGGTACCGATCATGACTGACCACGATCAGGGTGCCATAATAATACTGCAATTCCTCAATCAAGACTTGAATTCCTTGCTGGTCTAAATGGGTCGTTGGCTCATCGAGCAAAAGTCCTAATTGATAGGAAGATAACATTTGTGCCAACCGGTATTTGGTCCCCTCCCCGCCACTTAGTGTCGCCAATTCATTAGTTGGGATCGAAAAACGACCAAACAGCGCCCAGTCAAGAGCCTCCGTCTTTTCAGTCACCTCAGCGATTTGCGGGAAATAGTGAAACGAATTTTCTCTTTGGATCGTTCCTGAATCAGGATCGATCACTCCCGCAATCAATTTCAGCAAGCTGGACTTGCCTTGCCCATTTGCGCCCACGATCCCGATTCGATCTGTTTGATAGGCGCTCAGTTCTTCAATGTTCAGTACTTCTTTGGACCCATAATTTTTGATTAGCTTGTTTATTTTTACACTTAATTGTTCCATCAGTCTGTCCTTCCCGTCTAGGAAAACGCAAGAACAAAAAAAGGGCATAGCCTACCGCTATACCCTGATTTTAATAAGAAATTAGAAAAAAGAGGACACTCATCCCTTGAAATCACGATTGCCTAGACTTTTGAAATAGATTTAAATTAGCTATTCAAAAGGTCAATCCACAATTTCATCGATGCTGTCATGTTTTTTCCTCCTCTTTTTGTCGTATTTATCTGTTGAATGACGAGCTGAAAATCACTCGCTACTGTTTACCGTTTACGGTATTTCAGGAAGCTTCTTTCGTCTATCAACGAATCAATCGTAGCACGTTTTCAAAAAAGAGTAAAGTTTCATCACAAGAATGATTGGTCTTATACGCCATCGGTGATTTTTTCTGCTAATTTGACCGGGGCTTTTTCACCATTGAAGACTGCACGATCCAGTTCTCCTTCATCATGAGCAACGATCAACGCCACCGTGACGTCAGGATCCACATTCAAAAGGGTCCGAAACATCCCAGAAAACCAATCGATCCCTGCCAGTAAGGCGATGCTTTCATTAGGCAGTCCTAACATAGGTAAAACCGTAGCCAGTGTGACTAATCCGCCGCCTGGAACGACGATCGTTCCCAAGCATGCCAACGAGGACAACAAGACCACTTGCAAAAGATCCCCCAAGCTTAATTGGATCTGGTACGCCTGAGCAACGGTTACGATTGCCAGGGCTAAAAATAAGGAGAGCCCATTGCTATTTAAGGTCATGACCAGAGGCATCACGAGCTTATTGATTCGATCACTGATCCCAAATCGTTCTTTGCCATCTTCGATTTGAAACGGCAATGAAACAGCAGAAGAGGTGGTCGTAAAGGAAATCACCGAGAGGCGCCACATGTTCTTTATCAAACGAAACAAGGAAACTTTGCAATAGAGCGACGTCAAGAGAAACCAAAGAAACAAAAAGAGCAAAGATGCTGCTGCTAACGTCAATAAAAAACTGGCTAACATTCCCAAAACACGAATACCGGTATCTTCTACTAAGGAAGCAACAAGGCCGAAAATCCCAATCGGCGCCAACTTCATGATCATGCTGACCATTTTTATCAAAATATGATTAAAACTGCTGATCATATCTAGAAACAGCTGATTCTTTTTTTCATGCTTGATCAAGCTCAAGGCAAGGCCAAAGAAGAGCGAAAAAATAATCACTTGGATCATATTCTGCTCCACCATGGCTTGAATAATGTTCAGTGGAACAAAGTTTAAGATGACTTCTTCCATGCTGCTGGTACTTAATGCCGTTTCTGTACTTTGCAGCAGGGACTGATCAAGGCCTGCGCCGGGCTTGAGGATCAAGGCGAATAAGAGACCGAAAATAGCGGCGACAAGGGTCGAACCGGTAAACCAGAGGAAGACTTTCCCGCCGATACCACCTAATTCTTTTGGATCAAGTCCCCCCACCGCTTCAATCACCGAGCCCATGACCAACACGACCACAGACATTTGAATCAGTCGCAAGAAGAAGTCCCCGACTAGCTGCATTTGATCACCTAAACCGGGAAAGGAAACGCCCCAAAAAATCCCCAATACCGTTGCAATCATGATTTGGTTGGTCAAACTGATTTTTAAGGATCGTTTTTTCATCTGTTGTTCCTCACTTTTCTACTTGGCTGTTTTCTTAGAGTTTACAGTCAAGAATAAGAATGTACCACCGATCAACAAAATAATTGCGATATAAAATCCCATTACTTTTGACCCTGTTGCATCCGAGATCGATCCAGTCAACGTTGGTGCGATAACGGAAGACATCATGCCGAAAAAGTTGAAGACCCCTAATGTCGTACCGACCCCAACTTTGGGTGCATTTTCCCCTAGCCAAGAAATGATGATTGGTTCAACTGCTAATTTTCCAAGGAACCCGTACAAGATCAACGCGATCATTAAGAAGGTCGAATTTGTCGCTTGCACCGTTACTAATAACATCAACGCCGCCAATACTTCTAAAATAACGATAAAGGTAACTTTTTTATGCATGTATTTGTCTGCCAAGCGGCTAAAGAACAAGGCCCCGGGAATGGAAGCAAATGCCACCAATGAAGAAGAGAAGCCGATTGCGACTCCTTGGAAGCCTCGTTCTGTTCCTAAGAAGTTTGGTAGCCAAGTAACCGTCATATAGTAGGCATAACACGTCGCAAAATATAACACATAGGTAAAGAGCATCCGCAGGGAGAACAAGGTCGAAAGGGAAACTTTTTCTTTCGGCTGATCCGTTGTTTCTTCTTCAGCTGCTGCTTGACTCTCCAAGAAAGCTACGTCTTCTTTGTTGCTGCGGATCACCAATGCGAAAGCGATCGTCATACAAACGATCAAGAAAGCGGATAAATACATCATTGTTTGCCAAGGCATGTTCATCTGAATAACGATAAAGCTTGATAAGATCATCCCAAACCCTGAACCAACGGCAGAACCACTATTGACGATCGCTGTTGAGAAGCTCTTCTTTTCTTTCGGAATGTTCTGTGAGGTCAAAGAATACGCGGAGCCGTAAAAAGACCCACAGCCGATCCCTGCTAAAAAGCTACCGGTATAGATCATGGTGATTGAAGAGGCTTGTGAAATCAGTAAAGCTGCCAGTGCAAATACCACAAATCCCGGAAGCAGAACTGTTTTCTTCCCAATCTTATCCACCAAAAAGCCGGCCGGGATCTGCATGATCACATAGCCGAAAAAGTAAAAGCTGGCGATCGATCCTAATGCTGTATCAGAAATATTGCCGCCAAGTGACTCATTGATTTGCGGATAGACCGGTGATAACGCAGCACGATAAATCCAGATAGTGACCCAGCCTGAACACATTAAGATAATAATTTGTTTCCAGTAGGCAAGCCCACCACGTTCTTTATTGATTTCCATTTTTTTCCCTCCATCAGTTACACAAGTAAAGTTTGTGAAGCACGCCAACGAAAGCGCTTTAAGATAGTCTTAGTGTACGTTTTTTTGCCGACGATTGCATTTGTCATTTTTCACAAAGCGCTTTCATTCGTTGTGCATTTGTGCTAAAATTTTAAGTCGTTTTTTGGTAGTAATTTAACGCAGCGATGAGCGCTTTGCCGGCAGAAATTGGTGCTTGCTGGTACAATAGTGCCCCTTCTAACGCGGCTAGGACATGTAAAATATTTTCTTTGCGGCTGCTGTAACCCATATTTCCAATCCGCCAGATTTTTCCTTTTAGATCACCAAATGAACTAGCGATCTCTACACCAAAGGAGTGAAGCATCTCTTCTCGGACAGCTTCGCCATCAACCCCTTCTGGAATAAAGATGGGGGTAACTGTCGGCATTTTGGTTGCTTTTTCGCCATAAATCGAAAGCCCCATCGCCTCCAGTCCAGCGACCAACGCGCCTTCATTCGTCAAATGACGTTGATAGGCTGCATCAAGGCCTTCGTTTAGCAACATCCGTAATCCTTCATGAAGCGCATAGATCATACTCGTCGCTTCTGTGTGATGGTTGATTCGCTCTGTGTTCCAGTAGCGTTGCAGTTGACTCAAATCCAGGTAATTGCTCATAATGTGCCGCTTGTTTCGATCCGTTTTACTCAAGCCTAATTCTTTTTGGTAACGGGCATTAAGGACGGCTTCGACTCGCTCGTTGTAGGTCACTAATGAAAGACCAGACGGCACGCTTAAACACTTCTGTGTACCCGCAATTGCCAAATCGACACACCAATCATCGACTGACAGGGCCACGCCACCATAAGTCGCCACCATGTCAACGACAAAGAAAATATCTTTTGCGCGACAATACTGCCCGATTTCTGCTAACGGCTGCATTTGCCCGTTGGCGGTTTCCCCGTGGACCATCGCCACGATTTTGGGTTGAAATGCGACGATTTCTTTGATGACCTCTGCGGGTGCAAAAGGAGCCGTCCACTCTTTTTCCACATATTTGACTTGCGCTTGAGCACGTTCACAGATTTCTCCAAGTAAGAAAGCAAAGCGCCCATAGGCGGGGATCAAGACTTTGTCCCCTGGTTCGATCAAAGCGATCAGCGCCGCTTCTAAACCAGCTCGGGAAGTCCCGTCAATGGCAAATGCCTCTTTGTTTTTGGTTCCAAACGGTTGTTTGATCATTTCTTTGACCTCATCCATGATCGCCAAAAAATTCGGATCAAACTGCCCCAAAATACGATTGGTCATTGCTTGTAGAACAGCTGGATGGGCTTCTACAGGCCCAGGTGTCATGATCGTACGTTGTGCGATCGTTAACTCTTTATACATCTTTTCCCCTCATTTCTCTTTTTGATTTCACTGTCCATCGTCTTGTCAACGTTTCCAAGTTTGTTGTACAATAAAGCTAAAAAAGGACATGTTTTTGTTTGTTTTGTTCAATTCTAAAAGGAGTTTCTCTATGAAGTTAGTTGCTGAATTGCTTGCTACACCACGCTTTTCCAATTTGCGTTTATTGACAGATCCCCTGACTGCGGAAATTCCCGTCGACAGTATCGAAATCACTGAGACCCCCGATATCGCCCACTATATTCCTGAGCATACCTTTATCCTAAGCACGGCGATGGTTTATAAAGATAATCAAGGAGCGCTTCTAGAACTGATCGATTCCCTCGTAGCCAAAAATGCCGCTGGATTAGGCATCAAGATCGGTCGTTTTTTGGATGTCATCGATCCTGAAGTCATCGCCTACGCCGATAGTTTAGGTTTCCCCATCGTAGAAGTACCTGCCACGATGCCGCTGGGTCGTTTGATGCACCAGCTTTTGAATTTACTATGGAACACCAAAACCGAGCAGTTGAGTTATGCGTTAGACATTCAAAAACGGTTCTCTGCTTCCTTGATGAAGGATGTCAGCATCGCTCGCTTTATCGCTGATTTTGGCCAAATGGTCAATACACCGATCATTTTGTTGAATCCTTTCAAACAAGTGATTGCCCACTCCAAGCATTTCACCCGCATGTCAAAACCCGCGGAGTACTACATCCATCAATTAGGACAAACGAAAGGGGTTTTTACTGGTGAAAAAAGCGGGGCGATCCCTATCAAAGATCTCCATGAAAAAACGTCACAAATTTCTTATTATGCCATTGAAACCTCCACTTATTTCCCCCATTATTTAGTCATTTTGAATCCTGAGGCAATTCCTTATCCTGTCTCGGATTTTGCGCTGGAACAAGCAGCATTGGTCTTGTCATTTATGCTCTACAAAAACCAAAAAGTGCAAGAATCTTTTGAAGATTTAAAAAGTGACTTTTTAACACGGATGATCGAATACCAGCAATCTTCCAAACAGGAACAAAAAGATTGGTTAGATCTCGGAAAAACTTACGGGTTAGTCAAAGCCCGCCATTATCGTGTCATCTATGGTGCCTGTGAACCAACCAAAGAAACCAAAGGCAAAGACAAATACTTAAAAGAAGAAAGTGACTTGGTTTATCAGTGGTTTAGTGAACAACTGCCTTATCGCATCAAAGATGTTTGTCTCTTTCGCTTAAAGGGCAGCAATCACTTTGCGATTTTCGTGCAGCACAAGTGTGATGCCTTAGAAGACCATTTGATCGAGACCGCCAATGCTTTGACCAATCGGTTGCCATTTCGAATGGCCTTTGGTGTAGGGAGTGTCTGTGAAAGTATCAATGATTTAGCCAGCTCCTACATCGAAGCAAAGACTGCTTATGAAGAACGAAGAGGCCAACATGATTCGTCCATCGTCTCTTTCTACCATCAACGGGGAATGCGGAGTCTATTTGAAAAAATGAGCCCTGAAGATATCCATTATTTCTGCCGTACGATTCTTAAAGAATTGGCGTTTCCGCAAGAAGATGCCACCATCGAATTGCGCAAAACCTTACGAGCTTACTTGGATTATCAATGTGAGATCACCCGCACCGCCAAAGCCTTGTTCGTTCATCGCAACACGATCAAATACCGCATCGAACAGTGCCAAAAGCTACTAGGAAAAAACGTGCATGATCCTAGCATCAGTCTGGATCTGCGTTTAGCCCTTGAGCTGTCCGAAGAAGGCGACTAATAGGCGAATCAAGCAGTTGGATCGCTGGTGTTACCCAGCGATCCTTGTGCCTGCTTCACCTAACAATGCTAAGTCCGCTTCTTCCAATGAGCAGATGATTGCTGTCTTTCCTTGTTTGGCAAACGCAATCGCCGCTTCCATTTTCGGCCCCATACTGCCTTCTGCAAAATGCCCCGCATCAAAATATGCTTGCGCTTCACTTACGGATAAGCCCGTTAATTTTTCTTGCTCCGGTGTTCCATAATTGATATAAACGTTGTTGACGTCGGTCAGCATCATAAATACATCGGCATCCACTTGTTCTGCCAATTTTTTCCCGGTTCGGTCTTTATCGATGACTGCTTCGATCCCTTTCAAGCCTTCCGCTTGTTTTACGACTGGAATCCCACCGCCGCCACCAGCGATCACGATGGTATTTTGATTCAATAAATGAACCATTGATTCCACGCCGTGGATCGTCACAGGTTGTGGAGATGGCACGACGCGACGGTACCCACGTCCAGCATCTTCTTCCATCACCCAATGTTTTTCCTCAGCCATTGTTTTTGCTTCTTCTTCTGAGTAGAACAAGCCGATCGGCTTTGTTGGCTTTTCAAACGCGGGATCATCCGCTGCCACTTCCACTTGGGTCAATAAGGTCACGACATTGCTGGTCAATGCTTCTTGCTCAATTTTATTTTTGATGCTTTGCTCCATTAAATAACCGATAAAGCCTTGTGACTCTGCATTGCAGACATCCAGTGGAAAAGGCGGCACGACTTCTTTGGCTTCTTCATTTTGTCGTAAAATATTGCCGACTTGCGGACCATTGCCGTGCGTCACGACGATTTGATGGTCAAGCTTCTCGATTTTAGCGATCTGTTCTGCACTTAACTGGATATTTGCAAGCTGTGTCTCAACGGTCGCTGGTTGATTCGGTTTTAAAATTGCATTGCCCCCTAGAGCGATGACCACTCGTTTTGCCATATGAATTCCTCATTTCTATTGTTTTGAAATTGATCGATACTGCGAGCAAACCCTGCCAAAAAGTCGGCCCCCGAGGTGTGACCGATCGCTAGTATCTCTTTGATTACTTGGGAAAAAGCCGCTGAATCGGTACACCTGGTCAAGGATAATGCCGATTGATTGAATGCGCCTGTCAGTGCATGCAGAAGATAGTGTTTACTGACGTCAGTCGTTAAATCATTGACTGTCAACAGCCTTCTTTGTAGATAAGCCACCAAGCGGGTATCTTCTTGCCCCATCACTCGGCGAGCCAGTAAATGACCAACTAGCATATCATCGCCTGTGGGGGTCAATCCGACACCCCGTCCGACTAAATAAGCGACTGCTTGCCGTTGTTCCTTAAATGAAGGCGTGCATAGCTGATCGATTGCGTCATAAAACGGATGATTGCTGCGGATGGTTTCTGAAACAGCTTCTTGAATTCCCGTCTTTTCCGTGACGCTTTGGAGGGCTGACCAAAACAGTTCTCGATCAAATGGGACTGTGCCAGCTGGAAAGGTGGTTGTAAATTTGGCTGCCTTTTGAAAAGACAGACGATGATGCGGAAAATGGATCACCCGTTGCTGAACCAAAAGACTGGTACCAGCAACTAAGCCTGTCGCCAACGCTGCATAATCGTCGGCAGCTAAAATCATCCCTTTGGGCACGCGAGCCGCTTGTTTGGAGACACAGATCAGCTGATCCTGACGAGGATCTTGTAGATTGAAACTATGCTGAAACACACTGTGAACGATCCAGTTGCCATTGATAAATGCGGGTTCAAATAAAGCTTGGTCGATCCATTTTGCCTGTATCATCGCTAGGTTGCTCCTTTTTCACGTTTTCAGTCCCTGATTTATTCTTCAAATCCTAATTTTTTTGCATAAGCCAAGACAGCTTTTTCAAAGCAATCCATTGGTGGTGTCACTGTCCCGGCACCAATTTGTCCCCGTCCAGCTTGTTTGTTGGCGATCCCTGTATTGATCACCGGTAAGATCCCTGTTTCCACGACTTTCCGAGCATCGATCCCTAAACAGATCCCTTTGAAGTCCCATGTAGGAACGGGAAAATTCGGATTGGTATCAATGGAGATCTCTAACATCTCATTGCTGGTTTTCAACGCATCGTGAAATCCCCCAGAACCAACGAAGCGTGTCACAGCTGGGGCAGCAATCATTGCCATTCCCCCAACACCAAAGGTTTCCGTAATGGCACTGTCGCCCATATCTGGAGAGGCATCTTCTTCACTGAATCCTGAGAAATACAGCCCTTTTGGTGTATTGACAGGACCAGTAAACCACTCATCTCCCATGCCAGAAATACGGATACCGAATTCATGCCCGTTGCGACACATTGCGGTCACAACCGTGCCTTCTTCAATCGTCCGGGCGCCATCAAGCACCGCTTTTGAAGAAGCCATCATGATATTCAAGAAGAACTGATCCGTGTCTGCTAGAAACTGAATGACTTCTGGTTTTTCTTTTTCAAATCCTTCCAGAGTAACGATCGCTGGTGCTACTTCTTTTAAGAACGCCAACGAAGCAGCGATATTCCGTTGATGGAACTCATCCCCCATGGCGATTGCTTTTGCGACTAAAACATTGATGTTCAAGCCATCGGGTTTTGTTTGTAGTGCAGCACTTAAAACTGGTGCTAACGTATTTTTCATCCAATGCAAGCGATCAATGACTTCTTGAGAATAGGCGCCAAATCGTAAAACTGCCCCGATCCCTTCGTTCATCGTACAATATGCTCGGTTGCCGTCGGTTTTGTTTTCCACCACGAGCACTGGCATATTGGCAGAGGTGATGCCCCCCATTGGGCCAACCGCTTGCACGTGGTGACAAGGAATCAGTTGAACTTCCCCAGATGCTAATAAATGACGTACCTCTTCTTCCGTTTCGCCCCAGCCTTCAAAAAGCCCCGCACCAACACAAGCACCTTGAATCGGATCGATCATCTGATCGTAGCGGATCGGTGGTCCTGCATGCAATAGGACTTTTCCTTCACCTAACTCTGGAATGACACTGACTGCTGGAACGACATCCAGCAAAAAAGGCGGACCCGCAACGATTTTGGCAATAACGGCTTGGTTTGCTTCTTCAATAGTTTCGTACACGATAACTTCCTCCTACTCTGATAGTGACACTTGTGCTAAGAAACGTAAGGCTTTTTGTAACGTTACGTTTCCACCAGCAATTGGCTGCCAGTCATATTGAACGACTTGACCGTGATGCGCCTGGATTGCTTCCGCAAAGCTACGCAATCCTACATTGATGAATGCGTCATTTGCCAACAATTCGCGGCTCTTTTCAGATGGCTCTGGCAATGCTTCGGCAGTTGTCACTGCTTTTGGCAACAGCTTACGATTAATTGGTGAAAAGGGGTGACCGAGTAATGCTAAAGCTTGTTTGACTGCTTGGGCATTGCTTTGACACAAAATCACGCCAGCTGCGGTTAAAATCTCTGCTTGCTCGTTACTGTCTTGGGGGTCTAAATCAGTTCCGACGATCGTAGCGATCACCGCTAACTCCCGGCCAGCTGCTTGTGTAGCTTCCTTCAACGATTTAATGGTCGGTGCCAATTCACTCGCCATATCTTGATGAGAGCCGTACCCTAAAACGATATCTAACAAAATCACTGCCGTTTCAGGATCTTCTCCCGCTTGTTTCAACAGTTCGATCCGCTTTGTTGGGTCGATCATCGGATGGGGCTTGCCTTGCGTATAGATGTCATCACCTAAATCGATGATCTCATGGCCAGCTGCTTTTAAGATGTACCCTTCCTGAGGGGCATCTTCTTGTTCTAGATTTAATCCTGCTTTGACCAGCATCGCTGCTTCGTACGCCAATGTTCCACCAGAATAGTAAGCTTTGATTTTTTGCTGTTCAGGTCCAAAAGCGACAGCTGCCGTTTCCTCTTTTACTGGCTCTAATCCAATCTGTTCTTGACGTAGCAGCTGTACGGCTAATTGTGCCGCTTCTTCCAGCGTGTAGGCTCGGTAAAGATTTTCTTCGTGATCCGTTGGTTCTTCCCCAAGAAAAATCGTGACTGCAGGTTTTGTTCCTCTTCTTAATAATGCCAATACTTCATCGCGGACACGTGGTGCAGGTGGTTTGGAGATCACCACGATCACCTCTGTATCAGGATCGTGTTCCAAGGCAAGAATGCTGTCTTTCATGGTGATCCCACCGACGGCTTCTTTGAGATCTCGTCCACCGGTTCCGATGGCTTGTGTCACACCGGCACCCAATTTATGAATGATGGTGGTGACTTCTTGGATGCCCGTACCCGAAGCGCCGACAACACCGATTTTCCCTTTACGAACGGCATTCGTGAAGGCTACTGGTATCCCATTGAGAATCCCTGTGCCACAATCTGGTCCCATTAAAAGAAGTCCTTGTTCATGAGCCAGTTTCTTTAGCCGAACTTCCTCTTCCAATGAAACGTTATCACTGAAACAAAAAACATGTTTGCCCGCTGCTAATGCGGTTTCAATTTCTGGTGCTGCCATAGTACCAGGAATCGATAAGACAGCGACCTTCGCATCTTTTCCAAGATCTAAGGCTTTTTCCCAAGTTTTGACGCTTTGGGTTTCTTCCCCTGCGCTATTGCTTTGGTCCGATAAGAAGGCATCGATTTCTGACAGGACTGTTTCGATGATTTCTTCCCCTTCAATGTCTAAAACGAGTACCATATCGTTGGATGTCGCATTGCTCATCTCCTCGGTATAAAGACCACCCGTCTTGAAGATATCCTTATTGGCAGGTGTACCCATCATGACCGAAGCGTTGTTGATCCCTTCGATCGTCAGTAAACGATTGGTCAAAAGCATTAAAACAATGGAATCTTGGTAATTGTTTTTTTGAATAATAGTGTGTAACATGGGTCTCCTCACTCTCCTGTTCCTGTCTGTGCAAAGGCATCTGACCCAGAATACTGGTCAAAATGAACCGTGTCGCTAATGAGATAGCGATAAATGTTCTTTTCGATAGGAATACCTTCTGCCATATATTTTTCATAAGTTAGTTGATTGATCTCGCCTGGATAATAGACTTGCTGGAACTGTTCAGCAGCTGGTATATCGTGCAGCTCTTCGATCATCGTTTCCACCGACTCTTTAAATGTGTCTAAATCTGTAAAACGTTGCGGATCGATCAGCAAAATAAATTGCCCTAAGTCGCGACCTTTCGTCAAATCGTTGTACATAGAGGAAACATGCTTGCCAAAAGGCAGCCCAAGAAGCATTCCAGACAAGATATCCACCATCATCATCAACCCAAAGCCTTTTGGTCCTGAGATTGGCAATAACCCATGAACATGATGCGGATTCGTTGTTGGCTTGCCATGGGCATCAACGGCCCATGTTGCAGGAATCTCTTTATTTTTGGAGCGAGCGTCTAATATTTTGCCCCACGCTTGGACCGTCGTTGCCATATCAAAGACCACCGGTGCCCCCTGTTTTCGTGGTGCGGCAAATGCGATTGGATTGGTACCAAAATAATTTTCTTTGCCGCCAAAAGGAACCACCATTGAATCTGATTGGCACATAGATAATGCAATCAAGTCAGCTTCTGCAGCTTTTTTGACATAATAGGATAGCGCCCCACTATGACTCGTTTTCCGTACACCAACTGCCGCGATCCCAGAACGTTTGGCCATCTCAATGGCATGCTTTGTCGCTTCTAATACAACGACCTGCCCTGCGCCATTTTGACCGTGAACGATCCCGCTGCTCGGCCCAGTCTCTTCAAACGTGATCTGTGGAGTGCGATTCATTCCACCTTTAGCGATCCGCTCTGCGTAATAGTCTACCCGTACAGCCCCATGAGAGTGGATCCCGCTGGCATCGGCAAAGACCAAATGCTCTGCAACGATGGCTGCGTGCGCTTCAGACAAACCAGCAGCCGCTAATTTTTTTTGGATCAATTGCTGTAACTCTTGTGACTGTACAATAACCGTCTCTTCCATCTTCTAAACTCCTTTAAATTTCCGGATCGCGGTTGCAATCTTTGGAATAAATATAGGTCAATGGTTCGTCACGACCAACACCATAGGCCGCTTGCTGTACATAGGCACTCATGAAAATGTAGTCGCCTTTTTCCACCGGGAACCACTCATTGTCTAAGTTATACATCCCTTTACCTGACAGTAAGTACGCCCCGTGTTCTTGATAGTGGGTCTCAATGTAGCCATGACTTGCCCCTGGTTCAAAGGAAAGGATATGAATATTCATGTCAAAGCCCAACTCTTTCGGTAAGAAATCCCAAAGCAAGACGTCAGCCATCCCTTCGTATTGGATCGGTGTCAACTCTGAAAGATTCCCCACTACTTTGTAGGATTGGTGATTTTCTAACGGTTGGTAACGCTTCTTATACAAGAACACTTCTGTCGCTTCTTCTTGGAGATTTTTCATATACAGTTTTTCTCCAGCAGGCAGATAGATATAGCCTCCGTCCGTCAATGTATGGGTTTCTTTGCCATCACTTACTTCCAGTTTGCCCGAGATGACATACAAGAAACTCTCGATCTCTGGACCGCCGAAGCCCAATTGGTTGGCGCCATCTTTTTTGAATGAAATGATGTAATCGACAAAAGACGCCCCTAATTTTGGTGTGCCGAGTATCGAACATTCACAGTTTTCGAATCCTGGAATGACATTATTCACTAGCCCATCATGCGGCAAGATCGCAAAATTATTTTTTCTAATGACTGCTCGTGATTGCAGCAATCCATCTAAATAGCCCGTGTTATTATTTTTGTATCCCATGTGTGTCCCTGCTTTCTATTCTTTGTATGCTAGCTCGTAAAGGGAAGCTGCTAAAACTTCTACCCCAGCTGTTAAATCTTCGATAGTCGTTGCTTCGGCTGGGTTGTGGCTAATCCCATCAATACTTGGTACAAACAGCATCGCCGTTGGAAAATGTGGTGCAATGATTTGGGAATCATGCCCCGCCCCACTATGCATGACTTTGTAACGTTTGCCGGTTTGCTTCACCGCTTGTTCCACCGTGGCAACGATCGTCTCGTCCATCGGCACAGGGCGTTCATCCATCCATAGATCCATCTCCACTGTCAGGTCGTGCTCTTTGGCGATCGCTTGAATGATCTGTTCTGCTTCAGCAGTAAAGGCATCCAATAGTTGCCCATCAGTATGGCGACAATCCATCGTAAACAACACTTCACCAGGAACCACGTTGACCGTATTCGGTTTTGGCTCAACTTTACCGAATGTCACTACTAATGGATCCCCAAGCTCTAAGCCACGGTCGATCACTGCGGCACACATTTTGGCAAAACCATACACAGCATCTTGGCGATAGCCCATCGGTGTGGTTCCTGCATGATTGGCTTGTCCTTTTAAGACAAAGGTGTAGCGCTTTTGACCAGCGATACTATTGACGACACCGATCTGCAAATTTTCTTTTTCTAAAACACTGCCTTGTTCGATATGGATTTCCACGAAGGCTTTGATGTCTGATCGAACCGGTTCTTGTGGGTCGCGAAAATCAAAGCCTTGGCGTTGCATCTCTGCCACGAAGCGATTGCCTTCAAAATCTGTGATCGCTTCAACATCGGCTTTTTTGGCCTCTCCGACAAAGTTTTTACTTCCCCAAAAAACGGTTGGAAAACGACTGCCTTCTTCTTCTGCCATTGAGATGACTTCCAAGGAGCGTAAAGGTTGCCCATAGGTCTCTTTTAAATACTTGATCGCTAAAGCAGCAGCAACGACCCCGTATTGACCGTCTAATGTGCCACCGTTAACGACGGTATCGATATGTGACCCTGAAAGAATCGTTTCTTCTGGATACTGGCTGCCTTCCAATCTGCCGAAGAGATTGCCGACTGCATCATAGGACGTCGTTAAGCCAGTTTCTTTTAATTGTTTTTCTACAAATGATTGCGCTTCTTTCCATGAATCGGTATAAAGCAGTCTAGTCATTCCTCCAGTGGGATCACTCCCAATCTGAGATAGTGCATCGATCATTGCCGTTACTTCTTTTTTCAACTCCATTGTTCTGCCTCCTTTGATTTATACGGTTATTGTAAGCGTGTTACTGAAGGACATCATTGTTCACTTTCGACAAAACCGTTTCTATTTTTAGTCATAACGCTGTTTTTTAAACCGCTTCCTTCTCCTATACTCTTCTTTATACTATCGAAGAAGAGAAAGGAAGAAAACAATGGTTTATCCTAAAAATGCCTTTGCGCAAACAGAAAAAATCCAATTTGACACCTACGGCACTTTGCCGTTAGAAGTGACGATCCTAAAAGCAGCGCAGCCTCGGATCAGCCTTTTGTATTTTCATGGTGGTGGCTTCCTCTATGGTCAGCGGGAAGACCTTCCGCAGGATTATGTCCACCAATTGCTGGCTGCCGGTGTTAGCCTTTACCTGTTCGATTATCCACTGGCTCCCGAAGTAGCGCTACACGATATCTACCTTCATGCCAAAAAGGCAGTGGAGTGGTTTTTGACAGAAGGCTGGCAGTTCAGCGGCGTTGGTACAAATGAGTACGTTTTGTTCGGTCGCTCCGCCGGCGGTTTTTTAGCGACCTTACTGACCGCACGCACAAAGCACTCGGAGCAAAAGGGCTTGATCCGATTTTACGGTTACCAAGAGTTGTTTTGTAAAGAATTTTTGCAGCCCGCACGCTTTTACACACAATTTCCGAAAGTCCCACCACTCGCCGCTGAAGCCATGATTGAAAGCCAACCAATCACCCACGGCACGTTAGAAAAACGATTCCCTTTGTACCTTTCCGCCCGTCAATACGGCAATTGGCAGCGTTATTTAGGGAATCGGGAACAGCTAGCAGCCTTGGCGATCCCTGCTGCCGCTTATCAAGACTTTCCTCCATGTTTTGTCGTTCATTGCAAAAAAGATCCAGACGTTCCCTTCAGCGCATCCGAAGCTTTCGCAGCACAAGTCTCCCGTGCCAAAACACTTTGGCTCGACTTAGATCAGCATGACTTTGATCGGACGCCAAATGCGATCGCTGATAACTGCTATCAAGAGATGATTGGATGGCTGACTAACCAATTCTGAAACGCTCAGCTCTTAATAGGTGATGGTTTTGAAGCGATCGGTACGCTGTGATCTTGCGTACAGCAAAAAAAATGACCATTAGAGAACCAACTCTAATGATCACTTTTTTTGATTTGATTACTAGTATCTGGGCACAACGATTTCTTCAAAAATCTAACGCTTTGCATCGCAATTTTATTGAATTCCTCAGAATAAAACAGCGCGATGATCTTCTCAAAAGAAAGGATCATCGCGCTGTTAAAATAGCAACTGATTAGCAGATCGTTGTTAAGAGAAACTTGCAGAAGTATCTTTCATTTCTTCGGATTTCGTACCTTTAACAAGATTACATCAACGAACGATAAAGCTCAATGATCTCTTCTAAAGTCGTATCCCGCGGGTTGCCTGGTGTGCAGACATCATTCAAGGCATCTTTGGCGATGGCTGGGATATCTTCTTCTTTGACGCCTAATTCAGAAATGGTCGCTGGAATGCCCACATCTTTGCTTAACTGATCGATGGCTTGGCAAGCAGCATCTCGGACGTCTTCAAGTGACATCGTTTCTGCCACTTCAATGCCTAAAACGATCGCGATCTCACGATATTTTTCTCCCGTAAAGTCTTTGTTGTATTTCATGATGGTTGGCAACAAGGACGCGCACGCTACTCCGTGAGGAATGTTGTACCAAGCGGACAATGGATGTGCCATGCCATGGACTAAGCCCAAGCCGACGTTTGAAAAGCCCATACCGGCAATGTATTGTCCTAACGCCATCGCTTCTCGTCCTGCTTGATCGCCATTCACGGAATCTCTCAATGAGCGGCCGATGATTTCGATGGCTTTGATGTGCAGCATATCAGTCATTTCCCAAGCGCCTTTGGTGATGAAGCCTTCGATGGCGTGGGTCATGGCATCCATTCCCGTTGCAGCTGCCAAGCTCTTTGGCATCCCCATCATCATATCACTGTCCACAAAGGCTACTAGAGGAATATCGTGAGGATCTACACAAACAAATTTCCGATGATTTTCTTCATCTGTAATCACATAGTTGATCGTTACCTCGGCTGCAGTCCCAGAAGTTGTCGGTACCGCTAAAATCGGCAAGCATGGATTTTTCGTGTCTGCCACGCCTTCCAAACTAATCACATCTGAGAATTCAGGATTCGTAGCAATGATCGCGATCGCTTTTGCCGTGTCGATCGGTGAACCACCGCCAATCGCGATGATGCAATCGGCTTGGGCTTCTTTGACAAACGCTAAGCCGTCTTTGACATTTTGGATCGTTGGGTTGGGCACGATCCCATCATATAACGTATAGTCGATACCTACTTCATCCAATAATTTCGTCACTTTGGTCGCAACTTCAAATTTTACCAAATCTTTGTCGGTGATCACTGCCGCTTTTTTGAACCCTCGTGCCTTGAATTCTGTCGGTACGTTCTCGATCGCTCCTTTTCCAAAATACGATGTTTCATTCAAAATCATTCTATTCGCCATTCTTCCTACCTCCATTTGTTTGTTTATTCACAATATAGTTTAAATAGAAAAGACTGAAAGCCTTTTCTATTCTTCTACCATTGATTATACCTCAAGATAGCCTGCTCGGGGAGTGACTTTGAAAGCGTCAGCCAATTTTTTCAGATTTTCATCCGTAATGGTTTGTAAAATTGGGCCTTGTGCTTTGACATAGGTGTACACTTCCGCAGCTTTCTCTGCCGTTTCAACCAAGCCAAAGACTTCGTCCATATCTTTGCCGGCGCCATAGATCCCATGTTGCGGCCAAAGGACCAAACGGGTTTCTTTCATTTTAGCAGCTGTTGCTTCGCCGATCTCGTTCGTTCCTGGAACCATCCAAGGAATGATGGAAACACCTTCTGGGAAGACCACCAAGCACTCCGTACACATCTGCCACAGAGTCCTCGTGAAACTGCGTTCATCCAACTCATGGGTAAAACTCATGGCTAAAAGATGCGATGCGTGGTTATGCATGATGATTCGGTTTTCTGGATCGACCGACAAGCGAGCGATATGACTCATAAAATGACTTGGCAGTTCACTCGTTGGCACCGCACCATTTTCCAAGCCCCAAAGCAATTCCAATGTTTGCCCATCTTCTTTGACTCGGATCACACCAAGGTTTTCCGCTGGATGTGCCGCTACATTTTTAAAGTATTTTCCTGAACCTGTCACGATAAAGTACTTGCCAGCTAGTGCAGTGGCATCAAAAATCATGGGAATTTCCCGCAAGACGCTTTGCGGATCGATGAAAGGCAAGATCTCTTCTTCTGTTAATAAGTAAGAAATATTGCCGCCGTTGCGCTCATCCCACCCTAAACGGTAAAGATTTGCTGTCGTTTCCATCATTTCTTGTACAAAATTCGCTTGTAAAATATCAATCTTTTTCATCGTTCTCCTACTTTCTGGCTTTTAAGACGGTTTCTTCATAGGCTTTCACTTCTGATAGCCAATCCAGACCTGCTGGTACCCCTTGGCTTTCACAGAAGTAATTCCAAACATCTGCATACGGGTAGTCTTTTAATTCTTCCGTCATGGCTAAACGAGTGGTGAAATCACCTGACAATTCGATTGCTTTTAGTTCTTCGATCGGTTCTAGCATCGCTTTTAGCAACGCTTTTTGAGTATTGCGCGTCCCGATCACCCACGCAGCGACCCGATTGATCGTCGCATCAAAGAAATCTAACCCAATGTTGGTTTTTGGCAATAAGTCATTGCAAACCAATTCGCGGCCAATCTCTTGCAATTCATCGTCCATGATCACGACATGATCACTATCCCAGCGTACAGGTCGGCTGACATGCAGCAAAATGCCTTTGCTAAATAGTGCCAATGAAGACAATTTATTGGAGATCACTTCGGTTGGATGGAAATGTCCAGCATCCAAACAAATCAATTTATCGCGCGTCAAGCCATAGCCCATATAAAATTCATGAGAACCGACGGTGTAGGCTTCGGCACCAAGACCAAACAACTTGCTTTCCACGGCATCTACCGTGTATTCCGCTGGCAATTCTTCAGCAAAAATCTCATCTAATGCTGTCATCAAGCGTTCCCGTGGTGTAAAACGATCGATCGGGTTGTCTTTGTAGCCATCTGGCACCCAGAAATTATTGACACAGACTTGCCCAGTTTCTTTCCCCATATAGGCAGCGATTTGACGCGAACGTTTGCCGTGTTCGATCCAGAACTGACGAACTTCTTCATCTGGTGAAGCAAGGGTAAAGCCATCTTTGAACATGGGATGTGAGAAAAAGGTTGGATTGAAGTCTAAACCTAAGCCTTGTTCCTTCGCCCAAGCAACCCATTTTTCAAAATGCTTCGGCTCCAATTCATTTAGATCCACTGCTTCCTCGGTGTCTAAATAGATGGCGTGAAGGTTCAATTTGTGTTTTCCAGGAATCAAAGAGTAGGCTTTTTCTAAATCTTGGCGCAACTCCTCTGGGGTATGGGCAGCACCAGGATAATTCCCCGTTACAGAGATCCCACCAGATAACGCTTCATCACTCAAAAATCCTTGGACATCGTCCCCTTGCCAAACATGCATCGAGATTTTCACATCGGCTAATTTTTTCAAAACCGCATCCGTGTCGACGCCTAATTTGGCATATGCTGTCTTAGCTTCTTCATAACGATGTTGAATCGTTGTCATTTTTTTCCTACTCCTTCTATAAAACGTTGATAGTTGCTTAAAATCTTGTGATCAAAAGGCTGTGGTTCATGAACACTGCAAGGAAATGAGTGTTTGACCCCGCGGCGTGCTTCAGCCAGCGACGTGAAGATGCCAGCACTCATCATCTGCATTATAAGATTACCGATCGCCGTTGCTTCACTTGGGCCAGCTTCGATCGTCAGCTGCGCAGCATCAGCCGTCAGTTGATTTAAAAAGCGATTATTGGAACCGCCCCCCACGATATGCAGTTTTTGCAGCTTGTTCGTCGTACCTGTCAGCTGTTCCAGCTTTTGTAATTCACTGGCATAACAAAGCGCTAAGTTATCATACACACAGCGAGCCAGTTCCCCTGCGGTTTCTGGAACTTTCTGCTGGGTTTCTCGACAATACGCTTGCAGTTTAGTAATCATGTTTTCTGGATTCAAAAAGCGAGGATCATTGACATCGACGAACTGTTGAAAAGCAGGCGTTGCTTGCGCCAATTCCGCCAATTCTGCATAGGAATACTGATAGTCTTGCTGCCGAGCCACTTCTTGGATCAGCCACATGCCCATAATATTTTTTAAAAAGCGAATCGTGTTGTGGGCACCCCATTCGTTCGTATAATTTTCATCAAAGGCGGCAAGGGAAACATTGGGTACTTTGGTTTCGATCCCCAGCAATGACCAAGTCCCGCTGCTGATGTAGCCCCAATCTGAACCCTCTCCAGGTGTACCGATGATCGCCGACGCCGTATCATGACTAGCGACAGTGACAAAGGTCGCTTGTGGCAAATCATAGGCTGGAAACTTCTGTGTTTGCAGTGCGCCTAAAACCGTCCCGGCATCAACCAAAGGTGGGAATAGGCCTTCTGTTACGCCGATCTCAGCTAACAATTCTGCATCCCATGTTTGGGTGTTGGCATTTAGAAGCTGCATCGTCGAGGCATTGGTTTTTTCCGTGACCATCTTGCCAGTAAAAACGTAGCCCAAGTAGTCTGGAATCAATAGCAGTTTGTCGGCTTTTTGCAGCAGTTGCGCTTCTTCTGTGGCTAATTGAAAAATCGTGTTGAAGGGCTGCAGCTGAATGCCTGTTTTCTCATACAGTTTTTGCAAAGAATAGCGCTGACCAAAAGTTGCGATCGCATCATTGGTGCGACTATCTCGATAAGCGACTGGGTCGCCTAAACGCTCGCCTGCTTGATCGATCAAACAGTAATCCACTGCCCAGGTGTCGATTCCGACGAAGCAGTCATTGATACCTGCTTGTTTCACTTTTTGCAGTCCTACTAAAATCTCTTGGATCAAATAATCGATCGCCCAACGGTCAAAGCCGTCATGGGGACGAAAGCCGTTTTTAAAGCGATGGATCTCTTCTAAAGTGATCTGCTCATTTTCCCAACGGCTCAGCATCAGACGACCGCTTGATGCGCCGATATCGATTGCGATAAATGTGTTCACTGGTCTCCACCTTTCATTATCTTGTTTAAAAATAAATCGATTACAATTCACTGATTCATTCTTGTTGCCTCAATTTTAGCTTGACAATCAACGAGTTTCATCACACAATTTTGATAAAGACTTGCACAATCTTGGTAAAAAGGAGGATCCGATGGACTACTGGGAAAAAGCCAACCACTCATGGTCAACCGATTCACTGCGTTACATCAATACTTCAACCCAAAAGCAGCGTGAACTTTTCTATTACATTCAAGAAATCGGCTATTTCAAAGCCAGCAAACCTTACTTTACAGAACGAGAGAACCTGCCTTCTTATTTGATCAAATATACATTGTCCGGCTGCGGTGAATTGCGCTACAAAGGTAAAAGCTATCAATTAAAAGCAGGTGATGTGTTTTTTATCGACTGCCTAGACTATCAGTACTACCGCACCGTTAGTCAAGAGCCCTGGGAAATGGACTGGATCCATCTATATGGCGCCAATGTCGCAGCATTTTATGATGAATTTCTAAAGAATGGCAGTCCAGTTTTTCACACCAATCCTGCCAGCAGTCGTCAAAATCCGATCCACTTGGTCTTACAAGATTTATTGATGTTACAGCCAGAACCAAATGCGAAAACCGCCTTCCAAAGCTCTGTTTTGATTCATCAGTTGCTCAATGAACTGCTCCTGCAAAAATATCATCTCGACTTTTCGGATAGTGAAATCCCGCCTTATATTTTGCAGATTCGTGACCAGCTAGAAGAAGATTTCCGTCAAGGGATCACCTTGGAATCTTTGGAGGAAAGGTATCATATCAATAAGTATCAAATCGTCAAGGAGTTTTCCAAATATATGGGCTTGCCCCCCATCGAGTACCAGATTAGCAAACGCATCTCTTATTCGAAAGACCTTTTGCGCTATTCTCGGCTTTCCATCAAAGAGATCTCATTGGCGATCGGCATCGAAAACACCGCCTATTTCAGCCGTTTATTCAAGAAAAAAGTCGGCATTTCGCCTAGTGATTATCGACAGACGGAGAATGGACGGTAGGGCTGGTTCTTATTATTAAAAAAGTACTTACTGCCATGTGTAGAATCTACGACCTCAAAAGTCTAACTTTTTAGGGTCTCTACGTAGGTCAGCCGTTCCTTTTATTGATGTGCATTCCGTATAAATCAACCTTCAGACACCACAAAAGCCGATCCTCTCTAAAGTGGGATCGGCTTTTGTGGTGTCTATTCTCCATTTATCGCCCCAACACCTCCGCCACCGAATATACGCCTGGGGCAAAGGTTTTGCCTGTTAGCTTCTTCGTCATGGCATTAAAGGTATAGTGCTCTTCTAAGACGACGACTTCATCGTATTGCTTTAATAGCGTGCGAAAATCTGCATCTGATAAGAGGAAATTCTCTCGACCATCGACATTAGGTGAAAACAAGTAATATTTGCCGACATAGCCAACTAAGTAGCTGTCTACTGCTTCTTTATTGGTACTGACCACCAAGTATTTTTTCTGGTTTAGGTCAAAGCGATCGCCAGTAACGGCTGAAACTTGTGCTGGAATCGAAGCAGCATATTCACGATTGGTATAACGCATGCCATTATTTTCTGAAAGGATCAGCAATGTCGCAAAAAATAACAGAATTAAGGTACTGTATTGATAGATTTTTTTCGTGGTCAAGCTGGCAAAGCTACGGTAGTTTCGCCGATCGATCGCTTGTTCATGATACAAATGATCAATGCCTCTGACCATGAAAAAGGTCATTAATCCAAGTGCTAAAATCACGATACTTGAGGCATAGCGATCGAACCCTGCCAAAGACAATGCTTCATCAGTGGGCATCGAGAACAAGAACATGGCATAGATTCCTAAATAATACCCCCCAATGATACCATCGATCAACAGCAGTTCTTTTAAAAATGGATTGCGTTTTTTCATGATAAATCGGACAAATAGCCAACTGCCCAACAGGATGACCTGGATCAAGAGAATCCCTTGCGTGGAGATCGTCGCAACATCCGTGATGGTTTTAACAAAAACATCCGTAATCTGCTGCAGTATCTGAGAATCCTTTTCGCCAAAAATCTGTTTATAAGCGGTCACGCTGACTTCATGCTTCGATTTAGGAAAATTCGCTTTGACATGCAGGTTCCAAAGAATCGCTGGCAGGACAGATAGCCCAATGGCAGCTAATCCTACAATCATCATGCCCAGCCGTTGCCGCCAACGAACTGATGCCTGCCACAAGCAGACTAGTAAATAGCCGCCTAAAATCAGCAGAAAAAAAACGGCACTATTTTTGACCAAATCAAGAGAGGCGCCAATCAAAAGAAAGAAACCGATCGACGGTAGTACGTTGCCTTTTAAAGCGAATAAGCCAGCGATGCCAGCTAAAGTCAACACTGGCAGGATAAAGTCTACTAACAAATTATTCATTCGAATCGCAATATTAAAATAATTGAAAACCGCCATACTGGTGAAGATCAGAGCGAAAGCCAGCTTTCTTTTCGGATCACGAATAATCGCAAAAAAACTATATAGACTACAGAAAATCAAAATCAATTGACCAATCAGCAAGACATTCTCATGATAGCCAACGATGATCGCTGTATAAGTAACAAACAGCGAGCTGCCTAAAGGATAGGAAGTAAAACTGATGATGGCATCGGCTGCCGTTGGCAATTGTCCCTGCGTATAAAGGAATTTAACGATCGTCGCCCAATGGGAGAAGTTGTCATAGTGGGTCAAATGACTGTGAAGCAATGTCAAAACGAACAAAGCAAAATAGCCGTAAAACCAAAGCATGATGGGCTCTTGCAAGCCCCAACGCACCTGATATCTCTCCTGCCAAAAACGCCAAACGCATAATAGTAAGCCAAGACCAAATAAAACCCATGCCCCCCAGATCAACCATCCTTTGGGACCATATGCGACAAAGGAAAGAACGAGGATCGGCAAACAGCAAGCAGCGATCCAGCTGATGTGTTTGGGAAAATGGCAAACTCGTACAAAAAGATAGGCATAGCCAGCTAATGATAAACCAAAGAGACTAAATCGCAGCAGGATCTCGATCATCATCTTCCTCCTTTCTCAGCAAGCTGTCTACCCATTCTTGAAAGGCTGCTGTAAAACGCAGCTCGGAAAGATTGCTTACTTGATAAATCACTTGATTTTCTGTTGGTTGAAGCATCGCTTTTTCAGCGTGAAGCACAAGATTACTGATCGGTAAGTTTAGATGGGTCGGCATCTCGACCTCTTCTGTTTTTGCCAACGTGAGCTGGTCAAAACCAAATGTTGTGACCGCATAGGTTCCTTCTTCAAAGACCCATTCTTGATCAATCGACAGGACAGGCACTCGCTGAGGCGGCAATGGCTTTTCTTTGGCTTGCAGCAGATGCTTACCGAGATTTTCAAAAAGACTGTCAAAGAAGGTCATCCACGGGTCACGCAGAACTGGCAGGCTTTGATTGAAGCCATCATAAATGATCTGCAAATAAGCTAAGTAGTCTTTTTCTGATAATTGGTGTAAAGCAACCCCATAGACCCAGCGATCCTTGCCTGAAAAAACGCGGACGACGTTTCCCGTCATCTCTGCTTGGTAGCCATTACGGGTGATTTTAAACGTCAGCTGCGCATCTGGCGAAAAATAAAGAGGAACGTCAGAAACAAAGGACAAGCCGTTTTCTGAGATATTTTCTGTCATCAAAGAATAGCTGGCGTCTTGGTCGGAAACTTCAACAGGATAATGGGCTCTGAACCGTTCCGTCGTTCGGTAAATCGGGCGACCGAGATAAAATAAGACCGCAAAGGTTAAGTTAAAGAAATGGGTCAGCAACCAGAAAGTCAACACGCTGCCATAGAAAATCTCTGAGCCGAATTTGCCGTAATTAAACTTCACTAAGCCGATAATCGTCAAAATCAACAGCAACAAATGCGGCACCACAAACAACAAGTCTTTTTTAGACTGAGTTGCTGCTTTATTGGTCACTTTGAAACGGGTCTCTTTGATACCAATGGCTTGTAAAAAGACAGGAATCACTAAGTAAGGTGCAAAAATCGTTTCCTGGATCTCTCCCCAACGCTGCGTTCGAATATCACTGCTCAAATCCTGCATCGCCAAATGCAAGAACGTATAGCTTGGCAGCCAAAACAGCAGCAAGACCCAAAAGTTGGTCTCTACGACCCTTACATTAAAGACGGTGTACAAAATCGGCGCGAAAATAAACAGCAACCGACGTAAAAACGACCACCAATACAAATAGCTGTTTAAGAAAACCATTTTTTGCGCCAAAGACAACGTCTTGTTTTTGAAAAGATGGAGATTGTGGACACTTTGGATCACTCCTCTCCCCCAGCGAATCCGCTGCTTTAAGGCACTTGGGATATCAATTGGAGACAGACCGCTGGCCATGGGCTGCAGTGTTGATAAACTGCGATAACCTTGGCAATTGATCAATGCACCTAATTCAAAATCCTCCGTGATGGTGTCCGTCGGAAATCCGCCAGCGGCTTCGATCGCTTCTCGTGCGATCACCGTATTGGAACCTGTATAAATAGCTGTATCATGGGCGTTGTTCAAAACATTGACTTCTCTGGAAAAGAAGTCCTGCTCGTTAGGGATTGCCGCTTCTGAAAAAAGATTGTACTGAAAAAGATCCGCATTGTAAAAGCTTTGCGGTGTTTGGACAAAGCCCAACGGTTTGATGGTCTGATCTTTGCGGCGTTCCTGCTGATTTGCCACAAAATATGGCACTGTTTCCAGCAAAAAATCTGAGTAAGGGATCATATCTGCATCAAAGGTCGCCACTAGCGGCGAATTGGTTTTTGACAATGCATGATTGAGATTGCCTGACTTGGCATGCTGATTGCCGGTCAATCCGATATAACCGATGCCAAATTTATCTGCCAGTGCTTTGACCTCTGGACGGTTGGTGTCATCTGACAAGTAGATGTGAACTTTTTTGGGATCGGGGTATTTCATATGAACTGCCGCATTGACTGTTTTTAATAAAAGCGGCACTTCTTCATTATGGGTCGCAATCAACACATCGATCGCTGGATAGTCGGCTTCTGGCACGATCGGTTTTTCAAAAGGCTTTGCTTTGTTTTTGTTCCAAATCAACAGCAAGCCCGTAAAGTTCGATACGATCTCACTGCCCCAAAGCAGCAAACCAAACAGCAGGGCAAACCAAGACTCGTGCCATGGCAATGTATACAGCCCCCGCCATGATAAATAGATCAGCGAGAAGACAAACGCCAGAAAGTAAACGACTTTTTTCGCCCAAGGCAAACGTTTTTGTTCCACCTCAATCACTCCTTAAAGATGACATTTTTTTGCACATGGTAACTAAAGAAAAAGAGCAGGCAATCGACGCCTATTTTTAACAACACAGAATCCCCGATCGGCAGGATCAAATAGATCAGGTAGACGAGGAAAGAGGACAGCAAAATCTGTACGATCACTAATAAAAAATACTGCAGCATACTGTTCTTTGTCCGTTGACCAAAAACAAGCTCGCGATTGATGTAGTAATTGACGATCGCTGAAATCAAGCGGGCACCCAACGAAGCGATCACGATGGAGGACAGATCGATGACAGACAAGAAATGGATCAATAACGCATAGGCGATCACATCGACAAAAAAGGAGACCACAGATGAAAACAAATACTTCAAAAAGACGCTATAGATAGCGACGGAATCTGCCAAGACCCGAAAATGGGAAGAGGCATTTTCTTCAATATAGATGGTGGCGATCGGTTGCGAGAGAATCGGCCACCCCCGTTTCTGGGCTTCGATCAGCATCCGCGTTTCATATTCAAATCGCTCACCTGAGATCGCCAACAAATCTGTCATGAATTTCCGAGGGAAAACCCTTAAGCCCGTCTGCGAATCCTCGATGGCAAGACCAGTCGCTAAACGTAGGATATTTCGGGTCAAAATATTGCCGAACTTACTCCGCAAGGGCACTTCTTTGCCAAAGGATCGGGTCCCTAAAATAATACTGTCGGGATGGGCTTGGGCCTTTGCTAAGCAAGCCATCATATCGGTATACTCATGTTGCCCATCCGAATCAATGGTTACCATAAATTCAACTGCTGGTTGATTTGTCAGCACTTCGTTGAGGGCGGTTTTGATAGCTGCGCCTTTTCCAAGATTCTTTGGATGGGTCAAAACCTGACAGCCAAACTGCTGTTCCAACGTCGAAAAGACAGACTGATAAGCTGATCCACTGCCATCATCCACGACCAAAATCGGCAGGTGCTGGTTATGCAAACGAATTTTCTCCACCAGAGCCAGCAGTTTGTGGTCAGGTTCTAGCGAAGGAATCATGATTAAACTATTTTCCATATGCGTTCCTCATTTAAGGTAGTATTTTTGAAAATAAAAAAGAAAATAAGCCAACCCCATCAGTAAAGACAGAGTTGGTCGCGACCGCTGCGCTTGGCGCGATACAATGCTTGATCGGCACGTTCTTGTGTTTGCATCAGCAGCTCGCCCTTTTGCCGTTGTGCGATCCCAATCGACAACGTGATGTTGACCGAATCGCCGGCATCCAAGATGATTTCTTGGTAACGGATGCGCTTTTGGATTTTTTCGAGGAGATAAGTAGCAGTCTGTGCGTCTCCTTGGATCAAGATCGCAAACTCTTCCCCACCGATGCGATAGACCGGATTGCTAGCCGTACAGTAGGTCGAAAAAATACGAGCGATTTCTTGCAAAATCACATCCCCGGCACGGTGTCCGTAACGGTCATTGTAATTTTTGAAATGATCGATATCGATCAAAGCGATCGATAAGTCCACCTCGGTCGTATCTAGGCGTTGGCGGTCCTCTTGAAACTTACGAAAGTTGTTCAACTGCGTCAAATCATCGATTTTGACTAAAGCCAAAATGCGCTGCATATCATTTAATATTGAGTAAAGGAAAAACGCCAACGTATAAGCAAGAATGCCATAAACTATATAAATTAAGGTCGTTTTTTGAATATCACCAGTCAAATAACAGCCAAATAGAAAGGAGATAACAATCAAGTAGGTGATCGATAAAATTAACTCTTGTTTGTCACTAAGCCGCCGCTTGGCCCAAGCATGGAGAAACGTCAGGGTCACCATCAAAAAGAAACTGAGATATAAGTTCAACCAAGAAGATTTTGATACTTCAAACAAAAAACGACCTAACGCTAGATTGAACATCGTTGGTACGGTCACCTTCCAGCCCAGATACTTCATAGAAAAAGCGTAAAGCAAAAAGCGCAGGTCAAATCTTGTTTCATATACGACATAAGAGAAGTTCATTAGCAACATCCCTACCACGGTTTCACAAACAATCGCCGCTGCGATCTGCTTTGCTTTGAAGGTCCCTTGCCCTACGAAGCCATCACTGACTTTGAACAACAAGTAAATATTGATGATGATTGCACCTAAATTTGCGAGTGTATTGACAACCAGCGTATTTGCCATTTCCTGCGCTTCCTTTCTAAAAAAAAGAATCCTTACTTGCTGATTCGACAGAACATTTCCAAAGATGTTTCATGGAAAAGCGGACGGAGCATCAAGTAAGGATCACTATTTATCATTGACAGTTTCTATCACTCTTGATTTAAAATAATTTACCAGAAATTATACATATTTTCAATCTTTTTGTTGATATAAGAAGATTCTCAAAATAAATAAAATGATCAAAATGTATATTTTCTAAATAAATAACATTATTTCTTTATTATTACTAACTTTTTGTGCATAAACATTTAATTCTTTGTGAATTTGTGTAAATTATTTTTCCATTATTTTTTAGGTCTCAGGCAAGGTGCACACCCGATTTCGACCACTTTGTTTTGCGAGATAGAGTGCTTGATCGGCTCTTTCAACAGCTGCCAAGATATCGCCATGACAAACTGTACTCGCTTCAACGCCGCAAGACAAAGACATCGTCCCTTTTTCAAAATTGGCCACAGGAAACATACTGCTGGAAATGGTTTGACACAGTGTCGTCATCGCAGCTACGGTCTTTTCTTTGACATCCCCTTCGATCACGAGACAGAACTCTTCTCCGCCATAACGATAAAAGGAAAAGTTCTCGGCAAAATGCGCCTCTAAAAAAGTAGTCGTCCGTGAGGCAAAGGTTCTTAACAACTCATTTCCGGCGATATGACCATAACGGTCGTTGACCTTTTTGAAGTGATCGAGATCAATCATGGCGATCGTCACAGTCTTTTTCTGTGAAACGGCTTGAAGCAGATCGTGGTTATAGGTCCCATAGTTGAAGCAGCCGGTCAACGCATCGATCTTACTATTCGCCAACTCTGCCAGTACTTGGTACTCTTCGCCTTCAATCAACCGATGAAGCCACATAAAGCCGCCCAACAGCACAAAAGAACCAACAAATACTGCCAGCATCGCTTCCCAGTCATAGGTCGTCGTATGATGCACCAGCATCGAAAAACGCGGTGAGAGCAGACAGGTCAAAAAATACATCCAATAAAATTGCTGTTGCGGATGGATCCGCTTGACTTTTGATAAAAGAAAATCAAGGACAAAGAGCCCAACTCCGAATAATGGAAGATAAAAAGCTTTACCCACATCAGAAAAACCGACAAACCACAAATAAAAGACGACCATACACGGCGTTATCAAAATCAAGATCTTACCACGATCACCATAGAAAAAATGACTCGCTATAAAAGCAGTTGTGTATTGATAACAGATAAACCCAACTGAATTCATTGAAAAAGAAAGAATAAAATATAAATGCGTAAACGTCAGAATACCAATAATAAAATACTTAAATGGACGAGAAACCGATATTTTTTGCACACTTCGTACAAAAACATCTGCGGTCACCAGTAAACTGGCAATCATCAGCGGCAAACCAAACGCCAAAAGCACGCCTCGTTCTAACATTCCATCACAATCGCTCTCCTTTAGACCATAAATACCCTTGTTGCAAATGCACCCCCATCTCAAGCAACTGTACCATTTTTTCGCGGTTCTCGATGCCTTCAACGATCAGCTCAAGCTGATATTTTTGGGCAACCTTCAACCAACAAGCCAAAAAGCTGAAGCCAATCTCCTCATCAAGCTGAATAAACGGTAACAACGAAAATTTCAAACAATCAACGCTGGCAAGATTGGCAAAGACCAACGAGAGGGTATTTTGTCCGCAACCGATATCATCGACCGCAATCACATAACCATAAGCTTTAATTTTTGCAATGGCTACAGACAAATCAAATGACTCCTGCTGTATGCGTACGGGATGCTCCGTCAATTCAATCTGCAACTGCTCCTTATGAACAGCCATCGTTTCAAAAAAGGACCACGTTGACTGCCACAGCAGCTGTTGTGGATGAATATTGACACTAAAGCGGGTTTCCGGCTTTTTTTGACACAAACGCCGCAATTCCTTAGCATACCATTCCATCAATTGCTGATTGCCGCTTTCAGTTTGAATCATTGTACTGAATTCTTGCTGTGGGAAGCGGTTGTTCTTCTCGCTACGCAGTAAGACTTCATAGCCATTCAGCTCTTGCTGACTTAGCGATTCTACCTGCATGATTGGTTGACACAACAGATAAAGGCGATCTATGTTTTCCCAAGTTGTTTCATTCCCCATCTTCGTTAAGCCCCCATCTAGTAAAGTTATCATATCCGAGAATCGGTAATATTCCTGTCATCGTTCGTTTCTCATGCAAAAAAATGGTTCTCGTAAAGGAACTGATTTGCCTAAGTATACCAAACAGAACCAAAAATGCCCAAATATTTTAAATTCTCTGAAAGAGACTTCCGTGAAAGAATGGACGGTACCCCCATGCCTGTTTAATAGAAATGCCCCAAAGTAACCACTTTTTTCTTTTTCGTAGAAACTTGCACGTTGAAAGTTGCTTCTTTCTCATCAGCTTCCTATTTCCCTAAGTACTTATAAAAAAAACGATTCTTTTTAAATAACAAAAAAACAGCAAGTCTGCTTGCTGTTTTTTCTACGTATTTCTTTGACTGGGGTAGCTGGATTCGAACCAACGCATGACGGAGTCAAAGTCCGTTGCCTTACCGCTTGGCTATACCCCAATAATGGTGGAGGAGAGTGGATTCGAACCACTGAACCCTAAGGAACGGATTTACAGTCCGTCGCGTTTAGCCACTTCGCTACTCCTCCAAAAGGTTTTTCTCAAACCTGACAATAGTTATAATACCGAAAAAGATAACAAATTGCAAGAGCAAAAAGTAATTTTTTCTAGAAATTATTCATGTAAATTCCATTGGCGAATAATCATCTCGATGGCAGTTTCTAAGCTTCTGCTCGAACCTAGATCTTCATCCCCTAAAAAGCTTTGAAATTCTTTTGGTCCAGTTGTTAAAATCTCACCGATGCGTTTTTTACCGATAAACAATTCATTGACGGTATAGTCTTTGCCATGAATGGCTTTTGTTGTTTCTTCAATACGGACTTCGATATCTTTATTTTTCTTAGACATGGTTGCACCTCTTTCTTTACAGCACCTTCCTATTTTAACAGAAAAGCAGCAAAAGAAAAAGAAAATCTCTTCTTGAAATAAAAAAAGTAGCCAATCTTTATGATCAGCTACATTTCCTTAGATCACTTCTGGTTCGTCAAGACAGCACTCGTCACGGTATAACCTGCATCGCTTAAAATTTTCTCGATTGCTGCGACTTGCCGTGATTCTACTTGGATCTCAACAACTGTTTTTAGTGCCATCCGATTTACCACAATCGTCAAAATACTCATTTGATGATCGGCAAGGAGTTTCGTCACGTCTGCTAAAACCCCCACATGGTCATCCGTGATCTCGATCGATACTCGGGTCCCGCCATCGTGGTAGCCAGTGATTTTCAAAAAGGCATCAAAAATATCATTGTTGGTAATGATTCCCACTAGGGCATCATCATCCATGACTGGTAAAACCCCCACGTTCTCACTACGCATGACGGAAATGGCGTCCTCTAATAGTGCATCTGGTTCAATCGTAGTCACTTTTTTCAACATGATATCAGCGACCGTCGTTTTATTTAAGAGATAGTTCATTTCATAAACGCTTAAGCTTGTCGCTTTTGAGGGAGTTGCTTCAGCGATCGTTCCTTCTGTGATCAACCCTACTAATTTACCATCGTCAACGACGGGCAGACGATGGATATCATGCTGCTTCATTAAATCTACTGCATCAAAGATCGGTGTCTGCGAATCGACGGTGACGACCGTCTTCGTCATAAAATCACTTACGCTCATTGTTTAGCCTCCTAGATACGCTTTTCTTACTTCATCACTTGCTAGTAATTCTTCTCCAGTACCTTCTAAAACGATTTTCCCCGTTTCTAATACATAGCCGCGATCGGCAATCGATAAAGCCATTTTCGCATTTTGTTCGATCAGCAGCACAGTCGTTCCTTGCTGCTTGATTTCTTGAATGATGGAAAAAATTTCTTTGATAAAAATTGGTGCCAAGCCCATCGATGGCTCATCCAGCAAAAGCAAGCGCGGTTTTGACATCAATGCCCGCCCCATTGCCAACATCTGCTGCTCACCGCCAGATAATGTCGACGCATCTTGCGAGAGGCGTTCTTTCAATACAGGAAACTTGCGGTAAACTTGTTCATAGTCTTCTTTGACACCACTGTCTTTACGCAAGAAGGCGCCCATCTCTAAGTTTTCTTGAACCGTCAAACCGGAAAAGACGTGCCGCCCTTCTGGCACCTGCGACAAGCCGTTTGCGACGATTTTTTGCGGTGCTTCTTTCTCAATTTGCTTTCCTTCAAAAGTGACGGAGCCTTTTGAAGGACGGATCAATCCAGAAATCGTCCGTAAAATCGTGGTTTTCCCGGCACCATTGGCACCAATCAGCGAAACAATCTCTCCTTGATTGACGTGGAAGGAAACATCATGAACTGCTTGGATCATGCCGTAGTGAACACTTAAATTTTGAATTTCCAGCATCAGATTTCCCCTCCTAGATAGGCTTCGATTACCCGTGGATTGTTTTTGATCTCTTCTGGTTCACCGTGAGCGATGACTTGCCCGTATTCCAGTACATAGATCCGTTCGCACACTTCCATGACCAAACTCATATCATGCTCGATCAAGAGGATCGTCAATTGAAAATCTTTTTGGATCTTATAGATCAGCTTTGTCAGTTCTGTTGTTTCCTGAGGATTCATCCCCGCTGCCGGCTCGTCAAGAAACAAAATTTTTGGCTCTGTAGCTAGTGCGCGTACGATCTCTAAACGGCGTTGTTCGCCATAAGGCAAATTTTTCGCTAACGTTTGACTTTTTCCATCCATATCAAAGATCCGTAACAGCTCTAAGGCTTTTTTCTTCATGGATTCTTCGTTTTTGTAATACTTTGGCAAACGCAAGATGCTGGTCAGTAGTCCTTCTTTATGCTTACTGTTCATAGCGATCAAAACGTTGTCCATCACGGTCAAGTTTTTAAACAAGCGAATGTTTTGGAAGGTTCTTGAAAGGCCTAAATCCGCGATTTTATAAGGCTTCACGCCATTTAAACGTTTTGGCTTACCTTGGGTCTCAAAAAGCACTTCGCCTTCACTAGGCTCATACACACCTGTCAGGAGGTTAAAGAGCGTTGTCTTGCCGGCTCCGTTTGGTCCAATCAACCCGACCAGCTCATTGGTATCTAGATGGAGGTCTACATGAGAAACAGCAGCTAAACCGCCGAAGTTTTTCGTTAAGCTTTTAACTTCTAATAGAGGCATCGTTGTCATCCCCCTTTTTTCTAAATTTATCCAGCAGTCCTTTTACGGAGAATTCCCAGGTTCCTAAAAGTCCGCTTGGTTTAAAGATCATGATGATGATCAAAGCCAATGCATAAATGATCATACGCAAATCAGAGAAGCCTTGCAAGTACATGTTTAAGATTCCTAGCACTACTGCCGAAACAACCGCTCCTGTGGTACTCCCAAGCCCTCCAAAAACGACGATGATCAAGACATCGATCGATTTCATAAAACCGTAATCTCGTGGGAAAACCGACTGCTGATAGCTGGCATAAAGGGTACCAGCAATGCTTGCCATCACTGCTCCCATTACAAACGCAATTACCTTGTATTTCGTTGTGTTGACCCCCATCGATTCTGCAGCGATCTCATCTTCCCGAATCGCTAAAGTCGCTCGACCAGGTCCGCTATGGATAAAGTTTGACACGACAAGAATCGATAGAACGGCAAAGAGAAAGACGATCTGCCAATTACTGAATTGGGGCAATCCGAAAATTCCTGCAGGACCATTGGTCAAGCCTCGTAAGTTCACCAACAAGATCCGAATGATCTCTGCCACACCTAGGGTAGCGATCGCTAGGTAGTCACCTTTTAAACGGAGGGTCGGAATCCCAACTACTAATGCGACTGCACCTGAAACCAGCATTCCCACCAGTAAACCAGTTAAAAAGCCGCCAAAGGTTGGATTGCTTGCCGACAGGATCGCACCAGCATAAGCACCGATAGCCATGAACCCGGCATGTCCCAAGGAGAATTGCCCTGAAAAACCAATGATCAGATTTAAACTGACTGCCAAAATGATGTTGATCCCGATATTGATAATGATGGCGTCAGAAAACAGATTGATCATCCCGCCGTTGTAAGCTGCAAATAATCCAAAATAAAGAATAGCTGCCAGAGCGAGCCAGATTAAGTTGTAACGTAAATTCTTTTTCATTTCTGCCACCTACACTTTCTCTTTGATATTTTTGCCGAGGATCCCAGCTGGACGAACCAACAATATAATTATTAAAATGACGTACACTAAAGCATCCTTGTAATCAGAAAAACCAAGCGCTGTCGCTGCTGTCTCCACCAAACCGATCACAAAGCCGCCTAAAGCTGCACCAGGAATGATCCCGATCCCACCGAGAACCGCCGCAACAAAAGATTTCAGACCAGGAACGACCCCCATTGATGGATCAATGGAATTATAATACAAACCGATCAGCATCCCGCCAGCTGCAGCCAAAGCCGAGCCTAAGGCAAAGGTAAAGGAAATCGTTCGGTTGACATTGATCCCCATTAAACGCGCTGCATCCGCATCAACACTTACTGCACGCATCGCTTTTCCCATACGGGTCTTTTTCACGATCAATTGCAACAGGATCATCAGTGTAACCGAAACAGCCAAGATCAATAACTGGACATTACTTACTTGAACAAACCCGATGGAATAGGTTTGTCGTTCGATCGCTTGCGGAAAGGGGCGCACATTGGCTGAAAAGAAAAAGATCATGACATTTTGCAAAAAATAAGAAACCCCGATTGCCGTAATCAATGCCGAAATTCGCGTGGAATTTCTCAAAGGACGATAGGCTAAAAATTCGATCGTTACCCCAAGAGCTGCACTGGCGATCATTGAAATAAACAACGCTGGGAAAAACCCTAATTGCCATTGATTGATCAAAAAGTAACCGATAAAACTACCGATCATGTAAACTTCTCCGTGGGCGAAGTTGATCAACTTGATGATGCCATACACCATCGTATAACCCAACGCTAACAAGGCGTAGATACTGCCTAGAAACAAGCCGTTGATCAATTGTTGGATCATCATTTCCATATACTCACTTCCAATATCATTTATTATGGTTCTTCTCGTCAGAGAAAAGAAACTGAGACAAACACATCAGGTCTGTCCCAGTTTTCACTGCCAAACAACTGCAGGTTTTTAAGGTTCCACAGTGTCTGCTGAGGTTTCCTTCCCGTCAGTCAATCCTAAAACAACTGCTGATTTCTCAGGGTTATGATTTTCATCCATTGTGATTTCACCTGTCACGCCGACAAAGTCTTTCAGTTCAGACAAACCAGCTGCAATTGCCAATGAATCTGCTGAGTCTTGATCTTCGATTGCTTGTTTGATCATATAAACGGCATCATAGGCTAACGCATTAAAAGCAGAAGGTTCTTTGCCATACTTTTCATTGAAAGCTGCCACAAACGGCTCAACTTTGTCGTTTGCTGGTGCTTTGGTAGAGAAGTGGCCGGTATAGTAAACATTGCTGACATTTTCTGCACCAGCTGTTTGAACCATTTTTTCATCACCGAATCCATCGGCACCAATGATTGCTTGATCAATTCCTAATTCCCGCGCTTGCTTGATGATCAAACCAGCTTCTGTGTAGTAGCCTGGAATGAACAAGACATCGAAGTCGACATCTTTGATTCTTGTAAGAACTGCTTGGAAATCTTTGTCGCCTTCAGTAAAGTTATCTTCTAAGACAATTTCGCCTGGGTAGCTTTCTTTAAATGCTTCCGTCAATCCAATCGCGTAATCACTTGAGTTGTCTCCCAAGATCACGGCTTTTGATGCATCCAAATTTTCAGCCGCATATTTCGCTAAGATCGTTCCTTGGAAGCTATCTTGGAAACAAGAACGGAAGGCAAATTCTTGCACTTTCCCACTAGTGTAAGTAATCGCATCGTCAGTACCTGAAGGAGTAACCATTGGTACTTGCGCTCTAGTCACGTTAGGCAAAGCTGCTTTCGTAGCACCAGAGGTTGCTGGACCAATGATGGCTACCACTTTATCATTCGTTGCTAAATTGGCTGCTACTGTAGCAGCTTCATTGTTATCTGATTTGTTATCTTTCGAAATAATTTCAATTTGTTTTCCAAGAACACCACCGGCAGCATTGATTTCTTCTACTGCTAAGTCAATTCCTTCTTTTTCAGCCGTCCCATAAGCAGCTACGGCTCCTGACAACTCTAAATTGGTTCCGATCTTGATAGTATCTCCCTCTTGTTTGTTGCCACCTTCAGCAGCCCCGCTGCCGTCCGTTGATCCACCTGTTGGTCCAGCGCTACACGCTGTCAACAAAAACAAACTCGCAAACAAAAACGCAAATTTCTTTTTCATATTTTTCCTCTCCTTCACTTCCCCTGAATATGTTATCCAATATACTGAAAAATCCGGAAAATGTCAACGAATTATCAGAATATTTCACCTATTCAGAATTTATTTTTTTCGCTATAAAAAAATGAGGTTTTTAAAACACTGATCCACCAACAATGGAATCGCTTTTCAGTTTTTTGAGCAAAAAGAAAAGTAAGCAAAGTTTTTTTCCTTTGCTTACTTTTTGAACGTTTCGAATTGCTTCATTTTTTTGTCAAAAGGACGTTTGAAAACATCACATCTAGATGTTAGCGGCTATTTCTTGGATACAGTGCTTGAAAATTGGCTGCTGCCCCAACTAGATTGGCGTCATTGCGATAGTCACAAAGCTTGATCAGTGGGACAAAATCATTTAAAGCTTGATCTGCCAGCATTTTTTTCAACCGTTGATCAACTTCTTGTAATAAGCCTTTTTTGGCACTGACACCGCCACCGATAATGATCACTTCAGGATCAAAAGCAAATTGAATACTGAACAGTCCTTGCGCTAAATAGCGGTAAAATTTATTGACTTCCTCGATCGCAATGGCATCCCCATCTTCTGCGCGTTGAAAGACCTCCTCGCCGGTAATTGTGGCTCGATCTACACCGATTCGATCACAATACCGCCAAGCCATCTGAACCGCTGTCCCTAATTGCGAAAATGTTTTGCCTTGATCCAAGATCATCAACCCAAATTCGCCACCGTATAAATGTGCCCCACGGACTAGCTCACCATTTTGAAACAGGGTGCCGCCAACGCCTGTTCCGATAACAACGAAGGCAGCTTGCTGAAACTCTTTGCCCGCTCCTTGATAAAATTCAGCCATCCCAGCGCAATTGGCATCATTTTCGATGGTTACTGGTACCCCAAATGCTGCTTCGAGTTCTGAGTAAATATCAAACCCATGGATATAAGGGATCGCACTGATGCCGTCGATCCGCCGCTCTTGGGCATTGACCGCACCCGGCGCACTGATCCCGACCCCTTCGATCTCTTCGTTTACGCTTGTTCTCACTTGCTGCAGCTGGGCTTTCATTTCCTCCCAAGTATTTGGAGTAGTAAATTTGCCTTTACTCACCAAAGAATCTTGTGACCAGACGCCGTATTTTACTGCTGAACCACCCATATCAAAGACTAAAATCGCCATTTTTTCCCCTCAATCCTTTATTATTCTGATACTATCTATTTTACCGTAAGTCCCCGCTTGAAGAAAGCGATTTCCGATAACAATAAAAAAAACAGCCTAAAATCGACATAGACTGTCTCTATGGATTAGAGCTGCTTTTCCAAAATAACTTGATCGATCAACTGCTGCCCATTTTCGAAAATCGGTTCAGCATAGTGGGTGGTGAAATAATTTTTCACCCGGTCTTTTTCAACATATCCTTGCTTTTGATACAAAGTCAGGGCTGCTGAGGGCAGACTACCGGTTTTGATCACGACAAGAGGGTGTTTTGCACCTTGCTGCTGACTAAGAATCGCTTTTTCGGCAGCTTGCAACAATTGACCCCCAATGCCCCTTCCTTGCTTTGCTGGGGAGACAGCCACATTCATTATCTCCCACTTTGTGCCTTGGTCTTGATACACTAAGACACCGATCACTTCTCCAGCTTCTTCATAAACAAGCGTCTGGCTGTCATATAGATAGCCTTCTACAACTGTTTTTTCAGGATCCGCATCCAGCAACAGTGACCAAGGATACGATTCATTAGGGTGGATTGGACGAATCATGTTTTTCTTCCTTTTCTTTTTCTCTTATGTTCGTTTAACTTTTCCGATAACGGTATGTTGGTTTGACTTTATCATCAGTGTTACGTTTTAACGTAAAGGTCTGAGGCACGTAGTCGATTCCCCCCTTTACAAAAGGATGGCACCGTAAGATACGTGCGATTCCCATCAAGCCTCCCTTAGCAGCACCATGGACCTGGATCGCTTGGATCATGTATCCTGAGCAAGTCGGATAATAACGACAGCTAGGAGGAAATAATGGGGAAATAAAACGTTGATAGAAACGAACAAAGCCAATCAAAAGTTTACTCATTTCTTGCCAACCTTTCTTTTTATGATCACGATGCAGTAAAGACAGATAGAAAAAACTAGGACTCAGCACGAGGCGTAAGTCCTAGTTTTGGTTTACTTCATAAACTCAAAGATATGATTCCAAAGACTTGGAGAGAAGACTTTAAAAGGACTACCGTCGCCAATCACTCCATAGCCAATCATTGTTCCAGCTAAGAACAATAAAATAGCTAACAAAATGACGATTAGAATTTTTATCAAGCTAGTTAGAATGTAACGGTTCAACTTCACTTTATTCTCTCCTACTCCTACTAAGCGTTTACTGGTACGGTTTCTTCAACTGCTTCAGAAACTCGTTCCACAGAAGCACCTAATTGCTGCAATTTTTCATGGAATTTGTAATAGCCACGATCCAAATATTTTAGATTGCGGACACGTGTCCGACCAGTTGAACGCAGACCTAATAAAATCAACGCTGCGGCAGCACGTAAATCCGTCGCATAGACCAGCGCACCTTGCAATTCATGGCCGCCTTCGATCACTGCTATGTTGCCGTCGATTTTGACATGAGCATTCATCCGACGCATTTCTTCTAAATGTTGGAAACGATTCTCAAATACCGTTTCATTCACAACACTTGTTCCAGCTGCTAAAAGTTGAATAGCAGACATTTGCGCTTGCATGTCCGTAGGAAAACCTGGATGAGGCATTGTTTTCACATCTGTTGCCTTCAATTTTTCAGGTCCAACGACACGAATCCCTTCAGCTACTTCAGTCACTTCTGCGCCCATTTCGATCAATTTTGAAATCAATGGACGATTGTGTTCTGAGATTGCATCTTTAATAATAACGTCTCCTTGAGTCATCGCAGCTGCAACCATAAAGGTTCCTGCTTCGATACGGTCTTGGACGATCGAATGATCTACTGCATGCAGGTGTTCGACCCCTTCAATACGCATCGTTTCGGTTCCTGCACCAAAGACCTTGGCACCCATTTTGTTTAAAATGTTTGCTAAATCGACGATTTCAGGTTCACGAGCGACGTTTTCAATGATAGTGATGCCTTTAGCTTTTACGGCAGCCATCATGATATTTTGCGTTGCGCCGACACTTGGGAAATCCAAGTAAATGCTATTGCCTTTTAACTCATCGGCGATCGCTTCTATGTATCCATCTTTTTGGATGATTTGAGCGCCTAGTGCTTGAAATCCCTTCAAATGTAGATCAATTGGTCGTTTGCCGATTGCACAGCCGCCAGGCATTGCCACTTTGGCATGACCATTACGGGCTAACAAAGGTCCCATGACTACGATTGAAGCGCGCATTTGGCTTACATACTCATACGGTGCTTCGATCGCTAACTCTTGTGATGCATCGATCGTCATCGTATTGTTTTCTTCTTCAAAATCGATTGCGACATTTAAATGCCGAATCACTTCTTTCATTGTTAATACATCGGAAAGGATCGGTACATTTGTTAATGTCGTTGTTCCTTCTTCCGCTAATAAGCTTGCCGCTAAGATAGGTAGAACAGCATTTTTTGCCCCTTCGATCTTCACTGTTCCAGTTAATCGATTACCACCTTGAACGATCATCTCTTCCATTTATGTTCCCTCCAAATAATGCAGTGACTCACACAAATCTTGCCAATTATAGCATAATATTCGGTGTTTTTGCATATATTAATGAAATTCTTAAAAACCTGTTAAAAATAAATTACGACATAACGCAATCAACTCAAGGAAAAAAGTACTGGCGGTGTAGCCTAATGCAATCGCAAGAAACACCATGACCATTCGTATCTGAGTCGTTCGTAAGGCTTTAAAAAAAGCATCGATCCGCACAGATTGCAATGCCCAAAATGCTAAATAGATGAACGCTAAATGACTCACGATTCGAATGATTGCATCAATTCCATACACTTGCATACTTCCTGCTCCTTTTTTCATAATTGAACATTCCTATCATACCACAAAGATGTCAAGATAAAAAATAATCTTTCTTGAAACCTTCATGAAAAGACTTTAAAAAGTTTTTAAAACGTTTTCTTGGAGAAACAAAAAAACAAAGGCAAGATGCCCTTGTTTTTTTAGGAATGTTTTGACACGTTGATTCGATTGATGGCGCGGTGCAAAGCAACCGTTGCGCGACGAAGCTGGTCGATATCTTCGACTTGTTTGGCCTCTTCGATTTGACGTTCTGCACGTTGTTTTGCTCTTTCTGCCCGTGAAACGTCGATGTCGCGATCACGTTCCGCACTATCGGCTACGATAGAGACAACATTGTCCCGCACTTCAAGGATACCGCCATTGACGGCGACCCAGTCGACGTGAGTATCCGAATCGATCCGTTTGACCCGGACTTCATCAATCGTCAAAGGAACGATGATTGGGGCATGATGCGGCAAAATACCGATCTCGCCATCTGTCGTACGTGCAACCACGATTTTCGCGTGGTGATCGTAAACCAAACCAGCAGGTGTCACCACATTGACTGTTAAAAATTGATCCATGAGGTTCCCCTCTTTCTTCGAGGCTGGTTAATTAATAGCCAATTTTTTTCGCTTTTTCAATGACGTCTTCAATTCGTCCTACACTACGGAAGGCTTCTTCTGGAAGATCATCATATTTTCCTTCAAGAATCTCAGCAAAGCCTTTGATCGTTTCCTCAACTGGTACATAAGAACCAGGTTGTCCAGTAAACTGTTCCGCTACGTGGAAGTTTTGCGACAAGAAGAATTGAATCCGACGCGCACGAGCCACTAACGTTTTTTCTTCATCAGACAACTCATCCATCCCTAAGATAGCGATGATGTCTTGTAGTTCGCGGTAACGTTGCAACGCATGCTGTACTTCAGTCGCTACTTCATAGTGTTTTTCACCAACGATTTCAGGTGCTAACGCACTAGAAGAAGAAGCCAGTGGATCAACGGCTGGATAGATCCCTTGTTCAGTCAATTTCCGTTCCAAGTTGGTTGTTGCATCCAAATGGGCAAAAGCAGTCGCTGGTGCCGGGTCCGTGTAGTCATCGGCAGGAACATAGATCGCTTGAATAGAAGTAACCGATCCTTTTTTCGTTGAAGTGATCCGTTCTTGTAATTGTCCCATTTCGGTTGCTAGTGTCGGTTGATACCCAACAGCAGAAGGCATCCGACCTAGTAAGGCAGATACCTCAGAACCAGCTTGCGTAAATCGGAAAATGTTATCGATAAACAAGAGTACGTCTTGTCCTTCTACATCGCGGAAGTACTCCGCTAAGGTCAAACCAGTCAAGGCAACCCGCATCCGAGCACCTGGTGGTTCGTTCATTTGTCCAAACACCATGGCTGTTTTTTCGATAACGCCAGATTCTTTCATTTCATTATAAAGGTCGTTTCCTTCACGTGTCCGTTCACCAACACCTGTGAAGACAGAGATCCCCCCATGCTCTTGGGCGATGTTGTGGATCAGTTCTTGAATCAAGACGGTTTTACCAACACCGGCACCACCGAAAAGACCAACTTTCCCCCCTTTTAAATAAGGAGCTAACAAATCAATGACTTTGATCCCAGTTTCAAGGATCTCCGTACTTGTTGACAATTCATCAAAGTCAGGAGCTTTTTTGTGAATCCCACTGCGGGGTGCTTCATCAGGGAACGGCGCTTCTAAATCGATAGTGTCCCCTAAGACATTAAACACCCGTCCTAAGGTGTCTGTCCCAACTGGAACAGAAATGGAGGCGCCTGTATCGATTACTTCCATTCCTCGTTGTAAGCCATCTGTTGATTCCATGGCAATCGTACGGATAACGCCGTCGCCAAGTTCTAAGGCAGCTTCTAACACAACTTTTGTTTTCTGCTCATCTTTTTTGTAAACAATCAACGCATTGTTGATATCTGGTAATGATTGGTCTAGAGAGAATTCCACGTCAACAACGGGACCAATGACTTGAACAATCTTGCCTGAACTCATTCGTATTCCTCCATTCGTTCTTGAAACTATTCTAACGCGGATGCCCCCGCCACAATTTCAGTAATTTCTTGGGTGATTGCGCCTTGGCGCGCTCGGTTGTAAGAGATCGTCAAGTCCCCAATAATATTTTTGGCATTATCTGTTGCTGTTTTCATCGCTGTCATTCCGGCAGCATGCTCGGCTGTTTTTGCGTCAACAATCGCACCATAAATCAAGCTTTCAGCGTATTGAGGCAGTAATTGATTCAAAATCGCTTCTCTAGAAGGTTCAAACAAGTATTCTTGTTCATAACTTTCGGCTTCTTCAGGATCTAGATCGGAAATCGGCAACATTTTCTCCACACGAAATTGGCTAGTCAATGAGTTGATATGATGGTTATAACACACATATAATTCATCGAAGACTTCGTTTTGGTACATCGTTGTCGCCAATGTTACGATTTTACGCACCTCGTCAAAGCTTGGTTGATCCGAAAGGTTTCTTAACTCGTACGCCAAATTGATGCCCCGTGCTTTGAAAAAGTCGGCGCCGGTTGCACCAATGGCAATCATGACATACTCTTCTTCTTTTGCATGGTCTTCGTCCAGCATGGTCATCATTTGCTTCAAGATGGAACTATTGTAGCCGCCCACTAGACCGCCATCAGAAGTGATGACGATATAGCCTGTGCGTTTGACCGGACGACTAACCAACATACTGTTATAGTTCACACCATCTTTAGGACCGGAACCTGCAAGATCGGAAAGCTGCTGCGCAGTTAAATGTGTAACGATTTCACGTACTTTGTTGGCATACACTTGAAACTGTTTCGAATGAGCTTCAGATTTTGTTAATTTTGCAGCTGAAACCATTTGCATGGCCTTTGTGATTTGGCTGGTTTTTTTTGTTGAGGCAATTCGTTGCTTGATTTCATTTAATGAAGCAGCCATTTTCTCTCACCTCTTTTATGCGTTTTGCATTGTCGATATTTTATCTTGCGGCGTTACCCGAGAACTGTTGGATGCCATGAAAATATCTTTGAATGCTTTAATGGTGTCATCTAACAAGCTTTCTTCTGGCAAGTCTTTCGTTGTCCGAATGGTTTCAAAAATCGTTGCTGCGTTTGCTTCGATATATTCAAATAATTCTGCTTCAAAGTCCAATAGTTTATTGACTGGCACACTATCAATGAATCCATGCGTCAAGGCATAAAGAATCACGACTTGTTTTTCTACTGCCAATGGTTCATGCAGTTTTTGCTTCAAGATTTCAACGGTTCGACGACCGCGGTTTAATTTGGCTTGTGTCGCAGCATCTAGATCAGACCCAAACTGTGTAAAGGCCTCTAGTTCGCGATAGCTAGCCAAGTCCAAACGCAAGGTACCGGCAACTTTTTTCATCGCTTTGATCTGCGCAGAACCACCAACCCGTGAAACGGACAATCCAGCCGCTACGGCAGGACGCACACCAGAATAGAATAGGTCGTTTTCTAAGAAAATTTGTCCATCTGTGATAGAAATCACGTTGGTTGGGATATAGGCTGAGATATCCCCTGCTTGTGTTTCAACAAACGGCAATGCCGTCATTGATCCACCGCCTAGTTCATCACTTAATTTCGCTGCACGTTCCAATAAACGAGAGTGCAAGTAGAAGACATCCCCTGGGTATGCTTCACGACCTGGCGGACGGCGTAGAAGGAGAGAAAGTTCACGGTAAGCGACTGCTTGTTTTGATAAGTCATCAAAGACGATCAAAACATGTTTGCCGTTATACATGAATTCTTCTCCCATCGCAGCCCCGGCATAAGGTGCGATATAAAGTAGTGGTGCTGGTTGTGAAGCACCTGCTGAAACAACGATTGTGTAATCAAGTGCACCATAACGGCGTAATGTTTCCACTTGTGCACGAACCGTTGAGTCTTTTTGGCCAATTGCGACATAGATACAGATCATGTCTTGCCCTTTTTGGTTGATGATCGCATCAATAGCGATCGTTGTTTTCCCGGTTTTCCGGTCACCGATGACTAATTCCCGTTGGCCACGACCGATTGGTACTAAAGCATCAATAGCTTTTAAACCAGTTTGCATTGGTTCCGAAACGGATTTCCGTTGCATAACACCTGGTGCAGCTGCTTCGACTGGGCGTGATTTATCTGTTTCAATCGGACCTAAACCATCGATTGGTTGCCCTAATGGATTTACTACCCGGCCAATTAATGCATCGCCGACAGGAACTTCCATGATTTTACCGGTTCGTTTTACTTTGTCCCCTTCACGAATGGTTTCAAAATCACCTAGGATGATGATCCCGACATCGTTTGACTCTAAGTTTTGTGCCATCCCATAAGAACCGTTTGAAAACTCAAGCAGTTCTCCACTCATGGCATTTTCTAAACCGTGGGCGCGGGCGATCCCGTCCCCAACGTATGTGACAGTACCGATTTCTTCTACAGAAAGTTCGTTCTGATAATTTTTAATTTGCTCTTTGATCAAGGCACTAATTTCTTCTGCTTTGATGGCCATCCGATTCACCTCTTATCTCTTGTTTATCTGCCGATTTTTTGTCGCAGATAATCCAGTTGGCTCTTAATACTACCGTCGATCACTTGATGATTTGCTTCAACGATGACACCGCCTAAAATCGTTGGATCGATCGTTTCTTTCAATTGTGCCTGCTTGTACCCAAGCTTATCGGCGATTTGCTTTTCAATTTTGCTTTTTTGTTCTGCTGACAAAGCAACAGCCGTTGTGATCGTTCCGAGAACAAGACCTTGATATTCATCGTAACGACGTTCGTATTCATCAATGATCAGCAATAGATCATCCATGCGATCATATTCATAAACGATCTCTAAGAAATTTCTGACCAAGCCTTCAAAGCCCTTCAGTAATTGATTGACTAATTGTCTTTTCTCATGAAGATCCAAACGGTTATCGGTCACGATTTGGCCGAATGTTGGAATTTCCTGATAAATCTGACGCAAGGTCATTAACTCTTGGTAAACTTCTGTCAAGCGCTGTTCTTCCATCGCCAATTCGAACAACGCTTTTCCATAGCGTTTTCCCACTGTGAATTTATCGAGTTTCATTAACTGAACCCAATCCTTCGATATATTGATTGATTAGGGATTCATGATTTTCGGGAGTCAATTCGCGGCCTAAGATTTTTTCTGCGATTTGAAGCGAAAGTTCTGCCACATCATCTTTCACTTCTTTTAACGCAGTTTCTTTTTCAAGGGTGATATCTGAGTTGGCTTTTTCTTTCAAACGAGCCACTTCTTCTTTGGTCTCGCTCAAAATATTTTGCCGACTCAATTCCCCGCTATCTTTGGCGCTCTTGATGATCTCCGCAGCTTCAGAATGAGAACGTGCCAATTTTTCTTGGCGTTCTTTTTCTAATTTTGCTGCATTCAAGCGTGATTGTTCCGCTGAATCCAAATCATTGGCGATTTTATCTTCCCGTTTTTGCATCATGCTACTGATGGCATCCCATGCAAAATGTTTCAATAAGAATAGCAAAAGAAGAATTGATCCGCTGACAACGATAATATTGCCAAGCATTGGATTTTGAACTTCCGCTATAACCAACTGATTTAGCATAACGATTCTTCCTTTCTGAAAGTCATTGTTTCATTAGAAAAAAGCAAAAACGAGTGCAATTGTTCGTTTCTGCCTTTTCGTGCTTGTCTTATCGGAAGACTAATAACAGCGCGATAACTACCCCTAGAATCGGTACAGCTTCGACTAGCGCTACCCCGATAAACATTGTTGAACGTAGTTGACCTGACATTTCAGGTTGGCGTGCCATTGATTCGATCGTTTTTGCGATTACTTGTCCGTTACCATACCCTGCACCAATTGCTGCTCCGATAATTGCTAATCCTGCTCCAATAAAGTTCATTCTTTTTTCCTCCTAATTGTATGTCGATTCGATTAATGTTCTGCCACGGTTTTGTGGCTCATAAATACCATGGTCAATGTAACAAATACATAAGCTTGGATCGCTCCAATAAAGAGCGAGAAGCCAATCCAGATCATTTCTAGCGGCATCACGATCGGCAATGACCACCAACCAAGACTAATAAACATGTTGGCAATCAATCCTAATAACACTTCACCAGCGAATATATTTCCATATAAACGCAAGCCTAACGTGATGACATTCGTAAACTCTTCGATGATTTTTAGCGGCAATAAAAAGCCCACCGGTTTCAGATACGAATTGATCAAGTAATTTTTGAAGCCCAACGACTTGATCCCAAAGAAATGTGTCAAGGAAATAACCATAAGTGCGAGTGTCAATGTAACAAACGGGTCTGCTGTCGGACTTTTCCATAAGGTAATGTCATCTGTCGTCACGATTTTTGTGACTAAGCCGATCTCATTTGCCACAAACACAAAAAGAAACATTGTTACACCGAGCAAATGAAAGTTGTTCACTTGAGATCCTGGTAGATTGTCCGCCACGATGCCACGAACAAAGTCAATGACCCATTCAATGAAGTTCTGCTTCCCTTTCGGTTTCATTTGCAAATTACGTGTACAAATAAAGACCACCAAAAAAACAATGATACAAGAAATGATTGTCATCATAGCTACAGTTCCATCAAACCATATAGGACCGATATGAAACATAAGCGATTTATCTTCCAATCTTTCTCACCTCTTTTCCTGTCATCTCCAGAAAAAAATCTGGTGTTACAATGCGTTTCCTCTCATAACAATCGGTATCATACCACCACGAATGGAAAATTTCAAAGCATTTTCAAGAAAATTAGACAAAAAACTCACAATGCTAAAAATCCTAAATTAAGTGAAAAATCCTCGTGTCGCTATGTGGAAGAAAAAGCCTGTTAAATCAACAGCTTTCCCTTAAATGCTACCAAATTTAGCGTGATTTTCAAAGCGATAACCTCTGTCGGATTCTAAAAGAAGTTCTTAGAAAATTAGAAATTTCTAAGAACTCGGTCAATTTGTCTTTCCTGATCTTTGCGTTTTAAGGATTCTCGCTTATCATACTCGCGTTTTCCTTTCGCTAAACCAATCAAAACTTTGGCATAACCATCCTTGATATACACCTTTAATGGCACAATCGTCATACCAGTATTTTTTGTTTCGCCAATCAAACGAGCGATCTGCTTTTTGTGTAGCAACAGTTTTCTCGTCCGCAATGGGTCATGATTAAAAATGTTGCCTTGCTCGTAAGGACTGATATGCACATTGACTAAGAATGCCTCACCATTGCGAATGCGCACAAAGCCGTCTTTCAAATTGATCCGACTGTTGCGGATCGCCTTGATCTCGGTTCCTTGCAAGACGATCCCCGCTTCGATCGTATCGAGGATCGTGTAATCATGGCGGGCCTTTTTGTTTTGGGCGATTAATTTCCCTTCTCCTTTAGGCACGGGCCATCCCTCCAATTATTTTTTCTTGATTCCTTTATAAAAAGGTTTTTTCTTTTTCACTTTGCCAGCTTTTTTCGGCTTGGCTTTGCCTGATTGTTCAAACCGTTTCCCTTGGTTTTTCTCAGGGTTTCGTTGTTTTTTTCCACGGCGGTTCGCTTCATTTTTTTGATGGTTGCTTCGTTTGTTAGCTTTTGGTGCTTGCAGTTTTTCAACTTCTTCTGCTGCTACCAGTTCGAAATCAATCTCTCTTGTTTCTGGATCAGCCTTTACGACTTTGATGCGAACTTTCTGACCAATTTTAAAGGTCAAGCCTGTCCGTTCCCCCACAAGTGCTAGATGGTTTTCCAAATAATGGAAGTAATCTTGCTTCAAGTTATTGATATGGATCAGCCCTTCAATCGTGTTAGGCAATTCAATAAACAAGCCAAACTTGACCACTGAACTGATGATACCGTCAAACTCTTCTCCTACTTTATCGGCCATATACTCAGCTTTTTTAAGCGCATCGACTTCTCTTTCTGCATCGACTGCTCGTCGTTCCATTTGGGAGCTGTGCATCGCGATGTCCGGCAAGATTTCCGCCCATTTGTTTTGGTTGGCTTCAGAGACATCTTCACTGTAAGAACGAATCAAGCGATGCACGATCAAGTCGGGGTACCGACGGATCGGTGACGTGAAGTGGGTATAATCTTCCGCTGCCAAACCATAGTGACCGACGTTTTCTTCAGAATACTTCGCTTGTTGCATACTTCTTAGTAGCATCGTATTGACAACCATTGCCTCTGGCTTACCTGCCACATCTTCAACCACTTTTTGTAGTTGTTTTGGTGAGATCGAGCCATTGGTCTGTTTGACTACGATCCCTAAAGCAGACGCAAAATCAAAGAAGCGGCGCATTTTCTCTTCTTTTGGTTCCTCATGGATCCGATAAATAAATGGTAAGTGCTTTCGATTGAAATGGCGCGCCACAGTTTCATTGGCTGCCAACATGAAGGATTCGATCAATCGCTCGCCGACACCACGTTCTCGCAGAACGATTTCTTGTGGGTGTCCTTCTCCATCGACTAAGACTTTCGCTTCTCGGTCTTCAAAAGAAACTGCCCCACGTTTGATGCGCATCGCTTCTAACACGTGATGCAAGGCGGCCATATCATGGAACATCGGTACTAGTTCCGCATATTTTTTGGTGGTTTCTGGATCATTATCTTCAATGATTTGATTGACTACTTGATACGTCATCCGGGCACTTGTTTGAATAATACTTTGGAAAATATTGTAATCCGTGACGATCCCCTCTTGATTGATCCACATTTCACAGCTCATGGTCAACCTGGGCACGTTTGGATTCAACGAACAGATGCCGTTTGATAAACGCTGTGGGATCATTGGAATCACTCGATCCGTAAGGTAGACACTCGTTCCCCGATCAAACGCTTCTTTATCCAATGCGCTGTTTTCGGTCACATAATAAGAAACATCGGCGATATGCACGCCCAAATAGAAGCTGCCGTCAGGCAACGCTTTTACCGTCACCGCATCATCCAAATCTTTGGCATCCGCTCCATCGATCGTTACGATCTGTTGATCTCGCAAATCCCGCCGTTCTGGAAAGTCAGCAGGATCGATCGTATCTGGGACTACATCTGCCGCCGCTAAGGTTTCTTCCTCGAATTTTGTGGGAATCCCGTTCGCCACGACGATCGACAATATATCCATTCCAGGATCGTTTTTATGTCCTACAACTTTCGTGATCAACCCCTCTAAGCTTTTCGAATATCCTTTTTCTGGGTAATGGCTGATTTCAACGATCACAATGCTACCATCTACAGGTCGAATCCCTTGAGCGCCAATAAACACCTTTAATTCACTTAGTTTTTTATCTTTAGGCTGAACTACGCCATATAGATCCGACTCTTCGATCTCTTTTTCGTCAAATAATGTAAACTCGCCGACCAACTGACTGATGGCGCGTTGTTTGATTTCTACGACTTTCCCCTCTGCACCACGATCTGAGAAAGGATCGGCAACATGCACGATGTCTACAGCAACGGTATCGCCGTCCATGGCATAGCCTGTTGCTTCTTTAGGGATATAAATATCGTCTTCTTCTTCATCCAACGTGACAAAACCGAAGCCCCGCTCGTTGGCTCGGAAAGTCCCTTCCACAAATACACGTTTCATGGGTAATTTCACTTTGCCTTTTTTGTTAAAAATCACACTGCCTTCTCGTTCCATCGCTGCTACTGTCTGGACAAGATTCTTAAAGTCTGTGCTTTTTTGAAGTCCTAGACCTTCAGCAATTTCTTCCATTGAAAAGCTTTTTTTGCGGCTTTCTTCGAGAAACTGAATGATTTTTGTTTTAATCGTTTCTGTCATAACTCACTCTTTCCAAGCAAGTGTTTCTAAGAAAGCAAACACATCCTGCTCTAATTTTTTCCGTTCTGGTCCAACGGTCACCACATGACCGCTTTCGGGATACCATTGAAGCGTATAGGGAACATGGGACAGTGCCTCTGCTGTTTTGAAAACTGTCTGTGGATCGATCATTTGATCCTTTCCTGCTTGCGCCAGGAAGATTGGGCGCTTGATTTTTCCTAAATGCCCAGCTGTGGTTTGTCCGACTGTTTCGATTCCTTGCAGCTGTTCTCTGACCTTACGAGGGACTCCTGCCAATATTTTTTTTTGGGTCGCCTCGTCTAAATCAGCATAGGGTATGACCATTTCAGCATACTTTTCAAAATTGACTGGCACGTCATTCTTGGTTTCAAATAATGGCGAACAAAACAGTCCGCCCCCCATCAATGTTGGATCTTGGGTCAAACGATCCATCGCTAAAATCCCACCCATGGAAAGTCCCAGCACAGCAACTTCCTCATAGCCTTTTTCTTTCACATAAGCAACTGCATCCGCAGCATCCTGCTGCCAAACAGTCATTCCTTGATCTAAGATATCATCTGGATTCGGTGTACCATGTCCAGTAAACATCGGTGTATAAACCGTGTAGTCTTTTTGTTCTAACGAACGACAAAGCATACGCACATCGTTAGGACTGCCTGAATAGGCATGGAACAAAATGACCGCTCGTTTGCCGTGCTCAGCAAAAACCGGTTTTGGTTGATTAAATGTTTTCATGTTTCCTTTCACCTCATGTCCAATTCTACCATAATTAAGAAGAATACTTCGACAAATGCGATCAAAATCTTCCCCATAAAAAGAAAAAAACCTCTCTTTACGAGAGGTTCGCTAACAAAGTGATTAGTTTGATGAAAGAAAAGCCAAAATAAAGAGCAAGACCATCCAAACAAAACCTAAAATGGCCGTTGAACGCTGCATCACCGCTTCAAATCCACGGGCTTTTTGCTTACCAAACAATTGATCTGCACCGCCGGTAAAGGCACTAGCTGCACTATTTTGCTTGCTAGGCTGCATCATGATCGTAATGACCATTAAAATCGAAATAACGATCACAGCAGTTAATAAGATGTTATACACGTTAGCTCCTCCTTGCTTGCTAAAGTCGTCCTTTCCATTTTAGCATTTTCCGCTGGAAATTACTACTCTCTTTTTGTCATTGCCGTTGCATGATGGTTTAAAAAAAGACTGTCCTTCCTGACAGCCTTTTTCTCATAGATTGCTTTTCGTTCAAATCAGCGAACCAGTACGTCATCGTATTCTGGTTTCTCTTTAAACTCCTTGACCGCAAAAGAGCAGACAGGCATAATTTTTTTCTCTTCCCGTCGTGCTTTTTCAACAACTGCTTTGAGTAACTTTTGCGCCAATTGCTGTCCGCGATAATCAGGGTTGACGAAGGTGTGGTCTACTTCTAGCACATCATCTGGCGTTTCTTGCCATGTGATCTCTCCGATTTCTGTTTCTCCATCATATAAAGCAAAACGCTTGTTTTCTTCTTTTATTTCCATTGTATTCTCCCTTTCTATCAGACAATGTCTGTATTTTGTTTGCTATTCTCAATAAATTGCAAAACGGTTGGCCAATATTCTGGTGCGTCTTTAACTGCCTGTAAATGTCCCATACTGGGAAAAAGGACTTTTTGTTTCGGACCAGCCGTTGCCTCCATTAAAGTATTGATTTCTTTTTCAGAAAGAAACGTATCCTTCTCTCCTTGTAAAAACAGCACAGGTAAATGGTTGCTGCCGACTTGTCGGGTCACTGAGATTTGTAGGAAGGGGTAGCCAACTAGGTGTTTACTGTAACGATTGGCTAATCGCAAAAAGCGCTTGACGGGTAACCGAGAAAATTGCGGTAGACTTGCCCGAATGGCACTGTAAACGGACGTGTAACTGCTGTCTGAGATCAACCCCGTCACTTGCACCGGCATGACTTCTCCACTGGCCAGCAGCAAAGTCGCCGCCCCCATTCCTAAACCATAGAGGAAGATTTGGGTTTGGGGGTCTTTTTCCAAAATCTTATCGATCCACAAAAGCAGGTCCATCCGATCTAGCCACCCTAAACCAATCTCTTTGCCTTCACTACGGCCATGTCCACGCAAATCAGGAACTAAAACATTGTAACCCGCAGCCCAGAATTTCTCGGCCGCCTCTTGACAGTCTGCTTGCCCATCACTGCGATACCCATGCAAGCAAATCACCCATGTTTTAGCACACTGATCGAAGACTTCTGCTCTCAAGATCAGATCATCGGTGGTCGTTACCGTACATTCCGAACCTTGTGCCCAAAAAGCCGAACTGCTTTTTGCGATCCGCTCTTTGTATGGAATCCCCAGTTTCTTTCTGCCTTCTTTTTCATACCATTCATTGTTACGCATAATAATTGCCGAAACAAAATAGCGTACGCCCTTTTTCATCACAGACGTGCGATATACATAGTACACCAAAAAAATAAAAATAAGCAGTAGTAGCAATAGCCAAACCATAGGATCCCCCCTTCATTTTAGTTTACCATTTACACCGGTTTTCAGCCAAAGTTTTGTCGCAAGTCTTAAATAAGTCCTATACTTTTTTAAGAAAAAATCTTTGTACTGACTTCTAGCGAAGGAGCAGTACAAAGATTTGTTTGGTTAACTATGTTTCTGTTTATAGAATAGGAAAGCAATCATGGTGAGTAAGATACCTCCAAGAACACTTAGTTCATAAGAGGATTCCTCGTTTGTCTTTGGCAAGCGTTTTTCATTATCTGTCTGTGATGACTCTGTCTGGTTCTTTTTGTCATCCAGCTTTTGCTCGGCGTATCTGGCTATTTTTTTCGGTTTATCAGACTTGTCAGAAGGGGTTGGTACTTTGGGACCGCTAGGATCATTCGGTGTCTCAGGCGTTCTCGGCGTTTTTGGTTCGACATAAGTATTGATCAAATCATAGCCATGGACATCTGACTTGTATCCTTTGACAGCCACTTCTTGAATGCTATAGGTGTAAGCTTGACCTTTCGCATCATATTTTGGCAGATCTTCAAAACGATAGATCCAGTTGCCTTCTTTATCTGCTTTTACGACTTGCTTGGCGATTTCTTTACCGTTTTGCATTAATTCGACAGTGATGCTTTCAGGGCGGGTATTGAACTTGTTGCTATAATCATCCCATGTCTTTGTTCCACCTACGTCTGTCGTTTCGGTATTACGGTAGGTGTTGACTAGATCATAGCCGTTTACTTTAGTGGTGTAACCTGGCACTTTTTCTTCTTGGATCGCGTAGGTGTAAGCTTTTCCTTCGGCATCATACTTAGGCAGATTGTCAAAGCGATAAGTCCAGTTGCCTTGGTTATCTGCTTTTACGATTTGATCGTCGATTTCCTTATCATTTCGCATCAGCTTGACAGTGATGCTTTCAGGGCGGGTGTTGAACTTGTTTTCATAGTCATCCCATGTCTTTGTTCCAGCTACGTCTGTCGTTTCGGTATTACGGTAGGTGTTGACTAGGTCATAGCCGTTGACTTTAGTGGTGTATCCTGACACTTTTTCTTCTTGGATCGCGTAAGTGTACTCTTTTCCTTCGGCATCATATTTAGGCAGATTGTCAAAGCGATAAGTCCAGTTGCCTTGGTGATCTGCTTTAACGATTTGATCGCCGATTTCCTTATCATTTCGCATCAGCTTGACAGTGATGCTTTCAGGGCGTGTGTTGAAC